>VOFI01004294.1_pt1 | contig 112914 bp, 169 predicted proteins | sample 5384131 | NCBI WGS metagenome assembly VOFI01 (sample SAMN12384728, study PRJNA508395) | human gut metagenome | isolation source: healthy gut H | host: Homo sapiens | reverse complement strand
AAAAGAAAGAAAACTCGATTCTGCAAGTAGCGGCGAGCGAACGCGGAAGAGCCTAAACCGGAATGCGTGCATTCCGGGGTTACGGACTGCATTTAATGATTCTCGGAAGCTAACAGAACGGTTTTTGGAAGAAAGCCGGCCGCAGAGGGTGAAAGCCCCGTATGTGAAAGCAGATGAGACTGAGCAGGAGGGGCGTCAAAGCCTACCGAAGAATATCAAACTCCGAATGCCATGTAGATAAGACCGGGAGTCAGACTGCACGAGATAAGTTGGGCAGTCAAAAGGGAAAGAGCCCAGACCTTCAGTTAAGGTCCCAAAGTGTGCGTTAAGTGGAAAAGGATGTGGGGTCTCGAAGACAACCAGGATGTTGGCTCAGAAGCAGCCATTCATTCAAAGAGTGCGTAATAGCTCACTGGTCGAGAGGCCCTGCGCCGAAAATGTCCGGGGCTGAAACGTACCACCGAAACTAAGGAATCCGAAAGGTTCGGTAGAGGAGCATTGCATGCGGAACGAAGCAGTACCGTAAGGAGCTGTGGACTGCATGGAAGAGAGAATGCCGGAATGAGTAGCGAGAATAAGGTGAGAATCCTTATGGCCGAATATCCAAGGTTTCCAGAGTAAAGCTGATCTGCTCTGGGTAAGTCGGGGCCTAAGGCGAGGACGAGAGTCGTAGCCGATGGACAACAGGTGGAGATTCCTGTACTGCGGTATGACAGAACTGTGGGGACACGTAAGGAAAGCGGAAGCCGGGAATGGATAGCCCGGTGCAAGCGGGGTACCAGCCACTCTGGCAAATCCGGGTGGCAATGGGAAGCCGTGATGCGGAGCGAAATACAAGTAGTGAAGTCCGTGAGCCATGCGTCAAGATATTGTTTATACCGTACCCGTACCGTAAACCGACACAGGTGGATGAGGAGAGAATCCTAAGGCCGGCGGGAGAAGCATTGTTAAGGAACTCGGCAAAATGACCCTGTAACTTCGGGAGAAAGGGTGCCAAAGAGATTTGGCCGCAGAGAATAGGCTCAAGCAACTGTTTAGCAAAAACACAGGTCTATGCAAAACCGTAAGGTGAGGTATATGGGCTGACGCCTGCCCGGTGCTGGAAGGTTAAGAGGAGAGGTTAGCGCAAGCGAAGCTTTGAATTTAAGCCCCAGTAAACGGCGGCCGTAACTATAACGGTCCTAAGGTAGCGAAATTCCTTGTCGGGTAAGTTCCGACCCGCACGAAAGGCGTAATGATTTGAGCGCTGTCTCGACAATGCACCCGGTGAAATTGAAGTACCAGTGAAGATGCTGGTTACCTGCGCCAGGACGGAAAGACCCCATGGAGCTTTACTCCAGTTTGGTACTGGGGTCCGGCAGTGCATGTACAGGATAGGTGGGAGGCTGTGAACCTGGAACGCCAGTTTCAGGGGAGCCATTGTTGGGATACCACCCTTGTGCTGCTGGGCTTCTAACCAGCCGCCGTGAACCGGCGGTGGGACAATGCCAGACGGGGAGTTTGACTGGGGCGGTCGCCTCCGAAAGGGTATCGGAGGCGCCCAAAGGTTCCCTCAGAATGGACGGAAACCATTCGAAGAGTGCAAAGGCAGAAGGGAGCTTGACTGCGACACCGACGGGTGGAGCAGGTACGAAAAATAGGGCTTAGTGATCCGGTGGTATTAAGTGGGAATGCCATCGCTCAACGGATAAAAAGCTACCCTGGGGATAACAGGCTTATCACTCCCAAGAGTTCACATCGACGGAGTGGTTTGGCACCTCGATGTCGGCTCATCGCATCCTGGGGCTGTAGTAGGTCCCAAGGGTTGGGCTGTTCGCCCATTAAAGCGGTACGCGAGCTGGGTTCAGAACGTCGTGAGACAGTTCGGTCCCTATCCGGCGTGGGCGTAGGATATCTGAGAGGAGCTGTCCTTAGTACGAGAGGACCGGGATGGACGGGCCGCTGGTGCATCGGTTAGACTGCCAAGTCTACGGCCGAGTAGCCAAGCCCGGAAGGGATAAACGCTGAAGGCATCTAAGCGTGAAGCCCCCCTTAAGATGAGATATCCCATTCGATAAGAAGTAAACCCCCTTGAAGACGACGAGGTAGATAGGGCAGAGGTGGAAGTGTGGTAACACATGGAGCTGACTGTTACTAATAGGGTGAGGGCTTGACCAAGAAATGAGAAAGGCGGTTGCAAAGTAGCTGCCGGACTCACGCAGAGGTAAAATGATTCCATTAGGATGTAACATGTATGTAGTTTTGAAGGCTTAGTATCTACCACGCTGTAATCACAGAACAAATATTCTGTTTTACAGTTTGGAAATGAAGGGGGAAATCGATAAATGGAAAACACAGTAACTAAGCCTGGATTCGGAAGAAATTTCTGGGAGATAAGGCCTTTTTTACAAAATGGTACTTGCAATTGCAATACCCATTATGATACAGAATGGTATCACTAATTTTGTCAGTCTTCTGGACAATATTATGATCGGAAGGATTGGCACAGAGCAGATGTCAGGGGCAGCCATTGTAAATCAGCTCCTTTTTTGTATACAATCTTTGTCTGTTTGGAGGCGTGTCCGGTGCTGGAATTTTTACAGCTCAGTATGCGGGTCAGAAGGATCATGAAGGGGTACGCCAGACATTTCGCTACAAATTATGGCTGGTAATTGCGCTCACAATTATAACAATATTGATTTTAATGTGCTCAGGAGAAAACCTGATCGGCATGTATCTGAAAGGCGAAGGAAGTGCAGCAGCACTGGAGGCTACGAGCAGATATGGAATGCAGTATCTGTGGATCATGTTTATTGGATTGCCGCCATTTATGATCAGTCAGGCATACTCCAGTACCCTTCGCGAATGCGGAGAGACTGTTCAGCCTATGAAGGCGGGAGTTACTGCAGTACTTGTGAATCTTGTATTCAACTATCTTCTTATTTATGGTAAATTTGGCTTTCCAGAGCTGGGAGTACAAGGAGCCGCTATTGCGACTGTTCTTTCCCGCTATGTGGAGGCTGCAATTATAATTATCTGGTCACACACTCACACAGAAAAAATGCCTTTTGCCAAAGGTCTTTACAGTACTCTGAAGGTACCAGCTAATTTAACAAAGAAGATTTTGATCAAAGGAACTCCGCTGCTGCTAATGAGACTCTCTGGGCAGCCGGAATGGCAATTCTTACCCAGTGCTATTCTATTCAGGGGATTAAACGTAGTAGCTGCACAGAATATTGCAAATACCATTAATAATGTTTTTAATGTTGTATTCATCGCTTTGGGAGACTCTGTTGCCATTGTAGTGGGACAGCTGTTAGGCGCGGGAAATATGAAGAAGGCCAGAGATACAGATAATAAGATGATTGCATTTTCTGTTATGTGCTGCACTGGAGTGGCATTAGTCATGCTGATTGTCGCACCATTTTTCCCAAAGCTGTATAACACCAATCTGGATGCGCAGGAACTTGCGAAATATTTTATTATGATCATGGCAATTTTTATGCCGCAGAACGCATTCCTGCATGCTTCATATTTTACTTTGCGTTCCGGTGGAAAAACGATCATTACATTTTTATTTGACAGTGTATTTGTGTGGTGTGTCAGTGTACCAATTGCGTATTGCCTCAGTCGTTTCACAGGTTTACACGTGTTGGCTGTTTTTGCCATGGTACAGGTGGGAGATATTTTGAAATGTATTGTGGGGTTTGTGCTGGTTAAGAAAGGTGTATGGATGCAGAATATTGTTTCCGGAAAATAGGCGTGGAATGCCTGATAATTATTTTTCAAATAGAGTTTTTGTTAACCGAATGACTTATCAGGAGCGTGTTTGAAAAAGGCTTTTTCAAATGCGTTCTAAGAAAAAATGCTTTTAATTTATTCAAACAGCAGTTCAGAAGCTGCGTAAATAAATTAAAAAGCATTTTTATTATCCATGGGTATTTTAAAAGAGAAAGCAGTTCCCCTGTCCGTGTCACATTATATCCGGTCTGTCCCTGAAGAATCGTTCGGAAATCTTCAGACCGTACAATTTCAAGAAGAGCAGAGAATCCAGGCTGGGAAAGGGCTTCCGTTTCCATGACCAGATACATAGGAAGTGTCTGAAGCGGAATAAAATCCAGAAGTCCGGACTGGTGTGCTGCGTATTCTTCTCCAAAGCTGAATCTGCCTTGTGCGTAGCAATAGCTGCGGCAGTGGAAATATCAGATACCAGTTCAGTATGGTAACCAGATATGCTGGCTGGCGAAATTTTTCTGAGAAAAAAACTGGTCCAGGTAAATCCGTGGTGTACTTCCTTTTTCCGATTGGCAATCTTTATGTCTTTACGGGCGAAATCCATCAGACCTGAAAGCTTCAAAGGGTTTCCAGAAGGAACATAAAGCCCTATGGAATACTCATAAAGGCATAAAAGAGAAAGCTGTACACCTGGGACAAGGCTGCGGATATGTTCCAGATCCAGACTTGCACATGCTATGTGAGCCTTTTTGAAATAAAGAATACAGGCTGTTGTAGCTGTTCATAAAGGATTGAAGGACTGGGATCCCCTGAGGGTGAATGGACATCTGGCTGATCAAAGTTCGAGAGCCGGGGAAAACTGTCCGCAAAGGATCAGTCCGCTGGAGTGGAGAAGATAATCCCTCTTCAAAAGGGAACTTTCCAGAGGAAGTTCAGGAATCTGCAGATTTCCGTTAGGGGTACTGGAAGAAACGGCGTTCTGATCTGGCATGTTATTGCCGGAACCGGAACGCTCAGGTATTGTTTCAGCTGCTGCTCGCTGATGCGAAGCTGTTTTCCTACTTTTGAAGAATATAATTCTCCACGTTTGATTAATTCATAAACCGTGGTCTTTTTAATTTGAAGCTTGTCTGCAATTTCCTGAGCAGTATAAAGTTTATTCATCAATTCCCACCATAACGTTGGTTGCCTTAATGACTGCGTAAGCGTCAGAGCCAACTTCAAGTCCAAGTTCTTCTACAGCTGCACAGGAAATAGTAGCTGTGATAATGTTGCCGCCTCCGATATCAATTGTGACGATAGAGTTAACGGCTCCCTTATTGATATTGATAACTTTTCCTTTTAACTGATTGCGTGCACTTAATTTCATATTTAAATCCTCTTTTCATTATTTATTACAAAATTCCTGAACGACAGCCGTGTATTCATTATGTCTATATGCTGAATGGATGGATATCAGACAGATCGGGACATATGAGCAAGTAGGAGATTAGACAGGAGTATGAACGTGTTCCATAGCTGAGAAGCAGCTGCCTTTTGTATTTATTATTGGTAGTATTTAAATATCATAGCATGTTGGAAAGAAAATAACAAGGTGTTTCGTTGGAGAAAAAAATGAAAAATAAAAAAAAATTTGTGTGAACTAATAAAATTGCACAAACAATGCAGATTCAAATTGACATAGCAAATGAAATTAAGTATAATGAATGAAACTGAATAAAACATAACAAAACACAACAAAATACAACAAGAATGGAGGGCGTGAAATGAAAAAAAAGAGTTTTTGCAGCACTTATGGCGGGAGTTATGGGAACTATGATGCTCGGAGCTACTTTAGTATCCGCTGAAGCAGAGACACCGGAACTGAAAGGTGAGGTTTACGTGTTTATTGCAGCCAGCCTAAATAATGCCATGGAAGAGATTCAGAAGAATTTTAATGAAACTTATCCGGATGTTGAGATCCTTTACAATGCAGACAGTTCAGGAACTTTGCAGACTCAGATTGAGGAAGGCGCCCGCTGCGATATTTTCTTCTCAGCAGCTACGAAACAGATGGATGCATTGGTTGACGAGGGACTTGCTGACAAGGATTCTGTAGTGGATCTTCTCGAGAATAAAGTTGTTCTCATTAAACCAAAGGATGGGGAAACCAAGGTAACCGGATTTGAGAACATCCCAGATGCTGCAAACCTTGCCCTTGCCGGAGAGAATGTTCCGGTTGGACAGTATTCCCGCGAGATTTTTGATAATCTTGGAATTACAGATGAAGTAAACAAGATGGAGATCAACGAGGGTAAGAATGTTACAGATGTACTTGCATCTGTAAGTGAGGGCAGCAATGAGGTTGGTATCGTATATGCTACGGATGCGGCTTCTGTGGCAGATTCTGTTGAGGTTATTGCAGAGGCACCGGAGGGAAGCATTAAAACACCTGTACTTTACCCTGCCGGAATGGTAGAAGATAAAGAAGCAAGTGATGATGATACAGCAGCTGCAGAAGCATTCCTTGAGTACATTCAGTCTGATGAAGCTCTTGAAGTATTTGAGAAATATGGATTTGCAGCTTATGTAAATGGCGAGAAAACGGATGACATGGCAGCCGCTGAAGAGACCGCAGAGCCGACAGAGGAAGCATCTGAAGATACTGCAGAATAAAGGATAATAATATGGGAGAATTTCTCAGTGAAATAAACTGGAGTCCTTTATGGATTTCTTTGAAAACCGGTGTGGCAGCAACTATATTTGCTTTTTTTCTGGGTGTATTCTGTGCAAGGAAGATCATGAAACTGAAACCGGGAGCAAGGGCAGTGCTGGATGGGATTCTGACAATGCCTCTTGTTCTGCCTCCTACAGTAGCTGGATTCTGCCTGCTTTTGCTTTTTAGTCTGAAAAGACCTTTCGGAAGCTTTCTGCTGGACAATTTTGACATTAAAGTAGTTCAGACATGGACCGGATGTGTGATCGCAGCTTCTGTGATCGCGTTTCCACTGATGTATCGAAATGCCAGGGCGGCCTTTGAGCAGGTGGATGTGAATCTGATCTATGCAGGAAGAACTCTGGGAATGAGTGAAAGCCGGATATTCTGGAAGGTAATTATACCTGCAGCAGGACCTGGAATTGCTTCCGGTACCGTACTGGCTTTTGCCCGTGCCATTGGAGAATATGGAGCAACCTCCATGCTTGCCGGCAATATCCTTGGAAAGACAAGGACGGTTTCTGTTGCAATTGCATCGGAGACTGCAGCTGGAAATTATGATATGGCAGGTTTCTGGGTCGTAGTGATCATATTGATCTCATTTCTGGTGGTTGCAGCAATTAATATTGCTTCCGGCAGAGGAATGCAGACCAGAAGGTGGATATAATGGCGATTGAACTTGATATTCAGAAAAAATTTTAAAGGCTTTTCCCTGGATGTAAGACTGAAGGGGCAGGATGGACCTATAGGGATCCTGGGCGCTTCCGGAAGCGGAAAGAGTATGACTCTTCGCAGTATTGCCGGAATTGAAACTCCGGATTCCGGAAGAATCATTATTAACGGAAGACTGTTTTTTGATTCTGAGGCAAAAAAATTAATTTAAAGCCTCAGGAGAGAAGAGTTGGATACCTGTTTCAGAATTATGCCCTTTTCCCAACTATGACCGTAGAAAAGAATATTGCCTGCGGGTATCGAGGGGGAAAAAGTGAGCTTTCACAGAAGTTTGCAGATTACATAAAAGAGGTATCATCTGGAGGGATTGGAGAAGCATTTTCCGTCGCAGCTTTCTGGCGGTCAGCAGCAGCGTGTCGCACTGGCACGAATGATGATCGGAGAACCGGAAGTTATTCTTCTGGATGAGCCGTTTTCTGCGCTGGATGGGTATCTGAAGGATATTTTGCAGCGTGATATGCAGAATTTTTTGAAAGATTACAAAGGCGATATGATTATGGTAACTCACAGTAGGGATGAGGCCTATAAGTTCTGCAGTCAGCTGACCCTGTTGAATAATGGAAAAGATATTCTTACTGGTGAGACCAGGGATATTTTCGAAAATCCTCAGTATCTGGAGGCTGCAAGGCTGACTGGATGTAAGAATTTTTCTGCAGTGCAGAAGATGGGCAGCCATGAGGTTTATGCATTGGATTGGGAGCTTATGCTTCGTTCAGAACAGGAAGTGACAGAGGATATTACCCATGTTGGAATCCGGGGACATTGGATGAGGCCGGCAACTAAGGCTGGTGAGAATACCATGGAAGTGCAGGTTGAGGAGTATATTGAAAATACTTTTGAGCATCAGTATCTGTTTCGTAATAAAGCAGTTGCAGAAAGCGGAACTTTGTGGTGGATGTGCCAGAAAAAGAATTTTCAAGAGACTGCCAGGGAAAATATTCCAAAGTATCTGTATTTTCCCCCAGAGCATGTGATGTTGTTGAAGAAATAAAATAAGGTGGCTCTGAATGCATAATAAAGGAATATGAGACAGCATGGAATGGTTTGCTGTTTCATATTCCTTATTTTGTATTGCGAAGTCTGCAGAAGACGGATAGTAGAAGAATGTCTTTATTTCAGATATGTTTTAGAACTTTTTTTAAACAAGCTCTGATGCTGCGATAAAAAAACGCCGGAAACCTTGAATTACAAGATTTCTGACGCTTAAGAGCAGGGGATGAGAGAATCGAACTCCCACCAAAGGTTTTGGAGACCCCTATCATACCATTTGACCAATCCCCTATGTTTTGTTTCTGTTGCAATTATACATACAAAAGGAACAGTTGTCAAGGCAAAATTAATAAAATTTGCACGAAAACAATTATGAAACGGAGATGGAGGGATTTGAACCCTCGCACCAGTTGCCCGGCCTACCGCATTTCGAGTGCGGACCCTTCAGCCACTTGGGTACATCTCCATGACATTTTCCATTATATCGGGGGATTGGATAAAGGTCAATCTTTTTTTATTGACGTAAAAAGAATAGTGTAATAATATGAAAGGAAAGCAAAATACGAGGAGACCAGTTATGAGTGACAAAAAGACATCCATAGAGAATGCAGTAGAGCGTCTGACTGCCAATTACCGTAAGGAAGAGCTGTTTCTGACAAAGAGCGGAAGACATCTTCCAGTCCGTGCAGCGATTATTAATATTGTGAAAGAAATGAGATCAGTTATTTTTCCGGGATATTTCGATATTGATTCGGGAGCAGCTGTTTTCCGGAACATTATACCGGATATCTGCTCAATGACCTGTTTGACCGTATGCAGGCACAGATCGAGACGGCTTTTTCTGTATGTTGGCGATGATATGACCAGTGCATGCGGCAAGGCAGCACAGATAACCTCCAGATTTTTTGAGCAGCTTCCGGAAGTGCAGGAGATGTTGTTGAAAGATGTGCAGGCTGGCTTTGATGGTGACCCGGCTGCGAAGAGTAAAGAGGAGATTATTTTCTCCTATCCGGGATTTCTGGCAATTTATGTGTATCGTCTGGCACACATCCTGTATCTGGAGGAGGTTCCGTTTATCCCAAGGATTATGACAGAGTATGCTCATGACCACACAGGAATAGATATTAACCCAGGTGCTACGATTGGGGAATATTTCTTTATTGACCATGGAACTGGCGTAGTAATCGGTGAAACGACTACTATTGGGAATAATGTGAAGCTGTATCAGGGAGTTACCCTTGGCGCGCTTTCTACAAGAAAAGGACAGCAGCTTTCTGGTGTGAAGCGTCATCCTACTATTGAAGATAATGTAACCATTTATTCCAATTCTTCTGTACTTGGTGGAGAAACTGTGATTGGGGAGAATACGATCATCGGCGGAAACACATTTATCACAGAATCGATTCCTGCAAACTCCAAGGTAAGTGCGAAGAGTCCGGAGCTGGTGATCAAGAAGCCGCGTACACATGTGGAAGCCTCCAATGTATGGGACTGGGAAAATTAACGGAATAAAAAGAAAATGGCAGTCAACAGAACAGGCACGGTGGTATTTTAGAAAATATCATTTCTGGAAAAACAGAAAGTCGTAGTGTGAATCTGGTAACATGCATCGCTTTGAATATGGTGAACCGTGTAACTGTTGACTGCTGCAGAGCATGTTTGAAAAATCATTCCCCAATCTGCACGCCCCACTTTGCGGTATATTTCGCCCGAATTCAGTTGTCGTAGCCCGCTATGGCGCTTTCATCCGGGCAAAATCTCCCACAAATTGTGACGTACATCTTGCAGAAAGCTTTTTTGAAGCACGCTCTGGAAAACTCTCATGAAAAATATTTCTATCATAATTTTTTTTTTTAGTGTGAATGCGTTAACAGACAAGAAATATTGCTTGAATCTTAGGAACAAAAGAAAAAATTAAAAAATTTCAAAAAAGTTGTTGACAAATATTCCAACATCAGATATACTAATCTTCGTTGTGACGGACAAGCACAAATGTGCGGGTGTAGTTCAATGGTAGAACACCAGCCTTCAAGCTGGATACGTGGGTTCGATTCCCATCACCCGCTTATGCGATAGTGGCGTAGTTGGTAACGCGCGACCTTGCCAAGGTCGAGACCGCGGGTTCGAGCCCCGTCTATCGCTCTTCTGACAAATGTCAGGTAAACACATCTGAATATGATGTGCGGGTGTAGTTCAATGGTAGAACACCAGCCTTCCAAGCTGGATACGTGGGTTCGATTCCCATCACCCGCTTGTGCGATAGTGGCGTAGTTGGTAACGCGCGACCTTGCCAAGGTCGAGACCGCGGGTTCGAGCCCCGTCTATCGCTCTTTAAAAGCCAGGAATTAAGTTTCCTGGCTTTTTTAACTTATGACGCATTATTTTCATTGGAGCAGAGCGTTCCATAGAAACTGAGCAGATACAGACCCGAAAGTCCGACCAGTGCGTAGATGATTCTGGAAATCCAGCTCATACTGCCAAAGATGAGAGCTACCAGGTTAAAGTTGAAGAACCCGATCAGTCCCCAGTTGACAGCGCCGATTATTGTAAGAGTCAGACAGAAACAATTTAAAAATTTATTTTCCATAAGTCACCATCCTTTCGTAACTATAGTGTTTCTTTTTATCGTGGAAATTATACGAAAAAGCCTGTATAAAATGTGGTAAAAGATGGAATTTTAGCAGCAAAAAACAGGGGGACTGTCTGAAACTGCAAAGAGACATAAAAATACGCGAAAGCCTTAAACGGAACTTTCGCGTATAAAAGATTTCATTGTGCTTCCCATATGGTGATGTGCTGGTTGCTTCTTTTACTGGAGATTTAATGTCTGTGCTGCTGTAATTCCAGTATCCAGACCAAATGCGTCTGAAGCATGCAAGGTAACCGGGCTCATATCATTAAGGGAAAAAGCCTGACATACATTTACTGTTTCTCCTGGCTGGATTTCTTTCATAAATGCATCAACAGCCTCATCACTGTTTGCCGGAATAGCTGCTTCAAGAGCCGCATCATTCTGATAAGCGGTAAGATTTACATCTACCATAGCACTGGAAGAACTTTCTCCGTTATTTGTGTAGTCATAGTAGACGAGAAGGCAGGGCTCACCGCCAAAGTCTGTGGAAACTACATTTCTGGTATAGTGGATAGAGAAACGCTGGTTGGAAAGATCAATGGTTCCAGCGGATGTGGCCGGCGTCTGGTCTGCAGAATCAGCTGGACCATCGGTTCCCTCTGCTGTGGAGTCGGAATCCGCCAGAGCCTGGCTGATCTCATCCTCTACACTTTTGAAATTGGCGGACATGATCTTTACTGTTTCATCATCAAGAGCTGTAACCTTCCATTGGCCGTTTACTTTGATCATAGGATAAACAATGTCTGTTTCACTGAATTTGTCTTCCAGGCTGGAGGCTTTTCTATTAAAATAGCAGCAAGCTTGTCCTGGGTTTCCTGTTCTGTAAGACTTTCTCCGGAAAAGGCGCTGGAAACGATCTGACGAAGGAATTCGGTTACAGTTTCACGGTAGATGTCAGATCCGTCTACATAGCGGATCCGCGCAGTGACTTCTGCAGTGCCGTCTTGAAAACTGAAACGTGTCTTTGTGATCTTCCAGGTCATTTTGGCGTTGATGGATTTGAAGAAGCTTTCGTAGGTGGCGTTTCGCACATCTGCATTGTCAAGAGCGGAAAGATCGGCGCTCTGGAGCATACTTTCCATTGTGTCGAAATCAAGGCTCTGGATGCCGGTAAGATATTTATCCAATTCTTTGGCTGGCTGGCTGCGTTCGTAGAAATAGTAGCCAATGGCTGCGCCGGCGACAAGGATAAGAATAAGCAGAAGCAGAATGCGTCCGGCCTTTCCTTTTCTTTTTTCTTCGGAACAGGGTGTTCATCTGGCATATTTAGTTGTTTTTCTTCCATGTTTCCTCCTTGTTAAGTTTAGAGCCTGTTTGAAAAAATCATTCCCGCAATCTACACGTTCCACTTTGCGGTATATTTCGCCCGAATTCGGTTGTCTTAGAGCGGCTACGGCGCCCTCATCCGGATAAAATCTCTCACAAATCGTGACGCACATCTTGTAGAAAGCCTTTTTCAAACATGCTCTGGCGATGTCTATGCTATTATAATTTCATAAATTGACCGTCTGTAAAAATTTCACATATAAATCTGTGTGACATCTTTTTATTATAGTATACTCTTGGAAGAGTGTCAAAGTATTTACAGAGTGTTACTGCTCACTTCGTTCACAGTAACGTGCTTCGCGATGCACAGAAAAACGAACCTTCTTGTGACAAGCACAAGAAGTAGTGTTTGCTGCGCAAACTTAATTCTCGGGTTTTCTGTGAACTTTGTTCACAAAAACACCTCGCGGAACGTTACTAGTCAGGTCGCGAACAGTAACCAGTAACTTTACGGATACCGGGTATTTATGTTAAGATAATAAAAAAAAGAAGAAAGGCGGAAAAACTATGGGTGCAAAGTATGAAGCTTATATAGAATCAGAGGCGGATGGACTTGATATTTCCGTTCTGGCAGTGGTTCCGGATGAGACACCGTACAGAGTAATCCTGCAGCTTGTTCATGGGATGAGCGAATACAAGGAGCGCTATCTTCCCTTTATGGAATACATGGCAAAAAAGGCTATGTATGTGTGATCCACGATCACCGTGGTCATGGGAAAAGTGTGCGGGCGCTGGATGACCTGGGATATATGTATGGCGGCGGCGCGGATGCGATCCTCAAAGGATATTGAGGTGGTGAACCGGGAAATGCACCAGCAGCTTCCGGATCTGCCATTGATCTTATTCGGGCATAGTATGGGCTCGCTGGCCGTGCGCGCTTTTTGCAAGAGATCATGATGACTGCATGGACATGCTGATCGTTTGCGGTTCTCCAAGCAAGAACAGGGCAAGATCTCTTGGAGAAGTAATCGCCCATATGGAAAGTGCTGTGTTTGGACCAGCCCACAAGAGTAAAGTCATCGAACCCCTTTCCTTTGCCGGAAATGTGATGCGCTTCCGCAAGGACGAAAACTGTACTTCCTGGATCTGTGCCAATAAGGCAGCAGCTCAGGGAGTACTCTGATTCTGAACTTTGTGGCTTTACGTTTACAGATGATGGCTATCTGGCACTTTTTGAGCTGATGAAGCGTGCTTACGACGTAAAGCACTGGCACTGCACCAGACCGAAAATGCCCGTGCTTTTTGTCAGTGGCTCTGATGATCCCTGTATGATCAACGTGCGTCATTTTGCAAAAAGCAGTGCAGGATATGCGGCGCGCCGGTTATGTAGACGTGAAAGGCAAGCTGTATCCGGGAATGCGCCACGAAATTCTGAATGAGACAGACCGGAAGCGGGTTTATCATGACATTGCCTTCTATATAAAGAAAAAAAGGGTTTTTGAGAAAACACGTCCATTATGCATAAGATGCTCTATTTTGCACATACTCACAGAAATACAGTGTGAAATGGAGAACTATATGAGAAAAAAAGGCTGGATTCTGCTGCTGGTTCTTCTGGGTGTGGCTTTTCTTATGAGCTGCGGCAAAGATATGGAGCCGGATGAAGCAAAAGGGGAACTGGTAAGAATTGAGAGAGAAGGATGCCAATCTGGTATCCTTCTTTTTTGAACTAAAAAATAGATTAGTTTTATATAGATTGCAGAAATGATTTTTGAAACAGGCTCCCAAGTCTTTTTTAAACATGCTGTAGAGTTATGATAAACAATCTGCGCTTGTGAAACAAACAAATGTCTTTGTATAAAATACACAAAAAAATATACCATAATAGCACTGAAAAATAGTACAAGCTTAAAAAATGCACCGTCACCGTTCTAAAGTTTAAAATGTTACTTGAATAAAGCGAATTGAAATGCTATAATTTTTTTCATATATTAAAAAATGAACTCTGGTCAGAAATCAGTCTGATATGGGTGTGGCGTTTTTGACGGCATCGCTCATAAAGGAAACCGAAATAAATGTTTTCGACCGGAAAAAATAAGGAGGAAAAATGGGAAAGTATTTTGCAAAAAGACTTGGAATGGCGATTCTGACTATCTTTCTGGTAGCCTGTCTTACCTTCCTGCTGATGAATGCTGTACCTGGAAGCCCATGGCTCAGTGAAAAACACCTTCTGAGACCACACTGGCAGCGCTGAATGCAAAATATGGCCTGGATAAGCCGGTCTATGTACAGTTGTTTATGTATCTGAAAAATATTCTTCACGGTGACTTCGGTGTATCACTTAAGATGCAGAAGAACCGTGCAGTTCTGGATATCATCGTTGAGATGTTCCCGGTATCTGCCAAAGTAGGTGCCCTCGCTCTGTTATGGGCGATCATCGTAGGTGTACCACTTGGATGTCTCGCAGCATTTAAGAGAGGCAAGCTGACAGACAGCATTCTTCGTGTGATCTGTACACTTGGAATCTCCATGCCAAGCTTCGTTGTGGCATCTGTTCTTCTGGTAACCCTGACTGGAAACAATGCACTGAATCTCTTTCCGTCTATTTTTGATCCGTCGCAGGGATGGCGTGCCTATGTACTGCCATGCTTTGCCCTGGGCTTTTACCCGATGTGCTATACTGCACGTCAGACCCGTTCTGCTATGCTGGATTCCTTAAGTCAGGAGTACATTAAGACAGCCCGCGCCAAAGGTCTGAAGAACAAAAGATTATTTTCAAACATGCTCTTAGAAATGCACTGATTCCGGTTATTACTTACCTGGGACCGCAGGTTGCTTTTACCTTATGCGGTGGTTTCGTAGTAGAGAGCGTATTCTCTATCCCGGGACTGGGACGTTATTTCGTACAGTCTATTCAGAACCGTGACTATCCGGTTATCATGGGAACTACTATTTTCCTTGCAACATTTATTATTCTGATGAATCTGGTCGTAGACCTCCTCTATAAGGTAGCTGACCCGAGAATCAGCCTGACAAAGGGAGGAGACTGATCATGGCAGAGAATAAGAAGATCAAGAAATGTCCGGTAAGTCTTCAGCCGGATATTGAGAACCTTCTTCAGGACTTGACACCGGATGATTTTGCTTCGGCTTCCAGTCAGGAGAAAGAAGATTTCATTCAGGACCGCCAGAGTGTATCTTACTGGAAAGATGCCTGGAGAAGATTAAAGAAAAAAATGTGGTGGCTATGGTTGCACTTGGTGTGATCGTATTCCTGTTTTTATTTGCCTTTGTGGGCCCGCTTCTGATCCCATATGGATATGATGAATTTAACGATGGCGCTGAGAACCTGTTTCCATATCATTACACACTGGAGGACACCCAGCGTGTGAACGACGAGATCGCTTCCAGAACCCAGTCCGATGTAGTGGATGTAGATGAAATGATCGCCCAGGCGAAAGCAGAAGCTGAGAAGAAGGGCGAGAAATTTACAAAGAAAGATGAAGCAGTTATCCGTGCAAAAGCAAAAGTAGCTGCAAAACCTTCAGAAGACTCTTCTGAGGAGCAGAGTGTAGATGAGGATTCCGTCCGCAAGGAGCTTGGAATCAAGAAACATATTTTCGGTTATTCCCAGGCAGAGCTTGAGCGCAAGGCAAATGGGGAAAAAGTATTCCCACATGTATTTGGTACTGACATGTATGGCCGTGATATTCTGGTCCGTGTTATGTATGGTGCCCGTGTTTCCATGTCTGTCGGCGTATTCGCAGCTATCCTGGTACTGGTGATCGGTGCAGTTTATGGTGCAATTTCCGGTTACTGCGGCGGCAAGGTGGACGCAGTGATGCAGCGTATTGTTGAACTTATTTATGCAGTTCCGGAGATGCTGGTTGTCCTTTTGATCGCAACTGCACTGAAACCAATCCTTACTGACTATGTGAATTCATCAGGGAACCAGTCCTATGAAATCCTTTGTCAATGTACTTGGACCGAACCTGATCTCCATGTTTATTGCCTTCGGTCTTCTGTACTGGGTAACTATGAGCCGTATTATCCGTGGACAGGTACTTCAGCTGAAACAGCAGGAATATGTAACAGCAGCAAGAGCACTCGGTGCATCAGGCGGACGTATCATCCGTCGTCATCTGCTTCCGAACTGTATCGGACAGATCGTTGTAACAACCTGCCTGCAGATCCCGTCTGCGATCTTCCTGGAATCCTTCTTATCCTACCTTGGAGTTGGTGTTTCTGCACCTCTTCCAAGCCTTGGATCCATGGCAACAGACGCACTTAGCGGTATGTACACTTATACTTACAGACTGATCGTACCTTCCGTGATCCTGAGCATTATGATCCTTGCATTCAACCTGTTCGGTGATGGTCTGCGCGATGCACTTGACCCGAAACTTAAGAAATAAGAGAGGAGGAGAATCATGTCTGAACAGAAACATAAATTATTGGAAGTTAAGGACTTAAAAGTCTCCTTCTTTACACCGGCCGGCGAGGTAAAAGCCGTTGGCGGTATCTCCTACGACCTGGACTACGGCGAAGTTATGGGAGTAGTAGGAGAGTCCGGTTCCGGTAAGAGCCAGGAAGCCTACTCTATTATGGGACTTCTTCAGTCTCCTGGTAAGGTTGTCGGAGGTTCCATTACCTTCGAGGGAAAAAGATGTCCTTTCTTTTTCCAAGGAAGAGATGACTGCGTTCCGCGGAAACAAAGTAGCTATGATTTTCCAGAATCCCATGACCTGTCTGAATCGGTTTACACCATCGGAAATCAGCTTGTGGAAGCTCTTCGTGCCCATGATAAGAAAAAGATCAGCAAAGAAGAAGCTGAGAAGCGTGCCATGGAAATGATGGAAATGGTTGGTATCAACAATGTGGAGAAGCGTATGAACCAGTATCCGTACGAGTTTTCCGGCGGTATGCGACAGCGTGTCATGATCGCTATGGGACTGATCTGCCATCCGCAGCTTCTGATCGCAGATGAGCCGACCACAGCCCTTGATGTTACCATTCAGGCACAGATCCTTGACTTGATGAAGGATCTTCAGAAAAAAAAGACCGGAATGGGAATCATTTTCATCACACACAACCTTGGTGTTGTGGCAGATATCTGTGACAAGGTATCCGTTATGTATGCAGGTAAAATTGTGGAGCAGGGACCTGTAGATGACATTTTCTACGAGCCTGCACATCCATATACAAAGGGTCTTCTTCGTTCCATGCCCCGTGTTGATGCCGAGAGCTATGAAAGACTGATCCCAATCGAGGGAACCCCGGTTGATATGCTGAATCCGCCGGAAGGATGTCCGTTTGCTCCACGTTGTGAGCATTGCATGAAGATCTGTCTGAAGAAAATGCCTCCTTACGTGGAAGTGGGCGAGAAACATCGTTCCGCCTGCTGGCTTCGGGTTCAGGAGCTTATGAACAAGGAGGAGAAATAAATGGCAGAAGAAAAGAAGCTTCTTGAAATTGAGAATTTACGAAAATATTTTCCGGTAAACGGCATAAAAGGTCCGGGGGTACAGGCTGTACAGGATGTTTCCCTTTATATCAAAAAAAGGTGAAACACTCGGTCTTGTCGGAGAGTCCGGATGTGGAAAGACCACACTGGGAAGAACGATTCTTCGCCTTTATGAGCCAACCGGAGGAAAGATTATTTATGATGGCGAAACTATTTACGACAATCCTCTGGATAAAGACGGCAAACCTCTTGGAAAAGCCAAAGCTGCCAAAATGCTTCCCTACAGAAGAAAAATGCAGATCATTTTCCAGGATCCGTCCGCTTCCCTGGATCCTCGAATGACAGTTGGTGAGATCATTGGAGAGGCCATTGATAGCCACAAGCTTGCAGCGAGTAAGAAAGACCGCGCTGACATGATCAAAGAGCTGCTGGCGCAGGTTGGATTAAATACAGAGCATGCAAACCGTTATCCACATGAGTTTTCCGGCGGTCAGCAGCAGCGTGTTGGTATTGCCCGCGCCCTTGCCGTAAAACCGGAGTTCATCGTCTGTGACGAGCCGATTTCTGCATTGATGTTTCTATCCAGTCACAGGTGGTAAACATGCTGGAGGACATGCAGGAGCAGATGGGGCTGACTTATCTGTTCATTGCCCATGATCTTTCCGTTGTCCGTCATATTTCCAACAGAATCGGTGTTATGTATCTTGGCTCTCTTGTTGAGTTGGGCGAGAGCTATGAGCTGAACAGACATCCGATCCATCCATATACCAAGACGCTGCTCTCCGCAGTTCCGGTTCCGGATCCAAAGCTGAGCCGGACAAGAAAAGCGTATTATTCTGGAAGGAGATGTGCCAAGTCCTATGAATCCGCCAAGCGGATGCCGTTTCCACACCAGATGTCCATATGCCACTGAAAAGTGCAGCCAGGTAGCCCCTGTATTCAGAGAGCACGAGCCGGGCCACTGGGCAGCCTGCCATTTGCTGGACAAATAAAGGGAGTTTTGGTATTTCGTTCTTCTTCACGGAAGAGCTGATGAATACAAGCGTCGATTCTCATCTCTCATGCGGCGCAAAAAGCATAAAGGAGGAAATGTAATGAGAAGAAAATTTATGTCTATGGCACTGACTGCAGCTATGGTATTAAGCATGGCAGCAACTCCTGTATTCGCCGAGGATACAGCATCTGACGAAGGATTCAACCTGAATCTCTGTATCGCATCTGAACCACAGAGTATCGACCCTGCACTGAACTCCGCAGTTGATGGAGCTATCATGTGCAAACCATATGTTCGAAGGTCTGGTCAAATGGGTAAATGATGGTGAAGGAAATGCTGTCACAGCTCCTGGACAGGCTGAGTCCTGGGAAAAGACCGAGAACGAAGATGGCACAGTTACTTACACTGTTAAACTTCGTGATGGTATCAAATGGTCTGACGGACAGGCCGTAACAGCTGGTGACTTCGTTTATGCATGGCAGCGTCTAGCAAATCCTGAGACAGCAGCAGATTACTGCTACATGATCGACATGGTAAAAGGATATGACGCAGTTGCTGACGGAAGTGCGGATCCAAGCACTCTTGGAATTACAGCAGTTGATGATCAGACTCTTCAGATCGATCTTTACCTATGACTGCCCGTATTTCGAAGAAATCATGGCATTCCCGGCAACCTTCCCGGTTCGTCAGGATATGGTAGAGAGCAGTGACAACTGGACATTTGATCCAAGCACATACATTGGCAGTGGACCATACAAAATGACAGAGTGGTCTCATAACGCTTACATCTCCATGGAGAAAAATGAGAACTATTATGACTATGAGAACCTTGGACCGGATTCCATCAAGTTTACACTCCTTGATGATAACAATGCGATGCTGAAGGGCTTCAACAACGGAGAGCTTGATTTCATCGAGAACCTTCCTGTAGACGAGATCCCGACCTACCTTGCTTCTGGCGAGCTTGAGATTGGTGACTATCTTGGAACCTACTATGTATGCTTCAACACAGAGGACGAAGTTTTCTCTGACCCTAACATCCGTAAAGCGTTCTCACTTGTAATCGACCGTAACTACATCGTAGAGAACGTTTCCCAGGCTGGTGAGGTTCCGGCTGACGGATATGTACCGAACGGTGTAAATGATGCAGCTGGTGCTGGTAGTGATGACTTCCGTACAGTAGGCGGTTCTTACTACAGCATTTCCGATGAGGATTATGAGGCTAACTGCGAAGAGGCCCGTCAGCTTCTTGCAGACGCTGGTTATCCGAACGGCGAAGGCTTCCCGACTGTAGAGTATCTGTACAACACAGCTGATAACCACAAGAAGATCGGTGAGGCTCTTCAGAACATGTGGCAGACAGAGCTTGGCGTAACTGTTAACCTGGACAACCAGGACTGGAACGTATTCCTTCAGAACAGAAAAGATGGTAACTTCCAGATCGCCCGTAACGGCTGGATCGCAGACTACAACGATCCTTGCTCATTCCTGGATATGTGGTACACAGACGGCGGTAACAACGACGCTCAGTACTCTAACCCGGATTACGATGCACAGATCGATGCAGCAAAAGCTACTTCTGATCCGGAAGAGCGTATGAAAGCATTCCACGAAGCTGAGGATATCCTCATTGGACAGGACAGCGTACTTGCTCCGATCTACTTCTATACACAGCCATATATGCTCAATCCAGACATTGACGGCATGTATTACACACCACTTGGATACTTCTTCTTCGGTTATACAAGTAAGAAATAATCAAGTCAAAAGAATATAAGTCTTTTGGTATTACTTAAATGTGATGCAGAAGAAAATGACAGGCATTCGGAATTTTTCCGGGTGCCTGTTTTTTTGAGCAGCAACGAAAGCAGGATAAAATTTGCGAAGCTGTTTTATTCTGTTGACCGATTATGCATGATAGCGGTATAATAAGCAGATAATGGTTATTGAACCAGACAGGAGGAACATATGATGAGAGCCAGCGGTATTTTATTGCCTATATCCAGTATCCCTTCCAACTATGGAATCGGATGTTTTTCTAAAGAAGCTTACGCTTTTTGTAGATCAGCTTGCAGAAGCGGGTCAGAAATACTGGCAGATCCTGCCACTTGGACCTACCGGATACGGGGATTCCCCTTACCAGTCTTTTTTCCACATTTGCAGGAAATCCTTATTTCATTGATTTGGAGGAATTGATCCAGAGAGACCTTCTCACAGCAGCAGAATGTGCAGAATGTGACTGGGGCGGCAGCAAAAGCTATGTGGACTATGAGAAGGTTTATCTTTCCAGATTTTCCCTTCTTCGGAAGGCTTACAGACGTTTTTACCAAATGGATGGGAAAGAAAAGGAGCTTCAGCTGATTCGTGAGGAGATGGAAGCCTTTGAGAAAGAGCAGGGCTTCTGGCTTGCAGATTATTGTCTTTATATGGCAATAAAGGACAGCCTGGAGGGAATTTCCTGGAATCAGTGGCCGGAGGACTTAAAGACACGTAAGCCGGAGGCGCTTGCTAAGGCAAGAGAGGAGCTGAAGGAGGATATCAGCTTCTATGCCTTTCAGCAGTTCTGGTTCTACCGCCAGTGGAACCGGCTGAAGAAATATGCAAATGACAGAGGTATTAAGATCATCGGTGATCTTCCTATTTATGTGGCTTTTTGATGGCGCAGATGCATGGGCGAACCCGGATCTGTTCCAGTTTGATGAGGAGGCTACACCGGCAGCAGTGGCAGGATGTCCTCCAGACGCTTTTTTCTGCAACCGGTCAGCTGTGGGGAAATCCACTTTATAATTGGGAATATCATAAGAAAACAGGTTATAACTGGTGGATCCTTCGTATGACTCACTGTATGAAGCTGTACGACAAGGTCCGGATCGATCATTTCCGCGGTTTTGACGAGTACTGGTCAGTTCCCTATGGAGATGAGACCGCTGAGAATGGAAAGTGGGAAAAAAGGTCCTGGAATAGAATTGTTCGAGGTTCTGGAGGAGAAAATTAAGGATCTGGATGTGATCGCAGAGGATCTGGGATTCCTTACAGACAGTGTCAGGGAGCTTCTGGCAGAATCCGGATATCCGGGTATGAAGGTGCTTCAGTTTGCCTTTGATGAAAGCGGCGAGAGCGTATATCTTCCTTTCCGATATGACAAAAACTGCATTGTATACACTGGAACCCACGACAATGAGACTACGAAGGGCTGGCTTGGGAACCTTACCCAGTCAAACAGAGCCTACGTGAACCAGTACACAGCCTGTGAGGATAAGGACACAGATGAATGTGTATGGGGGCTTATCCGGGCGGCACAGTCCTCAGTAGCAGAAGTGTGCGTAGTACCTTTGCAGGATTATCTCTGTCTTGGAAATGAAGCGAGAATGAATACGCCTTCTACTTTGGGAGACAACTGGAAATGGCGTCTTACAAGAGGTCAGCTTACGGATGAGATCATTCACAGAATTAACGCCATGACCAGATTATACGGACGAATCCAGGAGAATAAGAAGTAAGATGAAGAGATTGCTTATATTTTTGAAGGGCTATGAGAAAGAAAGTTTTCTGGCTCCTTTGTTCAAAATGCTGGAGGCCACCTTTGAGCTGATCGTGCCTCTGGTTGTTGCCAGAATCATGGATATCGGCATTAAGAATCAGGACAATGTCTATATCTGGCACCAGTGTGTGATCATGGTACTGCTTGGAGTGATCGGCCTTGCATGTTCTCTGACTGCACAGTATTTTTCTGCAAAGGCAGCCATGAGATTCAGCACTGCCCTTCGCAAGGAGCTTTTTTCTCATATCAGCAGACTTTCTTACAGAGAACTGGATATGCTTGGAACTCCTACCCTTGTGACAAGGATCACCAATGATGTGAATCAGGCACAGACTGGTGTGAACATGGTGCTGCGTCTGTTCCTTCGTTCCCCTTTTATTGTTGTGGGTGCAGTGATCATGTCCTTTACCATTGATGTGAAGATTGGCCTGATCTTCCTGATTGCGGTTCCGGTGATCTCCATTGTAATTTACGGAATTATGCGCACAACAGTGCCAATTTACAAAAAGGCTCAGTCATTCCTGGACAGGATTTCCCTGATCACCAGAGAGAATCATGTGGGTGCCAGAGTAGTAAGGGCTTTTGGAAGACAGCAGGAAGACTATAAAGAATTTTCAGAAGTAAACGACGATTACACCAAGGTGCAGGTAAGAGCGGGAAAAATTTCCGCACTTCTGAATCCTGCCACTACGGTTATCATGAACTTTGCCATTATCGGAATCCTCTGGTATGGAAGCAAGGAAGTGTCTGTGGGTATTCTTACACAGGGGGAAGTGGTTGCCCTTGTAAACTATATGAACCAGATCCTGATCGCACTGATCGCTCTTTGCAAACCTGATCGTGGCAGTGACAAAGGCTATGGCTTCCGGTGTGCGTCTGAATGAGGTGCTGGATACACAGCCGTCTCTCACGGATCAGGGCAATAGTGTTCAGAAAGAAAAATGCAGGCGCTGCAAGAGTTGTCTTTGAAGATGTGAGCTTTACCTATGCAGGCAGCAAGGAGCCGGCGCTTTCCCATATTTCCTTTACGGCAAAACCAGGTGAGACCATCGGTATCATTGGTGGTACCGGATGTGGTAAATCCACTCTGGTCAATCTGATCCCACGCTTCTATGACGTAACTTCCGGTAATGTGGTAATTGATGGAAATAATGTAAAAGAATATCCATTTTCACAGCTTCGTAAAAAGGTGGGGATGGTACCACAACAGGCAGTTCTGTTTAAGGGAACCATCCGTGACAATATGAAATGGGGCAAAGAGGACGCTTCCGAAGAAGAAATCCAACGGGCTCTTTCCATTGCGCAGGCAAGTGGTTTTGTAAAAAGTAAGCCGGAGGGCTTAAATACCATGGTAAGTCAGGGCGGCGCCAATCTTTCCGGCGGACAGCGCCAGCGTCTTACCATAGCAAGAGCACTGGTGGGAGATCCGAGATCCTGATCATGGATGACAGTGCTTCTGCCCTTGACTTTGCCACAGATGCGGCTCTTCGTCATGCCATTCATGAGCAGACAAAGGGAATGACTGTGTTTATCGTTTCCCAGAGAGCAACCTCCATCAAGCAGGCAGATAAGATCCTGGTTCTGGATGATGGTGAGCTGGCTGGTGTGGGAACACACAAAGAGCTTATGGAATCCTGTGAGGTCTACAGAGAAATCTGCCTGTCACAGCTTTCCGAACAGGAGGTGAACCGCTGATGGGAAGGAATAAAGAGACTATGAAGAGGGTACTGAAATTTATCAGCCCTTACAAAGCAAAAAATTATCATTATGCTTCTGACAGCGCTTGTCACCGTTGATTTACCTTGTATACACCCATTCTGATTGGTAATGGTGTAGATAATATCGTAGGTCCGGGAAATGTAAATACAGCCGGACTTTTGAAGGTGCTTGAGCTCTGGCTGTGATCGTTGTGGGAAATGCTGTTTCCCAGTGGGTGATTAACCTTCTTACCAATCAGGTTACCTACAGCGTGGTGCAGGATGTGCGAAGCCAGGCGTTTGCCCATCTTCAGGAGGTGCCGGTATCTTATATAGATGCCAATCAGCCAGGAGATATTTTTAAGCCGTATTGTTTCTGATGTCAGTCAGTTTTCAGATGGTCTCCTTATGGGCTTTACCCAGCTGTTTACCGGTGTGCTGACCATCTTTGGAACCATTGGATTTATGCTTTCCATCAGTGTGAAGATCACAGTGATCGTTATTTTGCTCACTCCGATTTCCCTGTTCGTGGCAAGCTTTATCGCAGGCAGAACCTTCCGCATGTTTCAGGAGCAGTCCGAGAAAGAGAGCGGAGATGACTTCTATTGTGGAAGAGCTTGTTGGAAATCAGAAGATCGTGCAGGCTTTTTCCTATGAGGAGAGAGCTAATGAAAGGTTTGGAAAAGTAAATGAAGAGCTTCGCGTCTGCGGAATCAAAGCGATTTTTCTTTTCCTCTATTACAAACCCGTCCACACGCTTTGTAAATGGTCTTGTTTACACAGCAGTTGGAATTTTTGGTGCATTTACAGTAATTAAGGGCGGTATGACTGTGGGACAGCTGACCAGCTTCCTGAACTATGCAAATCAGTATACCAAGCCGTTTAATGAGATTTCCGGCGTTATCACAGAGCTGGAGAATGCGCTGGCATGTGCAAAACGTCTCTTTGACTTTATTGATACACCGGCACAGGAGCCAGATGCGCCAGATGCTTGGGAGCTGGAGAAAGCAGACGGCCGTGTAAGCGTGGAGAGTGTTTCCTTTTCTTACAGAAAAGAAGTTCCGCTTCTTACTGATATTTCCATTGACGTAAAACCTGGACAGAGGATCGCCATCGTCGGACCTACCGGATGCGGTAAGACCACTATGATCAACCTTCTTATGAGATTCTATGATGTAGATAAGGGACAGATTAAGGTAAGCGGTTATCCGGTAAGAGAGCTGACAAGAGACAGCCTGAGACGAAACTTTGGTATGGTGCTTCAGGAGACCTGGCTGAAGGCAGGAACCATCCGCGAGAACATTGCCTATGGAAAGCCGGATGCGACTTTGGAAAAGGTTATGGAGGCAGCTAAGCATGCACATGCCCACAGTTTTATCAAGCGTATGCCAAACGGCTATGATACCGTGATTTCAGAGGGAGGCGGAAATATTTCCCAGGGACAGAAGCAGCTTCTTTGCATTGCAAGGGTTATGCTGATGCACCCGGCTATGTTGATCCTGGATGAGGCCACTTCTTCCATTGATACCCGTACTGAGGTGAAGGTGCAGAAGGCTTTTTGCAGAGTTGATGGAAGGAAGAACCAGCTTTATTGTAGCACATCGTCTTTCCACTATTCAGGAGGCAGATCTGATCCTGGTCATGAAGGACGGAAATATTATCGAGCAGGGCAGACATGAGGAATTGCTGGCGAAGAAGGGCTTCTATGCGAATCTGTATGAGAGTCAGTTTGCTATTTCATAAGGGGGATGAATATGGAAAATAAGAATCTGAAGAGACTGATGTAAATGAGAAGCAGAAAGCCAGAAATGGGAAGTCTGCTATGCCTATGAGAACCTGCCTGGTTATGATTCTGGCAGGGGTTTATGTGGCTTATCTGGGTGTTTCTCTTTGCCAGAATGTAATAAATGGTGCTGAGGGCAGCAGTCCTGGCTTTATGGTTGCGGGAGTGATTTTTATTGTGCTTGGCGTGGCTTTCGTGATCAATGGAATCCGCGGCAGCATAAAGGCTGGCAAGATTCAGAAGGAGTCGAATGCAGAAAGTGAAGCACAGGCTTCTGAGACAGAAACTTCAAGGACAGTTGAATCTAAAATGGAAAGTACTTCATCCTTGAATAAGAAAATGTCTATCGCTGACCGCGCTAATCTGGTTAGCCAGTTAGGGGATGCGACAAAGGATGAAGAATAGAGAGTAATGTTTTTTGAAAAGAAATTGATATATTAGATAGTGTTAATATATGTATGAAAAATGAGTGGTGTAGTTATTTCGAGAACGATGTACTAGTTTGCAGACCGGGCGGTTACTTTTGCGTTTTATGATTATAACAGCACGAAATTACGAATACAATACTAAATATAAAAAAAATAAACAGACTTCTGAATGAGTGATAATCAATCAGAAGTCTGTTTTGGTTGAAATACATTGGTCAGCGCCGTTTCCTGCGCCTGCGTTTCCCGCTTGGGTTATGTAGAGTGGACCAGCAGAATGCCTGCACCAACAGGATTCCCGCTGTGACTCCGATGCTGTCGATTCCCACATCATCGTACAGAAGGTCCGCGGTCTGCCACGAAAGTGGTGGTACTTCGTCTAATCCTGCGAAGCCTACGCAGATGGCGCCTGCCAGCAGGATCAGCCAGATACCTCTTACTCCGTAAACATAAAGTGGGAAAGAAATGGCAATGGCAAGCAGACAGTACTCTGTCATGTGAGCGGCTTTTCGCACATAAAATTCGATGGAGCTGGCAGAATAGGCGAGCTCGTCATAAGTTTTGTTTTCGTTGAGAACTTCATTCTTGGTTTCCACAATCTGGTAGCTGACTTCATAGCTTAGGGCTCCGGACACCTCCCCTGTCTGGGCTGAAAATGAATAGATCAGATACATCATCAGAATTGCAGGAAGAAAAGAAAGAGGTTTCAGTAAATGGATTAAAATTTTCTTCATGGGGTTTACTATAACATGGGAAAATAAGATTGTAAAGAAAAAGGTGATTTGACAAGGCTTTGAAAAAACAATAAAACCAGAGCAAGCAGAAGGGAGACAGGAGGGCAAAGAACTTGTTATTTACAGGAATCATGCTAAAATTGTTGAAGTATGAAAAGCAGCGAGATACTTGGTGTGGAGAGACTCTGGCAGCCAGGTATCGTGTTGCTATAAAGAACGCACAATGGAGACCAGGAGGAAAAAGACAGGTATGAGTTTAGCTGATCATATTTTTATAGATATGTGTAAAGACGTAATTGAGAACGGAACCAGCACAGAAGGTGAGAAGGTACGTCCTGTGTGGGAGGATGGAACTCCGGCTTATACCATCAAGAGATTTGGTGTTGTGAACCGTTATGATCTGAGAAAGGAATTTCCAGCGCTGACCCTTCGCAAGACCGCATTAAAGAGGGCAATGGATGAGATTCTCTGGATCTGGCAGCAGAAATCAAACAACATTCATGACCTTCACAGCCATATCTGGGACAGCTGGGCAGATGAGAATGGCTCCATTGGAAAAAGCGTATGGTTATCAGCTGGGTGTGAAGCATCAGTACAAAGAAGGCATGATGGATCAGGTAGACCGTGTTCTTTATGATCTGAAGAATAATCCATACAGCCGTCGTATTATGACCAATATTTATGTACATCAGGATCTCCACGAGATGAATCTTTACCCATGTGCCTATTCCATGACTTTCAATGTAACCAAGGAACCCGGAAAGGACAAGCTGACTTTAAATGCCATTTTGAACCAGCGCTCCCAGGATATCCTGGCTGCAAACAACTGGAATGTGTGTCAGTATTCTCTTCTTCTTATGATGATCGCACAGGCCTGCGATATGGAAGCCGGAGAGCTTGTTCATGTGATCGCAGACTGCCATATTTATGACAGACATGTTCCGGTTATCAAGGAGCTGATTTCCAGGACACCTTATCCGGCACCGACTGTGAAACTGAATCCGAATGTGAAGAATTTCTATGATTTTACCACGGATGATCTGATCGTGGAGAATTATCAGACCTGGCCTCAGATTAAAAATATTCCGATTGCCATTTAAACATGGAGTAAATGAGAAAGGGTTCCAATGCCGCATGCGTTTCAGATATGGTGAGGCTGCTGTAGCGGGCTACGGCAACCGAATTTGGGCAAAATCTCCCGCAAAGTGGGGCGTGCAGATTGCGGGAATGATTTTTAGACACGCTCTAGGAGTTCGTATAAAGGAGATTATAAGAAATGAAAATAATAGTAGCTGCTGACAAAAACTGGGGAATTGGAAAAAGACAATAAGCTTCTTGTAAGCATTCCGGCGGATATGAAAATGTTTCGTCAGGAGACCACTGGCAAGGTTTGTGTTATGGGAAGAAAGACCCAGGAGAGTTTCCCAGGAGGGCTTCCTCTTAAAAACCGCATAAACATCGTTCTTACCAGAAATGAGAATTACAAGGTGAAAGATGCCATAATCGTTCATTCTATTGAAGAGCTTATGGAAGAATTGAAAAAAGTATCCGGCAGAAGATGTATACTGCATCGGCGGCGACACTATCTATAAGCAGCTTCTTCCTTATTGCGATGCTGCTCAAGTGACCAAGATCGATTTTGCTTATATTGCAGACAGTTATTTTCCGAATCTGGATGAAGATCCACAGTGGCATGTGGCAGCAGAGAGTGAAGAGCAGACATATTTTTTGATCTGGAATATAAGTTTGTGAGATATGAGAGAAATAAATAAGCGGGAAAATATAATGTGTTTTTAAAAAAAATCAGTTCTGCCATCACGACAGAACTGATTTTTTGTTATATGCTGTGTAGAGTGTGTTTGAAAAAATACGAAAAATGGGAAGCTTAAGAAATTACTCAATAACCTTCAGCCATCCCTCTGGAGCCTGGATGCGTCCCATCTGGATTCCGGTAAGGGTTTCATACAGCTTCTTGGTGATCGGTCCCATCTCGTTCATGCCGCTTGGGAAGCAAATCTCTTTGCCGTGGTCCACGATCTTTCCGACTGGAGAGATAACAGCAGCAGTACCGCAAAGACCGCACTCTGCGAAATTTTTAACTTCATCGAAGTAGACCTCACGTTCCTCAGCTTCCAGACCAAGGTACTCCTTTCGCAACGTAGATCAGAGAACGACGTGTGATGGAAGGAAGGATGCTGTCAGACTTCGGTGTTACAACCTTGCCGTCTTTTGTTACGAAGATGAAGTTCGCTCCGCCTGTCTCCTCAACCTTGGTACGAGTTTTGGAATCAAGATACATGTTCTCATCGAATCCGTTCTTATGAGCGTCAACGATCGCATGAAGGCTCATTGCGTAGTTAAGACCAGCTTTGATATGACCGGTACCATTTGGTGCAGCACGGTCAAAGTCGCTGACACGGATTGTGATCGGCTTAGCGCCGCCTTTGAAGTATGGTCCGACAGGTGTGGTGAATACACGGAACTGATACTCGCTGGCAGGTTTTACACCGATAACAGCGTCGCTTCCGAACATGTACGGACGTACATATAAAGTAGCACCAGAACCATATGGCGGAACATATGCTGCATTTGCTTTAATTGTCTGAACAACTGCGTCAACAAAACGGTCTTTCGGGAATACAGGCATTTCCAGTCTTGCGGCGGAATGCTCCATACGCTCACCGTTCAGGTCAGGACGGAAAGTAACGATATGTCCGTCTTCTGTAGTGTAAGCCTTCATTCCTTCGAAAACTGTCTGCGCATACTGGAAAACTCCTGCACACTCACTGATGGTAACCATATCATCTGTGGTAAGGCCTCCCTCATCCCACTTGCCGTCTTTATAATTGGATACATAACGATAATCGGTTTTTACATAACCGAAGCCAAGATTGCCCCAGTCGATGTTCTTTTTTCCATAACAATTTCCTCCTAGCGTGGTTTTTGGGGGAGATTCTTATTGTGAATCCCCAATGTTTTTACTATTGTAAAACTTTTACGTGTCAAATTCAATGGGAAAAGCAGATTTTTTAAGTGATTTTCCTGTGAAAAAGGTTACAAAAAGTATAATGTGTTTATATTTTATGGTGTCTTGTTTTTTGAGGGGGATTTTTGTATAATGATAAAACAAGCGTTGTGAAATAAAATATCCGGAGGAAAAGATGGGATATAACGAATTTGATGAACTTGGAGATAAGATCCAGAGCATCATTGACAGTGCAGTAAATGAAAAAAATTACCAGAAACTGAGCCAGAGTATTAATCAGGCGCTGAATAAGGCTATTGATAATGGGAGTGATGCCCTTCGGGATGCGCTTAATAATACTGTGGGCAGTGGGAAATATACCAATTACCGCAGCGGCAGTTCTTATGATTACAGAGAGAATCGGTCCTGGGATTTTCAGAAGGATGGAAAGAAAAACCGGAGTACCGGGGAGGATCATGGAACTGGTTATCAAGGATATGCCGATGCGAAAGGGAATGATTCGCGTAATGGAAATTTCAGAGAAATGGTACAGGCAGGCAGGATACCAATCACCAGAATTCGGATCTGGCATTGTATTTACCGACGAATGGAATCAAGGTCGGGGGAATTCTGAAGACAGTGTTTGGTGGGATTCTTACTGGAGTATTTGGAATTGCTACAATGGTAGTTGGTGGAATTGGAGCTGGCTTTAGCAGCAGTGTAATGCTTGGAATTTCGGCAGTGCTGGCGGCATTTACGGTCGGCGGAGGTATTCTTCTTGGACAGGGCTGCAGCAGTCTTACCAGTTTAAGCCGCCGAAACAAGTATATCAAGGCTCTTGGCACTCACACCTACTGCAATTTCCAGCAGCTGGCACAGGCAGTCGGCAAGCCGGTGAAATTTGTAAAAAAAAGATATCAAACGTATGATAAGCAAAGGCTGGTTCCTTCAGGGACATGTTGATAAACAGGAAACTTGTCTGATCACAAGTAATGAGACTTACGACCAATATGTAAGCACTCAGAAGCGGCTGGAAGAAAGAGATCATCAGCAGGATGAAGAGCGTGCACGCCAGGAGGCAGCGCTTCGTCAGCAGGCAGAGGAAAAAAAAAAGGCAGAAATTTAACCAGCATGAACAGGCAGATGCCCGGGCGTGTGTGGAAGCAGAACGGGATGCTGCGGAAAGAATCAGACTTTCCCCGGAAGTCCGGCAGGTTCTGGATAAGGGAAATGACTTTCTTGATAAAATCCACCGCAGCAATGATGCCATTCCAGGAGAAGAGATTTCCAGAAAAATCTCCCGTATGGAGCTGATCATAGCGAAGATTTTTGAACGCGCCAAGGCTCATCCGGAGATTATTCCGGATTTGAACCGCCTTATGGATTATTATCTTCCTATGACTGTGAAGCTTTTGAATGCATATGAAGAAATGGACAGCCAGCCGGTTCAGGGAGAGAATATTACTTCTTCCAAGAAAGAAATCGAAGAGACTATTGATACGTTGAATGTGGCTTTTGAGAAGCTTCTGGATTCCATATTTGAAGACACGGCTATGGATGTATCCAGTGATATTTCTGTTCTGAATACAGTTTTGGCACAGGAAGGGCTGACTGAGGACGAGCTTACCCGTATGAGAAAAGAGGCTGAAAAAAACAGGCTCTAGCAGTGTGCGGAATGTTAAGTATATGAAAAGATAAGATTTGCAGCGGGGTTAGAGCGTGTTATAAAAATAACGAAAATGCCAAACTGAAGGCTGCTGATAAATATGGGCAGACCTATACACAAGGAGGATGCTATGGGAAACAATTTACAGGTTTTGAAGATAACGCACCTACACTTACATTAGAACCGGATTTGGGAGAGTCAAAGGCAGAGATTGCAGCAGAGCCGGAAGCCGAAGCTGTGAAAAAGGAAATGGAACAGACCGTTCTCTCCCCGGAAGAACAGCAGATGGTAGACAGCTTTGCTAAGAAAATTGACATTGAGAATACTAACCAGATCCTCCAGTACGGTGCCGGAACCCAGAAGAAAATGGCTGATTTTTCCGATGCAGCTCTTGAAAATGTACGGACACAGGATCTGGGTGAGGTTGGAGAGCTGATCACCCAGGTGGTAGGCGAGCTTCGCGATTTTGATGCTGCTGAGGAGGAGAAAGGCTTTCTTGGCTTTTTCAAGAAACAGGGCAGCAAGATTGAAAATATGAAGAACCGCTACGCCAAGGCTGAGGTAAATGTGCAGAAGATCACTACCTCCCTTCAGGATCACCAGATGCGTCTCATGAAGGATTCCGCAGTTCTGGAAAAAATGTATGCTCAGAACCTGAACTATTATAAAGAACTGACCATGTACATCCTTGCAGGAAAACAGAAGCTGCAGGAAGTACGGGAGGGAAAATTAAAAGATCTGGAGGCAAAAGCAGCAGTCAGCGGACTTCCGGAGGATGCGCAGGAAGCCAAGGATCTGGACAGCAAGTGCAATCGTTTCGAGAAGAAGCTTCATGATCTGGAACTGACCAGAACCATTTCCCTGCGGACAGCACCGCAGATTCGTCTGGTGCAGAACAATGACACCCCTTATGGTAGAAAAAATCCAGACAACCATTGTAAATACCATTCCACTTTGGAAGAGCCAGATGGTACTGGCACTTGGAATCGCCCATTCCACAGAAGCAGCCCAGGCCCAGCGCCAGGTAACAGACCTGACAAATGAGCTTTTGAAGAAAAATGCGGAGGCACTTCACCTTGCATCCACAGAGACTGCCAGGGAATCTGAGCGCGGAATCGTGGATATTGAGACTCTGAAGCAGACCAATCAGGAGCTGATCGCTACTTTGGATGATGTCATGAATATTCAGAAAGAGGGCCGCGCCAAGAGAGCCCAGGCAGAACTGGAAATGCGCAAGATGGAAGAAGACTTGAAGAATAAATTGTTGGAAATCCAGCATTAAATTGCAAAGAAAACAGGGTTACTGTTTACTGGTAACGTTCCGCGAGGTGTTTTTTGTGAACAAAGTTCATGAAAAACCCGAGAATTGCGGTGCGAAATCACGCAGAATGCTGTGGAAATAACTGTACAGCAGGGGTGTCAGAGACATCCCTTTTGTGCCTTTTTGCATAGAAACGTTTGATAAGCGCCTGCGGTGTAAAAGTGAACCGCAAAGAATGTTACTGTTCACTCCGTTCACAGCAACACGCTTCGCGATGCACAGAAATCATGCTTTCGCATGATTTCGCGCCGCAAGTCTCGGGTTTTTTGTGACCTTTGGTCACAAAAAACACCTCGCGGAATGCTATCAGTGAACAGTAATCAAAGAATACCATGTTCATAATATATGGGGGAATTTCGTATGTACAGAGACCATACCAAAAGTAATTCAGATAGGAAATAAGAAGATTGGAGGCGGAAATCCCATCCTGATCCAGTCTATGACCAATACAAAAACAGAGGATGTGCAGGCAACCGTAGAGCAGATCCTTGCCCTGGAGGCTGCTGGCTGCGACATTATCCGCTGTGCAGTACCGACTATGGAAGCTGCAAAAGCACTGAAGGAAATCAAAAAAACAGATCCATATACCACTTGTGGCAGATATCCATTTTGATTATCGTCTTGCCATTGCAGCCATGGAAAACGGTGCAGATAAGATCCGGATCAATCCCGGAAATATCGGCAGTACAGAGCGAATCAAAGCAGTGGTTGATGTGGCAAAGGAGCGAGGAATACCCATTCGTGTTGGTGTAAACAGCGGTTCTCTTGAGAAAGAACTTGTGGAGAAATATCACGGTGTTACCGCAGAAGGTCTGGTAGAAAGCGCCCTTGACAAGGTGCACATTATTGAAGAGATGGGATATGACAATCTTGTGATCAGCATCAAATCTTCTGATGTTATGATGTGCGCCAGGGCTCACGAACTGATTGCGGAACAGACCAGTTATCCTCTCCATGTGGGAATTACAGAGGCAGGAACCCTTTATTCTGGAAATATCAAATCTGCCATAGGGCTTGGTATTATTTTATACCAGGGAATCGGTGACACGATCCGCGTCTCCCTGACTGGTGCCCCTCTGGAAGAGATAAAATCTGCCAGACGTATCCTAAAAACCCTTGGACTTCGCAAAGGCGGCGTGGAAGTAGTATCCTGTCCAACCTGCGGGCGCACCCAGATCGCTGATCGGTCTTGCAAATAAAGTAGAAACTATGGTGCAGGATATCCCTCTTGACATTAAAGTAGCTGTTATGGGCTGTGTGGTAAATGGCCCGGGAGAAGCGAAAGAAGCCGATATCGGAATTGCAGGCGGCGTAGGTGTAGGTCTTCTGATCAAAGGCGGTGAGATTGTGAAGAAAGTGCCGGAAGACCAGCTGCTGGATACCTTGAGAGAAGAATTGATGAACTGGGATAGCAATAAGACACAGAAATGACAGAAGGTGTATATTCTATAAATGGAAAAAGAATTTTTTGACGTATTTCCAAACTTAAAATTAAAACAGGAATTAAGTGAACTTCTGGAAGAGGTGATCGTCACCAAGGTTGCCTGCAACTCTGCCAAAACTTGTGTCCGGGTTTACTTGAAAAGCGACCGCTGGATCCATAAAAAGCATATTTTCAGCCTGGAAGAGCAGATTCAGAGACAGTGCTTTCCTGGTCTTGAAGTGAGTGTGAAGGTAATCGAGAAGTTCCATCTGTCCAGACAGTACACGCCAAAGAATTTCCTGGATACCTACCGCTCCAGCATGGAACTGGAGCTTCGCAATTACAACATGCTGGAATACAATCTGTTCAAGCAGGCACAGATCACATTTCCAGAAGATGACTGCCTGAATATGGCACTTCCGGATTCTGTGATTTCCAGACAGAAAAGTGAGATACTTATTGAATATCTTCACAAAGTATTCTGCGAGCGTTGCGGAATGGACCTGAAAGTTTCTCTGGATTATGTGCAGACGGAGGAGAGCAGGTACCGCAAAAATGCAGCTATCCAGATCCGTCAGGAAGTAGCTAATGTGCTGAAGCATGCCAGACTTTCCACAGAAGAAGAGAGCGCAGCACCAGCTCCTGCAGCTGAGGAAAAAACAGGAAAAGAGGCCGCAGCCGGCAAGACATCCGCTGCCAGGTCGGAGAAGAAAGCAGAGGCAGCCAGTGAAAAGAAGCCTTTCGAGAAAAAGCCATTCGAAAAGAAAGGCAAATGGGGCGATTTCCGTGGTGGCTTCCGCAAGGATCCAAATCCGGACGTTATTTATGGAAGGGATTTCGAGGACGAGGCCTATTCCATTGGAAAATATTGTGCAGGAAATGGGTGAGGTTATCATCCGATGTCAGGTTATGGATGTGGAAGCTCGTGAGATCCGAAATGAGAAGACCATACTGATTTTCCCGGTTACGGATTACACAGCCTCCATCACAGTAAAAATGTTCCTGCGCAACGAGCAGGTGCCGGAGATCAAAGAGCATGTGAAAAAAGGTGCCTTCCTGAAAATCAAAGGCGTTACTTCTATTGACCGTTTCGATGGTGAGCTTACCATAGGCTCCATCTCCGGAATTAAGAAAATCTCCGATTTCCGCAGTTACAGAGTGGACACCAGCCCACAGAAGCGTGTGGAACTTCACTGTCATACCAAGATGAGTGATATGGATGGGGTTACGGATGCCAAATCTCTGGTGAAACGTGCTTATGAGTGGGGACATCCTGCCATTGCAATCACAGACCACGGCGTTGTCCAGGCATTCCCTGAGGCGAATCACTGTTTCGATGCATGGGGTGGATGTGTCCCGAAGGATTCTGATTTCAAGGTTCTTTATGGAAAGGAGGCCTATCTGGTAGACGACTTAAAGGGTATGGTGACCAACCCGAAAAAACAGTCCCTGGACGGAAGATTCGTGGTTTTCGACATTGAGACCACAGGATTTTCCCCCCTTACCTGTAAGATCATTGAAATTGGTGCTGTATTGGTGGAAAATGGAAAGATCACAGATCGTTTTTCCACATTTGTTAATCCTCAGGTTCCAATTCCATTTCGAATTGAGCAGCTGACCAGTATTAATGACAGCATGGTTATGAATGCCCGTCCAATTGAAGAAATTTTACCGGAATTCCTGAAATTTTGTGAAGGAGCTACAATGGTAGCCCACAACGCAGATTTCGATATGAGTTTTATTATAGAGAATTGTAACCGCATGGGAATCCCAAATGATTTCACCTATGTGGATACGGTAGGTATGGCACGATTCCTGCTGCCTGCGCTGAACCGTTTTAAGCTGGATACCGTTGCCAAGGCAGTTGGCGTTTCCCTAGATCATCACCATCGTGCGGTTGATGATGCAGAGTGTACGGCCCGTATTTTCGAGAAATTCGTGGGAATGTGCAGGGAAAGAGATATTACGGATGTAGACAAGCTGAATGAGCAGGGAAAAGTTTCCCCGGACACCATTAAGAAACTGCCCACTTACCATGCCGTTATTTTCATGCGGAATGAGACCGGCCGTATCAATCTGTACAAGCTGGTAAGCCAGTCCCATATCAAGTACTTTAACCACAGACCCCGTGTGCCAAAGAGCGTGTTTGAGGCACATCGGGAGGGACTTCTTATTGGAAGTGCCTGCGAGGCTGGTGAGCTTTACCAGGCTCTTTTGCGCAATGCACCGGAGCAGGAAATCGCAAGGCTGGTAAGCTTTTATGATTATCTGGAAATCCAGCCCCTTGGGAACAATATGTTCATGGTGGAGGATGAAAAAGAATGATACGATTCATTCGAAAGAGGATCTGATTGAGATCAACAAAAAAATTGTAAAGCTTGGTGAACAGTTTAACAAGCCGGTTGTTGCTACCTGTGACGTTCACTTTATGGATCCCCAGGATGAAATCTACCGTCGTATTATCATGGCTGGAAGCGGCTTCAAGGATGCCGACAATCAGGCGCCTCTGTATCTTCGCACCACAGAAGAAATGCTGGAGGAGTTTTCCTATCTGGGAAGCGAAAGGCAGAGGAAGTGGTAATTACAAATACAGTGAAGATTGCGGATATGATAGAGAAAAATGTCACCGATCCATCCGGATAAATATCCGCCGGTTATTGAGAATTCTGACCAGGACTTAAAGGATATGTGTTTCCAGAAAGCCCATGAAATGTATGGTGAAGTGCTTCCCAAGATCGTAGAAGACCGTCTGGACAAAGAGCTGAATTCCATCATTTCCAATGGATTTGCGGTCATGTACATCATTGCGCAGAAGCTCGTGTGGAAGTCCAATGCAGACGGTTATCTGGTGGGCTCCCGAGGGTCTGTAGGTTCTTCTTTAGCGGCTACCATGTCTGGTATTACAGAGGTAAATCCTCTGCCACCCCATTATCTGTGCCCCAATCCGGAGTGTAAGTACAGTGACTTTGATTCTCCGGAGATCAAGGCTTTTCCGGTATGGCGGGATGCGATATGCCAGACAGGATCTGTCCAAAGTGCGGCACCAGGATGACCAAACAGGGCTTTGACATTCCCTTTGAGACCTTCCTTGGATTCAAGGGAGATAAGGAGCCGGATATTGACCTGAACTTCTCGGGAGATTATCAGTCCAATGCCCATCATTATACAGAGGTTATATTCGGAAAAGGTCAGACCTTCAAGGCGGGAACCATCGGTACCCTTGCGGATAAAACCGCATTCGGATATGTAAAGAACTATTTTGAAGAGCGGGGACAGCACAAGCGTTCCTGCGAGATCAACCGTATTGTACAGGGGTGTACCGGTATCCGGCGAAGCACCGGACAGCATCCTGGCGGAATTATTGTACTCCCAATGGGAGAGGAAATAGAGAAATTTACCCCGGTCCAGTACCCGGCGAACGATTCCAGCAGTGGATTTATCACCACCCATTTTGATTACCATTCCATTGACCATAACCTGCTGAAGCTGGATATACTGGGCCACGATGATCCTACCATGATCCGTACCCTTGAGGATATGACAGACCTGAATGCAAGAGAGGTTCCTCTTGATGACAAGGCGGTTATGTCACTTTTTGCCAGTACAGAAGCTCTTGGAATTGATCCGAAGGATATCGGCGGCTGCAAGCTCGGATGTCTGGGAATCCCGGAATTTGGTACAGATTTCGCCATGCAGATGCTTATTGACACCAAGCCGAAATACTTCTCTGACCTGATGCGTATTGCAGGGCTGGCTCATGGTACGGATGTTTGGCTGGGAAATGCCCAGACGCTGATCGAAGAGGGAAAAGCTACCATTTCCACAGCAATCTGTACGCGAGATGATATTATGATCTATCTCATCGGAAAAGGAGTGGAAAGTGGTCTGGCGTTTACCATCATGGAGAGTGTCCGTAAGGGAAAAGGTCTCCGGGATGAGTGGATCACCACTATGAAAGAACACGGCGTTCCGGACTGGTATATCTGGTCCTGCAAAAAATCAAATACATGTTCCCGAAAGCCCACGCAGCAGCATACGTTATGATGGCATACAGAATTGCGTGGTATAAGGTGTTTCAGCCACTGGCATACTATGCGGCATATTTTAGTATCCGCGCCACAGCGTTTCCTATGAGCTGATGTGTATGGGAAAAGAAAAGCTGGAGTTTTATATGGCAGAGATACGCAAGAAAGGGGACGCTGCATCCAAAAAAAGAGCAGGATACCCTGAAGGATATGCGTATTGTCCAGGAAATGTATGCCAGAGGATTTGAATTTACGCCCATTGATATTTACCGGGCGAAGGCACATCGTTTCCAGATCATAGAAGGAAAACTGATGCCGTCCATTGATTCTATAGAAGGTCTTGGAGATAAGGCGGCAGATGCTGTAGTGGATGCTGCTGTACAGGGAAGATTTCTTTCCAAGGATGATTTCCGTGACAGGACCAAGGTCAGCAAGACCGTAATTGATCTGATGGATAAACTTGGATTATTTGGAGATATTCCACAGTCCAATCAGATTTCATTGTTTGATTTCTAACGCTGGTTAAATAAGAGTAATATGAATTTAGGAGGTTCCATGAAAACAGAAGAACTGCGCTACCTACAACGTCTGGCGGAGCTCTACCCCACTATCGGGAAGGCTTCTACAGAGATCATCAACCTTCAGTCCATTCTCAATCTTCCAAAAGGCACCGAGCATTTTCTTTCCGATATCCACGGAGAGTACGAAGCTTTTTCCCATGTGCTTCGAAACGGTTCGGGAGCTGTGCGAAAGAAGATAGATGATGTATTTGGACATACCTTAAGCAACAGTGACAAGCGTTCCCTGGCAACTCTCGTGTATTACCCGAAGGAAAAAATTGCCTATGTGAAGAAAAAAGAGCCTGATATGCAGAACTGGTACAAGATCACTCTGTACCGTCTCATTGAGGTGTGCAAGACAACTGCCTCCAAATATACCAGATCCAAGGTTCGTAAGGCATTGCCTTCGGATTATGCATATGTGATCGAAGAGCTGATCACGGAGAAAGCAGAAGTTCTGGATAAAGAGGCTTATTACGATTCCATTGTGGATACCATTATAGATATCGGCAGGGCAGAGAACTTCATTATCGCTCTTGCTGAACTGATCCAGAGACTGGTTGTAGACCACCTTCATGTGCTTGGAGATATATATGACAGAGGTCCCGGTCCTCATTTTATTATGGACAGACTGATGGATTATCATTCTCTGGATATTCAGTGGGGAAACCATGATGTGGTATGGATGGGCGCCGCTGTAGGACAGGCTGCCTGTATGGCCACAGTGATCCGTAACAGTATCCGTTACGGCAATCTGGATATTCTGGAGGATGGTTATGGAATCAATATGATGCCTCTTGCTGCTTTTTGCCATGGAGGTTTACGGGGATGATCCCTGCCAGGTATTTGAAGTACATGGCAATCCTTCCAATTACAATGCTCTTGAGAAAGAGCTGAGCAGGAAAATGCACAAAGCCATTTCCATTATCCAGTTTAAGCTGGGAGGGGTACTGGCGAAAGAACATCCGGATTTTCATATGGAGAATCGATGCGTTCTGGAGGGATTGATCCGGAGAAGGGCACTGTGCAGCTGCCGGATGGAAGTATGCATAATCTTCTGGACACCCATTTTCCAACCATTGACTGGGAACATCCCTATGAGTTGACAGATAGGGAAAAAAGAAGTAGTGGAGCGCCTGAGCTCAGCATTTCGGAACTGCGAGAAGCTTCAGAACCACATGCAGCTGCTTCTGGATAAAGGCGGCCTTTATAAGACCTATAACGGGAACCTTCTTTTCCATGGAAGTATTCCGCTGAACGAGGATGGAACTCTGAAAGAAGTTGAGATTTACGGTGAGACTTGTAAAGGCAAGGCACTTTATGATAAACTGGAAGCCTACGTAAGAAAAGCTTTTTTTACCGTAGATGAGAAGGAGAAGAAAGCAAGCCAGGATATTCTGTGGTATATCTGGGCCGGGCCTAATTCTCCCCTTTATGGAAAAGATAAAATGACCACCTTCGAGCGCTATTTTATCGCAGATAAAGAGACACACAAAGAGAAAAAAGAATGCCTACTATCACCTTTGGGAAAAAGAAGAGGTAGTAAATCGTATGCTGGAAGAATTCGGGCTGGATCCGGAAGAAGGGCATATTATCAATGGTCACGTGCCTGTTCATCAGCTGGAGGGAGAGAATCCGGTGAAATGTGATGGTAAGGTGATCGTAATTGACGGTGGTTTTTGTGAGGCATACCGGAATGTGACCGGTATTGCCGGATATACTCTTGTTTACAGTTCCTATGGTCTGAGCCTGACTGCCCATGAGCCTTTTACTTCGGCGGAAGATGCAGTGGAAACAGAGAGGACATTGTGTCCAACCGTGTGGCTGTCCGCTATAATCCAAGGCGTGCCCTTGTGGGAGATACGGATAACGGTAAGGCACTGAAAGAACGAATTCAGGAGCTGAAACAGCTTTTGGATGCCTACAGAAAAGGCGTTATAAAGGAGAAAAAATAAGGAGACTAAAGAAAAATGGGTGGAATTTTGGTGTTGCGTCAAAGTCTGATTGTGTAATGGATCTTTTTTTTGGAATTGATTATCACTCCCATCTGGGTACAAGAAGGGGCGGAATGACCGTTTATAGCAGGAGCAGTGGATTTAACCGCGTGATCCATAATATTGAGAACTCACCGTTCCGTACCAAATTTGACAAGGATGTGGCAGAGATGGAAGGCAATCTTGGAATAGGCTGTATTTCTGACAATGAACCGCAGCCTCTTCTGGTGCGTTCCCATCTGGGAAATTTTGCAATTACAACAGTAGGCAAGATCAATAATATAGAAGCTTTGGTAGAGAAATGCTTCAAAGACGGGCATACCCATTTTCTGGAGATGAGCGGTGGCAGTGTGAATCCTACAGAGGTAACGGCAGCGCTGATCAATCAGAAGGACAGTATTGTTGAGGGAATCCGCTATGCACAGGAGATGATCGAGGGCTCTATGACCCTTCTTCTTATGACAGGGGAGGGCATTTACGCAGCACGCGACCGTTATGGAAGAACTCCTCTTGTAATCGTCAAGAAGGAAGATGCATGCTGTGCTTCTTTTTGAAAGTCATGCCTACATTAATCTTGGCTATGAAGACCTGAAAGAGCTGGGACCTGGAGAGATTGATTTTATCACCCCGGAGGGAGCCCAGGTTCTGCAGAAGCCAGGAGACAAGATGCGAATCTGTTCTTTCCTCTGGGTATATTATGGATATCCAACCTCCACTTATGAGGGGGTAAATGTAGAGGAAATGCGTTACAAATGCGGTGATATTCTGGCAGGAAGAGATGCCGGAGAAGTGAATCCGGATCTGGTTGCAGGAGTACCGGATTCCGGTATTGCACATGCCATCGGCTATGCTAACCGCTCTGGTGTGCCGTTTGCCCGTCCGTTTATTAAATATACGCCCACATGGCCAAGATCTTTTATGCCGACTCAGCAGAGCCAGCGAAATCTTATCGCCAGAATGAAACTGATCCCAGTACATAAACTGATCGAAGATAAAAGCCTCCTTATGATCGACGACTCTATCGTAAGAGGTACCCAGCTTCGTGAGACAACAGAATTCCTCTATAACAATGGTGCTAAGGAGGTTCGTATCAGACCTGCCTGCCCGCCGCTTTTATATGGATGTAAGTACCTGAATTTCTCACGCTCTAAGTCAGAGATGGATCTGATCACAAGAAGGATCATTGCGAAACGTGAAGGGGACAATGTATCAGACAGGATTTTGCAGGATTATGCAAATCCGGATTCTACAAACTACAAAGAAATGCTGGAAGAAATCCGCAAGGAACTGAATTTTACATCCCTGAAATATCATCGTCTGGATGATCTGAAGAAGTCAATTGATATTGAACCGTGCTAGCTTTGCACTTATTGCTGGAACGGACAGGAATAAACAGGAGGTGACTGCCTGTGAAAAAGCACAACAAAGATGTACTAAAAGCAACGCTGTTTGCCTTGATCGCCATCTTTATCATGATTGGAGCAGCGGGGCTTCTGTTTGCCGAACATAAGAAAAAGATTCAGAAGGAGCAGCAGAAGAAGGCTGCTATTGAGGCTTTGGAAAGGGTGCCCACAGTGACACCGACTCCAGCGGCTACAGCTACGCCCACACCGGAGCCTACAGCCACAGTGACACCGACTCCTGTGATTACCAGGGCACCGGCGTTCATGGCTAGTGATTATATGGGGAACCTGGTACAGTAAGGATGGACTGGTGACACTGTCTATAGACGACCTTACCCTGAAGTCTGTTACTTTTACTTTTTCTCAGGCTGGTGACAATGCCGGCACTAAGGTTTCGGAAGCTTCGGATACTGCAAAAGTGGCTGGAAATGCAGCAAAGCTTTCCTTTACAGATTCCTGGGGAAACCAGGTGCGTGGAAATATGACCTTTGATCAGGGCAGACTTTATCTGCGCCTAAATACAGCTTCCCCTGCAGAGGGTGCCGGGGTGACACCAAAGGTAGATGGGGTCCTTACAAGGGAGAAAGCCGCTTCTGTGACACAGGCACCTTCCGTGACTCCGGCTGATAATACAGATAAAACGGATCTCTCTCCAGGGATTATATATTCCCGGACAGCAACAGCCGATACCTTACAGATGAGGATTTGTCGGGCTATTCATCTGACCAGCTGGAACTGGCGAAAAATGAAATTTATGCCCGACATGGCAGGAAATTTGTGACACAGAGAATTGCGGATTATTTTAACAGTAAATCCTGGTATAAGGGAACTGTGGAGCCGGAGACCTTTTGATGCAGATACTTCTGTGTTTAATGAATATGAAGTCGCAAATATTCAGAAAATTGCAGATACGGAAGGAAAGCTTCGAAGTGAAGGAAAGTAACGGATATATGAAAAATACTTTACGGAATGTTACGAGTGAATGGTAATAACTTTATTTATGGTATACAAAATGAGGGGAAATCGCATCCCCCTCATTTTGTACCTGCTGAGTACCTTTACAATTACGGCATTTTTTTATTATCAGTACGGCCAACCAGATAGTCAATGCTGGTTTCATAATAATTTGCAAGGCGGATCAGCATTTCGATTGGAATGTTCCTGGAGCCAGTTTCGTAGTGGGAGTAGGAACGCTGGCTGATGTGAAGGATATCACTGATCTGCTTCTGGGACAGATCAGCGTCTGTCCGAAGGTCTTGAATTCTCTGAAATTTCATAGGTTCACCTCTTTTTTCTTCTGTAGAGTCTGCAGGGACCAAATGTAACGAACAACGAAAAACGTCTGTCCCCGAATCCTTTCAGAAAGTATAAATCAGAACGAAATGCACTATTGCAATTCAGAGCAAGATGGGCTATAATGAATTTTATATATCTTTTAATCATATCTTTTTAACTTTTATTCTTTTTATTCCAGAGACACATTGAAATGGCAGAGCAGGTTCGCATATGGGGAAGAACTGTATCTGCAGAAAGGGATAAGATTGTTTGCAAGTGTTTTATCAGCGGCGATTTCAGGAATGGAAGTCTGCCCGGTTCAGGTGGAAGCTGATGTAAGCAGCGGTCTGCCTTGTTTTTACTATGGTTGGATTTCCAAGCACCCAGGTGAAAGAAGCACAGGACAGAGTGCGCACAGCGTTAAAAAATAATGGGATCAGTCTGCCGCCTAAGAAGGTGACGGTGAATCTGGCACCTGCTGATCTGCGAAAAAAGGGGCCGGTTTTGACCTGCCCGTGGCAGCAGCAGTGCTGGCAGCATCGGGATTTATAGAACCACAGCTTCTTCGGAATGTAATGGTGGTTGGTGAACTCAGTCTGAATGGGGAGGTAAGAAGTGTATCCGGAGTGCTGCCAAGAGTGATCCGGGCAAGGGAACTGGGATGCCGGTATTGTATCATTCCGTTTGAAAATCTGGCAGAAGGAGCTCTGGTGAAGGATATGAAAGTGGTCGGAGTCCAAAATATAAAAGAAGTTTTGAAGCTTGTCTCAGATCCGGATGCATTTGGAAAAGAAAATCAGTTTTCAGAGGTAAATTCAGAAGAGAACCAGGTAGAAGAGAGTCTGGTGGATTTCGGGGAAATCTGTGGTCAGGAGAGTGCCAGAAGAGCTGCTGAGATTGCAGTCAGCGGATTTCACAACATCCTGTTTATCGGCCCTCCGGGCACTGGGAAGACCATGCTTGCCAAAAGAATACCTACGATTATGCCCTCTCTTACTTTTGAGGAAAGCCTGGAGCTTACAAAAATCTACAGCATTGCCGGACTTTTAAGTCCAAAGAGACCATTAATTAAGGCAAGACCCTTTCGAAGTCCGCATCATACCAGTTCGTCTGCAGCTCTGGCTGGAGGCGGAAGGATCCCGGGTCCCGGTGAAGTGACCCTGGCTCACAGAGGCGTTCTGTTTCTGGATGAAATGCCGGAATTTGCAAGAGGCAGCCTGGAAGTGCTGCGACAGCCCCTGGAGGACAAGCAGATCCAGCTGTCAAGGGCAAGTGGAACGTACGTGTTTCCGGCGGGATTTATTCTGGTAGCAGCGATGAATCCCTGTCCCTGCGGATTTTACCCGGATATGAACAAATGCAGGTGCACACCTGGCGAGGTGAGTCATTATCTTCATAAGCTGAGCCAGCCCCTTCTGGAGCGGATCGATCTATGTGCGGATGTGCCGCCTGTTAATTTTTCCCAGATCTCAGAAGAAAAACCGGGAGAAAGTTCTGCCTTATCCGGAAAAAGAGTGGAAAAAGCCAGAAAAATACAGCAGAAACGCTACCAGAATGAGAAAATCTGTTTTAACGGTGAACTGTCCGGGAAGCAGATCCGGAAATACTGTGTGCTGACAGAAAATGCTCTTCAGGTGGCAAAAAATGCTTTTGAGCTTATGGAACTTAGTGCAAGATCCTATCACCGGATTTTGAAGGTTTCACGCACGATTGCGGATATGGAAGGGGAGGAACTGATACACACAAGACATGTTGCAGAAGCCCTTACTTACAAAGCATTTGATAAGAAGTACAGAAGCTGAATGAATTTATTCATAAAACCGCACACAGGGAGGTATTTTAGTATGGAAGCAATGCAGAAAATCAAATGTTTAACTATAGAGGATTCCAATTTTCCAGATCGTTTGAGAAAACTTTCCGGAATGCCCAAAAAACTGTACTACATCGGAAACCTGCCAGATCCGAAGAAGCCTGCTGCAGCAGTGGTAGGTGCTCGCATGTGCAGTCCTTATGGCAGATGTCAGGCATTTAAATATGCAAGAACCATGGCAAGCTACGGTGTGCAGATCATCAGTGAAATGGCAAGAGGAATTGATGCAGAGGGGCATAAAGGTGCACTGGATACGGACACTCCTACTTTTGCAGTGCTGGGAAGCGGAGTGGACGTGTGTTATCCCAATTCCAACAGATGGCTTTATCAGCGGATTCTGGAAAAAGGCGGTGGGATCATCAGCGAGCTTCCCCGGGCTCTCCGCCTGTGAACTGGGCTTTTCCGGCAAGAAACCGGATCATCAGCGGACTTTCCGATGCTGTTCTTGTGGTAGAAGCCAAGGAACAGAGCGGTTCCCTGATCACTGCAAACTTTGCCCTGGAACATGGACACAGTGTTTATGCCCTTCCGGGAGCTGTGACAGAGGAACTGAGCAGAGGCTGCAACAAACTGATCTTCGATGGTGCAGGAATCGCTTACAGCCCGGAAATCATGCTTATGGAATGGGGAATCGAGGCAAAAACAGACCTCAAAATGTGGAAAAAAAAAAGAAGTTGGGGCTTGCACCGGATTTGGATTTGGTGTATAGTGGTCTCGATTTACGACCTGAAAATCTGGATAATTTAATACGGAAAACCGGTTTTTCAGCATCAAAAGTCTGTGCTCTTCTGACAGAACTTCAGCTAATGGGGCTTGTGGGAGAGACAGGCAGACAATACTACAGAATATCAGGGGGATAATTTGTAGTGTATGTAGACTGAATACAAAGTAGGAGAGGTAGTATGGCTAAATATCTGGTGATAGTTGAGTCACCTGCAAAAGTAAAGACAATAAAGAAATTTCTTGGGGCAAATTATGAGGTAGAGGCATCTAATGGACATGTCCGTGATTTTCCCAAGAGTCAGTTTGGAATAGATGTGGAGAATGATTTCGAGCCGAAATATATAACCATCCGCGGTAAGGGGAATTGCTTGCCAAACTTCGCAAGGCAGCCAAAAAAGCTGATAAGATCTATCTTGCAACTGACCCTGACCGTGAAGGAGAAGCAATTTCCTGGCACTTGATGCAGGCTCTGAAAGAAGATCCGGATAAAATGCACCGAATCACTTTCAACGAGATCACAAAGACTGCTGTAAAGGATTCCCTGAAGCATGCACGAGGTCTGAATATGAATCTTGTAGATGCACAGCAGGCGAGAAGTATGTTGGATCGTATGGTTGGTTATAAGATCAGTCCGCTGCTCTGGGCAAAGGTCAAACGTGGCTTGAGCACCGGGCGTGTACAGTCCGTGGCGCTTCGCATGATCTGTGACCGCGAGGAGGAGATTAATTCTTTTATCCCGGAAGAATACTGGAGCCTGAATGGTGAATTCCTTGTGGATGGCGAGAAAAAGCCTCTGGAGGCTAAATTCTACGGAACAGACAAGAAGATGGATATCCACAATAAAGCTGAGATGGATGAGATTCTTAAGGTTCTTGAGAACGAAGAATTTGAGATCTCTGAGGTGAAAAAAGGCGAGAGAATCAAGAATGCTCCGCTTCCTTTTACTACCAGTACCCTGCAGCAGGAGGCATCCAAAACACTGAATTTTTCCACCCAGAAGACAATGCGCCTGGCACAGCAGCTATATGAGGGTGTTGACATCAAGGGCAACGGTACTGTAGGTGTGATCACATACCTTCGTACTGATTCTGTACGTATTTCTGACGAGGCAGATGCGGCAGCAAGAAGCTACATCAGCAGCCAGTATGGAGAAGAATATGTGTCAAAAACTGCCAAGACAGTGAAAAAGGGACAGAAGATCCAGGATGCTCACGAAGCGATCCGTCCTACTGACATCAGCCGTACACCTGTACAGATAAAAGAATCTCTTACACGAGATCAGTTCCGTTTGTATCAGCTGATCTGGAAGCGTTTTGCGGCCAGCCGTATGGCTCCTGCAAAGTATGAGACTACCTCTGTAAAAGTGGCAGGTGGAGATTATACGTTCACTGTGTCCGCTTCCAAGGTGGCATTTGACGGCTTCCTTTCGGTATATATGCAGGAAGAGGGATATGAAGAAGGGAAATGTGTTAAGCCAGAGCCTGAGTAAAGGCATGAAGCTGAAGCTGAAAGAGTTAAAGCCGGAACAGCATTTTACCCAGCCGCCGGCACATTATACAGAGGCTTCCCTGGTAAAGACCATGGAGGAACTTGGAATCGGCCGTCCAGTACTTATGCACCGACCATCACCACCATTATCAGCCGCCGTTATGTTTCAAAGGAGCAGCGTAACCTTTATGTGACAGAGTTGGGCGAGGTGGTAAACAGTATTATGAAACAGGCGTTCCCAAGCATTGTGGACGTGAATTTCACGGCTACCATGGAGGGACTTCTGGACTGTGTGGAGAATGGTACTGTAAAGTGGAAGACAGTAGTAAGCAACTTCTATCCGGATCTGAAACATGATGTGGATGCTGCCCAGGAAGAGCTGGAGAAAGTAGACATCCATGATGAAGAGACCGATGTGATCTGTGATAACTGTGGTCGTCATATGGTGATTAAATATGGTCCTCACGGACGTTTCCTTGCATGCCCGGGATTTCCGGAATGCCGCAATACCAAGCCTTACTATGAAAAGATTGGTGTAGCCTGCCCGAAGTGTGGTAAGGAAGTGGTGCTTAAGAAGACGAAGAAAGGCCGTAAGTATTACGGCTGTGAAGATAATCCGGAATGTGACTTTATGTCATGGCAGAAGCCGTCGGATAAGAAATGTCCGGTGTGCGGAAGCTACATGGTGGAAAAAAGGAAATAAACTGGTGTGCAGCCAGGAGACCTGTGGCTATGTAGAAGCCAGGCCGAAGGATGAAAAAAAAAAATTAAGGTTGCTGTGAAGGGTGCGAGCAGTAACAAATTAAATGGAATTTCCGGGGAAAATCCCCTGCAAGGCAGCTGTATTATGTTTTGCAGGGGATTTTTTGAATAAAAAGCTCTATTACTTCCATTGTTTGATGAATAGTTTCAAAAACGTGATATTTTTCAGAAAAGCTAAACAAAATTGAAAAATAGTAAAAAATAGCTTGTAAATAGTTTGAAAAACGTGTAGTATTAGAATAACAGTTAAAGCCAGAGCATGTCTGAAAAGGCTTTCTGCAAAGTGGAGCGTACAGATTGCGGGAATGATTTTTTTAACAGGCTCTCATGTAACAAAAGCGAAGGGAGGACAAAATGAGCGTTCAGTTACTTGATAAAACAAGAAAAATCAATAAACTTCTGCATAACAGCAGTTCCAGTAAAGTGGTATTTAATGACATCTGTCAGGTTCTGATGGAGACTTTAAGTTCTAATATACTGGTTCTCAGCAAGAAAGGCAAGGTGCTTGGTGTAAGTTTTGCCCGGGAGTTGAGGAAATCCGGGAACTGATAGCTGATGAGGTGGGCGGTCATGTTGACCCTCTGCTGAATGAGCGCTTTTTAGGAGTTTTATCCACCAAAGAGAATGTAAATCTCCAGACACTTGGCTTTGAGCATGTTTCCAGCAGTTATCAGGGAATCATTAATCCTATTGATATTGCAGGAGAACGTCTTGGAACGGTGTTTATGTACCGCAAGGATCGTCCATACGATATTGAGGATATTATTGTTAGTGAATACGGAACCACAGTTGTAGGTCTTGAGATGATGAGAGCTGTCCATGAAGAGAATGCTGAGGAGGACAGAAAGCAGCAGGTAGTGAAATCTGCTTTTAACACACTATCTTTCTCCGAACTGGAGGCGATCATCCATATTTTTGATGAACTTGACGGAGATGAGGGAATCCTGGTTGCAAGTAAGATCGCAGACCGCGTAGGAATTACGAGATCCGTGATTGTCAACGCGCTGCGCAAGTTCGAGAGCGCCGGCGTGATTGAGTCCCGTTCATCCGGTATGAAGGGAACCTATATTAAGGTTCTCAATGAAGTGATCTTTGATGAATTAGAAGAGATCAAGGCCCAGAGAAATAAAAAAGGCCTGAATGAATTCAATAAATAATAAACAAGTGTATAGAAGAACTGTTTTCCTTCGAACGTGTTTGAAAAAGGCTTTCTGCAAATTATGAAATGCAGATTGCGGGAATGATTTTCAAACACGCTCTGAGAGGGCAGTTCTTTTTTTTGTGTGTAACAGGAAATTTCATTGGAATTCACTATTACACCAAAAAGTTTTAACGGTCAGGCTTCAAAAGCGGCGAAACAAAAAAATCAGAAAATTTTTTAAAGTGAAAAACAGAGAAAAAAAAGAGCATAAAAGAGAATAAAACAGAATATACTTAAAAATACAACTATGAAAAGAGTTGCACAAATAACGATAATTCAATAATATAATGAACAGTGATTAGCACTCAGCAATAATGAGTGCTAGTAAGAAAAAAAGGAAAACAATTCTAAAGGAGGACATAGATCATGAAATTAGTACCTTTAGGTGACAGAGTTGTATTAAAACAGTTAGAAGCAGAAGAGACAACAAAATCCGGAATCGTACTTCCGGGACAGGCACAGGAGAAACCGCAGCAGGCAGAGGTTATCGCAGTAGGTCCTGGCGGAGTCGTTGACGGCAAAGAAGTGAAAATGGAAGTTACTGTAGGCGACAAGGTTATCTATTCCAAATATGCAGGAACAGAGGTTAAGCTTGACGGCGAAGAGTACATCATCGTAAAACAGAGCGATATTCTTGCAATTGTGAAATAAGACATAACCTTATAAATAACTTGAAATCAGGAGGATGATTCATTATGGCAAAAGAGATTAAATATGGCGCAGAAGCCAGAGCAGCTTTAGAAGCAGGTGTAAATAAATTAGCTGATACAGTAAGAGTAACACTTGGACCGAAAGGAAGAAACGTAGTACTTGATAAACAGTTCGGTGCTCCGCTTATCACAAACGATGGTGTTACAATCGCAAAAGAGATCGAGCTTGAGGATGCTTTCGAGAACATGGGAGCTCAGCTGATCAAGGAAGTTGCTACCAAGACAAACGATGTAGCAGGTGACGGTACCACAACTGCAACCGTACTGGCTCAGGCAATGGTTAATGAAGGTATGAAGAACCTGGCAGCAGGCGCTAACCCGATCGTTATGAGACGCGGTATGAAGAAAGCTACAGATGCTGCTGTAGAAGCAATTAAGAACATGAGCCAGAAATAAGCGGAAAGAAACAGATCGCAAACGTTGCATCTATTTCCGCCGGAGATAAAGAAGTCGGAGAGCTTGTTGCTGATGCTATGGAGAAAGTTTCCAAAGACGGCGTTATCACTGTTGAGGAGTCCAAGACCATGCATACAGAACTTGACCTTGTAGAAGGTATGCAGTTCGATCGTGGATATGTATCCGCATATATGTCAACAGATATGGAAAAGATGGAAGCAAATCTGGAAGATCCATATATCCTGATCACAGACAAGAAGATCAGCAACATCCAGGAAATCCTTCCAGTACTGGAGCAGATCGTAAAAGTTGGTGCGAAACTTCTTATCATTGCTGAAGATGTAGAGGGTGAAGCTCTTACAACTCTGATCGTAAACAAATTAAGAGGAACTTTCCAGGTAGTAGCTGTCAAAGCTCCGGGATATGGTGACAGAAGAAAAAAGAAATGCTTCAGGATATCGCAATTCTGACAGGTGGTACTGTAATTTCTGACGAGGTAGGTCTTGAATTGAAAGATGCTACAATGGCTCAGTTAGGACGTGCAAAATCTGTTAAAGTTGCAAAAGAGAATACTGTTATTGTCGATGGTATGGGAGATAAAGAAGCAATTGCCAATCGTGTTGCCCAGATCCGTGCTCAGATTGAGGAGACAAAATCTGATTTCGACAGAGAGAAGCTTCAGGAAAGACTTGCAAAACTTGCAGGCGGTGTAGCAGTGGTTCGTGTTGGTGCAGCTACTGAGACTGAGATGAAAGAAGCAAAACTTCGTATGGAAGATGCTCTTGCAGCTACCAGAGCAGCTGTTGAAGAAGGAATCATTGCAGGAGGCGGTTCTGCATATATCCACGCTTCCAAAGAGGTTGCAAAACTTGCGGCAGATCTTGAGGGAGATGAGAAGACAGGTGCAAACATCATCCTGAAAGCACTGGAAGCTCCGCTGTTCCGTATTGCTGCTAATGCAGGACTGGAAGGAGCTGTTATCATCAACAAAGTAAGAGAATCTGAGCCAGGTGTTGGATTTGATGCTCTGAACGAGAAATATGTAAACATGGTAGAAGAAGGAATCCTTGATCCTGCAAAGGTTACAAGAAGTGCTCTTCAGAACGCAACAAGTGTTGCTTCTACATTGCTTACAACAGAGTCTGTTGTTGCAAATATCAAAGAAGATACTCCGGCAATGCCAGCTGGCGGTCAGGGTATGGGAATGATGTAATTTCCGGCAGCAGGAAAACAGAACGGAAAATCCATGAAAGGATTTTTGAAGGTATAATTCAGAACTCATAAGGGTCGGTGTCAAAGACGCTGGCCCTTTTGCATTCAATAAAAGTCATTTTTACTGTTACTGTGTATTGGCAATATTCCGTGTTTTATCAGGAACAATGTTCACAGGAAAACTTTTGTGTGTTATACTTAGAACAACATGCCGGCTGGCAAAAAAACAAAGGAGAATTGTAATATGAGCGATTTGTATTCCGAGCTGCTTGTAAAAAAAAAGAGCGGACCGCAAAGGACAGGCTGGTAAAAGGCAGTATCATTGCACTGATCGTGCTTCTGGTACTCGCAGGTCTGTTTATCATGCCTCTCGCTTCTGATCGCGGCAATTGTGCTGGGAGTCTGTGCCTATCTTTTTATCTTTCCAGGCACTGATCTGGAATTTGAGTACTTGTTTGTAAACGGGGAACTGGATATTGATAAGATCATGGCAAAGTCCAAGCGAAAAAGAGTAAAAAGCCTGAATATTACAGAATGTGATATTATGGCACCCCTTAATTCACACAGAATGGACTATTACAACAGCAACCAGAAGCTGAAGGTACAGGATTTTTCCTCCGGAAATCCGGAACATAAGCGTTTTGCAATTGTCTGCCGCGATGGCGCAGAAACCTGCAAAGTAATTATCGAGCCAGATGAAATATTGGCAAAACCATGAGAAACACTGCTCCGAGCAAAGTATTTTTAGATTAATTTACTAGATTGACACACTTTTATGTTTTTTGCTACACTAATCTACAAACCAAAGACACAATAAGACAAGGGAGGAAAAGCAATGGGTACTATCATTGGTGAAGGCATTACTTTCGACGACGTCCTTTTAGTTCCGGCGTACTCCAAAGTAATCCCGAATCAAGTTGACGTTTCAACTTACCTTACAAAGAAGATTAAACTGAACATTCCCATGATGAGTGCAGGAATGGACACCGTTACTGAGTACAATATGGCGATTGCCATGGCACGTCAGGGAGGTATCGGTATCATTCACAAGAACATGTCTATCGAGGCGCAGGCAGAAGAGGTAGACAAGGTAAAACGTTCTGAGAACGGTGTTATCACAGATCCTTTCTATTTATCTCCTGAACATACACTTAAAGACGCAGATGAGTTAATGGCAAAGTTCCGTATCTCCGGTGTGCCGATCACAGAGGGCAGAAAACTGGTCGGAATCATTACCAATCGTGATCTGAAGTTTGAGACAGATTTCAGCAAGAAGATCAAAGAGTGCATGACTTCTGAGGGACTGATCACAGCCAAGGAAGGAATCACACTTGAGGATGCCAAGAAGATTCTGGCAAAATCACGTAAAGAGAAATTACCCATTGTAGATGATGATTTTAATTTAAAAGGTCTGATCACAATCAAAGATATTGAGAAACAGATCAAATATCCTCTGGCAGCCAAAGATGCACAGGGACGTCTTCTCTGTGGTGCGGCAGTTGGTATCACAGCCAATGTACTTGCACGTGTAGATGCACTTGTGAAAGCGAATGTGGATGTAATCGTAATTGATTCCGCACATGGCCATTCTGAGAATATCCTCCGTGCTGTTCGGGAGATCAAGGCAGCATATCCAGATCTGCAGGTTATCGCAGGTAACGTTGCAACAGGAGCCGCTACAAAGGCTCTGATCGATGCAGGAGTGGATGCTGTTAAAGTTCGGTATCGGACCTGGATCTATTTGTACTACCCGTGTGGTTGCCGGTATTGGTGTTCCGCAGATCACTGCTGTTATGGATTGCTATGAGGTTGCCAAGAGATATGGTATTCCGATTATTGCAGACGGTGGTATCAAGTATTCAGGCGATGTTACCAAGGCAATCGCAGCTGGTGCAAACGTTTGTATGATGGGAAGCATGTTTGCCGGATGTGACGAGAGCCCGGGAACCTTTGAACTGTATCAGGGCCGTAAGTACAAAGTATACCGCGGCATGGGATCCATCGCTGCCATGGAAAACGGCAGCAAGGATCGCTATTTCCAGAACGATGCCAAGAAGCTTGTTCCGGAAGGTGTGGAAGGCCGTGTGGCATACAAGGGACACCTTGAGGATACCGTATTCCAGCTGATCGGTGGACTTCGTTCCGGTATGGGATACTGCGGAGCTGAGAATATCGAAGCTCTGAAGCAGAATGGAAAATTCGTGAAGATTTCCGCTGCTTCCCTGAAAGAGTCTCACCCTCATGATATTCATATTACAAAAAGAAGCACCGAACTACAGTGTGGATGACAAATAATGAAAAGAAAATCTGCAAGGCCGTCTTTTTCAAGGCGGCCTTCTTTAACAAAAGAGAAAAAAACAGATAAGGGCGGCAGAATCCGTCAGAGAAATCAGCGTCTGGCATTACTGGTGCTTCTTTTTGCTTCTGGTTGTGACAGGAGTGGTTATTCTGATGGTAAGGAAAGGACAGAAGCAGGAGGAAAGTGCAGAGACATCCCAGAAAACGAATGATCATACGAATTATGGACCGGAAGAATGGATGTCCCAGGGTGCTCCCTACATAGATGTACAATTATTGACTCCAAATGAGTATTCCAGGCCTCAGCTGCCCCTGAATGGAGCTGATTACATAGCGATCCATTATACAGCCAATCCCGGTGCCACAGCCCAGAATAACAGGGATTATTTTGAGAATCTTTCCATTTCTCATGAGGCGAAAGTAAGCAGCCATTTTGTAGTAGGACTGGAGGGTGAAGTGATCCAGTGTATTCCTACCTCGGAGATGTCTTATGCGACTAACTCAAGGAATGTGGACAGTATTTCCATTGAGTGCTGTCATAAAGATGACACCGGCGTTTTTGAACAGGAAACTTATGATTCTGTGGTAAAGCTGGCTGCATGGCTGTGCGCCCGATTTGGGCTGACCTCAGAGCAGGTGATCCGGCATTATGATGTGACAGGCAAGGAATGCCCCAAGTATTATGTGGATCATCCGGATGCCTGGGGAGCAGATGAAGGCGGATATCAGTGCACAGATCACAATAGATCAGGGCTTGATGGGGATTTCCTGACAAGAAGTACGGACTATATCCATAAATTTGCTTATGCAGGCATTGCGACCAGTAACTACAAAAGTTACTGTTTACTGGTAACGTTCCGCGAGGTGTTTTTTGTGAACAAAGTTCACAGAAAACCCGAGAATCTCAGCGCGAAATCATGCGAATGCATGATTTCTGTGCATCGCGAAGACTGGTCACTCCGTGACCAGTAACCACAAAAAAATTGTACATAAAAAGAAAAAGATTTCCCATCTTGAAATAACGAAAAAAAATATTGTAGTATAAAAAAGAACTGCATGACTGGCGGATCGTGGGAATACCCACAGGGAGTGCAGTAATATCATTGTGTCGACCGCCTGGGCAGCCTGGAAGAGGGGCTTCCCAGGCGCTTTTTTATACATGCAGCCCATATAAGTTTATGCCAGAGTGTGTTTGAAAATCTGGTGGCTGCGGTAATATACTCATGTAAATTTCGAAAGGAGAACATCTGCATGGAAATGATAGCATTGGACAAAGAACTGAAGGAAAATTCTTATCCGGGACGAGGAATCATCATTGGCCGCAGCGCTGATGGAACGAAGGCAGTTACTGCTTACTTTATTATGGGAAGAAGTGAGAACAGCCGTAACCGTGTGTTTGTAGAAGAAGGGGAAGGCATCCGCACACAGGCATTTGATCCATCCAAACTGACTGATCCAAGCCTGATCATTTATGCACCGGTACGAGTACTTGGCAACAAGACGATCGTAACCAACGGAGATCAGACAGATACCATTTACGAAGGAATGGATCATCAGCTCACTTTTTGAGCAGTCTTTACGTTCCAGAGAGTTTGAGCCAGATGCACCAAACTATACACCACGTATTTCCGGAATTATGCATGTGGAGAACGGCTCTTACAGTTATGCAATGTCCATTTTGAAAAGCAATAATGGAGATCCTTCCTCCTGCAATCGTTACACTTTTGCATATCAGAATGCAAAGGCCGGTGAGGGACATTTTATCCATACTTATAAATGTGATGGAAACCCGCTGCCAAGCTTTGAGGGCGAGCCGAAGCTTGTTCAGATTCCGGATAACATGGATGAGTTTGCAGATATGTTGTGGGAGAGCCTGAATGAAGAAAAAATAAGGTTTCACTTTTGTGAGATACATTGATATCGAGACTGGTAAATATGAATCAAAAAATTATCAACAAGAATCACTGAAAATAAAGCATTCCGTTTTTGGTAAATTATATTCAAAAAACGGAATGCCTCACGGAATAGTACCTACTGAATCGTTACCTTAAAAGATAAAATGGAGGAGATAACCATGAAAGAGTTAGAATTAAAAATACGGATGTAACCCAAATCAGAAACCATCAAAGATCTATATGGCAGATGGAAGTGAACTGCCAATTAAAGTACTTTCCGGAAAACCTGGATATATTAATTTTCTGGATGCCTTTAATGGCTGGCAGCTGGTGCGTGATCTGAAAAAGGCAACCGGACTTCCGGCAGCAACTTCATTTAAGCATGTATCTCCGGCAGGTGCTTCCATCGGACTTCCGCTCACAGAGACGCTTGCAAAAAATTTACTGGGTAGAGGATATGGACTGGCAGAATTTTTCACCGCTTGCATGTGCATATGCCCGTGCAAGAGGCGCAGACAGAATGTCTTCCTTCGGTGATTTTATTTCCCTTTCTGATGTATGTGACAAAGACACAGCACTTCTGATCAAGAGAGAAGTTTCCGACGGTGTGATCGCTCCTGGTTATACAGAGGAGGCACTTGAGGTTCTGAAACAGAAGAAAAAAGGCAACTACAATGTAATTCAGATCGATTCGGAATATGTACCGGCTCCATTAGAGCATAAGCAGGTGTTCGGCGTTACTTTTGAGCAGGGAAGACAGGGAGCTTGCAATTGATGATGAGCTGATTTCTAACATCGTAACTGAGAATAAAGAATTATCTGAGGAAGCAAAGCGTGATATGAAGGTTTCTCTGATTATCCTGAAATATACACAGTCCAATTCTGTATGCTTTGTTAAGGACGGACAGGCTATCGGCGTTGGTGCAGGACAGCAGTCAAGAGTTCACTGTACACGTCTTGCAGGACAGAAAGCAGATAACTGGTTCCTTCGCCAAAGCCCGAAAGTATTGAATCTTCCATTTAAGGAAAGTATTTCAAGAGCTGAGCGCGACAATGCTATCGACGTTTACATTGGTGATGAGTATATGGATGTTCTGGCGGATGGAAACTGGGAAAAGACATTCACAGAGAAACCTGCAGTTTTCACAAAGGAAGAGAAGAGAGCATGGCTGGATCAGATGACAGACGTAACATTAGGATCTGATGCGTTCTTTCCATTCAGCGACAATATTGAGCGAGCTTACAAAAAGTGGCGTGAAATATATTGCACAGCCAGGCGGTTCTGTGAGAGATGCAGACGTAATCGATACCTGCAATAAATATAATATAGCAATGGCATTTACCGGAATTAGATTATTCCATCACTAAATCGTAGTTGAAAAATCATTCCTGCAATTGAGACGCACATCTTGCGGAAAGTTTTTTTTACATGTTTTAAGAAAAATATTGGATTCTGGACAGAATAATAAAATGAAGTAATAAAAAGGTCTTGTACAAAGTGCAAAGAACTGAAAACTCTTATTGAAAGATGAGTCAATAGAGAATCTTCAGATAGAAAAGCAAATTGTACAAGGCTTTTTTGTTTAAAATAAGATGTCCTTTATAAATTATTTCCGAAAGAATAAGCGGGATTTTCTTATGAAGTATACAAAAAGACAGTGATCGCTTTGTAAGGCGGATTCAGACACAAAAAAGCTCCGACTAAATCGGAGCCTCAGAGCGATAGACGGGGCTCGAACCCGCGGTCTCGACCTTGGCAAGGTCGCGCGTTACCAACTACGCCACTATCGCATTTATTGCTGTCAACTGTTTTCCTCAGCGACAAAACATATAATACAGTATAAAATCTATTTTGTCAAATGTTTTTTTGAAAAAAATGAAATAATGTTTTTTTTAATGAAAAAATAAAAAAATGACAAAGCTACAATAATAAATGTGAATAAAAAGCCTGATGGGATTTGAAATAAGAAAATAGCTGTGCTATGATAAACAAAGAGTAGAGGGAAAATTGAACAGATCAGGAGATATAAATTCATGAAAAAAAAGATTTCTGGTTATGGCAGTATGTGTTTCTGCATGTATGCCTGTTTCTGCGCTTGGAGCGGAAATAGCCGGTCCGGCCATTTCAGGTACAGCACAGGAAAATACTGATAATAAAGAAGAAACAGTTTCAGAAGAAGCTGTCGAAAAAAAGGATTCCGGGAAAATCGAGGACGGATTACGGAAGTCCAGGATACTGTCACAGTAGCGGCAGATACAGATGTATTAGATTATCCTGGCAGAAAAGAGGGTTCTGTGATCGGTGAAGTGCTGGAAGAAGATGAAATCAGCCGTACAGGTACTATTGATGATATCTGGAGCAGGATTCTGTTTGAGGATGATAATGGAGAAGAACAGGTGGGATATATCCCAACCTCTGTTTTGGAGGGGTATGAAGATAAGAATCAGGTAGCTTCAGATGCAACCTCAGATGGAACTGTAGAAGCAGGAATTATACATAAAAGTACAGGAGAGGGCGTATTTGCAGAAGCAGTAGAAGGTGTTACACAGACGGGTGGAAATGCAGGTGTTCTTGAAGGACAGCCGATTATGGTTTCCGCAGACAGCAGCCTTCGTCCACTTGGTGTTTTCCATATTACCCATTACTGCCAGTGCAGCATTTGCTGCGGTCCGTGGGCAAACGGAATTACATCCACAGGTGTGACAGCTACCACGAACCGTACTATTGCAGTAGATCCAACTGTAATTCCTTACGGCTCTAAAGTAGTTATCAATGGACAGGTCTATGTGGCCGAAGACTGCGGCGGCGCCATCAAGAACAACCGCATTGATATTTATATGGGAAGTCACGCGGAAGCATTGAACAGCGGTGTATTTGATGTAGAAGTTTATCTTTTGGAAGAGGGATCATCCGTTCAGGGTATAGAAGGGATTCAGGAAGGGAATCAAGAATAATATGAAAATTTTGTGAAAAATTGTGCATATTTAGTTCGAAAATGTACTAGCCAATGCGGTACTTCTAGTGTATAATATTTAGGCAGACACTGCCATGACGTGAATTATGGGAAATCAGAAGGAAAATATGGCAGATTTACAGGATAACAAATAGATAAGGTGAAAACAAAATTATGGTAAAAGTAAAAATTAGCGACTGGAAAGCTGATTCATCCATGGATGAGGCTTATAAGGCACTTCGTACAAACATTCAATTTTGCGGTGCCGACAAAAAGGTGATTGCATTTACAAGCTGTACCCCGAATGAAGGAAAGAGTAATGTAACTTTCCATCTTGCAGCTTCCCTTGCAGAGAGTGGTAAATCTGTACTTTTGATTGATGCAGACCTTCGTAAATCCGTACTTATGGGACGTGTACAGGTTGAGGAAGAAGTGAAGGGACTGACCCACTACCTGTCCAAGCAGGCGAAACTGCAGGACGTTATCTGCGCAACCAATCTTCCCAAGTTTCACATTATTTTTCCGGTGTTGTACCGCCGAACCCGGCAGAGCTTTTTAGGAAGCAGACAGTTTAAAGACATGATCCGTGTTGTAAGAGATGTATATGATTACATTATCATAGATACACCGCCTCTTGGACGAGTAATCGACTGTGCAGTTGTGGCGGATTCCTGCGATGGAACTGTCATTGTAATCGAATCCGGCAGTATCAGCTACCATTTTGTACAGGAGATCAAGGGGCAGCTGGAGAAGACCAACTGTCCGATCATCGGTGCAATTTTGAACAAGGTAGATACTAAGGAATATGGTAAATACGGTAAGTATGGTAAATATGGCAAATATGGCAAGTACGGAGAATACGGAAAATATTGATCCGGCATTATACGAGATTGTTATATGAAGAGATTGGAAATGGGCGAAGCGAATGAAAGGTATTTATGATATTCACTGTCATATTGTTCCGGGAGTTGATGATGGAGCGAAGGATCTCAAGACATCTGTACGCATGCTCCAGAAGGAATATGATGACGGTGTCCGCAACATTATTGCCACTCCGCATTTTCGATATGATATGTTTGAGCCGTCTCTGGAACAGGTTAAGAAGCAGTTCCTTCGTGTGAGGAAGGCTGCCGCTGAGATTGGAGAAGACGGTATTCAGATGTATCTGGGCTGCGAGCTTCATTCCAGTATGGATATGACAGACTGTCTGAAAAAAGGGGAAAGACTTACCATGTCAGGTTCCCGTTATGTGTTAACGGAGTTTCGGACTTCAGACGAAAAGTCCTATATCAGGGAACGGGTGCAGGCATTGATCCGGAAAGGGTATTATCCTATTATCGCACATGTAGAACGCTATCATTCGGTAGTAAAAAAACGGTCTGGATTTTATTGATGAACTCAGGGATATGGGTGCCTATATCCAGATGAATGCGGACAGTATTATTGGTGAGGATGGCTTTATGATCAAGCGTTTCTGCAAGAAAGTAATTAAAGAAGAAATGTTGGATTTTGTGGGGTCTGACGGTCATGATCTGGCCAGACGAACGCCTCACATTGGCAAATGTTACGACAAAATTGAAAAAATGATGGGTACGGATTACGCGGATATGATTTTTATCAGCAATCCGGAGTGCATTATAAATAACGAGAGATTTTGACTTTTATATATGGGATGTCGTTGGAAACGATGTATCTGTTTAGAAAAAGTAAAAAGAAAATTACAGGGTAACGGAGAAGAAGAATGGAAAATCAGGTTACAAATAATAACGATGAAATTGAAATCGATTTAGGTGAGATTTTTCACCTGATTCTTAGCAGGCTGGGATTGATTATTCTTTCCGGTATCATTCTGGGTGTGATTTCCATTATCGGAACAATGCTTTTTATCACTCCACAGTATGAATCTACCACGAAGATCATGGTGCTGAATAAACAGGACAGCAATACACTGACCAGTGCTGATATGCAGACCAGTACACAGCTGACTAAGGACTATGCGGAACTTATTAAGAGCCGTACAGTTCTTGAAGGTGTAATTGCACAGCTGAATCTTAATATTACCTATCAGCAGCTGCTTGGCAAACTGACGGTAGATACTTCTACAGACAGCCGTATTGTAACGATCATAGTATCTGATGAAGATCCATATACAGCAAGCGAGATGGCCAATGCTATCCGTGATATGGCAGCAGAGCACATTCAGTCAGTTATGGATATTGAGGCGGTTAACGTAGTTGATAGCGCAAACATCCCAAGTGAAAAAGCCAGCCCAAGCCTTGCGAAGAATGGTGTGATCGGTGGACTTTTAGGTGTTATCATTGCAATGGCGATTGTGATCATCATTTATCTTACAAATGATACGATCAAGGTTGAGGAAGATGTAGAGCGTTATCTTGGCCTTTCTGTTCTGGGAAGCATTCCATATTCAGAGAAAGAAAGCAGATCCAAGAAACAGAAATCAAGAAAACGTCGCTGATGAAATTGAGTATAAGGAGCTGCAGATATGCGTAAATGGTTGATTGTTTTAATGGCGGCAGTGGCAATAGAGCGACCGGAATCCTGGGATGGCTGTATATGAGGCAGGATCGCAAGGGACCGGAAATTACCATTGCAGAGAGCAAGAAAAACAGCTACACTTCGGATATGACAACGGAAGATCTTCTGGAAGGAGTAAAAGCTGTTGACAAGAGAGATGGAGATGTTTCAGCCAGCCTGACAGTTGAGAATGTTTATCCAAATGAAAAAGGGGATGAAGTCACAGTTGTTTATGTTGCAAAGGATAACAGTAACAATGTAACAAAGGTAACTTATCATATGACTTCCGAGGGAAATCTTATGGGATTTACTTCAGAAACCAAAACTTCTTCTGACAATACAGATACAGATGCAGAAACGGATGAAGCCCTGCAGGATGAAAATGAGACTGATTCAGAAGATGAAGAAGAACCAGAAATGACAGAAGAAGAAAAAGCGCAGGAAAGGGAAGAAGAAAAGATTGACCAGCTGAACCCTCAGGATCCGCGTTTTTATCTGAATACTTACTACGTTGAAATTGCCAAGGGAACACAGATTGACAGACTGAGTTATGTCAAAGACATTCAAGACGATAAAGATTCAACAAGTGATCTTTATCGTAAGATTCAGATCACTGGAACCGTTGATGTGAATACTCCGGGTACTTATGAACTGACTTATTATGTTGTTGACTCCAATGGTAATGCTTCAAACGGAGCTGTTCTGACAATTGTAGTAAAATAATGATTACTGTGAACGGAGTGAACAGTAATCAATAGCGACTGCTGGTTATGAAAGAACCGGCAGAAAGATTCCTTTTTGACCATGCACATGTACATAGGAGCAAATATATGAGATCTACCATATGGAAGAAGACCCTTATCTGCCTTGGCGCGGTGCTGTTTCTGGAAAGCCCGGCTGTGAGTACGGCGTCTGCATATACAGTAAAGGCAGAGAATACGGATGCCGAAGCTGCCACTAGCAATATCAAGAGCATTTTGCTTATCGGACAGGACAAAAGAGAGGGAGAGTCCCGTCAGCGTTCCGATTCCATGATTCTTGCTACATTGGACAAGGATCAGGGTACTGTAAGCCTGACCTCTTTTATGAGAGATCTTTATGTTGCCATTCCAGGATATTCGACCACTCGTATTAATGCGGCTTACGCATATGGCGGAATGGAGCTTTTGGATGCGACTCTGGAAGAAAATTTCGGAGTAAAGATAGACGGAAATGTGGAAGTGGATTTTGAAGTTTTCCAGGTTCTGGTTGACAAGGTTGGAGGAATAGATCTGGAGCTGACTCAGGCGGAAGCAGATTATATCTGCGGACGAGATCAGAGTGTTCTTTACCCTCAGCCTCTTCAGAAGCGACTGGAATCTTCAGGAAGGAATGAACCATCTGGATGGAGAACAGGCACTTATCCATGCTCGCAACCGTTCTATTGGAAATTCCGATTATCGGAGAACAGAGCGGCAGCAGGAAGTACTTATGGCTGCTTTTGCCAAGATAAAAGATCTGGGAGTTTTTGATATTGCAGGTCTGGTTAAGGATGTTCTTCCAATGGTTACTACGGATCTTTCTTTGTGGGATATAACCGGATATGCCATGGATGTAATGAACATCGGTACAGATGAAATTGCATCATACCGGATTCCGGAGGATGGAGCTTACACCTCAGACGATTGACGGCATGCAGGTTCTGGTTCCTGATCTTGAGCAGAATCGGCAATATCTTCAGCAGATCCTGTATCACGCAGGTGAATAAGAATTAAAAAATTAAGACGGTTCGCACCACACGAACCGTCTTTTACGCTATAATAACGAAATAAAAGCAGCTGTTGAGTTCCTTTGCAGTTACACACTGTCTGCTGAACCATTATAAAAATAAATTATAGAAATATATAGACAGCAATCAGAATTGAAAGCGGGTGGAGGATAAGTGGAATTGCTTGAATGGATACATAATATTGATGCACAGATTCTGCTTTTTTATACAGCAGTATTTAAGAAGTGATCTGTTTACCTGGCTGTGGAAGGGAATTACCTTTCTAGGAGACGGAGGCTGGTTCTGGATTGTTTTGGGGCTGCTCTTTCTTTTTCCAAAGAAGACAAGAAAGGCAGGTGTAACCGCACTTCTGGCACTAGCTATAGGGGCAGTGGTTACAATTTATGCCTTAAGGATCTGGTAGCGCGTATAAGACCTTATGATTCTGTGGAGGGACTTGTGCCTCTGGTTGCCAGGCTGAAGGACTATTCTTTTCCATCAGGTCATACCTGCGCATCTTTTGCCTGTGCAGGCGTATATTATAAAAGCCTTTCCTGGAAAATGGGGAAAAGCAGCCATGGTCCTGGCAGTACTGATCGCTTTGTCCCGATTGTACGTGGGGAGTACACTATCCTACAGATGTGCTGGCTGGAGCCCTTGTAGGCACTTTTAGTGCGTTGGCGGCGCTGAAGCTAGAGCACGCTCTAGTCAGATATTATGAAGAACGAAAAGCAAAATAAAGATAAGGGAGAATTTATGGAAGAGAAAAAAAAAAACACAGACAGTCTGTCCATACGCAAAAAAGTGCGGTGGGTGCCAGTATCAGGGTGTGCCTTATTCCGCACAGCTTAAAAGAAACAAAATCAGGTACAGGGGCTTTTGAAGAAGTTTGGGAATGTGAAGCCGGTAATTGGAATGAAAGATCCTTATTTTTACCGGAATAAAGTTCATGCTGTATTTGACCGTGACCGGAAGGGAAATATTATTTCTGGAATTTATGAGGCTGGTACCCACAGAGTGGTTTCTATTGAACAGTGTCTGATTGAGGATAAGAAGAGTCAGGAAATCATCCGTACCATTCGGGGAATGCTGAAGTCTTTTAAGATCAAAACATATGATGAGGATACCGGATATGGACTTCTGCGCCATGTACTGGTGCGTCGTGGCTTTTCTACAGGTGAGGTAATGGTAGTACTGGTGGTCGCCTCTCCTATTTTCCATCCAAGAATAACTTTGTTAAGGCATTAAGAAAAGTTCATCCAGAGATCAGTACTGTGGTATTAAATATTAATGACAAAAAAATACAAGCATGGTTCTTGGCGAGCGGGAAATCGTACTTTATGGCAAGGGATTTATCCGTGATACCCTTTGTGGAAAATCCTTCCGTATTTCACCGAAATCCTTCTATCAGGTAAATCCAGTGCAGACCGAACTTCTTTATGGTAAAGCTGTGGAATTTGCAGGACTGACAGGGAAAGAAAAAGTCATTGATGCATATTGTGGAATTGGCACCATCGGTCTGGTAGCTTCTGGTAAGGCAAGAGAAGTGGTCGGAGTGGAACTGAATAAAGATGCAGTCAGGGATGCAAGGATCAATGCAAGAGAGAATAAGGTGGTAAACATATCTTTCCGCCAGGGTGATGCCGGTGAATTTATGGAGGCAATGGCAGAAGCTGGTGAAAAAGGCAGATGTGGTATTTATGGATCCTCCCCGCTCAGGAAGCAGCGAGAAATTCCTGAATTCCGTAATAAAACTCTCTCCGAAGAAAATTGTTTACATTTCCTGTAACCCGGAAACACTTGCAAGAGACCTTAATTTCCTTACGAGAAAAAAAAACTATATAGTTAAAGAAATCCAGCCTGTGGAAATGTTCTGTTTTACAGATCACACAGAAGTGGTGACCTGGCTGGAGCAAAAATAAGAAACTGTTGCTGTTTACAGGCTGTGCAGCAATGAAAATATATTCTGTAAGAAAAGGTATCCTGTCAGCAGGAAAAAGGAGGTACCTATGATGACGACCATAACTGGAATTATGGAGTGGGTTCTGGAGAATATTGCTGGTTTCGCCATTGTAATTTTTGAGTTTATTGGAGTTGCCATTATTATCTGGAGTGGAATTACCGGATTTATCAAGTGGCTGAAACATGCCGGAGATACTGGTGTCTATCTGGCGAGGGGACTTGCCATGGGACTGGAATTTAAAATGGGAAGTGAGATTCTTCGTACTGTAGTGGTACGTGAGTGGAAGGAAATCGGAATTGTAGCCGGAATTATTGCTCTTCGTGCAGCTCTTACGTTCCTGCTTCACTGGGAAATCAAGGAGGAAGAAAAAAGCGGCGGACATGAGGAATAGAGGTTCGCTGTTTATAGATGATATCTGCGGGTTTATAGGAGCACACATAAAGATTGATAAAGGTATAATAAACAATGGAAATGAAAGTAATTGCTCATATCAGAAGTGATTTTCCAACGAAATTTGGAATTCCCCATCAGAGCGGCAGAATACAGGAACTAAAGGCGGATATTATTTTTGAACCGGAATATCGGAACCATGAGGCATTTCGAGGGCTGGAAGAGTATACCCATATCTGGCTGATCTGGGAATTTTCACAGGCTGTCCGCAAGGAGTGGTCTCCTACAGTGCGTCCTCCAAGACTTGGGGAAACGTCAGAATGGGCGTTTTTGCTACAAGGTCTCCTTTTCGTCCAAATCCCATAGGACTTTCCAGTGTAAGGCTGGAGAGCGTAGAGTTTTCTGAAAAGTATGGACCGGTGCTTCATGTATCAGGAGCGGATCTTATGGACGGAACACCTATTTATGATATAAAGCCTTATCTGGCTTACGTGGACAGCCATCCGGAAGTAGCAGGCGGATTTACCGACCAGATTCAGGATTATAAGTTGAAAGTAGAGTTTCCGGAAGAGCTTTTGAAGAAGATTCCAGTGGAAAAAAGAGAAGCGCTTCTTGCTGTCCTTGCAAACGATCCAAGACCTGGGTATCAGAAGGACCCTGAAAGAAAATACGGAATGTCTTTTTGGATCCTGGGATATTCATTTTAAAGTAGATGGAGAACAGCTGCGGGTATTGGAGGTATTTAACACTTTCACGAATTAAATCGAAAAAACCCTTGCAAAAAGTCGAATTTTTTCATAAAATGGAGAAAAAGTTTTTTGAGGAGCATAAGGATTATGAGAAAAGTTGTAAAGTTTGGCGGAAGCTCCCTTGCAAATGCGGAGCAGTTTGAAAAAGTCGGAGATATTATCAGAAGTGAAGAGAGCAGACGTTTTGTTGTTCCTTCTGCACCAGGTAAGAGATTTGACGGGGACACGAAGGTAACAGATCTTCTTTACAGCTGTTATGACGCAGCTGCAAATGGCGGTGATTTTGAAAAGGTTTTAGAAGAAATCAAATCTCGTTATTATGAGATTATTAAAGGGCTTGGCCTTGCTCTTTCCATGGAAGAGGATTTCCAGTTGATCAAAGAGAATTTTAAAGCACAGATTGGCAGGGATTACGCCGCTTCCCGTGGAGAATATCTGAACGGCAAAGTGATGGCTGCTTATCTTGGTTATGAATTTGTGGATGCAGCAGAAGTAATCCGTTTTGATAAAAACGGAAATCTGGATTCAGAGAAGACAGACAAACTTTTGAACAAGCGTCTTTCCAAATGTGAGAATGCAGTTGTGCCGGGTTTCTATGGTGCAAAGGACGATGGAACTGTGACCACTTTTTTCCAGAGGTGGTTCTGATGTGACAGGTTCCCTGGTTGCAAAGGCTATCCATGCAGATATTTATGAGAACTGGACGGACGTTTCCGGTTTTCTTGTAACAGACCCGAGAATTGTAGAAGAATCCGGCAGTGATCGAGACTATCACATATCGGGAGCTTCGAGAGCTTTCTTATATGGGAGCAACTGTTCTTCATGAAGATGCTATTTTCCTGTAAGAAAAGAGGGAATTCCGATTAATATCCGCAACACCAACCGTCCGGAGGATAAGGGAACTTTTATTGTGGAGAGTACCTGCCGCAAGCCGAAATATACCATAACCGGTATTGCAGGAAAGAAAGGATTCTGTTCTATCAACATTGAGAAGTCCATGATGAACAGTGAAATCGGATTTGGCAGAAGAGTGCTTCAGGTATTTGAAGACCAGGGAATCAGTTTTGAGCATGTTCCATCTGGTATCGATACCATGACAGTATATGTTCATCAGGATGAGTTTGAAGAAAAGGAGCAGCAGGTAATTGCGGGAATCCATCGCCTGGTTCAGCCGGATTTTGTGGAAATGGAATCTGACCTTGCCCTGATCGCAGTTGTAGGGACGTGGAATGAAATCCACCCGCGGTACAGCCGGAAGAATTTTCTCTGCCCTTGCACATGCAAATGTAAATGTCAAGATGATTGACCAGGGTTCCAGTGAGCTGAATATTATTATCGGTGTGGAAAACCGTGATTTTGAAAATGCAGTGAAAGCAATTTATGATATTTTTGTGCTGACACAGATTTGAAATTGAGTGGATAGGTCACCTGTCGGCAGCATTCACATATATGAAAATCTGCTCATACGTTCAGAACGTCTGGTATTCATGAATTCGCTGATGTAAGCATGTACCATATCTGGCTGTCGGCTGGGAACTTTAATAGTAAAAAGAATGAGATAAGAGCCGTAAATCAAAGGTAGTGTTAGAATTAATCTTTGATTTAGGCTCTTTTATAGAAAAAATTTCGTGCCGTTTTATGATATTGACAAAACAGAACATATGTTCTAAAATGAAAACAAGAACAAATGTTCTGAAATTGAGAATAATAAAGCACGCGAAACACAGATTACATAAAAGGAGTTTTGTTACGGGATGATTATTCAGGAATCAATGACATTGAAGCGGAAGCTGGAGATTTTATCGGATGCCGCGAAATATGATGTGGCTTGCACATCCAGTGGTGTGGATCGAAAGGGAGATGGAAAGGGCATGGGAAACAGCATTGCTGCCGGAATCTGTCATAGTTTTGCTCAGGATGGCAGATGTATCAGTCTTTTGAAGATCCTTTATACAAATGAATGTGTATTTGACTGTAAATACTGTATAAACAGAGCCTCCAATGATGTGGTGCGTACCAGTTTTACCCCAGAAGAAGTGTGTCGTCTGACTATGGAATTTTATAGGAGGAACTATATTGAAGGACTGTTTTTAAGTTCCGAGTAAAGGAAAGTCCAGACAGGACTATGGAAGAACTGCTTTGTACAGTAAATCTTCTTCGTAATAAATATCATTTTCAGGGATATATTCATTTGAAAGCCATTCCAGGTGCTGCTCCTGAACTGATCGCCAGGGCGGGGGTATCTGGCAGATCGCATGAGCGTGAACCTGGAACTTCCTACTGCAGACGGGCTTAGGAAACTGGCACCGCATAAGAGCAGGCAAACCATTCTTCGCCCCATGAAGCAGATTCAGCAGCAGCGAGATCAGAATAAGGAGGAATTGGTTCTGTACCGTCATGCCCCTAAGTTTGTACCAGCCGGTCAAAGTACCCAGATGATTATTGGAGCTATGGGGGAGAGCGATTATCAGATCGTGTCAGTAGCAGAATCTTTGTATAAGAACTTTGCATTAAAAAAGAGTTTTTTATTCGGCTTTTTGTCGCCGTAAATGAAGATAAGGATCTGCTCATGTCCTTATCAGGTCCGCCTCTTCTTCGAGAACACCGACTTTATCAGGCAGACTGGCTTATGCGGTTTTATGGTTTTCGGGCTTCAGAACTGCTTTCAGAGAAGCATCCGGATTTTAACCTTCTTCTGGATCCCAAGGAAGACTGGGCAGTGTCACATCTGGAGTTTTTTTCCGGTAGAGATCAACCAGGCAGATTATTATGAACTTCTTCGTGTACCTGGAATCGGTTATACCTCTGCCAGAAGAATCATTGGGGCCAGGAGAACCCATTCCCTGGAATTTGCAGATTTGAAGAGGATTGGTGTGGTTCTGAAGCGTGCCTTATATTTTATCACCTGTAATGGCCGCATGATGTACAATACCAGGTTGGAGGAATCTTATATTACCCGTAATCTTCTGGATGAAGAGAACTGTCGGAAGCATGGGAATGAAGCTGCATTTCAGCAATTATCCCTCTTTGGAGATGAGATGGGGAGCAGAAGACTGTATACAGAAAATACAAAGAATCATGTGGACAGAAAGGTGGGAGCTATATGAATCAAGAGAAAAGAATCCTGGTATGTGAGGACTCTATGGAGGGAATTTTTTCTGCTGTCTATGATGGATGGAAAGAGTGTGCAGGCGGTTGTAAAGTGAGCATTCAGACCAGTTTTCCTGTAAGCATGGAATTGTTCACTTCTTATCGGGAGATTGCTACAGATCAGAGTAAGGCTGGTAAGGTTATGAGGACGATTCTTATGAGACTGGGAAGCGAGGTTTACGAACAGATCTGTCTGGCGGCAGCTTCAGCAGATGAAGACAGGGGAACTGCCATTTATTATGTGCTGCACCGGGCTTTTGGGGGAGGCAGATGCGAAAAACGTGTAATGGAGGCACTGGCAGATCCATATGTATCCAGGGTTGCGAAAATGGCACTCTGCGTGAAGCGGGAATATCACCATTATTTTGGGTTTGTCCGTTTCAGGGAGATTGGCGGAAGGTTTCTGTTGGCAAAGATCCAGCCGGGGAATGATATCCTGTCTCTTATGGCTCTTCATTTTTCCAATCGCTTTCCCAATGAGAACTGGGTAATCTATGATGAGAAGAGGCAGAAGGCGTTGTGCCATGAGAAAGGGAAGGAGTGCGTCATGAGAAAAGAAGTGCGTATACAGGTGCCAGGGAGCGCCGTAGGGGATATGGGAGAGTACGAGGAACTGTGGCAGACATTTTGTGATAGCATATCCATTGAAGCAAGGAGGAATGAGAAACTTCAGAAGCAGATGCTTGCTTTGCATTTTCGGAGTAATATGCCGGAGTTTTCTGTGAAAGGATAGGCCGATAAGTAAAATTCGTGTTATAATGCTTACAGATAAGGTATCTTTGTTTGGAAGGCAGCAGACCAGTAAAAGGCGGTAAATTGGAAATGGACAATCCGGTAACACGAATATCAGTAAGAAATCTTGTGGAGTTTATATTGCAAAGCGGTGATCTTGATAACCGAAGAGGTACTATAGACAAAGATGCTATGTTAAAGGGCAGCAGACTGCATCGGAAGCTTCAGAAACAAATGGGCGGAGACTACAGAGCAGAGGTTGCTTTGCGGATGAATTGCAGCTATGAGGATCTGGACATTCGGTTAGAAGGTCGTGCAGATGGAATTTTTACAGAAGATGAAGTTGTCTGGATCGATGAGATTAAAGGAATATATGGAAATGTGGAACAGATGGAAGAGCCTGTGAAGGTTCATAAGGCTCAGGCTATGTGTTATGGCTATATTTACGGTGTTCAGGAAGGCTTGTCGAAGATTGGAATCCAGATGACATATGCCAATCTGGAGACAGAAGTGGTGAAAAGGTTCCGGGAGGTGATCTCCATAGAGGAATTGCAGGAATGGTACCAGAAACTTCTGGATGAATATCATAAATGGCTCAGTTATCAGAAAAAATGGAAGGAAGAGAGAAATCATTCTCTTCAGAGCCTGGAATTTCCATTTTTCTACAGAGAAGGTCAGAGAAAGATGGTGAGCAGTGTTTACCATGCAATTGGAGCCAGTCGTCAGATTTTTATTCAGGCACCTACCGGCGTAGGAAAAACCATGTCTACCATTTTTCCGGCAGTTCGCGCTGTTGGCGAAGGGAAAGGGGAGACGATCTTTTATCTTACAGCCAAGACTATTACAAGAACAGTGGCTCAGGAAGCTTTTGAGGTGCTCCGGGAAAAGGGAATGAAATACAAAGTGGTGACCATTACAGCCAAGGAAAAGCTGTGTTTTATGGACGAAACCAAATGTGATCCGGTACATTGTCCTTACGCCAGGGGACATTTCGACAGGGTCAATGACGCTGTCTATGAGCTGTGGACGACGAAGAGCAGATATGACAGGGAGACTATACGGGAGCAGGCAGAGAAATGGCAGGTATGTCCTTTTGAAATGTGTTTGGATCTGTCTTTATGGGTGGATGCTGTAATTTGTGATTATAATTATGTGTTTGAACCTAAGGTTCATTTAAAACGTTTTTTCGGGGAAGGTGCAGGTGGAGATTATGTCTTTTCTCATTGATGAAGCTCATAATCTGGCAGAACGGGGAAGAGAGATGTACAGCGCTTCTATTTGCAGGGAAGATGCTGTTCGGGTTCGAAAAGTTATGAAAGAAAGAGCACCCCGGCTTTACCGCTCCCTTGGAAAGCTGGATAAACAGCTGAAAGAACTACAGGTGGACTGTGGAAATTACCTCGTTCTCCCAGGCACGGGTTCCATAACTATGACGATTTTAAAGGTCCAGGGAGAATTTGATGCTTTTTCTGGAAGCACATAAGGATGTGGAACTGGAAGATGAAGTAAGGAAGTTTTATTTTGATATTCGTAATTTCCTGAATATTGCAGAACTGATAGATGAGAACTATGTAGTTTATGCTGAGAATGGAGAAGATGGTCTGTTTCGCCTGAAACTGTTCTGTGTAAATCCGGCAGTGAACCTGGGGGAATATCTGAAGAAAGGCCGCAGTGCCGTATTCTTTTCTGCCACATTGCTGCCCATGAACTACTACAGGAAATTGCTCAGCAACAGGCAGGACGATTATGGAATCTATGTGGAATCACCGTTTTCACAGAAGAACCGCTGTATTTTTTTAAATGCCGGCGATGTAAGTTCCTTATATAGTCGCAGGGGATATGAGGAATATCATAAAATTGCGGAATATATAGCAAAGACTGTATGGCAGCGCAAGGGAAATTATATGGTATTTTTTCCTTCTTACAAAATGTTGGAAGAGGTTTATGCAGTCTACGAAGAAGAATATTCTGTAAACTGGGTGAAGTGTATCTGTCAGAACAGCTCTATGAAGGAACAGGAAAGAGAAGAGTTTCTTCAGGAATTTGAACAGGATCAGGAGTCACTGGTAGCTTTTTTGCATTATGGGCGGTATTTTTTTCAGAGGGAATTGATCTGCTGGGAGAAAAACTGATTGGAGCCATTTTAGTGGGAACCGGATTGCCCCAGTTGGGAAATGAGAGGGAGATTCTTCGTTCTTTTACACAGAAAATGGGGAAAATGGATTTGATTACGCCTATAGGTATCCTGGCATGAATAAGGTTCTGCAGGCTGCTGGAAGAGTAATCCGCACAAGGGAGGATCATGGTGTTATTCTCCTTTTGGATGAACGGTTCCGACAGAGAGAATACAGCAATCTTTTTCCGGTGGAGTGGAATGACAGGAAAACGTGTACATTGTCAAATGTGGAAGCACAGCTGCAAAAATTTTGGGAGAGTATTCCGACAAAATCTCTCACAAATTGTGACGTACATCCTGCAGAAAGTCTTTTTCAAACACATTCCAGAGCCTGTAAAAATGTTATGGAAAACAAAGATGTTGCATACAAAGCAGAAACAGGTTATACTGCCCTTATTAAAAGGAGAATAACATGAAAAAGGCAAAAAACCAGATGGCTGTATAAAGCAGCTGGAATGGCAGTCCTTTTTGGGGCAGCATTTTGGTGCAGCAACAGCGGGCTCCTGTTAAGGAAGCCTGAAGTTCTGACTGTATTGGCGGAATCAGAAAGTGGCGGCAGCCTGTCATCTGTTACAGAGGAAGCTAAGATACTTCCTGGTTCTAATAGTGATGGCAAATATATGTTGAAAAGTGACGGCTTTTACTGTCTGAATGAAGATGGTTCAGGAGACTGCGTTCAGGCTATACATTATTTCGACCATTTTGTTGTAGATGGAACAGTGTTTAATGGATATTATTATCACGACGAGACAGGAAAATTTAAAGCTTCTGAAGCACATCTTACAGCCATTTCACAGGAAGCACTCCCGAAAGCAGAAGATGGAACTGTGGAAGCAGGATGGACTTCGGGGATTTATGTGGTAAATAACCTTGGAAGGCTTTCCGGTACCGGAAGAGTTTGTATTCTAAAAGAAGAGATTGGACAGATAAAACTAGATGGCGGGTATTACGTTGACAGAAATGGAAGAGTGTGTCAGGAAGGTGGCATTTATTATATCCAGGAAATGAATGTGGGAGAAAAGAGATTTTCCGGGTATTATTATTTTGATGAATCAAACGGCGTATTAGTGGAAGAAGCTGGTACTACACCAGAGGGCTTGACAATCCAAAAAAGATGGCAGTATCAAGGAATTGACGGATCCGGGGATCAAAAATCTGAAGAAAGCTGTGAAGGAATTTACGGAAAATTTGGAAGGGGACTGGAGCGTCTATGTGAAAGATCTGAAGAGCGGAGAGAAGTTCTCTATCAATGATAAAGCCATATCTTCTGCAAGTCTGATAAAAGCATTTACAATGGCTGCAAGTTATGAAAATATGGAAAAAATCAGGATAGCTGAGGGGATACTTCTGAAAGCAGATTCAGCTAGTCAGACTGTGACAGACAAGCTGTTTCGGCTTATGGAGAATATGGTAACCTACAGTGACAATGAGTCTTTTAATGAAATGGTAAGGCTTCAGACTGCTTCCAATCAATTCAATGCAGGTGCACGTGTAATTAACAGGTATCTTAGGGAACAGGGGTATAAAGAGACAGCTGTGCTTCATACGCTTGCCCTTCGAATACAGATTCGGAAGGGATTGGCAGCAGTAATATGACCTCTGTGGAGGATTGTGGCACTCTGCTGGAGAAGATTTACCGAAGAGAATGTGTAAGTCCGGAGGATTCTGACCAGATGCTGTCTTTGCTTCTGAATCAGGATACCAGAACAAAGATTCCTGGCGGGCTCAAGGAATCTGTTCAGGTAGCGAATAAAACTGGTGAAAATGATAAAAGCCAGCACGATATTGGAATTGTCTATGGAGCTAGAACGGATTATATTCTGTGCGTAATGTCTGAGAATGCAGGAAAGGAAGCAGATGCTGTTTCCAATATTCAGAGGATTTCAGCGATGGTTTATTATTATTTGAATTAGAGCATGTTTGAAAAAAGGCTTTCTGCAAGATGTGCGTCACAATTTGTGGGAGATTTCGCCCGGATGAGGGTGCCGTAGCGGGCTACTGCAACCGAATTCGGGTGAAATCTCACGCAAAGTGGGGCGTGCAGATTGCGGGAATGATTTTTAAACACGCCCTAAGACTGTGCAGCAAACATTATTTATGTAATAGGAAAATCCTGCAAGGCAGAATCCGTTCCAGACTTGTACAAAAAATTACTTTCCAGATTCGTACAAAAAAATTGCTTGACACTAATAAAATTTTGCGATAGCATGAAGACAATAAAAGAAAAATTGAAAGGAGATTTACACCATGAAAGTAGTTTATACAGAGAAGGCACCAGCAGCAATCGGACCATATTCTCAGGCAATGATCTTAAATGGAGTATTATTCACATCTGGACAGATTCCGGTAAATCCGGCAACAGGCGAGATCAACGGAGATACCATTGAGACTCAGGCAGAGCAGGTTATGAAGAATCTTGGCGAAGTACTGAAAGAAGCAGGAAGTAGCTTTGAGAAGGCAGTTAAGACAACATGCTTCCTTGCTGATATGGGAGATTTTGCCAAGTTTAATGAAGTATATGCGAAATACTTTGTAAACAAACCAGCACGTTCCTGTGTCGCTGTGAAAACTCTTCCGAAGAATGTTCTTTGCGAAGTTGAGGTAATCGCAGAAGTTTAATAGTACTGTCCACAGGAAAATGTGTCAAATGTTTTTGTATTTAAAGATATGCAAATATTTAGAATATATATTGTCAGGCCTTCTGGGGTTCACCCGGGAGGCCTTTGTCATAAATAAAAATTGTGCAGAATTCTGTTGCAACGCAGTCTGGAATGTCAGACAGAAATCCCTGGCATATTAAACTGTTGACGGATTGCTTTTTAGTTGGAAATCATGTATAATAGCGAACGATAGCATGGGGATTTTTTGCTATGCAGGAAAATCCCTTTCAAGAAGAAAGGCAGGGACGAAATGTGGATAATCTTATGAAAGTAGGAATGGGATATGATGTACACAGACTGACAGAGAACCGGAATCTGATCCTTGGCGGTGTGAAGATACCGTGGGAGAAAGGCCTGCTGGGACATTCAGATGCAGATGTACTAATTCATGCGATTATGGATGCTCTTTTTGGGAGCTGCAGCTCTTGGAGATATTGGACAGCATTTTCCAGATACAGATCCGGCATACGAGGGGATTTCAGCGTAAAGCTGTTGGAACATGTAGCCTCTCTTCTGGAAAAAAAAAAAAGGATATGGTGTAGGAAATATTGACGCTGTGATCATTGCCCAGAAGCCGAAGATGGCACCTCATATTCCACAGATGAAGGAGAACATTGCGAAAGCGCTGCATATGGAGTCTGACTGTCTGAATATCAAGGCTACTACAGAGGAAAAACTGGGATTTACGGGAAGAGAAGAAGGAATTGCTTCCCAGGCAGTCTGCCTTTTATACAAGAAATAATGTTGTTGTGCACACAAGCACAAAATGCTGCAGAAGTCTGGAATTGGTAGCTGCGAAATAACATTTAGAGAAATTGACCGGAAGGAGAAATAAAATGAAGATTTTTAATACGCTGACCCGTCAGAAAGAGGAATTTGTACCCCTTGAAGAGGGAAAGGTAAAAATGTATGTCTGCGGACCTACTGTATACAACCTGATCCATATCGGAAATGCCCGCCCGATGATCATCTTCGATACCGTACGCAGATATATGGAATACAAAGGCTATGAAGTAAATTATGTTTCCAATTTTACCGACGTAGATGACAAGATCATCAAGAAAAGCAATCGAAGAGGGCGTTTCCGCAGAGGAAATTTCCCAGAGGTATATTGCAGAGTGCAAAAAGGATATGGCAGGAATGAACGTGAAGCCTGCTACTACACATCCTCAGGCAACACAGGAAATCGACGGAATGATCAGTATGATCCAGACTCTGGTTGATAAGGGATATGCTTATCCGGCAGCAGACGGTACTGTTTATTTCAGAGTAAAGAAATTCAAAGAATACGGCAAACTTTCGCATAAGAATCTGGATGATCTGCAGTCCGGCTTCCGTTCTCTGCAGGTATCCGGCGAAGATCAGAAAGAAGATCCACTGGATTTTGTTCTCTGGAAACCGAAGAAAGAGGGAGAACCATACTGGACTTCACCGTGGTGCGATGGACGTCCGGGCTGGCATATTGAGTGTTCTGTTATGGCGAAAAAATATCTGGGAGAAGAGATTGATATCCATGCCGGTGGTGAGGATCTTATTTTCCCGCATCACGAGAATGAAATCGCACAGAGCGAATGCTGCAATGACAAAATTTTTTGCAAAATACTGGATGCATAATGCATTCCTGAATATTGATAACAGAAAAATGTCCAAGTCTCTTGGAAACTTCCGTACTGTTCGTGAAATCAGTGAACAGTATGATCTGCAGGTGCTTCGTTTCTTCATGCTGAACGCACATTACAGAAGTCCGCTGAACTTTAGTGCTGATCTTATGGAGTCTTCCAAGAATGCCCTTGAGAGAATTACAGAGGCAGCAGGACGCCTGAAAGACCGTAAGGAGAAGGCATCTGCTGTTGAACTTACTGAGGCTGAGAAGAAAAACTTCTTTGCAGAGGCAGAAGGATATGTAAAGAAATTTGAAGAAGCAATGGAAGACGATTTCAACACAGCTGATGCGCTTGCAGCTGTATTTGAACTGGTTAAATTTGCAAATACAAATGTAACAGAAGAAAGCAGCGCCGCTTTTGCAGAAGGAATTCTTGAAATTCTTGTGAAGCTTTGTGATGTGCTTGGACTTGCTGCTGTGAAGAAAGAAGAAATTCTGGATAAAGAAATCGAAGATCTGATTGCAGAGCGCCAGGAAGCAAGAAAAGCAAAGAATTTTGCAAGAGCAGATGAGATTCGTGATGAACTCCTTGCAAAGGGAATCATTCTTAAGGACACACGTGAAGGAGTAAAATGGAAACGGGCTTAAGTGAATTAAAAAGAACTGTTTGAACTGAAAGACAGGGATCTGCGAACCTATTCTCCGCTGACATTGGCGTATATCGGAGATGGCGTCTATGAACTGGTGATCCGACGATCCTTGTAAAAAAAGGCAACTGTCCGGTAAACCAGCTTCACAGAAAAAGGCCAGCAGTCTGGTTAAGGCAGGAGCGCAGTCAAAGATGATGGAGCTTCTGGAACCTGATCTTACAGAAGAAGAACTGGCTGTCTATAAAAAGAGGCAGAAATGCTCATTCTCCTACAATGGCTAAACATGCAACCATGGCAGACTACCGCAGGGCAACAGGGTTTGAAGCTCTGATGGGCTATTTGTACCTGAAAGAAGATTATTCCAGAATTGTGGAACTGGTGAGAAAAGGAATTCCGGAAGAGAATTTATAAAGAACAACAGCAATGATTTTACAAAGGCAATAAGAGACAGGAGGCTGCAAATGAGCGAGCAGATTGAAGGAAGAAAAATGCGGTATTAGAGGCATTTCGCTCAGGAAAATGCGTGGACAAGCTTTTTGTTCTGGACAGATGCCAGGATGGACCAGTACGCACCATTATCCGTGAGGCAAGAAAAAAAGATACGATCATTAATTTTGTACAGAAAGAGCGTCTGGATCAGTTAAGCGAGACACAGGCGCACATCAGGGCGTGATCGCGCAGGTGGCTGCATATGAATATTCCACAGTTGAGGATATTTTAAATAAAGCAAAGGAAAAAAGGAGAAGCACCTTTCATTTTCCTTCTTGATGAAATCGAAGATCCCCATAATCTGGGAGCTATTATCCGTACCGCCAACCTTGCAGGCGCACATGGTGTTATCATTCCGAAAAGACATGCGGCAGGGCTTACATCAACAGTTGCAAAAACTTCTGCAGGGGCTTTGAACTACACACCAGTTGCCAAGGTATCTAATCTTGGACAGACCATCGAAGAGCTGAAAAAAGAGGGTATGTGGTTCGTATGCGCAGATATGGGCGGAGATCTGATGTACAATCTGAATCTTACCGGTCCTATGGGTGTGGTAATCGGAAATGAGGGAGAGGGCGTGAGCCGTCTTGTAAAGGAAAAATGTGACTTTGTGGCAGCTATTCCTATGAAGGGAGATATTGATTCTCTGAATGCGTCTGTTGCAGCAGGAATCCTTGCCTATGAGGTGGTTCGCCAGAGAATGAAATAAAATCCGGAGGAAATATGGGAAAGTTCGATGGTGTAAGTGATGAAGAACTGATTGCCCGTCTGCGGGCTGGAGAACAGCCATAGAAGATTATCTGATGGAGAAATATAAGGGGCTGGTGCGTCAGAAAGCCCGGGCCATGTTCCTCATCGGAGGAGATACAGATGACCTGATCCAGGAAGGTATGATCGGTTTGTTTAAAAGCAGTCCGGGATTTTCAGACAGATAAGGAGGCATCTTTTGCAACTTTTGCCAGAGTGTGTATTGACAGGCAGATATACAGTGCCATTCAGAATTCTAACCGCCAGAAGCACCAGCCTCTGAATTCCTATGTATCGTTGAATCAGGAGGATGAAAGCAGTCCAATCTGGGAACTGAGCGTGGAGAATCCGGAATCTCTCATTATTGATCAGGAGACTACAGAGGATCTTCGGAAAAAGAATTTCAGATTATTTAAGTCCTATGGAAAATAAAGTGCTGGATTTGTATCTGAAGGAAAAGGATATGTGGAAATTGGAGGAATCCTGAATAAATCTCCAAAATCTGTTGATAATGCTCTGCAGAGAATCCGATCTAAAATCCGCGAGGTTATAAGCTAAAGCCTTTTTCAAACATGCTCTGATACAGGAAATAGAAAAATTCTATTTCCTGTATTGACTTTTTCAAAAACATGTTATCATATCAATTAATCAATGCGTCACAGAAGACGCGTCAATTTAATCTTTAATTCAAATTTGTTAATTCAGTTATTAAATTCCATTTAATTAATTATTGTACCTTAGAAATTGTTAAAATATTAATAATTGTAGTTTCTATTTATTTCACTGATCTCAGATATATTTATAAATCAAATCTTTTATTCTTTTTACTATTTAATTTTCGAAAAAATCCCTAATGACAGATATGACCGTTCTGGTTCTTTGTAAAGGAGGTGGTACCCATGTGCTGATTTTATGGTTACTGGTCTTTTTGAGCAGTAGCTGTTTTGCAGCGGGTCTGCAAAATAACAGAAATTCCAGGAGGAAAGGAGTAAGCAGGAACGGTTCCTGCCGTGATTGATCCATGAGAAAGAAATGGATGCTGTTTGTACTAGCGTTCTGCCTTTTGGCGGGAGCAGCAGGTTCTATGGTGTATGCCTATTTAATTGACCGCCAGGAAACTGTTAACAGGATAAAGATAGTGGAGAATAAGACACACATTGAAGAAGAGTTTGATCCTCCGACCGATCCTGGACCAGGATCGGTCATAAAGAAAAAAACCATGTATTGTAAATGATTCTGTGATTCCGGTATATGTCCGGGTCAGGGTAGTATTCAGCAATCTGGATGCACAGGCGCAGTGTGAGCCTCTTAAGATAAAAAGACAGTTGGAAAACAGGAGAAGACGGATACTATTATTATCAGAAACAGCTTCAGCCAGGACAGCGAACAGATACGGTTTTTGATAATATTGTTATAAAAAACATAGTAAAAAAAGAAAATTTAGTTCCATTTGATATTCTTGTGTATGAAGAGTCGGTTCAGAGCGAAGGATTTTCTTCTCCGGAAGAGGCCTTTGCAAGACTGTAAGGAGGTGCATATGAAAAAAATGAAAAAGGCAGCACTGATCTTTGGAACCGGGTTATGTCTGGCTGTGGGAACTGGCGGCACGCTTGCTTATCTTGGTGATACAGGACAAGTTGCAAACAAGCTGACATTTGCCGGGGAAAAAGGCCTGGATGCAGTTCTTACAGAGCCGTCATGGAATCCGCAGAAAGGATTACTTACTGTTCCAGGTTCTTCTGTTGCAAAAAGATCCTCAGATAACCAATACATCAGAACTGAATATGAATGAGCTTGCAGCATTGAAATGTGAGTTCGTTTACAGTCAGAATTGCCCGGATAAGAGCAAAAGAGGAAAAGTCTTAAGCGCTCAGGATATGGAAAAAAGTAGTCCAAGTTTATACCATTGATTATAACAGTGATGATGCCGCTAAAGGAGAATGGGTGCGATTTGCTGAGCAGAAAAAGACAGACCCCTGTACAGTATTTTTACTACTCGAAAGTTTTGAAAAGGAACCTGAATGGTACAGGAGAAACAACTGTTCCTCTATTTACAAAGGTCTGGGTGGATAAAAAGGTAAATAACCGCAGGCAGACCTGGATTCAGGAAATGGGCGGGGTGGAAATTAAGATTTCCGGACAGATTCTTCAGCAGATGACAGGAGAAGAATATTTTGGTCTTAACAATCCAAAAAGTGCGTATGAAGCAGGATTGTTTCATTTTTAATGAGAGAAAGGAAGAGAAAATATGAAAATGAGCAGAGGAAAAAGAAATGTATTATTTGCGGGAGTACTTTCATGTGCCATGTTATTTGGAATTGGAAACACAATGGCTTATTTCACGGAAAATTCTGTGCAGACCAATGTTTTTACCACAGGGGACCTTGATATTGGTCTGAAAGAACCGGATTGGGATCCAAATGAAAACGATGGAAAGAATATGTATCCGGGATACACGGTATACAAAAATCCAACTGTAAAGAACATCACCTCCGACAAAAACGGGGACGAGCCCTGTTATGTGAGAATGAGTGTGGACATTCTGAATAGTCAGGGGACACCGATCACAGACGATCAGGCGTTGAATCTGATTTATAAAACCATTTATTTTGATAAGACTTTTTACCGGTGGATATGACAAAAAAGAAGGTAAGGCTACCGGACTGATTCAGGATAGGATTCCTGGCTACAACCTTGCACAGCTGGCAGCCTATCCAATGGTAAATCCATTGTGGACAAAGGACACGGCACGCTCCACTGCATCAAAACTTGTTTTCAATTATATGGGAGCAAAAGGGGATGGAATTTTAAATATTGGAGAAGAGTCTACCCTGTTTACCAATATTGCGATTCCTACAGACTGGAACCAGACACAGATGCAGAAAGTTGGAAATTATCAGCTGAAAGTAACAGCACAGGCAATTCAGAGCAGAGGATTTGCTACCCAGTCAGAAGCTTACCGCATGTTGGATGAAGAAATTAAAGGAGGAACCTTGCAGGAAATAAACCGCGGCAGTGAGAACTGATCAGAAAGGAAGAGATACCATGAAGAAGCATAAGTGCACAAGTATCTGCATAACTGTGGTGGCAGTACTGCTGCTTGCATGCGGTACTGCGCTGGCTGCCTGGAATGTATCTGAATATGCAGTAAATCTGCTGTCCATGTCCTCTTACAAAAATTCCATACAGGAAAATTATGTAAGGCCAGATCATGTGGATCCGGGACAGAAAGTGGTGAAAGAGGTAAATATAAAAAAATGAAGGAACTGTGGATTCCTTTGTCCGGATAAAAATTGGAAGAGTATTTGGGAATATCAGCGAAAACGGTCAGTTTCTGGAAAATCGGGAACTGGATCCTGAGATGATCGAAATTCATTACAACACCGATCTCTGGAAGCTGTGTGAGGACGGCTACTGGTACTATAAGGATGTATTGCCGGCAGGAAAAACCACGAAAAAAAGCCTCTGATGGACAGCTACTATCTCTCTGAAAAAGCAGACAACCGTTATAAGAACAAAGAGGCAAGAATTATTGTAAATCTGGAGAGTATACAGGCAGAGAGCGGCGAAATGAAAGCAATATGGGGAAAAAATGAGAAGGATCTTGGAATTACCTATCAGCCATGTACTTGCGAAGTTGTTACCAGTGTGATTTTTGACAAAAAATCATAAGCTGATCATTGGCGGCGAGAAAACAGATCTGTTTGCAAATTTTAAGAACCTGCAGCCTGGATGTACAAGAAGCCAGACAATAAGGCTTGCTAATAACTCGGATTTAAACATTAAGATGAGCCTTCGGGCGGAAGCTGCCAAACAGAACAAGTACAGCAAAAAAGAATCTGGAGCTGATACGGAAGCTTCTTACCAGTTATGCAAAGATTGAAATTCTGGAGAACAATAAAGTTCTTTATCATGGAACTGTAGATGGAAATCTGACGAAAAAGGCTGGAGCATGAAAAAAAAGACATTTCCCTTGGTGAGTTTAAACCAGGAGCAGGAAAAAATCTGATTGTAAAATTGTCTTTAAGTGAAGAGATGGATAATGAATATCAGGAACTGTTGGGAAAAGTGAAATGGGTATTTTCTGCGAGTCAGGCCTCTTCGGATTCATCTTCCGGTCAAAATGGAAATGGTGACCGGGGGCACAATGACGATGAGAACAATGGAGATGACGGAAATAACGGAAATAACGGCGGAAGTGGAAATAAAAAGTGGAAATGGAAAGTATGGCGAAAACGGAAACAGTGGTGGAAGTGGATACAACGGTGGAGGGGAAAGCTTAAATGGAGCAGCAGGAGAAAAAGTGTATGCAACTGCGTCTGCAAGCCCTAAAACCGGAGATAACACAAATCTGCTGGCAAGATGGTTTGCGCTATTTGCAGCTGCGGTGGTTCTTGCAGTAACTGCAAGAAAACTGTACAGAAAGGAAAAAAGACAGATGAGATTAAAAATCTGGGGAAAAGGTCTGTTGAAAATCATATGGGTGATTTTTGTCATTTTGTTAGTCGGACTTTCGTTTCCCCAGATATATGGCATGAAATGTTACAGCGTAATGTCTGGAAGCATGAGCCCTGATTTGCCAGTTGGAAGTGCCATATATGTGAAGGAAAAGGAGCCGGAAAAAAGTAGAAAAAGGGGAGATCATTACATTTACCACAGAACAAGGGAGAACAATGATTACACACCGGGTAGCTGAAAACAATAAGGAAAAGCATTTTTTTGTAACAAAAGGGGATTCCAATCAATATCAGGATACAAAACCGGTAAAGTGGGAAAATCTGCAGGGCACGGTTGTATTTTGCATCCCTTTTGCCGGATATGTGCTGAACTTTACAGGAAGCAGAACGGGTAAAATTGCGGCAGTCTTTTTCCCTGTTTGCAATTTATCTGGCAACAGAAATTTTTGAAGGGCAGACAAAAAAGGAGAGTGAGATAAGTTGAGGAAAAAAAAGAAGCTTTTTGGCAGTTATGGGGCTGCTTTGTCGGAACTATGTCTTTTGCCGGGGGAACAGCTGCGTATTTAAGCAAATCTGCCGGCGAAGTAAAGAATGTTTTTACGGCAGGATCTGTAAAGGCGCAGCTTACAGAAGCCCACTGGGATACGCAAAAAGCGTCAAAGGTTTATCCCGGTCAGATCCTGGAAAAAGATCCGGTTGTAAAAAATATAGGGGAAAACAGTGCAAATGTTTTTCTGGAGGTAAATGTTCCTATGAGAAGTATAGCTGTTCTGGATGGCAGTACAGGCAGAAAAACAATAAGAGAAAACAGAGAATTGTTTACATTTCAGGCAGACGAGACGAAGTGGACTCTTCTTTATCAGGAGAAAACCTCAGGAAACAAAAAATATATTTACGGCTATAAAAGTGTTTTGAACCCAGGAGAATCCACTACACCGCTATTTCGAAAAACTTGCTGCTGTTTCCTATTTAGAGGGGGAATTGATGCAAGTGTAAGCTATGATGTACCTGTGATTGCCAGCGTTATTCAGGAACAGGATGGAAGCAAAACCATGAAAGAAATCTATCAGGAATATTTGAAACAGGCTGATATTGACCAGAAGGAGGCGAGGGGATGAGAAAAGAAATCTGAAAAAAACTATATTGGCCGCGGCTCTGGCTGTGCCTGTAGCGTTCTCCTATCCTGGCTGGGCAGTAAGGGCACAGGAAGATGAGAAGGTGTCAACTGAAACGGAAGCGCAGGAAGTAATGCAAGACAATACAGCGCCTGAAGAAGCTGAATGTGAAGAAAATCCTGCTCATGATGAAATGGATGGGGCAGAAACAGATAGTACAGAAACAGACAGTACAGAAGCCGACAGGAATGTTTCAGAAGAGGAGAAATTTTTTCAGAGTGGACTGATTGCAAATGAGGATGGAGAATTTTTGTCTTCTTTGGAGGAAATGGAAACTTCAGGAGAGGATTCCATGTTTTTTCAAGATGGTCTGGAAGTGCTTGAAGATGGCAGCACAGATGACTTGATTGATGCATATGTTGCTCCGGAAAATTATGCACAGGAAGGAACTCCTGTAAGAGAAGGAAAGGGCGGTTTTACCGCTGTTGCAAATGGAAGTACGCTTTTCAGCAGCAAATATACAAGACTTGGCTGGAATGCGGATACCCAGGTTTATTCATGGAACAATGCAGGAAATGACGTTATTTCAGGAATGAAGCAGGGAGCAATGGTAGAGGGACCGTATTTTGTTCCACTTAATAACAATGCAAAAGGAAAATTTGGTTTTCGTGTTACACATGTAGGATACAATAAAGAAAAATACGAAGGTAGACCTTCTTCTTACCTGTAATAATTATCAGGATTATACCTACGATTACAAGGGAAATAAAATAACGGGAATTTATCCTATGTTTGGTGTCAGCAATTCAAATGAATTGTGGATCAGCTTTAAGGATGAGCTCTCTGCACAGGAAATCAAAATTGATATTGTAAAAAGCGGTACAGATATTCCGGTTGCAGGCAACTATCGTTTTCGATGGCTGGATATTGATTTGTACCAGAGATTTGGAATCAATCTTCAGAATGGTTCTATAGGACACCGGTATGCGACAACTGATTCTGTAGTAAATGTAGTGAAGAAAACTTTATTTTCCAAAAACTTTGAAGTTCTTACCGCACCGGCACCTGCCGTTGACGGAGAGATTCCGCAAAATACAGTTGTTTATGAGCTGGACAATTCATCCGGCTTCTATCTGGCAATTCTGCGGCCTGGTTGCGGAGCTTATTCTATTGAAACAGCAAGCAGGATCAAAAGTGTATTTGCTGATGTACAGACTGGAACCTGTAAAACGTCTGCCGGACTTAACTGGGATGCGAAAGGCTATGGTCCGGTAGAGTATCCTGGCCTTGTAAAAAAAGACTGGAAATACACTGGCTTCCCAGGGAACGTCAAACACCTTGTCTGACAGTACCTCGGAATTTTATTATACCTTGCAGACAGATATCCCGGAAGAGCATTCAGCGTATTATTACAGCTCTTGCGAAGTCAGTGATACCCTGCCGGCAGGAGTCGATTTCGCTGGTTACGCAGCTGTAAAGATGCTGCCTTCAGAGAATGATGTAACCTCATGGTTTAGTATTTCTACAGATGGGGATGTGATAAATTTTCAGGCTACACAGGCAGCATTGTCACAGGCGGACTTTTTATGGAAAAACATATGAGTTTCAGATAAAAGTGAGAATGGATCCTACTGAAATAACACCGGTTTACAGTGGTGACAGTTACCGTTATGAGGTAAAAAATAAGGCTTCGATTACCTGTCAGCATATAAATGGGCTCGCAGGAACTTCCTGGTCAGATGAAGTGACTACAGATTGTACAAGATATAAAAACAAAGTAGTGAATGCCTCTGTAAAGAAGTATACTGCCAATTTGCAGGATGGGGTATGGAGAGAAGACCTTCTTCTTCCAGGTCCGGACAGTGAGTATAAATATAAACTGAATATAAATGTGCCGGATAATGAATTTGGCGGGTATATGACCAGAATGGAAATTGCAGATACATTGCCTGCGGGAGCAGAATTGACAGCTGCAACAGCGGAGGTTTATGAAAACGGGCAGAACAGAGTGGATGGACGGTTCCAGATATCTGTAAATGGAAAGAACATTACCTTAAAGGCAACAGAAGCTGCTCTTGGTGACAGAGGATTTTATGGGAAATCCTATGATGTGATTTTTAACGCCAGAATGGTACCAGGAGAGATTTCCTGTACTTATAACGGAACTGTAGCTTCTTATGTGACCAGCAATCATTTTACTGTTACGACACAGCATAAAGGAGACTCGCAGGCTGTAACAATTACCTCGAACAATGTTGCAGATAGGGCAAGCGTAAACAGAACCGAACCAAAGAATCCTCAAAAATGGATTCTAAGGGAAAATCAGAGAATAGTTACTGCAGAGTATACTGGCAGAGATTTTGAAAGTGTGTTTGAAATTGTTCAGGAAATTCCTTCCAATAAAAGAGAATGGAAAATTTCCAAATTTAAAATCCAGGATACTTTGGCAGACTGTTTTGAACTGAAAGGGGTTCAGATATATCTTGATCAGACAGTAGAAGCTTCATTTGGCGCTTCTGACAGTGTACGCGGAGATTGGAGTCTGAATGTTGCTGGAAATTCGATTACCTTGTCTTCTGTGGCAGAATTGCCAGAGCGCTGTTATGGAAAATCCGTGCGTCTTTTTACTTACTGTTGGATTGAAGAGTAACAGTAACTTACAGCAGTACTATGTAGCAAATCAAAATCCGGATGTACTGGAAGCCCATATATACAATATTGCTACAAGTACTTTTAACTGGATCGGAGGAGAACCTTCTTCCACATCAAAAAATACAGAAAAGACCAGGGTGATTGTAAAGGAAAAAAAAGTTCCAAAAGGTCATATCTATAAGAAAAGTGGATGAGACAGGAAAGGCACTGCAGAATGGAAAATTTCAGATCACAGCTTTGGAGGACATCCGTTCTGCTTCTGGAAATATTTTGCTGAGAGCTGGGACTGTAGCAGATACTATAGTAACGGATAGAAATGGAACAGCCATTTCAAAAGATATTTATCTTGGAAAATATAAGGTAAGTGAGGTAAGACCACCGGAGGGATATGCAATCAGCCGGCAGGTATTTGAGGCGAATTTAAGCAAAACAGAGCCTGAAAAAGCGATCCTTGTCAGAAATCAGAAAATGCATCTGTACATCAAAAAAGTAACAGAAACGGAAGAAGCAGGAGGAAATCGTCCTCCTATTGAAGGCGTAAAATTCCGTTTATGGGAAAGCAGTGCAAATGCAGATTCGGCGGGAACAACATACACAACAAACAAAAACGGATTAATAAAATTGGAAGGGCTGTCACCTGCCACATATTGTATACAGGAGACAGCAGTACCTGCCGGATATGTTTTGGATAACACAGTTCATAAATTTACTGTGGATGTAAATGGATTGGTAAAGAATGAGCAAGGTTATACAATGGTAATTGAAAACCGTTATATAAAAGCGGAATTTTTAAAGACGGATAAGGTGACAGGTGAAGCTGTTGCAGGAGCTGTTATGCAGTTGACGGATAAAAGCGGAAAAGTGATCGACACCTGGACGTCCGGGAAAACTGCTCATAGGATTAATAAACTGCCAGCCGGAGAATATGTACTTACAGAAATAACAGCTCCTTCCGGTTACAAAAAAAAAAACGGTGATTTGTACGGTAAAAAGTACATCTGGAGTTCAGAAGTTCCAGATGACAGATGTGAAGATGGTGACTCTTACAATAAACAAAATTCTTCATGGAGATGAAATTGTCTGGGGACAGGGAAATCCGGCCTTTACATTCACGGTGAAAGGAACAGATCTGGATGGAGAAGAACGTATTTACTCTAAAACTGTGGAATTTACAAAAGAAAACACAGACACCCGGGCAGATGTAAGCAAAAGGGCTGTATTCGCACTTCCGGCAGGGAAATACCAGGTTCAGGAGAGTAAAGTTATGCGGTATAAACTGGAGAAAATTGACCAGGTAGTAAATGGAACTGTACAGGGAAATACTGTTCAGTTTGATCTGTCTGGAAATCAGAATGGGACCGCTTCCTTTTACAAACAAGAAAAGCGGAGATGGTTTACTGACAGATACAGATTATGTGCGGAATATTGTTATTCCTGAAAAATGAAAAATGCAGTATAGCAGTACCTGCCAGGTTGCAGCGGCAGGTGCTGCAGCAAAAAATTTTAATTATTTTATATTTTTTGAAAAATTTGAAAATAGGTGTTGACAATAAGATAACCTTCTGGTAATATAATCAACTGTGAGCGGCAGAAATGCCGGACATGAGAGTGCTGATGTGGCTCAGTCGGTAGAGCGTCGCCTTGGTAAGGCGGAGGTCACGGGTTCGATTCCCGTCATCAGCTTTTTAATCCCTGATTATATATCAGGGATTTTTTTGTGGCATAAATTAATATATTCTCATAGATAGGGATAAAAATCAATATTTTTGTAAGAAAAACTTTTAAAATGCACCTATTTATGATAAGATAAATCATCAAAGAACAGAATATGTTTGAGAAATTATTCCCCGATACACATATTGAAGAAAATTTTTTAACATGCTCTGACAGATATTGGAATTTATGCTATAAAAGAGTTGATATCAGGAGGAAGAACCATGGAGAACGAAAAGGTTTCCAAAAATTTTATTGAGAATATCATTGATAAAGACCTGGCAGAAGGAGTTTATGACACCGTTCATACACGTTTTCCGCCAGAGCCAAACGGTTATCTTCATATAGGACATGCCAAATCCATTCTTTTAAATGCCGGACTGGCGAAAGAGTACAATGGTAAATTCAACATGCGTTTTGATGATACCAATCCGACTAAGGAGAAATCTGAGTTTGTTGAGTCCATTAAAGCCGATATAAAATGGCTGGGAGCTGACTGGGAGGACAGACTGTTCTTTGCTTCCGATTATTTCGGACAGATGTATGAAGCCGCAGTAAAACTGATTAAAAAAGGTAAGGCATATGTCTGTGATTTAACTGCGGATCAGATCAGAGAATATCGTGGAACTTTAAAGGAGCCTGGCAAAGAGAGTCCGTATCGCAACAGAACTGTTGAAGAGAATCTCCAGCTTTTCGAGGAAATGAAAGAGGGTAAATATGCAGACGGAGAAAAAGTACTCCGCGCTAAGATCGATATGGCATCTCCGAACATGAACATGCGAGACCCGGTCATCTATCGTGTAGCTCATGTAAGCCATCATAGAACAGGAGATACCTGGTGCATTTACCCGATGTATGATTTTGCTCATCCGATTGAGGATGCGATCGAGGGAATCACACATTCCATCTGTACACTGGAGTTTGAGGACCACAGACCCCTGTATGACTGGGTTGTAAAAGAATTGGAATACCCTCAGCCGCCCAAGCAGATCGAATTCGCAAAACTGTACCTGACCAATGTGGTGACCGGTAAACGTTATATCAAGAAGCTGGTAGAACAGGGCATCGTGGACGGCTGGGATGATCCCAGACTGGTATCTATTTCCGGTTTACGTCGCCGTGGTTACACACCTGAATCTATTCAGAAGTTTGTGGAACTTTGTGGTGTATCCAAAGCTGACAGTTCAGTAGACTATGCAATGCTCGAGTACTGTATCCGTGAGGATCTGAAATTAAAGGCTCCTCGCTATATGGCAGTCCTTGATCCGATCAAACTGATCATTGACAATTATCCGGAAGGACAGGTAGAATATCTGGATGCTCGAACAACATGGAAAATGAAGCCCTTGGTAGCAGAAAGGTTCCATTTGGAAAGGAACTTTATATTGAAAGAGAAGACTTTATGATCGATCCTCCAAAGAAATACAAACGACTTTTCCTTGGTACGGAAGTTCGTCTTATGAATGCATATTTTGTTACATGCACAGGTTTCGAGGCATTGGATGATGGAACAGTTACTGCTGTACATTGTACTTATGATCCGGCAACAAAAGGCGGAAACGCACCGGACGGACGTAAAGTAAAAAGGAACCATTCACTGGGTTGAAGCGTCAAATGCAGGTAAGGTTCCGGTACGTCTTTATGAGAATATCGTAGATGAGGAAAAGGGTGTTTATGATAAAGAGACAGGAGAACTGAATCTGAACCCGAATTCTCTTATAGAGATGTCTGCTTATGTTGAACCAGAGCTTCTGAAAGCCAAAGGACTGGATAGTTACCAGTTTGTAAGAAACGGATTCTACTGTGCAGATATTCATGATTCTAAAGAAGGTGCACCGGTATTTAACCGTATTGTTTCTCTTAAGAGTTCATTTAAACTTCCAAAAGCGTAAAAGAAACCCCCACGGAAAATTATATTCAAATTGCCGTGGGGGTGTTTTGCAATAGAAAATTCTGTTGGAACTTCTTCTTGCAAAGTGAAATCTAAATACTGTCAACGAAAGTGGCAAGCCTGATTGTCACTATTTGTAAAATGTGGAATAATTACGAATTTACCTGCAATTAATCAATGTGGATAGAAGCTTCTTCTTCGTCCTGCTCTTTCTCAGCTTCAGCAAGTTCTTCCTCGAATTTATCTTCATCTTTCGCTGCTTTTTCAAGAGCATCGGCTATAGCATTATCCTGCTCTTCTGCATTTTCAGCAGAATCCTCTTCTGTATCCTCTGAACTTTCTTGTGAATCAGGCTCCTCAGAGCCTTCGGTTTCATCATCTTTTCATCTTCGGAAGTAGCTTCCCAGGTTACGAAATCTTCGTGGACATCCTTTGCTTCAGGCTGCTCGTCATCTTCCTGCTCATCTTCAAAATCATCTTCAAGGTCAGCTGCCTCTTCCAAAGCATGTCTTTTGGCAAAAGCTGCTGCTACGGCACCGGCTACTGCTGCTGTTGCTGCTCCGAGTGCAACCATTCCCCAATATTTGTTAATCTTAGCCATATTGTCTGCTCCTTTCGGTATTTTCCATCTGTCTAAACAAAGCTTAATGGAGTTGTCTATATTGTAATACTTTTTACGCAAAAAAGAAAAAGAAAAAATCGTTGCACCCATATAAATGGAGGGTTATACTGTTAAGACAGAAAAGGAGAGATTATGGAGAAAATTGTTTTAGCTTCTGGGTCCCCACGAAGAAAGGAACTGCTTGCAAGAACCGGTGTGGTTTTTTTCTGTGGTTGTAAGCAATGGGGAAGAGAAAACCAACCTGACAGATCCAGCGGAAACGGTGGAAAAGCTTTCGCAGGATAAAGCAATATCGGTTGCAGACAGACTTGAAAATGAAAGTGAACCTTGTCTGATCATTGGTGCGGATACCGTAGTTGCATTTGAAGGAAAGATTCTTGGAAAGCCGTCAGATGAAGAAGATGCATTAGATACATTGTTAAAACTTCAGGGGAAATCCCATCAGGTCTATACCGGTGTAACCCTTCTTGTAAAAGAACAGGGTATCTGGAAGCCTTATACTTTCAGTGAAAGGACCGATGTTGAATTTTATCCTGTTTCAAGAGAAGAGCTTCTGGAATATATAAAAACAGGGGAGCCTATGGATAAAGCAGGAAGCTATGGAATCCAGGGGAAATTTGGAATTTACGTAAAAGGAATCTGCGGAGACTATAATAATGTGGTTGGGCTTCCTGTAGGAAGACTGGTTTATGAACTTAAGAAAATGAAAATCAATATAAGGGGAATGAGAAAATGATAAAAGCATGTATTTTTGATCTGGACGGAACTTTAGCCTACACATTGGATTCCATGGCTGTTGTAGGAAATGAAGTTGTAAGAAAATACGGTTTGAAACCAATGCCTATAGAAAATTACAGATATTATTGCGGAAACGGTGCTGACATGCTGGTGAAAAGACTTCTGGTCGATGCAGGAGATCCGGAATTGCTGCACTATGAGGAAGCAAGAGCGTTATATAGAAAAGAATTTGATAAAGACCCATTTTACAAAATACAGCATTATCCGGGAATGCCGGAAACCTTAAAAGAGTTGAAAAAAAGAGGCGTGAAGCTGGGGTGTGCTCAAATAAACCACATGAAGCAGCCGTGAAAGTGGTAGAAAGAATGTTTGGGTCTCAGATTTTTGATGCAGTTATGGGACAGAGTGATTCTGTAAGAAAGAAACCAGCACCGGATGGTCCGCTTAAAATCGCGGAGCAGTTTGGAATTAAGCCAGAAGAGTGTATGTATCTGGGAGACTCCGAACAGACATGCAAACTGAAAAGCAGCCGGGATGTACACGGTAGGTGTTCTGTGGGGATACAGGGAAAAAGAAGAACTGCTGAAAAATGGAGCGGACTATCTTGTGGATTCTCCAGAGGATATTCTTGATTTATATGAGGAAAAAATGCGAAGAGTAAAATTTTGATAATTATTTAGCATGCTCTAAACAGTTATAACTTTTATTATAAAACAGGAGGTCGGAAAAATGTATACAGAGGAGTGTATTCAGACATTTTTGGAAAAACAGGAGCAGCTTTTTTGATGAACCGGTTGCAGAAACTTACGAAGAAGCAGAGGAATTCCTGGAGGATTGCATGGCTGTAGTTGCAGATTCTATTGACGAAGTGCGAAAATATCTGTCTGGAATGGGTGCAGATGTGGATGGCATGAGTAATGAAGAATTAGAAGAAGCAAGTGAAGTATTTGCCCTTCCAGATGGAAAATATCTGATTGTGGAGGGATGATCTTTTTGAAGCAGAGGTTTGCAGCTGCAGAGTAACTGACTTTCACATAAGGTGATGAAACTGGCGAAAAGGCAGTATGTCCGGTTGGAATTCCGAACAGTTATCGGATAAATTCATATTACATAAGTATAAAATCAGGTTGCTATAATGACACTAAACAAGAGAACATAATGTGTCACTGTTCAGAAGAGAAGATACATCCCATAAGATGTTTTCCGGAGAAAGAAGTGACCAGCAACTATCGCGTTATGGTTCACTGGCAATGTTCCGCGAGGTGTTTTTTGTAAACAAATTTCACAGAAAACCCGAGAATCTGGGCGCGGAATCATGCGGATGCATGATTCCTGTGCAGCGCGAAGTGGTTGCGGTGCGCGGAGCGAACAGTAGCACTGTCACATGCACTGTAAGAATTCCAATAAAATAGAAGTGCTTGTGAAAATGTTTAAAATATGTTACAATAATGTTACAGGTCAGCCTAAAAGGGGAATGTAAAGGAGGATGGCATATGAGACCTAGGAAAATTATAGCAATGGTCATGACTTTTCTTATGATGCTTTCATTGCTTCCGTCTCTGGTATTTGCGGCAGCAGCACCAGAGGGAGAACTTGGAGGTCAGCTTAAGATTAAGGGAACTGCAGCTGTAGGCTCTGAGCTTAGCGCCGATTATGAAAAGGTTACACCGGAAGGACTTACAGACGATTATGTAACGTTCAGCTGGTCAAGAAAAGTTGGAGATCAGCTCACTGAAGTAGGCACTGAGAAGACCTATAAGCTTGTTGATGAAGATCTTGGAAATAAGATCGAGCTGAAAATTACCGGAAAGACCGAAATGGGCATAACCGGAGAACTGAAAGTAAATACAGTTGAAATTGTGGCTACACCGGAAGAGGCTCCGGAAGAGGCAACCGAGCTTCGAGAGGAAGGGCAGGAGGCTGCACCGGCAGAGGAAGCCCCTGTTCAGGAAATTGCAGCAGAGGATACACCTGCGGAAGGTTCCCAGACAGATGAGAACACACAGCCGGCTCAGGATGTAGCAGAAGATACACAAACCGAGGAAGTAATTGACATTGGTGCTGATGAACCAACTGATTCTTCCGCTGATGTTATGCAGCCGGCAGATGGACAGGACACAGAGAATTCTGCTGACAATTCCCAGTCTGAGATCACTACAGATGACAGTGTGATTAACATTGGAACAGAAGGCTATCTGGAAGTTCCTGAGAATGGACAGGCTGAGGATGCAAATCAGGGAGCTTCAGCTGAATCCCCTGCCCAGCAGGAACCTGTGTATACAGCAGAAATTGTTGCAGAAAATACTGCAGAAGATGGTACTGCAGTACTTGATTTTGGAACCGTAAATGCAGGCTTCACACAGGAAAATGCAAACTCTTCCATGACTAAGACTGTAACTGTTAAGAATACTGGCAACAGCACTCTTAATTTCAAAGAAATCAGTCCGGAACATTTTATGGTAAAGGATCTGGGTTCTCTTGCGGCTGGAGAATCAGTTGATGCATGGGTTATGCCAAGAGAAGGTACAGCTGTTGGAGAATACAGTGATACGATCACTTATGAAACAGAGGAAGGTGTAAAGGTTTCCTTTATTGCAAAGCTTACAATAGCTGAGCAGAAGCAGGATGATACGAATACAGATCAGCAGCCAGCAGAGAAACCAGCTACACCGGAAACCACCCCGGAAGTGACACCAGAGGTAACTCCAGAAGTGACACCGGAAGTCACCCCAGAGGTAACTCCAGAAGTGACACCAGAAGTCACCCCAGAGGTAACTCCAGAAGTGACACCAGAAGTCACCCCAGAGGTAACTCCAGAAGTGACACCAGAAGTCACCCCAGAGGTAACTCCGGAAGTAACACCAGAAGTCACCCCGGAAGTGACTCCGGAGATTACTCCAGCTCCTTCATTTACTACCGACATTTCCGAAGTGAAATTCGACAGTAAAGAAGCTGGTTACAAAGAAGCACCGGCGGCAGTTACAATCAATGTATCCAATACTGGAAATGTGAAATTAACCGGTATTGCTGTAAGTGTAAGCGGAAACGAATTTACAGTAAGTGCTCCGTCTGCTTCAGAATTAGAGGCAAATGCAAACCAGTCTGTATCCTTTACTGTTGCACCGGCAGTTGGATTGGCAGCAGGAACCTATACACAGACTGTTTCCATTAAGACAGATCAGACAGATTACCTGAATATTCCAGTAAGCTTTACAGTAACAGAAGCTGCTGCCAAGCTTACAGCTGTAGGCAAAGTATCTGATATCAGTCTGGCAAACGGGGTTGAGAAGTCAGCAGCTGGACTGCAGCTTCCATCTACTGTTAAGATTACTACAAACAAGGGCGATATGAATGCCTCTGTAAAATGGGATGTAAAGGGCAGTGCATATAATCAGAACAGTACAGAAGCACAGAAGTTCTCTGTGAAAGGTACTGCTGCTCTTCCAGACGGTGTTACCAATCCGGATAACCTGAGCCTTGTAGTATCTGTTAATGTCACTGTAAGCCGTGGACCGATTGTATCTGATGCAGGGAATAACAGTATCACAGGAATCAGCTCCGATGGAAACTATACTACAGAGACCAAGATTACTTTCACTGCAGTTGGCGCAGGTATGGATATTGAAAATCCGATTAAGGGAGATGTAAGATATCAGCCGCTGAACTGGGAGGTTCTTGAGGCAAGAAGCTGGGACGGCGCACCATATTCTGCAACTTTCCGCATGGGCAAGAATGGAAATTATACTTTGACTGTCACATATAATCAGCAGCAGTTTGATGGAAGCAACTGGGTAAACAGTGGAACACAGGATACCAAGCAGGTTAATTTCACTGTAAATGCTGCACCGAATCAGACTCTGACACCGGCTGCAGACAAAACAGATGCAAATCAGAAGAATGCAGTAAAGACCGGGGATAATACTCCAATCCTCCCATTTGTAATTATTCTGATTGTTGCGATTGTATTAATTGCAGGAATACTTGTTTACCGCAATAAGAAAAAATAATAGTGGATTCTCAGATAAACAGTAATTGTGAATGAGAGCAGAACGAATGAGGGAGACCAGAAATGGTCTCCCTTCTTTTTAATAATAATTACTAGGTTACTGTTCACTCCGTGACCAGTAACACGCTTCGCGATGCACAGAAATCATGCATTCGCATGATTTCGCGCTGAGATTCTCGGGTTTTCTGTGAACTTTGTTCACAAAAAACACCTCGCGGAATGTTACCAGTGAACAGTAATATTACTAGCACTCAATTAAAATGAGTGCTAAATTTTCCTTGACTTTTAGTCAGTTTGGTATTACTATAGTTTGTATAATTAAGAAGACAAAGGAGAGTGAGCTGCATGGCTGAGAAGCATGGTAGTTTATCAATCAACAGTGAAAATATTTTTCCAATTATAAAGAAATGGTTATATTCTGATCACGACATTTTTTTGCAAGAGAGTTAATCTCCAATGGTTGTGATGCAATTACGAAGCTTAAGAAACTTGATGTTATGGGTGAATACACACTTCCGGATGATTACAAAGCTGAAGTACAAGTTATTGTGAATCCGGAAGAGAAGACTTTGAAGTTTATTGATACAGGTCTTGGTATGACGGCCGATGAAGTGGAAGAGTATATTACACAGATTGCTTTTTCAGGAGCTACTGAGTTTCTTTCCAAATATAAAGATAAGACCACGGATGATCAGATCATCGGTCATTTTGGACTTGGCTTTTATTCAGCATTTATGGTAGCAGATGAAGTTCATATTGATACTCTTTCTTATAAAGAGGGCGCTGCTCCAGTACATTGGACCTGTGATGGTGGTACAGAGTATGATATGCAGGAAGGCAATAAGACTACAGTTGGTACTGAAATTACTCTGTTTTTAAATGATGAGAGTACAGAGTTTTCCAACGAATATCGTATGAGAGAGATTATTGAGAAATATTGTTCTTTCATGCCGGTAAATATCTATCTGTCTAAGGAAAATGCACCGCAGGAGTATGAGACCATTGATGAGGCTGAGCTTCGTGATGATGATGTAATTGTAGAGCGTATCCATGAGGATGCTAAGACTGAGGAGAAAGAGAATGACAAAGGTGAGAAAGAAGTCGTAGAAGTATCTCCTGCAAAAGATAAAGTAAAAATCAATAAACGTCCGGTATCTTTAAGTGATCCGGAGCCATTGTGGATGAAACATCCAAACAGTTGTACAGATGAGGAATATAAAGAGTTTTACCGTAAAGTCTTTATGGATTATAAGGAGCCTTTGTTCTGGATCCATTTGAACATGGACTATCCGTTCAACCTGAAGGGTATCCTGTATTTCCCGAAGATCAGGACAGAGTATGATTCCATTGAAGGAACCATCAAGCTTTATAACAATCAGGTATTTATTGCAGATAATATCAAAGAAGTGATTCCGGAATTCCTTCTTCTTCTGAAAGGTGTGATCGACTGTCCGGATCTTCCACTGAATGTATCCCGATCCGCACTGCAGAATGATGGTTTCGTGAAGAAGATTTCCGAATACATCACCAAGAAAGTAGCGGACAAGCTTACCGGAATGTGTAAAACAGACCGTGAGTCCTACGAGAAATACTGGGATGATATCAGCCCGTTTATTAAATACGGCTGTATTAAGGACAGTAAGTTCTCAGATAAGATGAATGATTATATCCTCTTCAAGAACATTGATGGCAAATATCTGACTCTGAAAGATTGCATCGAAGAGAACAGGAAACCAGAAGCTGAGACTAAGACAGAAGAGACTGTTGAATCCACAGAAGAGAAGAAAGAGGACGGCGCGAAAGACGAGAAAGAGCCTGAGAAGACTACTATCTTCTATGTAACAGATGAGGTTCAGCAGAGTCAGTATATTAACATGTTCCGTGAGGCAAAGAAGGATGCTGTTATTCTGAAACACAATATTGACAGCGCTTTTATTTCCCATCTGGAGCAGAAGGATCAGACTATCCAGTTCAAGAGAATTGATGCAGATCTTACAGAAGAACTGCGTGGGGAGGAAGCTACTGACGAGGAGACTTCCAAGACTCTTACAGAAGTATTCAGAGATGCATTGAAGAATGACAAACTGGAAGTGAAGGCAGAGAATCTGAAGAATGAATCTGTTGCAGCAATGATGACACTTTCGGAGGAAAGTCGTCGTATGCAGGATATGATGAAGATGTACAATATGTACGGAATGGATCCTGGAATGTTTGGCGGACAGGAAACACTGGTTCTGAATGCGAATCATCCGCTGGTTCAGTTTGTAGCAGATAACAAGGATTCTGAGAAGACCCCGGTTATTTGCGAGAACTGTGTGACCTTGCCATGCTGAGCCATAAACAGCTTTCACCGGAAGAGATGACCAGATTTGTTCAGAGAAGCAATGAAATTCTGCTTATGCTGACAAAATAAGTTATGACAAAAAAAGGGGACAGACGTTTAAATGAGTATTGCATTTAGGACGCCTGTCCTTTTTATATGAAAAAAAATTGGAAAAGTTTATCCTGTTATTCGGTTTTTTATAGATTTTATCTCGAAATTCCTAAAAAATATTACAATTCTCTTAATTTTTGTCTCGAAATGCTAAAAAAAGGCAAATTTAACTCGTATTATATGTAGAGGCAAATCAAGGGCTGACTGCAGATGCAGAATCAGAAGTATAACTTATTGTGGGAGGGACAAAAATGAGAGAGGTATACGGCACGATACGCAAACTTGGTGCGACATCGAAATATAAAGGATACTATTTTGTGGCGGAAGCCATACGCATGACAATGGAATTTCAGGAAAGACCAATGAAGATCACAAAAGATATTTATCCAAAGCTTGCAAAGAAATTTAAATCCAAGCCATCTAATATTGAGCATGATATTCGTACAATTGTAAATGTATGTTGGGAAAATCATCGGGAAAGACTGGAAGAGATTGCCGGATATCCTCTGGAATACAGACCTACCAACAGTGAATTTGTAGATATGATCGCCTTTTATCTGGGAGATGAAAAAGAAAGCAAGGTTCCAGACGTGGAATGCCAGAATGGCTCTGTTGGAAAAATAATGGAGAACCTATTCTGACAGGATTAAACTTCTTCTACAGATAATCCGTTGCGATGAAAAAATCCATCACATATTGCTCCCAAAGGTGGTCCAGTTCTTTACCGGGAAGAAAGGTTTTCATAGATGTTCCGGTAATACAAAGCAAGGTCTTATTCTTATATTGGAGATTCAAATAAAGACCTGTTATCAGTTCGGGAGAAATTGAAAATGCAGAACTCTGCAATAATGCAGTGGTCTTATTCGGAGAAAACTGAAGCACGATTTTGAAAGAAAGAGGCGCTTTTTTTCCACGGATAACAGAATAACAAAATGGTTTTACTTCTTTCCAGAGAGAGAATGTACGGTGGCTGGAAGCTAAAAATTCCTGCTCATCATTATCGAAAAAATCAGTTTGGAGTTTGCCGTCAATGGAAAAAACATTGCTGGTAATGATCTCTGCCTGGTTTAGCCAGAAGAGATCGAAGGTATCTCCAAGAAAAAGCTTATTGGTAAAATTCTTCTGGTCAGTGATTTTTAAAGCGAGCATAGGGACCTCCTTTCTAAAGGGCATGTCGCCTGTCGACGACATCAATATATGAAAATCAGTTGCTGATGAACAATAACCATTATAAAGCAATTTGGGGGAAAATGGAAGAAAAAACTCTTTTCAAACACATAGTAATGTGTTAATATAGATGTGGTATTGAATACTACATATAATGGAAAAGAGGACGATATAATTGAGCTATAAGATTGCGATAGATAGGTGTGGAGAACTTCTGGAGCAGTGGAAACAGGATGAAAGATTTGCTTCCGTACCGCTTACACTGACTGTTGGAAGTGAGAATATAATAGATGACGAGACATTTAACCAGGCAGATTTTTTACAGAAAGTTGCTGCCTGCCCGGAATGTCCGAAATCAGCCTGCCCGTCGCCTGAGAGCTACAGAAAGGCATTTGACTGCGAAGCTGAACATATATATTGCGTTACTCTTTCCTCTGAACTCAGTGGTTCCTATAACAGTGCAGTGCTTGGAGCAAGTCTTCTTCATGAGGAGAAAAAAGGCGTTCAGATTCATGTTTTCAATTCCTGTTCTGCTTCTATAGGGCAGACTTTGATTGCAATGAAAATTGCACAGTGCGAAGATGCCGGCCTTCCGTTTGAGGATGTTGTCAGCGTTGTGAATAAATATATTGAAGAACAGCACACTTTTTTGTGCTGGAGAATCTGGAAACCTTACGTAAAAATGGCCGCCTCAGCCGTGTGAAAGCGCTTGTGGCAACAGCCCTTAAGATCAAACCGATCATGGGATCTACCCGGAGGGGACGATCTGCCAGCTGGATCAGGCAAGAGGCATGAATAAGGCGCTTGTGAAAATGGTGGATAAAATTGTGGAAGTGACAGAAAACAGTGAGAACAAAATTCTTGCCATTTCCCACTGCAACAGCCCGAAGAAAGCAAATATGCTTAAAGAAGCCATCCAGGAGAAGATGAAGCTGGCTGATATTGTGGTTCTTGACACAGCCGGTGTCAGCAGTATGTATGCAAATGATGGAGGAATTATTGTGGCTGTCTGATGCTAGAGCCTGTTTGAAAAATCATTCCCGCAATCTGCACGCCCCACTTTGCGGTATATTTTGTCCGCGCGAGGCGTTTTTGTGAACTGTAAGTGAACATACTTCCATTTTGTTGGGAAATATGATATACTCATCTAAGTTGATATTTTATCCCAAAGGAGACGTGCGGCTATGAGTCAGAAGAAAGTAGATGCCTATAAAGCAGAAAAAAAAGCAAACCGTGAGAAAATTATGAAAAAGGAGAAACTGATCCTTACTATTGAGAAACTGGCAGCGCTTGTTGCGTGTATGGTTGCTGTATGCTGGATTGGTTATTCTGTTTACGGAAAGGTTACAGAAGGTCAGGAGACTGTGACGACAGAGACTGTTATGGATACTTCTGCACTGGATTCTTATCTGAATGGACTTAGTGCAGATTCAGAGGCGGAATAAGTATGAAATATAAGAAAATATAAGAAAAAAACTGCCTGAGGTAGCTTAAAAAGATGGGGATGGATTTCGGATCTGTCCCCATTTTGTTTATATAATAACAATAAAAAAGAATCCTGTCTACAGGACTCTCCGCCTACGGTGGGGCGTCTTGGGCGATATTTACCCTTCCGCTGCAGTGTAATCCTGCCAGATAGGGATTTTTTATAATAGGAAATTCTGAGGAGATTTCTTATTACATAAAAAATTCCCCCGGATATGATTCCGAGGGGAAATTTCTGCTTCAGTTGCTTCAATTATAACTTAGTAACGTTAGCAGCCTGCATTCCGCGAGCGCCTTCTGTTAAGTCATATGTTACAGCCTGGCCTTCTTCAAGAGATTTGAATCCTTCACCATTGATTGCAGAAAAATGAACGAATACGTCAGCGCCGTCCTCTCCTGTGATAAAGCCATAGCCTTTTTTCTGCGTTGAACCATTTTACAGTTCCCTTGTTCATTTTGTGTTACCTCCATAAAAAATAAAAAAAAAAAGAAAAAGATTTCTGATGAAAAAAAATCACCAGATTTTACAGACTATATCATGTAAATATATAATCTCTAAAAACTAGTGATTTTACATTAAATAATCTTCGACATGGATTGATTATATAACCTGAACTAAAAAAAGTCAAGGATAATTAAAATTGTGCAACAAAAAATATAATTGGGTGGAAAATATAAGGAAAAATGCCGGAAGGGAAAAAAAAACTCTTTATTAAATGAAAAAATTCGTGTATGATAGGTTGTGATAAAGTTTACGTTATACCAGAAGGGAGAGAACCAAATGGGTATTCTGATTCGAGGCGGACGTGTTGTGGATGCGGCTGCTCAGATTGATAAAATTGCGGATGTTTATCTGGACGACGGCGTAATCCAAAAAGTGGGAGAGAAGCTGGAAGCAAAGAATAAAGATGACAAGATTATAGACGCTAAGGGACTGGTAGTAATGCCAGGCCTTGTGGATCTTCACGTACATTTTCGTGATCCTGGACAGACGGAGAAGGAAGACATTGAAACCGGTTCCCATGCAGCTGCAAGAGGCGGTGTGACTACTGTAGTGGCGATGCCGAACACCACACCGGTTATTGACAGCCCTGACCGTGCAAACTATGTGAAAAATCAAAAGCTGCGCAGGTTTCCGCTATTCATGTGCTCCAGGCAGGAGCCATGACAAAGGGAGAACTTGGGGAGGAGCTTTCTGATATTGCAGGCATGGCAGCAGCGGGAGTACCTGTTCTTTCCGAAGATGGCAAATCTGTTATGAAAGCAAGCCTTTGCAAGCAGGCGATGGAAGAAGCCGTGAAAGCCGGACTTCCTATTTTTGACCACTGTGAGGATATGTCTCTTCGTGGAAACGGCTGCATGAATGAGGATGAGAACGCCAAACGCCTTGGGCTTCCAGGAATCTGCAATTCCACAGAAGATACCATTGCGGCAAGAGATTCTTTGCTTGCCATTGAGACAGGCGCTAAGCTGCACCTTTGCCACTGTTCTACAAAAAGGTGTTGCAATTATGATGAAAATGTTAAAGGCAGAAGGCGTTGAGAATGTAACCGCAGAAGTTTGCCCCCATCATTTTATACTCACATCTGATGATATTGAAAGAGATGATCCAAACTATAAAATGAATCCGCCTCTCCGTACCAGAAAAGATGTGGATGCGCTGATTGAAGGTCTGAAGGAGGGCTACATTCAGGTGATAAGCACTGATCATGCCCCACACACCCAGAAAGACAAGACCGGTTCCATGAGAACCGCAGCTTTCGGAATTGTGGGAATCGAGACCAGCTTTGCACTTAGTTACACCGCTCTTGTAGAGACTGGAATCCTCACTCTTTCCCCAGCTTGTAGAGAAGATGAGCTACAATCCGGCTCAGATTCTGAACCTGCCATGTGGAACCTTACAGAAAGGACATCCGGCAGATGTGATAATCGCGGACATTAAGAATCCATATACCATTCACAAAGCAGACTTTGTTTCCAAAGGCAAAAACACCCCATTTGAGGGCAAAGAGGTGAAAGGAAAGATCCTATACACTATTTGCGACGGTAAGATTGCGTACAAGGATTCTGCTGCTAAATAAGAAAAAAATGAAATTTCCAGGAAAACATATTAAGGAGGAAACACCCATGATCAACAAACTTATTGCCAATATCAAGAAAACCGGAGCCCCTATTGTAGTAGGCCTTGACCCAATGCTGAATTATATTCCGAAGCAGATCCAGGAAGCTGCATTCAAGGAATTCGGAGAGACGCTGGAAGGTGCTGCAGAAGCAATCTGGCAGTATAATAAAGGAATTGTGGATGCCACACATGATCTGATTCCTGCTGTGAAGCCGCAGATCGCTATGTATGAACAGTTTGGAATTCCGGGACTTATGGCTTACAAGCGTACTGTAGATTATTGCAAGGAAAAAAGACCTTGTAGTAATTGGAGATATTAAAAGAGGTGATATCGGATCTACATCAGCAGCTTATGCAGTAGGACATCTGGGAAAAGTACAGGTAGGAAGCAAGACTTATGTTCCATTTAATGAGGATTTTGCAACTGTAAACCCATATCTTGGAACAGACGGAGTGAAGCCTTTCATGGATGTTTGTAAAGAAGAGAAAAAGGAATTTTTGTTCTGGTTAAGACCTCCAATCCGTCCAGCGGTGAGTTCCAGGACAGAATAATTGAAAAAACGTCCTCTCTATGAGTGGGTTGGTGAGAAAGTTGCCAAATGGGGAGATGAGCTTATGGGAGACGGTTATAGCTATGTAGGCGCAGTTGTAGGTGCTACCTATCCGGAAATGGGCAAAGTATTAAGAAAACTTATGCCAAAAACCTTTATTCTGGTACCAGGATATGGCGCACAGGGGGGGAAGGGTGCAGATCTTGTACATTTCTTTAACAAAGATGGTCTTGGTGCTATCGTAAATTCCTCCAGAGGAATTATTGCAGCTTACAAGCAGGAGAAATACGCAAAGTTTGGTGAAGCGAACTATGCAGATGCTTCCCGTCAGGCAGTGAAAGACATGATTCTTGATATCAGCACTGCACTTGAGAACCGCTAGGAGGAAGAAAATGGGTACAAAGGTAAAAGAAACCTGTACAGTCCTCAGCCAGGAATGTATTGGAAAAGACATTTACAGCATGTGGATTCAGACAAAGACCATTGCAGGGAATGCGAGGCCGGGACAGTTCGTTTCCGTTTATACACAGGATGGAAGCAAACTGCTGCCACGTCCTATCAGTCTTTGTGAGATTGATAAAGAAAAAAGGTGCACTTCGCCTTGTCTATCGTGTAACAGGTCCGAAAACAGGTACAGAAAGCTTTTCCAGACTGCATGCAGGTGCACAGCTTGAACTTCTTGGACCTCTTGGAAATGGATTTCCACTGGAAGAGGCTGCTGGCAGGAGGGTATTCCTTATGGGCGGAGGAATCGGTGTTCCGCCTATGCTGGAGACCATGAAGCAGCTGGATGCTAAGAAGATCGCAGTTCTTGGCTATCGTGATGAGCTGTTTTTAAATAAGGAATTTGAAAAAAATGGCGAGGTATACATTGCAACAGAAGATGGCTCTGCCGGAACCAAAGGAAATGTAATGGATGCGATCCGGGAGAATGACCTGGAAGCAGACGTGATTTTTGCCTGTGGTCCTAAGCCTATGCTTCGCGCCATCAAGGCCTATGCACTGGAGAAGGGAATCCCCTGCTGGGTTTCCATGGAAGAGCGCATGGCTTGTGGAATCGGTGCCTGCCTTGGCTGTGTATGCCAGTCCACAGAAACGGATGCCCATTCTCATGTACACAATAAGCGCGTATGTAAAGACGGCCCGGTGTTCAGAAGTACGGAGGTGGAGTTATGAGCAAAATGAGTGTAAATCTTGCAGGAATGACTCTGAAAAATCCAGTAATGACTGCATCTGGAACATTTGGTTCCGGAGCGGAATACAGTGAATTTGTGGATCTGAACAGACTTGGCGCAGTTGTGACAAAAGGTGTGGCAAATGTACCGTGGCCGGGAAATCCTACGCCCCGTGTGGCAGAGACCACAGGAGGAATGCTGAATGCTATCGGTCTTCAGAATCCTGGAATCGATGTTTTCTGTGAGAGAGATATTCCATTTCTGAAGAAATTCGATACGAAGATCATTGTAAATGTATGCGGAAAAGACCACAGAGGACTACTGTGAGGTTGTAGAACGCCTTGGAAATGAGCCTGTGGATATGCTGGAGATTAATGTATCCTGCCCGAATGTAAAGGAAGGCGGAATTGCCTTTGGACAGAATCCCAAGGCTCTGGAGGCCATTACAAGAGAAGTAAAAAAATATGCCAGACAGCCGGTGATTATGAAGCTGAGTCCTAATGTAACAGATATTACAGAGATGGCAAAGGCAGCAGAAGCAGGCGGTGCAGATGTGGTTTCCCTTATTAACACCATTACCGGAATGAAGATTGATATTAACCGCAGAACGTTTGCACTGGCAAATAAAACAGGCGGTATGTCCGGTCCGGCTGTGAAGCCTGTGGCAGTGCGTATGGTTTATCAGGTGGCAAATGCAGTGAAGATCCCAATCATCGGTATGGGTGGAATTGCAAGTGCTGAAGATGCCCTGGAATTCATTATGGCGGGCGCCACTGCAGTATCTGTAGGAACTGCAAATTTCATCAATCCATATACTACTCAGGAGGTTGTGGATGGTATGGCTGCATTCCTTGAGAGACAGAAAGTGGAAGATATTAATGAGCTGATCGGATGTGTGAAATAGGTTACTATTCACTGGTAACATTCTGCGAGGTGTTTTTGTGAACGTAGTTCACAGAAAACCCGAGAGAGTGCGGCGCGAAATCATGCGAATGCATGATTTCTGTGCATCGCGAAGCGTGTTACTGTGAACGGAGTGAACAGTGACACTGAAATAGGTTTTACTTCGCGGTTTAAAAGAGATTTTGACCACGCTCATATTTTTGTGCTACTATAAAGAGAGCGCGAAGCGGTTACATTACTGTTCCCGGAGTGAACAATAATGTAACCGGGTTTTGCTTTTGAAACTGGTGTATGCAAGAGTTTTTTTCAATATGCTTTAAGAAAGAACAATAACAGATACAGTCCATATACGAGGAGGATAAAAATGGAACAGTATAAACAGGAATTTATTGAGTTTATGATTGATTGCAATGTATTGAAATTTGGAGATTTCGTAACCAAATCCGGAAGAAAGACTCCGTTTTTTGTAAACACAGGATTTTATCGTACAGGAGCTCAGTTAAGAAAATTAGGCCAGTATTATGCAAAAAGCAATTGAAAGCAAATTCGGTCTGGATTTTGACGTGCTGTTCGGACCCGCATACAAAGGCATTCCGCTGACTGTTGCAGCGACAATGGCAATCAGCGAGGAGTATGGCAAGGATATCCGCTATTGCTCCAATCGTAAAGAGGTAAAGGATCATGGGGATAAGGGAATTCTTCTTGGAAGCCCGATTGAGGACGGAGATAAGGTTGTGATCATCGAGGATGTTACGACAGCCGGAACTTCTATTCAGGAGACTCTGCCGATCATCAAAGCCCAGGGTGATGTTTCTCCAATCGGTCTTGTGGTTTCTGTAGACCGTATGGAGCGCGGACAGGGTACCAAGAGCGCTTTAAAGGAGATTGAGGAGAAATATGGCCTTAAGACAACTGCTATTGTAACTATGGCAGAGGTAGTAGAGCATCTTTACAACAAAGAGTATAAAGGGAAAGTCATCATTGATGACACATTAAAAGCTGCTATTGATGCATACTATGAGCAGTACGGCGCAGAATAAGAGAATTCTATGCAGCATTAAAAATTCTGAAAGTGTGCTGCGGCAACTGGCGGCATAATGATAAAAGGAGGAAATGCTGATGAGTGAAAAGCTTTATAAAATCGTATCTGGCGTAGGTGCCGGAAGTATTGCACTTGGGATCATCACACTGGTGACAGGTGTGTCCACTGGTATTCTCATGATCGTGAATGGTGCCAGACTTCTGAAGGGCAAATCAGATATGATGATTTAAGGGGGATTTTTTTGAAAAAGGAAACGAAGATTTTAATTCGCCGTATGGGAATCCTGCTGTTCGCCATCTATATAATCTTTCTTGTCTATTTTCTGTTCTTTTCAGAGGAATATGGCAGGGCGGCAGAGGCGCAACGGGTATACAGGTATAATCTGATTCCCTTTGTGGAAATCAGAAGGTTCTGGATATACCGGGAGCAGCTTGGCACATTTGCAGTATTTTCCAACATATTCGGAAATGTGATAGGCTTCCTGCCTTTCGGGTTTATCCTTCCTGTTATTTTCCGAAGAATGAACAGCGGTTTTCTCATCTGTGTATCAGGATTTATATTAAGTCTGACTGTGGAAGTGATCCAGCTGGTCACGAAGGTTGGCTGTTTTGATGTGGATGATATGATTTTGAACACCCTGGGGCAACCTTTGGGGTATGTTCTTTTTTCGTCTGTAATCATATTGTTACTGTTCACTGGTAACATTCCGCGAGGTGTTTTTTTGTGAACAAAGTTCACAGAAAACCCGAGAGTTGCGGCGCGAAATTATGCAAAGCATGATTTCTGTGCATCGCGAAGCGTGTTACTGTGAACGAAGTGAACAGTAACATCATATTCGAAGGAAAGTCCTGGATAGCAGCCATGAATGAGCCATGCTTACCTAAGCGGATTTATGGATATTGTATGGCAGCAGCTGACTTTCATATTTTGACATGCCTGCGTGGGCAGACATGTCCATTTAGGAGAAAGTTCCATTATGGCAAGAAGATATAGATATTCATTTACAAAGAAAAAGAAGCGAAAAAAGGGAAGCTGTCTGCCGGTCTGGCGGCAGCGTCCTTTTGTTGTTTATAACGGCTGTTGTCCTGGCATATCTTCTGGATGACAGCTTTGGGTTTCTGGTAGGAGGAGTGGGCTTATTTGCCACCCTTCTTTCCGTATACGGATTTATTATGGGACTGCTCAGCTTTTCTGAGGAGGGCAGAAGCCATAAAACCAGTATTATCGGTTCGATCAGCAATGGACTGTTTCTGATCGTGTGGATCGGAGTGTACCTGACCGGATTGTAGAGCACGGCGTATGTATTGTGGAAATCTGTTTGAAAGCAATAATAATTGATCAGACAGGGGAAGGGGAATATATATGGATGAACGTTTAAAAAGCAATTGGACTTTATTCTGGAAGCAGATAAAGTGAAAAATATTATGCGTCAGACCTATCTGGCGGATGGAAAACGCAAGGAAAACGATGCAGAACATTCCTGGCACCTGGCGCTTATGGCAGTACTTTTGAAAGAATATGCACCAGAGGAAGTTGACCTTTCCAAAGTCATTCCTATGGTACTGATTCACGATCTGGTAGAGATTGATGCCGGAGATACCTATGCTTATGATGCTGTTGGGGGAGCTACCCAGCATACAAGAGAAGAAGAAGGCTGCTGCACAGCGCATTTACGGCCTTCTTCCGGAAGACCAGGGAAAATGGCTTTATGATCTTTGGGAAGAGTTCGAAGCTTATGAAACACCAGAGGCCAAATATGCGCACATGCTGGACAACAGTCAGCCACTTTTTCTGAACAATGCTACAGATGGAATCAGCTGGGTAGAGCATGGCGTGAAGAAAAGTCAGATTTACACACGAAACCGCCGTACTGGTGAGGGAGCACCAAAATCTGGGAATATATGCAGGAATTGATTGATCAGCATGTAGAAAAAAGGACATGTGATCGACGATATGTCCAAAAAGAATAAGAAGTGTGCTGATCGCGGAAACAATTATTCAAACAGGCGCTGTCAGTGCTGTGACGGATAGCTTCGTATAAAAATGATGAAAAGTGAGGGAAACGTGTGGACGAATTACTGATGGAACGTTATGCTCTTGCAAAAGAAAGAGTATGTGAGATCAAAGAGGAGAAAGCAGTACAGATGCCATATCTGGACTTTTTCCAGAAAACAGCTGCTTTTCTTGAAAAAATGTGGAAATTATGGATGGCGTTGTATTTTTTGGGAGAAGCCAGGGAACCAAGGAAACTTGCAGATGCGGCTGACTTATCTATAGATGAATGGAAAGAACTGAATCGTGATCTGTATGCAGATATCCTTCCGGAAAATTATAAAAACAGTTACGGAAATCCGGTTTATGCCGGTGAAAAGCTTGGGGAATACGGAAAAGACTTTTCTTTCCTGTATGCAGAGCTGCGTGGTATTGTGGTCTATGCCTTTGAAAAGAGGCTGTGGGACATAACTGTGCTTCTGGAGCTGTTTCTGGAAGTTTATGGCGCTTTTGCTCAGGAAGAGATTCCTACAGAAGAAGAATTGAGGGGGATTTTAAATTCCTATGCAAATGATTACTGCCAGGATATGATAGAGTACCGCACTAGAGAGTGCGTGGACCCGGAGCTGGATTTTGCGGCAAAAATTATCATGAATTCTGATTTTTCAGACCTTCGTTACCTGTATCTGTTTGGAGAATGCATTACAGAGAATGAACTTGGAGTGGCTGCATTTCTTAACGGTCTTTCCCAGGAAGAAATCGATTCCTGCGCAAGAACCTATACGGAGGGCTACCGTTTGGGATTTGTAAATGGACACAAAGACCTGAGCAAAAAAAAACAGTCAATATCCGCTACAACCTTGGTTTTGAACGTATGGTAAAAGCGGCAGTTCTTCAGTTTGAGGAGATGGGGCTGAAGCCAGTCATATATCGCTATCCGACCCATGCGGTAAACAGACGCGGCTCTTATAGAATTGGCTATACAGGCGCTGTTGCAAACCCGCAGTTTGACTATGATCATCGACAGGACGGGGCACTTTTTCTGGATCAGGATTTTGTGCAGAAGCGCCTTCGTGCCTTGCAGACTTCCTATGAGAAATATAAGGAGCTGGCGTATGTTCACGCTGGTCCAGCCTGCATTGAGGTATTTGGGGGAAGCTCCGTTTTCACCGGTGAGTGTAAAAGAGGCATGGCAGTTCAGTGATGCCCAGCAGAAGCTGGAAATTGAGATGCAAAATGAAGCCGGACAGATTACAAACCGCTACATTAAAGGCGATGAGAGAAGCTTTACCATTATTGCATATCCGGTTCCTGAGATCGGCGGTAAATACAACATTGCAGATAAGCTGCCTATTCTGATCGCGGAGAAAATGGGACCGCATTTTGCAGTTGGTGATACCTGTTACAGTTGGTCAGAAGATACTCCGGTCTATAATCCGGATGGTAAAGAGATCATCGCAAGAGACAATGAAATCTCCATTTTGAGAAAAGAAGATATAAGCAAGGCGTACTTTGGCTGTCATACGGATATCACCATTCCTTATGATGAATTGGGAAGCATCTGTGTTCCTGGAAAGAATGGGGAGAAAATTTCGATTATTGAGGATGGCAGATTTGTGCTGGCCGGAACGGAAGAATTGAATAAACCTTTTGGGGAATAAAGGAAAGTTTAAAATCTAACAGCAAAATTAATTAGCCCTATAAAATTTTTCTTTGCCTCAATCGTATTGACAGAAAATGTTATTCTTAGTAGAATTTACGCGAATGGTAGTTCTAAATATAACTAAAAGAGGAGAATATTATGCCAAAAGTAGGAATTGTAATGGGCAGTGATTCAGATATGCCGGTTATGAGCAAAGCAGCAGACATTCTGGAGAAACTGGGAATTGATTACGAAATAAAGATCATTTCCGCACACAGGGAACCGGATGTCTTTTTTGAATATGCAAAAACAGCAGAGGAAAAAGGCTTTAAAGTAATCATTGCAGGTGCAGGAATGGCAGCTCATCTGCCGGGAATGTGCGCAGCAATCTTCCCGATGCCGGTGATCGGTATTCCGATGCACACTACATCACTTGGGGAAGAGATTCCCTGTATTCCATTGTACAGATGCCATCCGGCATTCCGGTAGCAACTGTTGCAATTAACGGAGGGGCAAATGCTGGTCTTCTTGCAGCGAAGATTCTTGCAACATCCGATCCGGAGCTTCTTGCACGTCTGAAAGCCTACAGCCAGGAGCTGAAAGAGCAGGTCGAAGCCAAGGATGCGAAATTACAGGAAGTGGGACATAAGGCTTATACAAAATAGAGTTATACAGCAGGGGCAAAATAACCCTTTCTGCTGATGCAGGTGAAGAATCCTGCAAGGCAGGATTTTTCTATGAAAACCATAATAGAAACCATAAAATTCTGGGAGGAAAAAGGCATGGATTACAAGAACGCAGGAGTAGATATTGAAGCTGGGTACAAGTCTGTAGAGCTGATGAAACAGCATATTGCAAAGACAATGCGCCCGGAAGTGCTTGGAGGAATCGGCGGATTCTCAGGTGCTTTTTCCATGAACGCAGCTTCAAGAGATGGAGAAGCCTACTCTGCTGTCCGGTACTGACGGTGTGGGAACCAAGCTGAAACTGGCATTTCTTATGGATAAACATGACACGGTGGGAATCGACTGTGTGGCTATGTGTGTCAACGATATTGCCTGCGCAGGCGGGGAACCGCTGTTCTTCCTGGACTACATTGCATGCGGAAAGAACTATCCTGAGAAAATTGCTGAGATCGTAAAAGGTGTTGCAGAAGGCTGCAGCCAGTCAAGCGCAGCCCTCATCGGCGGCGAAACTGCTGAGATGCCAGGATTTTATCCGGTAGACGAGTATGACCTGGCTGGATTTGCAGTTGGCGTTGTTGATAAAAAAGACCTGATTACAGGAGAGAATTTAAATACCGGAGATGTTCTTATCGGAATGGCTACCTCCGGAGTACACAGCAATGGTTTCTCTCTTGTCCGCAAAGTGTTTGAGATGACAAAAAGAGTCTCTGGACACATATTATGATGAACTTGGGAACTACCCTTGGTGAGGCCCTGATCGCACCAACCAAGATTTATGTAAAAGCTCTTAAGAGAATTAAAGATGCAGGGCGTTAAGATCCACGCATGCAGACATATCACAGGCGGCGGTTTCTATGAGAATGTACCTCGTATGCTGAAAGAGGGCACAAGAGCCGTGATTGAGAAAGACAGCTATCCGGTTCTTCCGATTTTTGACCTTCTTGCAAAGACCGGAGATATCGAAGAAAAGATGATGTACAATACTTTTAATATGGGACTTGGTATGGTTCTGGCAGTAGATCCTGCTGATGTAGATAAGACTATGGAAGCAATCAAGGCAGCAGGTGAGACACCATACGTAGTTGGACATATTGAAGCAGGAGAAAAGGGAGTGACATTATGCTAAAGGTTGCTGTCCTGGTATCAGGAGGCGGTACCAATCTCCAGGCAATCCTGGATGCCATTGATTCCGGCAGGATCACCAATGCGGAAATTTCCCTTGTGATCAGCAATAATCCAAATGCTTACGCACTGGAAAGAGCGAAGAACCATGGTATAGAGGCTGTTGTATTTCCCCTAAAGAATTTGAAAACCGTGAAGAATTTCATAAGGCACTGTTAAAGAAATTGCAGGAATAGCGGAGCAAAACTGATTGTTCTTGCAGGCTATCTGGTTTGCAATTCCACCTATGATCGTGGAGGCATTTCCAAATAAGATCATAAACATCCATCCATCCCTGATCCCATCCTTTTGCGGCGTAGGATACTATGGACTTCATGTTCATGAAGCTGCCTTAAAAAGAGGCGTGAAAGTAACAGGTGCTACTGTTCATTTCGTGGATACAGGTACAGATACCGGCCCTATTATTTTGCAGAAAGCAGTAAAAATCGAGCCGGATGATACCCCACAGTCTCTTCAGAGAAGTGTAATGGAAAAGGAAGAGTGGAAGATCCTTCCGAAAATTGCAATTAATCTTATTGCCAATGGAAAGATTTCGGTAGAAGATCATATTGTGACTATCAGCGATTAAGGAGGAGATTATGAAAGTACTACTGATTGTAGGAAGCGGCGGAAGAGAGCACGCGATCGCGTGGAAGGTGTATCCAGAAGCCCTAAGGCAGATAAGACTTACTGTGCACCGGGAAATGCAGGAATTGCAGAGTATGCAGAGTGCGTGAACATTGGTGCTATGGAATTTGAAAAACTTGCTGATTTTGCTCAAGGAAAATCAGATAGACCTTACCATCATCGGTATGGATGATCCGTTGGTAGGCGGTATAGTAGACGAGTTTGAATCCCGCGGTTTACGGGTATTCGGACCTCGTAAAAATGCGGCAATCCTGGAAGGCTCTAAGGCATTTTCCAAGGATCTGATGAAGAAATATAAGATTCCGACAGCCGCA
>VOFI01000108.1_pt1 | contig 113228 bp, 109 predicted proteins | sample 5384131 | NCBI WGS metagenome assembly VOFI01 (sample SAMN12384728, study PRJNA508395) | human gut metagenome | isolation source: healthy gut H | host: Homo sapiens | reverse complement strand
ATTTGATTACCATCACTGCACCAGGATTCACACTCAAAACGAGGTCGATCACGTCCTCGATATGATGTGTATCGAAAAAGTTTTTCTGTGGGTCATAGTTAGTTGGAGCAGCGATTACTACATAATCTGCATCCTTGTAGCTGCGGCACCATCGAGAGTTGCTGTGAGGTTAAGATCCTTTTCAGCAAGATACTTCTCGATATAATCGTCCTGGATAGGGGAAACCTTGTTGTTCAGTTTCTCCACCTTTTCCGGGATTACATCCACGGCAGTTACATGATGATGTTGTGATAGCAGTGTCGCTATGCTCAGCCCCACATAGCCCGTACCGGCTACGGCAATCTTAATGTCTTTAAAATCACGCATATTTTGTTTGATTTAATTATTTTTCACCTCCATGCTTCTCTCCATATCCGTAACCATAACCGTAACGTTTACCATAACCATAATACTTGCCATATTTTCCATAGCCATAGTAATAACCATACTTCCTACTGTTCAGATCCAAACCATTGATAGCAATACAGAGATTAGGCAATTTGTTATTTTCAGCCAATTCATTAATCAAAGTAAACTCTGCCTTATGGGTATAATCCGCACGACATACATAAACAGATAAATCAGCCACACGTCCTATTAATAAGGTATCAGTTACCATACCCACCGGCAATACAGCAGGCAATTTATCAAACTGTTTCCGGTACTCTTTTTTCGCCTACTGTAATTTGTACCCCCAACGCACCCGTTGGTTGAAGAATCATATTTATTTCCATTCTACCCGGAAGTTTATCCGCTTCCTGATGAGTCAGACTCACTAAAACAGGAGATGTATGATAAAGCTCTTTGCTTGGAAATTCGTCTTCATCCATATAAGTCACGAACAGTCCCAGATTGTTTACCACCTCTCTGGCCAAAGACTTTGAACGAAGTACTTCGATTTCATTATCTACATTGCTAGATGAAGAGACGAAACCCTCCAATCCCATCTTTTCTAAATCGGAAGACATACTTGCACCACCACCTTTCTTTTCGTCCTTAATAAGGACAGTGGCAGAAATATTATATATAGGTGTTGTCAGACGTAGGTATCCCCATGCACAAGCAATACAAATAATTATCGATACTACAAACCAAGGCCAGTGAATCAGATAACGGAAAAGAAGTTCCTGAATATTAACCTGTTCTTCGGACTGTTCCCCTAATTTATCTTTTCTTTCATCAATCATACAATGCTATTATCTGAAAATTGTTACTAATAAACTTGCCAATGACACTAAAATAGAAGTAGCGGAGAACCAGAGGCTTGTACTGTTACCAATATCCGAGTTGCGTGCTTTTGCCTTGTTCGGAGTCACATAAACGATATCATTCTGCTGCAACCAATAATAAGGAGAAAGAATTGTCTCCGCCTTGTTTAAATCCAATGTCACAATTTCCTGTTTGCCATCAGCACCTTCACGAATCAGTTTTACATTGTCACGAACTCCCCAGACCGTCATGTCACCCGCCATAGCAAGCGCTTCCAACAAATTCACTTTCTCATTGTTGATAGTAAATGTACCTGGACGGGCAACCTCACCTAATACAGAAATTTTATAGTTTACCATACGGACAGTGACTATCGGAGTCTCTTTGATATAAGGTTTCAGTTTCTCCACAATCAGTTGCTCCGCCTCTTTCTTGGTCAAGCCACCTACCCTCAACTCACCTAGTACCGGAAAATTTATTTTTCCATCGTTATCTACGAGATATTGCTGCAATATCGGTTGGGAGGTTGTACTGGTTATAGCTACATTATTTTGAGTAGCTACCGTGAGGTTAAACGGAACAGCCAATTCCGGGCTGGTACATGACACTACAATAGTAAGCAGATCTTTAGGCATTATCTTTGCATCATATAGATTTTCCTGTTGAGCAGTCTGTTCTACAACTTTTGCATCTTGTAAATAAGGAACTTTCTTATACGACTGGCAGGAAGCGAACAGCAATATCGCAACTAAACAGGGAAATACCCCCCTCCCCTTTCTACTTACTCTACTTGCACAAATACAAAACAAATTATACATAAATTTCTCAAGTTTATTATTCTTTATCCAGTACCTCAAATTTCGAATTCTTCGATTTGAACTCCGGAACAACTTTTTTCATCAATCTGACCGTGTCTATAATCCGCACAGCACGGGACAACTTCTCAAACTCCGCATATATATCAAGAATATCAGCATATTCATACCGACGAACTTTAGCTATCATGATTTTCTTATTCTCTGTCGGAATCGTATTTTCTTTATCGCTCAACACCTCTTCATAGAGTTTCTCACCCGGTCGCAAGCCAGTAAATTCAATCTTTATATCTTCATCCGGGCGATAACCCGCCAATTCAATCATACGGGTAGCCAAGTCGACAATCTTAACGGCCTTGCCCATTTCAAAGACAAAGATTTCATTACCCTCTCCCATTGTAACAGCCTCCATAACCAAACGACAAGCTTCGGGAATCGTCATAAAAAAACGAATAATATCAGGGTGAGTCACTGTGACAGGACCACCGTTCTCAATCTGTTCCTTGAAGCGCGGGATTACAGAACCGTTACTGCCTAATACGTTTCCAAAACGTGTAGTAATAAATTTAGTATGTCCTTTTATCTTTCCCTCACGGATAGCACACCCCAAGCTCTGTACATAGATTTCCGCCAAACGTTTGGAACATCCCATCACATTAGTCGGGTTCACAGCTTTGTCGGTAGAAACCATTATCATCTTTTCAGCACCATACTCCACAGCCATATCGGCCACCTGACGAGAACCGGTCACATTGACAAGTACAGCTTCACAAGGATTTTCTTCCATCAAAGGCACATGTTTATAAGCAGCGGCATGAAAGACGATTTGAGGATGATAAAGTTCGAATACCATACGAACTCGTTCCTTCACACGCACATCACCAATCACCGGAACAAAATCTATATTCGGATATTTTTTCTCAAACTCAAGACGGACATTATGCAAAGGTGTTTCTGCAGAGTCGAACATGATAAGTTTCTGAATTCCCATCTGCACTAATTGACGGCAAAGTTCACTACCAATACTGCCTGCCGCACCAGTCACCAACACCACTTTTCCCCTGAATTCTTCTGCAACCTGACGAAGGTTGATATTAATTTCGGCACGACCCAACAAATCTTCAATCTTAATAGGACGTACCCACTGATGAAAGTTTCCATCAGAATCCGCTTCACTGATAGTAGGAGCAATAAAAGTCTTGACAGCATTACTTTTACAATACTCTAAAAGGCGGTTCTCCTCCAAGCGGGTATCTTCATAACGAGCAAATAAAATGCCATGAATACCATGTTTTTTTATGACATAATTAAAGTCTTCTTCTGTTTCAAAATAATAAATAGGAAGATCTGCCAATCGACGTCTACGATTATTTTTACCATATACATAAAAACCTACAACCTTATAATGCGCACTATCACGAAGACGAAGTTTTAAGGCTACACTTTTTTCATCAATCCCATAAATAAGAATACGAGTATTCTTTTTATTTACCCAATCCAATAAAAAATCATATATGATTATAAGAGATACACGAAAAACAGTTAATGTTACCAGAGTTAATAAACCATCAAACAAAAGATAAGATATCCTATAATTATCCGGTAATTCAGTCTCATAGATTACCCAATATGCAATAACCGACAAACAGGCTATCTTGAATAATACGGCACACATAATACGCCATAACTCTCGTGCTTGAGAAAAACGGATCGTATTTCGATAAGTATGGAATAATAAGGCTCCTGCAACACTTGACACCAAAGACACGCAAATAAATTTGCAAAGTATCCAGTCACTCATCGGGACGTATGCCATGTAGTGAATTACAGCATAGGCGAGTAATGAACATAAAACAGACAGTGCTGTGTCAATCCCAAGAATAGCCCAATAGCTGAAATAGTTTTTACGAGCATATTGTACTATGCCCTTCAATGTTTTTTCCATTGTAGTATAAATGAATAAAATAATGTATCAGAAATACAAGTACATATTCAAAATCTAACCGGTTCTACATACCCTACCGGCATATCAGCACAAGCACATCCTAACATATTAAGCCTAACAGCTATCTTGCTTTTGCCGTCTACTGTAACAAGTTCACCCACAAGTCCGGTTAAAGGACCTTTAATGACGCGAACTTTTTCACCACGTGCCAAGGGAGCACTGTTCATGGAAATGACATCTTTTGAATAATCAAGCATAAATCGGAAACGAGCCATCTGCTCATCAGGAATGATAGTCGGACTGCTCTCACCTCGCATTACCATATACCGACTTACTGTAGAAAAGGAAAGAACTTCTTTACGTTCTTTTGCATCAACGTGTACGAATACCATCATTGGAAGCAATACAGACTCAACCACCTTGCGTCGGTCACTCCACTGATGTACTTCTTGCTGGACAGGTACAAAATTTTCAATCCCCATTTTATCTAAACGCTCGGCTACTTTCTTCTCATGATGCATACGGACCAGAGCGACATACCAGCGTTTAGAGTGTGCTACGCCTTCCCCTGTCCCATTACTAGGCCCAGCATTTATTGATTTTTGACTTTCGTTAAAATCATATTTTTTTACCCCATAAGTTATCTGTTACTTCTTAGGTAACAGGCAGTATATACACAAGACACACACAACAATGAAAAAGGGAAATTACACTGATATACAGGGTGTAAAAGAAGGGGGCCTGATATTCAACGAGAAGATTTCTTGATTTCGGGCAATAAAAAATCATTGAGCATGAAAAAAGAGATTTCATGTTCAAATACTTTTTTGCCCTATGTTTCAGATAAAACGAAAAAAAATGGGAAAATATTTGTTTACTATCTTAAAATATGTCTATCTTTGCGTCAAATTTAATTCTGTTACCTAAGAAGTAACAGATACATTTTAATTCTGATTATTAACTCATTACATCTTTTTATTTACCTACACAACAGTTCTTTATGTAAGATAAATTCCCTTTATTTACCTCTGTACGTTCTTTAAGTCGAAGCCTTTCAAGTAGATTTGTGTGGTTTTTATAGATTTGTGCCCCAATGATTCACTAATCATTTCAATGGGTACTCCCCGATACTTCGCTGTCGTTGCCCAAGAATGGCGAAGTGTATAGGAAGTGACGGGAGATTGCAAATGCAGAGCTCGAGCCAAATCCTTCAAACAATTATTAAATCGACGAAGAGCACTCTGGTATTCACGGTAAGCTCCTTCATCCTTACGTTTCTTATCACCGGATAGGATATCAAACAGATAGTCCGGACAATCAGGGCGGGAAGGCTGACTGTTGCGAAGCCGGTGAATCATCTCCTTCGCGGTATCCAGCACTTCCACACTGATCGGGGTTTTCGTCTTGATACGGTTATACCGCAATACGTTCCGGTCTAAAGCCGACTTTTCCAGATGTGCCAAGTCGGCAAACGACATTCCGCAAAACTGGAACATCAGGGCGGCAATAGCCTGTGTACGGCGTAAACGTTCCGATTGGGGATCTTCATAAAGCAGCTTTCGCAACTCGGTGACAGGAAGGGCTTTCTTCTGACGAACATCCACACCCGTATAGACATCGTGAAACAGGCGGGGGATGTAAGGAGCACTACCCGCTTCCACTCCCCGATTGTAAATACTACGAAGCATACGCATATACGTAGAAATCGTATTGGGCTTCAAGCCACACTCATAAAGATACTGACCGTAACGTCGTAAACTTTCACGGGTGACTTGTCTGAACGACACATTGAGCGTGCCGCAAAACTTGCTGAAAGAGAAGAGGGCATTCTTGTAGACATGCGCCGTAGAATAGCGTCCCTCCTTTCGCAAACGGCCGATGTAGATCTCTCCACATCGGCTAAATCCATTTTTATTCATCATTTGCATCACTAGTTATTTTATAATATATACCATTTGGCATGCAGCAAAAAAACAAATCTTTTTGCAGGTTCGTTGCACGCTTGCCAAAGTATAATTTATTATTTAATTTATTTAACCATTGCAAAAATTAGCAAACTATGGCAAAGAAAAAAACAAATCAACAAGAGAAAAAAGTACAAGTAAAAAAGAAGGTCCAAAAACGGAAAAAGAACACTAGAAGACATGTGAAAGGGGAAATCATCAGTTGGGAGGAACTCGAAAACAGGACAGGATTAACCGGAGATGAAACGGAACTTCTCACTGTTTATTTGCACAAATTCGAAAGAGGGGAAGTACACGTCAGATGCTCTAAAAAACTAAAAGACTTAGCTGAATATATCTACGAAACGGAGAGCTTATATATAGCTAAACATGGCGGGTTTAAATTGTTAGAAATTAGCAGTATAGAAACAAAGTTATGTAACATCAGGCAAGAGGAACGAGAACGAAAAGAAGAGGACGAAAAACAAGTAAAAAAGAGAGTAGAGAATAAGCGTTGACAAAAATAATTGTGCAGAAGAAACAAAAGATATACTTTCGCAGCCGTTTCTAGCCGACTAAAGACAACGTATATCTATCTTCAAAAAAAATAGTGACGCTATAACAATTAAACAGTATCACTATAATGAAAGGATAGCGACCCTATAATAATCATATACCGTCACTATCCTGAAGGGGAGATTTTATTCGTAAAAAAACAAATATTAAAAAAACAGAAGAAAAAGATGAAAAGAAAAATAGACAAAAAGCAAGTTAGAAGCCTGCAAGTTAGTATGGAAAAAACGTATTGCCGCCGAAAAGGGTATTTCGGAAAAATGTGCAGAAAAAACTGCGCAAAGCTGTATAGAGCTTATTGAACGAATGTTATATGGAAATGCCATGATAGCTTTCCATAAGCAAGACGGCACATTCTGTATGGAACAAGGAACCTTGGTTGGATATGAAAAAGATTTTCACCGGGAGTTCAAGATCACTTCCCGACAGATGTCTGTGGTCTACTGGAGTATGGAGCAACACGCGTGGAGACGGTTTATGATCGGAAACCTGTTGGAATGGAAAGCGATTGTATAACATTTAATAAAAAATATTGAACTATGAGTATGATTAATAAAGGAATCCCCTATTTCCCCACACCTGCAAATTTTTTCGACGAAGAAATAATGGAACTGTTAGAAGCTAAATTCGGAATCTTATCCTCTTATATTGTCATGAGACTACTCTGCAAAATCTATAAAGAAGGGTATTATATTTCTTGGGGAAAAGAACAGAGTCTTATCTTCGTCCGTAAAGTAGGCGGAGGTATTAAAGAGGAAGTAATGGAGAAAATTATAGAGTTACTGCTGGAAAAGGAATTTTTCAATAAAGATATTTATGAGAAATATGGGGTCCTGACCTCAGAGCAGATTCAGAAAGTCTGGCTGGAAGCTACTGTACGAAGAAAGATTGATTTCTCTAAATTACCTTATTTGTTGGAAGTCCGGCCAGGAAATGGTAAACAAAAAGGAGGCACGAATAAAAAAGATGCAGACATTTTTAAAGCTGACGCGGAGGTGAATCCGGAAAATGAGGACATTTCCGGACAAACTAAACCAAACCAAAATAAACTATCTTCTGAGGAGGAAGAAACAAGTAATGCTTCGTTTGAAATTCCGGGGTATGCTTACAATCAGACTACACACAACGTAACCGGACTGCTGGAAAGCCTGGAACGCCATAAAGTGACGGATCTGAAAGAAAAGCAGGCAATTATGAAGTTGTCGGATTACGGTAGGAAAGGCACGCAGATATGGAGGCTGTTCAGCAATACGACGTGGGGCAAGATCGGGGCACCGGGAAAGTATATCATTGCCGCATTGACCAACAAGCAGAAATAAACGCCGAATGATAAAAAAAGGTACGAAAAAATCTGTGCTATTCACAAATTCTTCGTACCTTTACGCTCCGGTAAAACAAGTTCTATCCACATAAAATATAACAAAATGGAAAACAGAAGTTTAGTAACCATTGCCGAACATTCTAAAGAAAAAATCCTCTACATGCTCGAAATGGCGAAGCAGTTTGAAATGAACCCCAACCGCCGATTATTGCAAGGAAAGGTAGTAGCAACCCTGTTCTTCGAACCTTCCACCCGCACCCGCCTGAGTTTTGAAACAGCCGCCAATCGTCTAGGAGCACGTGTGATCGGATTCTCCGACCCCAAAGCTACCAGCTCGTCAAAGGGGGAAACACTAAAAGACACGATTATGATGGTGAGCAATTATGCAGATATTATCGTCATGCGTCACTATCTGGAAGGAGCTGCCCGCTATGCAAGTGAAGTCGCTCCTGTGCCCATTGTCAATGCCGGAGACGGAGCGAACCAACATCCGTCACAGACAATGCTCGATCTATACTCTATCTACAAAACGCAAGGCACGCTGGAAAACCTGAATATTTTCCTGGTAGGTGACTTGAAATACGGGCGTACCGTGCACTCCCTGTTAATGGCAATGCGTCACTTCAACCCCACTTTCCACTTCATCGCTCCCGATGAACTGAAAATGCCGGAAGAATACAAACTCTATTGTAAAACGCACCAGATAAAATATGTGGAACACACGGATTTCAGCGAAGAAATCATTGCAGATGCAGATATCCTGTATATGACCCGTGTGCAACGTGAACGCTTCACCGACCTAATGGAATATGAACGGGTGAAAAACGTTTATATCCTGCGCAACAAGATGTTGGAAAATACCCGCCCGAACCTGCGCATTCTGCATCCGCTACCCCGTGTCAACGAGATTGCATACGATGTGGACGATAACCCGAAGGCATATTATTTCCAACAGGCACAAAATGGTCTGTATGCCCGTGAAGCCATTCTTTGCGACGTATTAGGTATCACATTAGAGGACGTTAAAAACGATATTTTATTATGAGCGAAAATAAACAAGCATTGCAAGTAGCCGCCCTGAAAAACGGGACAGTGATTGACCATATTCCTTCTGAAAAGCTCTTTACCGTAGTGCAACTGCTCGGCGTGGAGCAAATGACAAGCAATATCACTATCGGTTTCAACCTCGACAGCAAGAAGCTGGGAAAGAAGGGGATTATCAAGATCGCGGACAAGTTTTTCTGCGATGAAGAAATCAACCGTATTTCGGTTGTGGCTCCGAATGTGAAACTGAACATTATCCGCGACTACGAGGTAGTGGAAAAGAAAGAAGTAAGAATGCCGGATGAGCTTCGCGGAATCGTGAAATGCGCCAATCCGAAATGTATCACGAACAATGAACCTATGCCTACGTTATTTCATGTGATTGACAAAGATAACTGTATCGTGAAGTGTCATTATTGCGAGAAAGAACAGAAACGTGAGGAAATCACCATTCTTTAATTTTCATTTTTCCAATAAAGAAGTGAAACAAGACTGGAAACCGGGAACGATGATTTATCCGCTGCCGGCTGTATTGGTCAGTTGCGGAAAAGAAGAAAGTGAATATAATATTATCACTGTAGCATGGACGGGTACGATTTGCACAAACCCGCCCATGTGCTATATATCCGTACGCCCGGAACGACATTCTTATGAGATTATCAAGCGGAATATGGAGTTTGTCATTAATCTGACGACAAAAGACATGGCTTTCGCCACCGACTGGTGCGGAGTTCGTTCAGGACGCGATTATCATAAGTTTGACGAGATGAAGCTAACCCCGGGGCAGTGCACCGTAGTCAGTGCGCCTTTGATTGAGGAATCTCCCCTCTGCATCGAATGCCGCGTAAAAGAGATCGTATCTCTCGGTTCGCATGATATGTTTATAGCAGATGTAGTAAATGTACGTGCCGACGACCGGAATCTGAATCCTGAGACTGGGAAGCTCGAACTGGCGGAAGCTAATCCTCTGGTATATGTTCACGGAGGATACTATGGTCTGGGAGAAAAAATCGGAAAATTCGGTTGGAGTGTTGAAAAGAAAAAATCATAAAGACAAAGGATTGTATAACCATGAATATGCTGCGTAAAATACTATTTTTCGGTTTGATGACGGTAGCCGGTACGGTTTTCGGGCAGAATCGCAATACCGCAGACAAGGTGGACCGTCCCAATACGAAGAAAATAAACTTCGGTGTCAGGGCAGGGTTCAATTCCTCCATGTTTATGGTTTCCGAGTTGAAAATCAAAGATGTGACTATCGACGAGGTGCAGAATAATTATAAAATCGGTTATTTCGGTGCTCTCTTCATGCGTATCAATATGAAGAAACATTATATCCAACCGGAAGTGTCATACAATGTAACCAAATGCGAGATTACATTCGATAAACTCGGCTCTCAACATCCGGCTATCGAGCCGGATTATGCTTCGGTTCAATCTGTATTGCACAGTATTGACTTTCCCGTTCTGTATGGCTATAACGTAGTGAAGAAAGGTCCTTACGGAATGTCTATCTTTGCCGGTCCCAAGCTCCGTTATTTATGGGGAAAGAAGAACGAAATAACTTTCAGCAATTTCGACCAGAAAGGTATCCATGAGAAACTCTATCCGTTTAATATAAGTGCAGTGATTGGCGTGGGAGTCAATATTTCCCGTATTTTCTTTGATTTCCGCTACGAGCAGGGAATTGGAAATATCTCCAAGTCTATTACCTATGACAATATCAACTCGGACGGCAGCACAGGAATCAGCCGGATTATATTCGACCGCCGCGACAGCGCCTTGAGTTTTTCGCTCGGTTTTATCTTCTGACCATTTTCTACCAAATTCCATTTTTGACTAACATTTTTCTTGTACTTCCTTCTTTCTTTATTTATTTTCATTAACTTTGTACGCTTAAAATAAGGTATCTCGAATTAGAAATTTAATCTTATTATAAGAATGAAAAGAGACGACTTAATTTTCGACATCATCGAAAAAGAGCACCAACGTCAGCTGAAAGGTATCGAGCTGATTGCATCTGAAAACTTTGTGAGTGACCAGGTAATGCAGGCAATGGGTTCTTGCCTGACTAACAAGTATGCAGAAGGTTATCCGGGCAAACGCTATTACGGAGGTTGTGAAGTTGTAGACCAGAGCGAACAAATCGCTATCGACCGCCTGAAAGAAATCTTCGGAGCCGAATGGGCAAACGTACAGCCGCATTCCGGAGCACAGGCTAATGCAGCCGTTTTTCTGGCTGTCCTGAATCCGGGCGACAAATTCATGGGATTGAATCTTGCACATGGCGGGCACCTTTCTCATGGTTCATTAGTAAATACTTCCGGTATTATCTATACTCCCTGCGAATATAATCTGAATAAGGAAACAGGACGCGTTGACTACGACCAAATGGAAGAAGTCGCTCTACGCGAAAAACCGAAAATGATCATTGGCGGCGGTTCCGCTTACTCTCGTGAATGGGACTACAAGCGTATGCGTGAAATCGCAGACAAAGTAGGTGCTATCCTGATGATCGACATGGCTCATCCTGCCGGTCTGATTGCTGCCGGAGTACTGGAAAACCCGGTTAAATATGCACATATCGTCACTTCTACTACACATAAAACACTTCGCGGGCCTCGTGGTGGTGTCATCATGATGGGCAAAGATTTCCCTAATCCTTGGGGAAAGAAAACTCCGAAGGGTGAAATCAAAATGATGTCTCAACTGCTGGATTCAGCTGTTTTCCCAGGTATCCAAGGCGGACCGCTGGAACACGTGATTGCTGCCAAAGCTGTGGCTTTCGGCGAAATCCTGCAACCTGAATTCAAGGAATATGCAAAACAAGTACAAAAGAATGCTGCCGTACTTGCACAGGCATTGATTGACCGTGGTTTTACGATCGTTTCCGGTGGCACTGACAATCACTCTATGCTGGTTGACTTGCGTAGCAAATACCCTGATTTGACAGGTAAAGTGGCAGAGAAAGCATTGGTTTCTGCTGATATTACCGTTAATAAGAATATGGTTCCGTTCGACAGCCGTTCGGCTTTCCAGACTTCCGGTATTCGTCTGGGGACTCCAGCTATTACAACTCGTGGTGCTAAGGAAGATCTGATGCTTGAAATCGCAGAAATGATTGAGACTGTGTTATCCAACGTAGACAATGAAGAGGTTATCGCACAAGTTCGTGCACGTGTCAATGAGACAATGAAGAAATATCCTCTTTTTGCTTATTAAGAGGCATACTTTATTTTAGGTCTGATATTCGGATTATCGGATACTGTAACTTATCAGGTCTGTTCTTTTCAAAAAGGACAGACCTCTTTTTGTATTTATTAACTTTGCTATCCGAACTATCTGTCAGGAATTTCGTTTTTCTTATTACAAAAAAAAGATATGGAATATCTCTTCAACAAAAACGAATTCAATCGTACGGTACGCCGGAAGAGATATAAAAAGGTGTACCGGACTCTATATACAAGCATCCCCGTCTTTCCCTATTGTTTTATAAGGAAAGACGGGGATTTACTCATTGAAGCAGGGATTCCTGCGGTCCGATTGTTTTTTTAGCTCAAACCTTCTATTTCTCCATCCACAATATCAATGTGCAATGCCTGCGGTTCTTTAGGAAGTCCCGGCATGCGGAGAATTTCTCCGGCTATCGCAACAATCATTTCAGCTCCGTTATTAATGACTATATCTTTGATATGGAACTCGAAATTATTCACTGCACCATAAATCTTAGGATCGGCAGAGAAAGAATATTGTGTTTTTGCAATACAAACCGGATAATGGGTAATTCCCATTTTCTCAATCAGTTTGATGCGGTTACGGGCAATGCTGCTGTATGTGATAACGCTTGCTCCATAAATATTGGTAGCTACCTTTTCAATCTTCTGCTGTATGCTGTCTTCTTCTTTGTAAGTATAACGCAGAGAACCGGACGGATTATTTTCGATAGTATCTACCACCAGGCGAGCCATATCTACTGCGCCCTCTCCTCCTTCAGTGAATGCATTGTTGATAGCGAAACCTACGCCTAACTGCTCGCAATGCTCGCGCAACAGTTCCATTTCTTCATCTGTATCTGTAGCAAACTTATTGAAAGCTACAATCACTGTTTGACCGAAAGAACGAAGATTACGGACATGCTTGTCCAGATTGCGCAATCCTTCTTTCAATCCTTCCATATTCGGTTCTTTAATGCGGTCGAGACTGACACCACCATGCATTTTCAGTCCCTGTGCCGTAGCCACGATTACAGTCAGACGTGGTTGGAGTCCGCTCTTACGGCATTTGATATTGTAGAACTTCTCCGCACCGAGGTCGGCACCGAATCCGGCTTCCGTAATCACATAATCGCCGAATGACATAGCCAGCTTCGTTGCCAGAATAGAGTTACATCCGTGAGCTATATTAGCGAACGGACCGCCATGTACGAAAGCGGCGGTTCCTTCGGTCGTCTGCACTAAGTTGGGATGAATGGCGTCTTTCAACAGTACGGTGATAGCTCCCGCCACTCCCAAATCTTTGACTGTAAAAGGTTTATCATCGTATGTAAAGCCTAACAGGATATTTTCGATACGGCGGCGCAAGTCATCCACATCTTTAGAAAGACAAAGGATAGCCATAATCTCCGACGCCGGAGTAATATCAAAACCGGATTCTTGAGTGATACCGTTTGATTTTGGCCCCAGACCTACGACAATACTACGCAAAGAACGGTCGTTCACATCAAGCACCCGGCGCCATAGGATTTCCTTCAGTCCGAAACCTTTCGCCTGATTCTGATAAAGATAATTATCAAGCAAAGCGGAAATCATGTTATGCGCAGAAGTGATAGCATGAAAGTCTCCGGTGAAATGAAGATTAATCTTTTCCATAGGGAGCACCTGGGCATATCCTCCTCCGGCCGCACCGCCTTTCATACCGAAACAGGGTCCGAGAGAGGGTTCACGTAAAGCAACGATAGCTTTCTTTCCAATTTTATTGAGTCCCAAAGCGAGACCGATAGATACAGTGGTTTTGCCGATACCCGCTTTTGTTGCTGTAATGGCAGTTACCAGGATGAGGTTACTTTTCTTCACCTTCTCCTCATCAATCAGTTGTTCGGGAATCTTTGCGATGTAGCGACCATAATTTTCTACTTCTTCACGAGGGATTCCGATACTTTCGGCAACTTGCTTTATCTTCTTCAATTCAATGCTGCGAGCAATTTCTATGTCTGATTTCATACAGGATATGATTAGTTTTATTTTGAAAGTGCAAAAGTAACAAATCTACGTGAAGCAACAAACTCTTTGCGTACAATAACTGTTGTTATTGGCATAACCTAAAACAACAACTTAATTATGGAATGGATTATCAATCAACTAAGGGTACACCCTGAACTTGCTATCTTCCTCACACTTTTCGCGGGATTCTGGCTGGGAAGACTGAAAATAGGGAAATTCTCTTTAGGTACAGTGACCAGCGTCCTTCTGGTAGGAGTATTGGTAGGACAATTGAACATTACAGTAGACGGTCCGTTAAAAGCCGTATTTTTTCTACTCTTTTTGTTTGCCGTTGGCTACAAGGTAGGTCCGCAATTCTTTCGCGGACTGAAAAAAGACGGACTGCCACAGGTGGGGTTCGCCGTATTGATGTGTATCGTCAGTCTGGTAGCACCATGGATACTTGCCAAGATTATGGGATATCATATCGGAGAGGCTGTCGGATTGCTGGCAGGCTCACAAACGATATCTGCCGTTATCGGCGTGGCAAGCGATACGATCAACCAGTTGGGCATCAGCGAAGCACAGAAGGCAACATATATTAATGCTATTCCTGTGTCTTATGCCGTCACTTATATTTTCGGTACGGCTGGTTCTGCCTGGATTCTGGCTTCTCTCGGTCCGAAGCTTCTCGGCGGATTGGATAAAGTAAAAGCTGATTGTAAAGAACTGGAATCTAAAATGGGGACTTCAGAAATGGATGAACCCGGATTCTCCCCTGCCCTTCGTCCGGTAGTGTTCCGTGCGTATAAGATCACAAATAAATGGTTTGGCAAAGGAAAAAAGGTGAGTGAACTGGAAAAGTATCTATCCGAACAGGAGAAACTGTTATTTGTAGAACGAGTCCGGCAACGGGGAGTTGTAAAAGAGGTCAAACCGGATATGCTTCTTCAGCCGGAGGATGAAATCGTACTAAGCGGACGACGCGAATTTGTGATTGGCGAAGAAGACTGGATCGGCCCGGAAGTGATCGATGCGCAACTACTGGACTTTCCGGCGGAAACTCTGCCGGTTATGGTGACACACCGGACTTTCGCCGGTGAAAAGGTATCGACAATCCGGGCACAGAAATTTATGCACGGGGTTAGTATCCGTAGTATCAAACGTGCGGGTATCAATGTCCCGGTACTTGCCCGGACAGTGGTGGACGCCGGTGATATTCTGGAACTTACCGGAATGAAACATGAGGTGGAAACTGCCGCTAAACAAATGGGATATGTTGATCGGCCGACGAATCAGACAGATATGATTTTTGTCGGACTCGGTATTCTGGTCGGTGGCCTTGTCGGTGCGTTGACTATGCATCTGGGAGGTGTCCCTATCAGTCTTTCCACCAGTGGAGGTGCATTGATTGCAGGACTGATATTCGGTTGGCTGCGCAGTAAACATCCTACTTTCGGAGGTATTCCCGAACCTTCACTCTGGGTATTGAATAATGTGGGATTGAACATGTTTATTGCAGTAGTCGGCATTGCCGCAGGTCCCAGTTTTGTAGCCGGATTTAAGGAGGTCGGTTTCAGCTTGTTCATTATCGGGGCATTGGCTACGGCCATTCCTCTTCTCAGCGGGTTACTAATGGGCAAATATCTGTTCAAATTCCACCCTGCACTGACATTAGGATGTACGGCGGGAGCACGTACTACCACTGCTGCATTGGGAGCTGTTCAGGATGCGGTGGAGAGTGAGACCCCGGCTTTAGGATATACCGTAACGTATGCTGTCGGCAACACACTGCTGATTATCTGGGGAGTATTTATCGTATTGCTGATGTAAACGTGAAACCAATACTTTTGACAACTTATTTACTATTCTAACTAATATAGATTTCATTATGGAAAAAAAAGACAATAGCCCGGCTATTACCAAAAGTTATGCCAGGAAAATGGAAACGATCAGTCCGTTCGAACTGAAAAACAAGCTTATTGACATGGCGGATGAGAGTGTCAAGAAGATAGCACATACCATGCTGAATGCAGGACGGGGTAATCCGAACTGGATTGCTACCGAACCACGTGAAGCTTTTTTCCTGTTGGGACAATTCGGACTTTGTGAATGTCGCCGGGCGTTTTCACTGGAAGAAGGAATCGCCGGTATCCCTCAAAAGGCAGGGATCGCTGCCCGTTTTGAGGCGTTCCTGAAAGATAATGAGAAGGCTCCCGGTGCCAATCTGCTGAAAGAGGGTTACAACTATATGCTAATGGAGCATGCTGCCGACCCGGACACACTGGTACATGAATGGGCGGAATCCGTCATCGGTGACCAGTATCCTGTGCCCGACCGTATTCTGTATTTTACGGAACAGATCGTACAGGATTATCTGGCACAAGAGATGTGTGACCGACGTCCGCCGAAAGGGACATTCGACTTGTTCGCCACCGAAGGAGGCACAGCCGCCATGTGTTATCTGTTCGATTCGCTGGAAGAGAATTTCCTGTTGAACCAGGGAGATTCTATTGCACTGATGATTCCGGTTTTCACTCCTTATATAGAGATCCCGCAGCTACGACGTTATCAATTTAACGTGACTGAAATATCCGCCGATCAGATGACAGCCGACGGATTACATACATGGCAATATAAGGATGAAGACATTGACAAACTGAAAAATCCGCAGATTAAAGCGCTCTTCATTACGAATCCCAGTAACCCGCCCAGTTATACACTGAGCCCCGAGACTGCCGCACGGATTGTAGATATCGTGAAAAAAGACAATCCGAACCTGATGATTATTACGGACGATGTGTATGGAACATTTATACCTCATTTCCGGTCATTAATGGCGGAATTGCCTCACAATACTCTTTGCGTTTATTCTTTCTCCAAATATTTCGGTGCAACAGGCTGGAGAAATGCCGTAATCGCGCTACACGAAGACAACATCTACGACAAAATGATTGCCCGCCTGTCGGAGGAGCAAAAAGCAATCTTGAACAAACGTTACTCCAGTATCGATTTGCATCCGGAAAAGCTGAAGTTTATTGACCGCATGGTGGCAGACAGCCGCCAGATAGCATTGAACCATACCGCAGGTCTTTCTCTGCCACAGCAGATGCAGATGAGCCTGTTCTCGTTTTTTGCTATTCTGGATAAGGAAAACCGTTACAAAACCAGAATGCAGGAGATCATTCATCGCCGCCTTCATGCATTATGGGACAATACGGGTTTCACACTGGTAGAAGACCCTCTACGTGCCGGATATTACTCGGAAATTGATATGCTGGTATGGGCGAAAAAATTCTATGGGGATGATTTTGTTGCTTATCTGCAAAAGACATATAATCCGTTGGATGTGGTCTTTCGCCTGGCAAATGAGACTTCGCTCGTATTGCTGAACGGCGGTGGCTTTGCCGGACCGAAATGGAGTGTCCGTGTATCACTTGCCAACTTGAACGAAGCTGATTATGTAAAAATCGGGCAGAGTATCAAGCGTGTACTGGAAGAGTATGCTAATGTATGGAAGGCTTCCATACGCTAAAAGGTATTTCCTCCCTCGTTCCTTTTTATGAATGAGGGAGGAAAGATACGAACTTTGCTCAATGTCATGTCTTTTGTTACTTGAAACGGGAAGTATCCACGTTAATTGCTACTTAAACGTATGTACAGATGTTGTCATCCTATTTTTAAAGAGTTTTTCTCTAAGAAAATATAACAGAAGCGAATAGTCAGGATGAAAATTTCTATCTTTGTCATAAATCAACCTTTACGAAGATGAAAAAACTGATTTTATTTCTTTCGCTGATATTATCGGTCGGTTTTGCATCCGCACAGTCAGAAATCCCTTCCGATAGTATTCGTCGTGCCCCCTCGGCTAATATTAAGGAGTTTGGCGGCTTTTTATTGGATATGGGATTGATGAATATAGCTCCTCCCAAACTTCCTAAATTCAGCCTGGATGTGCCGAATATGAGTAAAGACTATAATCAACTGTTCCGTCTGAATACGGATGCCACATACTCACAAGGATTCTCTGATGCTTTTTCTCCTTCTGCCTTTTCCGGTTTCGGATACGGGTATGGCTGGGGGCTGTCGTCTTCTCCACAGTTCATGCAAATGGGATCTTTTAAGCTGAAAAACGGTATGAGGATTAATACATACGGAGATTATGACAAAGACGGTTGGAGAGTGCCCAACCGAAGTGCCATGCCTTGGGAAAAGAATAATTTCCGGGGAGCATTCGAACTAAAATCCGCAAACGGTAATTTCGGTATACGGATTGAAGTACAGCAAGGACGAAACGGTCCTTACTAAATATATGAAGGCTAGGTTTACTATTTGCCTGATTTAAAAGCCTTATCCGCAGCGTACATTGCATCCGCTATCCTATCACACCACTTATCAAACTCCAGATCAGGCGTTTGACTCTCAGGATGTGTAAGCATATAATGCACGGATTGTCTCAGACCGTCCACCATTGATACAGTACAGATAAAATCCGGGACAAGTCTCTTGATCTTCGAATTATCAAAAACTACTGTGGCAGCCTTGTCACCTAATAGTTCTCCTCTGAAATCATAAGTTTCTCCATGTTCGGCAAGAAAATCCGAAGCTACGTGTAACGCATTCAGCGGTTTTCCTAATGCATCGGCAATGGTTTCATAAATCTGATTCCAAGTCATACTTTCGTCGGTTGTGATATGGAAAGCATTCCCGATAGCATGAGGGTTTGCCATTAAACCGACATATCCTTTGGCAAAGTCCTTAGAATGTGTCAGTGTCCATAACGAACTTCCGTCACCGGGGATAATCACAGGCTTTCCGTCAAGGATACGCTTTAAGATCTGCCAGTTTCCTTTAGCTCCATGCACAGATACGGGAGGCTTCGTTCCATTGTAGGTATGGCTCGGACGAACGATAGTCACGGGAAAGCCGGTTGTCCGGTAAGCAGTCATCAGCACTTCTTCCGCTTCAATTTTATTACGCGAGTACTCCCAAAAAGGATTTACTAATGGAGTACTTTCCGTAATGCGGTAATCTGTCTGCGGTTTTTGATAGGCAGAAGCACTACTGATGAAAATATATTGTTTTGTCTTATGCTGAAACAGACGGATATCTCGTTCTACATCTTTCGCCGTATAACCTATAAATTGGGCAACGACATCATAGCTTTCGTGTGCTATAGCTTTCGCCACCGCCTGTTCGTCATGGATGTCCGCCACGATGCTACGCATACCTTCCGGCAGTTTTTTCGAACCTCTATTGAGCAGCGTAATCTCCCACCCTCTCTGTTGTGCCAATGCTACGACATCAGTACTGATCGTACCTGTTCCGCCAATAAATAATGCTTTCATAAAAGTAGGTATTAAAATTTTTGGAACAAAGATATTAATTCTGCCTTTGACTACCAACGTTGTATACAAATTACTGATTCTTGTACCTATATTACTGTTTTGCAAATATGATATAGATAAGATATTCTTAAAAGTTTTATCTTTGCCTATGATAAAACTGTAAGCCGTATGGATGAAATTACCAAAATTGAAACTATTGATCAGTACGACCAATTGTTCGGACTGGAAACTTTGCACCCTTTAGTGAATGTGATCGACTTTTCAAAAGCGACAAAAACAGTAGAATACTATCACATGAATATTGGATTCTACTCTCTGTTTTTGAAAGACATTAATTGCGGAGACCTTAAATATGGGCGTAACTATTATGACTATCAGGAAGGAACGGTCGTCTGTATGGCCCCAGGTCAAGTGATTGGTATAGATAACCGGAAGAAAACTCCTCAACGTACAAAATCGATCGGGGTCTTGTTTCATCCCGACCTGATCCGGGGAACTTCTCTGGGACAGAATATCAAGAATTATTCTTTCTTTTCTTATGAAGTTAATGAAGCCTTGCATCTATCCGAACAGGAAAAAGAAATTGTAACGGACTGTATATATAAAATACAAATCGAATTGGAACATGCTATCGACAAGCATAGCAAACAACTTATTGTCCGCAATATCGAACTATTACTCGATTATTGTATGCGTTTCTATGAACGGCAGTTTATCACACGCAATCAGGTAAACAAAGACATTATCGTGCGGTTCGAACATCTATTGGATGAATATTTCCAAGGGCAGGTAGCACTGACCGAAGGGTTGCCTTCCGTGAAATATTTTGCAGACAAGGTATGCCTTTCTCCTAATTACTTCGGCGACCTGATAAAAAAAGAAACTGGTAAAACTGCGCAGGAATATATTCAGTGCCGTATCATTGAACTTGCCAAAGAACGAATATTGGAAGGTTCGCAAACGGTCAGCCAGATAGCTTATGAACTGGGATTCCAGTATCCTCAACACTTCAGCCGGCTATTTAAAAAACATGTCGGATATACACCGAATGAATATAAACAGCAGAACTAAGAATATACACCGGAGAGATCGTTAACGTCATGGGAGATAAAGTACTCAAAATAGGAACCGTGCATCAATGTAATTGTTGCCTGGGAAGTAAGACACTGCATCCGCTAGTCAGTGTCATCGACCTTTCGAAGGCTGACTTATCTCCTCATACGGACATTAAATTCGGATTCTATACGATTCTGTTGAGTGAATGTAAGTGTGAGGCCTATGCATACGGGCACCAATATTGTGATTTCTCGGACGGAACTCTCGTTTGCCTGACTCCCGGAGAGTCAATCAGTATGAAGGAGAACAACAAGGAATTTCCTTCCAAGGGATGGATATTGGCCTTTCACCCCGACTTGATTTGCGGGACTCCGCTCGGACTCAATATACACAATTATACTTTCTTCTCTTATTGTCCGGAGGAAGCACTGCATCTCTCTCTACGCGAAAAACAGATTATTCTGGAGTTCCTGGAGAGGATTCGGCAAGAGCTTGAGCGCTGCATTGACCGACACAGCAAAAAAATCATTTCAAAATACATTGAACTTTTGCTGGATTATTGTACCCGCTTCTACGAACGCCAGTTTATCACACGTAGCGAAGTCAATAAAAAGGTGTTCAGAGAATTCAATCATCTGCTTGATAATCATTTCAATGTGAAAGTAAGCCTATCAACTGATGTGTTATCCGATGAATATTGTGCTAATCTCCTGCATTTATCGCCTGCATATTTTAATGATTTACTGAAATATGAAATAGGAAAAGAGTTCAAAGAGTATATCCAGTTCAAACGTTTCGAGATAGCCAAAGGATGGTTGGTAAATACGGATAAAACGCTCGGCCAGATTGCACAAGAACTAGGGTTCTCTAATTCACAGTATTTCAGCCGCTTATTCAAGAAAATCACAGGGTGTTCGCCAAATGAATTCAGAATGCCCAACTAAAATTATTTAGTTAACGGCAGAAATCCTTAATAAAAATAGAATCGGGAAATAAAACTCTTAATCAATGTTATAAAACATACTTTTTTTCTTGGATTATTTGCAGATTTCACAAAAGTGCGTACCTGTGTAATGTGTTTTTCATAGTATTAGATTTAAGGTTAACAAAGGTTGGAGCAAGGCGTTGCTCCTTTTTTTATGTCTATACCTCACATAAATCCTACAATCAGTTGTAGAAATCACTATTTTTTCAGTAGTTTTGCAGAAACTCTGATAATTTAATTCAAGAAACAAAATGAAGACAAAGCAAAAATATTATCATCTTATAAAACCAATCATCTTTGTGCTATTTCTATCTTTTAGCATGGCTTCGTGTGAAAAAAAGAAGATATTATTCCTGAATCGCCGGATATAGAAGATACAGAAAATCCTACGGATACTGATCCCAATGAAATTGTTCCTCCTATTGTACGGGCAAATAATGAGCAAACGATATTTATGTATCTCCCTTGGTCGAACAATCTGACTTCTAACTTCTATCAGAATATCAGTGACCTGGAGAGTGTAATCGAAAAGAATATACTAAAAAATGAACGTGTCATAGTATTTATGTGTACCGAAGCTACAGAAGCTACTCTTTTTGAACTCGTTTATGAAAACGGTAAAAGCGTGCGCAAGACCTATAAGCAGTATACTGATCCCGTATATACAACAGCCGAAGGAATTACATCTATCCTTAATGATGTTCGGGAATGTACACCAGCCCAACGTTACTCTATGATTATCGGTTGTCATGGTATGGGATGGATACCTGTATCAAATGCCCAATCACGCAGTAACCTTCGTGTCAACAAAATGCACTGGGAGTATGAGAATGTACCTATGACACGTTATTTCGGAGGATTATATCCCCAATATCAAACCGACATAACCACACTTGCTCAAGGTATCTCCAATGCCGGATTGAAAATGGAATATATACTTTTTGATGATTGTTACATGTCGACAGTAGAAGTTGCTTATGATCTTAAAAATGTGACTAATCATCTGATAGCGTCTACCTGAAATAATGGCGTACGGTATGCCATACGCAAAGATCGGACAGTATTTGATAGGAGAAATTAATTATGAAAAGATCTGTAATGGATTCGATGACTTTTATTCAAATTATGAGATGCCATGCGGCACTATCGCTGTCACGGATTGCGCAGAATTGGATCATTTGGCAGCTATAATGAAGGACATAAATAGCCAATATACATTTGATACGACATTAACCGGGTCACTGCAAAGATTAGACGGCTATTCTCCTGTTATATTCTTTGATTGCGGAGATTATGTATCAAAGTTATGTTCCAACCAGGAATTACTGGCTCAATTCAACGAACAACTTAACCGTACTGTTCCATTCAAAAGAAATACAGATTATTTCTATTCTATGAGTAGAGGAAAGGTAAAAATAGAAACTTTCTCCGGTATCACCATTTCCGATCCCAGTACTAATGACCTCGCTTCCGCAAAAGAAAAAACAGCATGGTATGCAGCTACTCATTAAATCTATTAAAAGAGATATTTTCTAATTTGTAGATATTCAAGAACAACAGCTCTATACATCTTATAAAAAATCATGAGAAATATATTAATCATCGGTGCTAACGGATTCACCGGACGCCAATTACTGAAGGATTTATCTGCCCATAAACAATATAATGTGACCGGCTGTTCCCTGCACTCGGATATCTTTCCAGCTTTAGAGAATACAAAGAAGTATCGTTTCATTGAAGTTGATATACGGAATGAAGCGTCCGTAAAAGAGTTGTTCAAAGCAATTTGTCCGGATGTAGTTATCAACTGTTCCGCTTTATCTGTTCCCGATTATTGTGAAACACACCATGAAGAGGCTTACCTCATAAACGTTACCGCGGTAGAACAACTGGCACACCTTTGCAAAGAATACCAAAGCCGTTTCATCCATTTATCCACTGATTTCGTATTTGACGGAAAGATAAATGAAAGAACCGGACAGCTATATACAGAAGAAATACTCCCCGCTCCTGTCAACTATTACGGATTCACCAAATGGAAAGGAGAAGAAAAAGTTGCCGATATTTGTAGTAATTATGCCATTGCACGTGTAGAGATTGTGTATGGAAAAGCACTGCCCGGACAGCATGGAAATATCGTTCAATTAGTAATGAACCGTTTGAAAGCCGGACAAGAGATTCGTGTTGTATCCGACCAATGGCGCACGCCAACTTTTGTAGGAGATCTATCAGACGGGATACGACGCCTGATAGAAAATACGACCAACGGAATCTTTCATATCTGTGGTGACGAATGTTTGACTATTGCAGAAATAGCTTATCAGGTAGCAGACTACATGAAATTAAACCGCACGCTCATTTATCCTGTTACGACAGAAGAAATGCAAGAATCCACTCCCCGCCCGCGTTTTAGCGGAATGAGTATCGAGAAAGCACGAACAATACTCGGATACAATCCGCGAAAACTAAAGGAAGTCCTTCTGGATTGGAACAGCATATAATTATTGCATATTTATTTTGAAAATATACAAAAAGTTTATATCTTTGCACCAAAATTAAGAAGACCAATGATGAATCAGAGATTACAACTACATAACACTGCTTACTTTCTTGCGGAAATCCCCAATTTCTGTAAGTCATGTTGCGTGCATGTACATTGGTTCAGTGGATTCATCTAAATTCCCCTTTCTTTGATTATAGGAGCTACCTGCTGATTCACTCTGTTGCTCACAAGTAGCATTTATCCTGACTTTCAATAAGATAAATTATCTTTTTGGAGAATTATTCGTGTGGCTTATTCAAATGTATAACCTGACCTAAATATATACAATATGTTTTCTATTATATCTACCATGTTTCTAGGAATCGGAATCGGCTATGTATTGCGTAACTGGACTATTTTACAAAAGACAGAAAAGACGATTTCTCTTACAATATTCCTCTTACTCTTTATACTTGGCGTATCTATCGGCTCTAATAGTCTGATAGTAAACAATCTTGGTAAGTTCGGTAAACAAGCAATCATTCTTGCCATATCGGGTGTATTGGGAAGCTTGATTGCTGCCCGGCTGGTTTTACAACTATTCTTCAAGAAAGGAGGCGAACAATGAAAGGAAGTCTGATTGTAATATTATTCTTTTGTGTAGGCTGTATCATGGGAGCTCTCAATAAGTTTCAATTTGACACGCATACTATTTCTATGTACATACTATATGCGCTAATGCTTCAAGTAGGAGTTAGCATCGGTTCCAACAAAAATCTGAAAACAATCATTTCACACCTGCATCCCAAGATGTTACTAATTCCGTTGGGAACTATCATCGGAACATTATTATTCTCTGCTTTGGCAAGCATACTGGTAAGTCAATGGAGCGTGTTCGACTGTATGGCAGTAGGAAGCGGATTTGCCTATTATTCACTCTCTTCCATTCTTATCACCCAGTTCAAAGAACCGTCTATCGGACTGCAACTTGCCACAGAACTAGGCACAATCGCCCTACTGACTAATATCTTCCGTGAAATGATGGCACTTCTCGGCACTCCGCTTATCAAAAAGTATTTCGGAAAATTGGCTCCTATCTCTGCGGCAGGAGTCAATTCCATGGATGTATTATTGCCTTCTATCAGCAGATATTCGGGAAAAGAAATGATTCCGATTGCTATCCTACACGGCATTCTCATTGATATGAGTGTTCCGGTATTCGTTTCTTTCTTCTGCAAATTCTAAGAGCTTCAACGCCTAGCATCATCGGCTGCGAATACAAATCTGATATCGGCATAGGAGACCTCGTCTCCTAACGCCGCTTTTATTCCTGCCACTCCGGAATTCTCGTTCTTTTGCTGATACCGACGAATCTTCTCTATCTTTTCTACAGCTACTACTTGCTCCAGTTTAATCTTTCCCATACGAACATAATGTTCTAAGTGCGTAGCAATTGTTCCCGTCACCAAATCACGTGATTTAGCTATCTCCTCCATACTCATTCCCTTACAAAACATCTCATAGCTCATCTGTTTCGTATCTTTCTTCGGTTCCTTTTTTTCTCCCCTCTTACTTTTTTCCGGAAGAAATATCTCTTTGATTTCCGGTCGTTTCACTTGATTCTCCCTCATATACTTACGGACAATCCCCAAAATTTCAAGTCCATATTTCTCCACTCCTTTCGCTCCAAAATAAGGTACAGCTTCCAAAGCTTGCGGAGTATCCGGCAAAAGATTTACAATGCCCATTAATGCTTTCTGTTGCATAATGACATAAGCAGGCATATTGGTTTCACGCGTCTTTTCCGTTCTCCATTCCGATAAAGTGCGATAAAGCTCCAGATGCAGAATATCCGTAGGAACTTCTACTTTTACTTTTGTAAAACTACTACGTGTACGTTCTACCCGTTCTTTTCTCTCTCTCAATGTTTTAGCGGTAGAAGAAGGAGAAGAAGAAGAAGAGTTGTCCTCGAGACTTAACATCACCTTAGCTTTCAATTTCAAATATTCAGCAACAATAAAAGGTTGCACACACATAGCTTTCAATAAGGACTCTTTAATCCACAATGCATCATCCAACGCTTGCAAACGTTCATTCAGTTGTTTCCTCAACTCCCTATTATCAAGAGGTATATTAGTCTTTGCAAACAAAACACGAATAGGTTCCAGCTCTTTATAAAAATACACCGCACCGGAACGAATCCGTTCCTGCAATTCCTGGTCCGAAGCATAATCTTCACTCTCATTAATCAAACGTGTATACTGATTGCGGAAACGGTGGGCAACTTCCACTATCTTTTCCTTAATATGAGGCTCCAATAGCTTATATTCGGTAAGTAATTTAGGGTAAAGTTTATACAAATCTTCATCCAGCATACGAAGCAACCGTTTATAAGCCTGCTCGAGGGAATAGAAGTTAAACAAATCACTCAACAAATCGAAGAAATAAGCCTTCTGCATATCACTTAGCTGCTTGTTTCCCGGTTTATTCCGTTCCACCTCTTTTGTGAAGTTATCAACCACACTGTCACTAATAATAGCCTCCTTACGCAATGGAGACTCCAATACCAAGCCCTCCAAAGTCTTACAACGACTCAAAGCTACATATGTCTGTCCATGCGCAAAGGAATTGCGTGCATCAATAATTGCACGTTCAAATGTCAATCCCTGACTCTTATGTATCGTGATAGCCCATGCCAATCGAATAGGATATTGACGGAATGTTCCTTCTATCACCTCAGTGATTTCCTTCGTTTCCTCATTTAACACATACTTATAGTTTCCCCATTCCTCCGGCAATAACAGAAAATCCTCCTCACTCCCTTTTTCTTTCACATATATCTCAGAATCATTAACGGCTACCACCTCTCCGATCATAACATTATAATACCGTTTTTCCAAAGAAACATCATTCTTGAGAAACATGATCTGGGCACCCTCTTTAATAGTGAGAATTTCATCTGCGGGATATGTATATTCAGGAAAAGTCCCCGTCACTTCAGCTCGAAAATGATAAGGCTTTCCCGGTAGAGAAGCCAATTCACGATCATTTACTTGCTGTGCTTGATTGTTATGTGTTGTCAAACGGATATATCCTTCTTCTTTAGGCGGTTGGAAGCCTTGCTGATATCGCCGATTCAACTCATTCAACACTTCATCATCTGCTTTGTTCTCACGTATTTTATTCAACAGAGAAAGAAAAAAAGTATCGTTCTGACGGTATACCTTTTCCAGTTCAATTGTCATATAGGTCGTTTCTCTCAATGCACGGCTGGCAAAAAAATAAGGCGTTTCGTAATAATTCCTCAACAAACTCCATTCGCTGTCCCTCACAACAGGAGCTAACTGCTGCAAATCTCCAATCATCAACAGTTGTACCCCTCCAAAAGGCTTTTCGCGATTGCGATAACGACGTAAAGTCGCATCTACTGCGTCTAGCAAATCCGCACGTACCATACTGATTTCATCAATCACTAATAAATCCATGCTTCGGATAATGTTACGTTTCTCTTGACTGTATCGGTATTGTATTTGCGCAGAGTTAAAAGTCGTTTCCGGCACAAATGGAGCAAAAGATATCTGGAAAAAAGAATGAATCGTCACCCCTCCGGCGTTAATTGCTGCAATACCCGTCGGAGCCAATACGACCATGCGTTTGGGGGTATGCTCTCTCAATCGTTTTAGAAATGTAGTTTTTCCGGTTCCGGCTTTTCCGGTAAGAAACAGGTGTGTGCCTGTATTTTCAATGAACTGCCAAGCAAGTTGTAGTTCAGGATTATTTTCCATGAAAGTATATTATTTTGTGCAAAGGTACGGAAAACTATATAGAGATTGAAATAAAAGTACTAAACTTTTCCGCATAAAATATTCAAATGAGAATCAGACAAAAAGTCCCGGCTGTTTTTCCCGCTAGAAAGCAACCGGGACGACGGATCAAATTAGAACACTAAGTGATGTGCTATTATGTCCGAAAACTACTTCGTATATTTGTTTTGCTTGAATATAAATAAAAATTCAAGACTATTTCCAACGCAAATATATATATATAAATTCCCGTTTTTAAGTTTCACCTTAAAAACGGGATATTGAATCAAAAAATAATGTTATTAATTGTCGTAATTACTGCATCGAACCACCCACAATATCCAGCAATTCGTTCGTAATCGCCTGTTGGCGACTCTTGTTATATTGCTTGGTAAGGTCTTGAATCAATTCGTTGGCATTGTCCGTAGCTACTTGCATTGCTAATGTACGTGCTGCGTGCTCGGAAGCATTAGAATCCACAGCAGCAGTAAAGAGCTTCTGGCTCAATACAGTAGGTATCAAGTCGGCAATCAATTGCTCAGCAGAAGGTTCTACTATATAGTCATTCACAACTTCACGTTCTTCTTCTTTCTGTTTTTCCAGTTCTTTACCTTCTCCTACTGCACGTGTAAGGTCAATAGGCAGATAAGTCTCACGAAGTAGAATCTGCACACCCATTGATTTAAAATGATGATAAATCAATTCCACACGGTCAATTTCTCCCGCCACATACATTTTCATTAGAAGATCCGCCAGGTCGGAAGCTTCTTGATAAGTTGGTTTATCGGAAAGTGTCGGAGGTATTTCCCCCGGCTGGAATCCCATTCTCTTCACAGCTTCCTCCACCTTCTTTCCTATGGGAAAGATCAAAATATTATCCTGTCCCAGCGTACGGTATTCGCTGACAGTTTGCAATAACATCTTTATGACATTTGCATTAAAAGCACCACAAAGTGATGTATTCGAAGAAAAAGCAATAATCGCCACACGCTTCACTTCCCGTGCTCGTATGTAAGGAGACTCTATCGGAAGATCAGCGCTCAAAAAGTTAGTCAGAATCTTGTTCAACTTCTTCTGATAGGGCAACATATTCTCAATGGCTCCTTTGTGCCTTATGTAGTTTGGCAGAAGCCACCATCTTCATTGCTGAAGTGATTTTTCGGGTACTTTTGACCGAATTTATTCTGGTTTTTACTTCTTTCAGTGAAGCCATAGTTTTCTTGAATTACAAATATTGTTTAGCGACCATAGCGGCAGTTTCTTCAATAGCCTTAGTCACATTATCATCAATAACACCCGTTCTCAATACATCCAACACATCCTCCTGATGATTCAATTGCAGAGACTCGATGAAACTGCGTTCAAAATCCTGCACGTTGTTCAATGGCACATCACGGAGCAAACCATGTGTACCACAATAGAGGATAGCAATCTGTTGTTCCACAGGCATCGGACTGTATTGCGGCTGAATCAGCAATTGTGCATTCTTACGTCCCTTGTCGATAGTCATCGCCGTAATGGGGTCCATATCACTGCTAAACTTGGAGAATGCTTCCAATTCACGATACTGTGCCTGGTCTATCTTCAAGGTTCCTGCCACTTTTTTCATCGCCTTAATCTGAGCATTACCACCTACACGGGATACAGAGATACCGACATTGATAGCCGGGCGGACACCCTGATTGAACAAGTCCGTTTCGAGGAATATCTGTCCGTCAGTGATAGAAATCACGTTCGTTGGAATATAGGCCGAAACGTCTCCTGCCTGCGTCTCAATGATAGGCAAGGCAGTCAGTGAACCACCCCCTTTCACAATACCTTTCAGGCTTTCGGGAAGGTCATTCATCTCGCGCGCCACTTCCTCCTGATTGATAATCTTAGCCGCACGTTCCAACAAGCGGGAATGCAGGTAGAAGATATCACCCGGATAAGCCTCACGTCCGGACGGACGGCGAAGGATCAATGAGACCTCACGATAGGCAACCGCCTGCTTGGAAAGGTCATCATAAACCACCAGCGCGTGACGGCCGGTATCACGGAAATATTCACCGATGGCAGCCCCTGCAAACGGCGCGTAATACTGTAATGCAGCCGGATCGCCAGCCGTGGCAGCTACCACAACGGTATAATCCATAGCACCATACTCACGGAGCGTATTTACAATAGAAGCCACGGTAGAACCTTTTTGACCGATAGCCACATAAATACAATATACAGGATCCCCTGCCAGGAAGTTGGTACGTTGGTTGATAATCGTATCAATCGCAATGGCCGTCTTTCCTGTCTGACGGTCACCGATAATCAGCTCACGTTGTCCACGTCCGATAGGAATCATGGCATCAATAGCTTTCAGTCCTGTCTGCAACGGCTGGTTGACAGGCTGACGGAAGATTACTCCCGGCGCTTTGCGTTCCAACGGCATTTCATACAAATCACCACCAATTAAGCCTTTACCGTCGAGCGGTTCACCCAGCGGGTCAATGACACGCCCCAACATACCTTCTCCTACGCGGATAGAAGCAATATGCTTGGTACGCTTCACAATAAAGCCTTCCTTGATTCTGTCAGTCGGCCCCAACAACACAGCACCCACGTTGTCCTCTTCAAGGTTCATCACGATAGCCTTAATGCCGTTGTCAAACTCCAGTAACTCGTTAGCCTCGGCATTCCGCAGTCCGTAGATACGCACCACACCATCGCTCACCTGAAGCACCGTACCGATTTCGTCAAGCTGCACATGGGTATTAATACCTTCGAGCTGTTTACGCAATATATCGGAAACCTCGCTTACTTTAATATTTTCAGACATTATACAATTCTCCTATTCTTATCAATAAACTGTTGTTTTACTCGCTTCAACTGCGTAGCAATGCTTGCATCCAGTCGATAATCATTAATATCGAAGATGAATCCGCCTTCGATAGACGGATCTACCACAGTCTCCAGTTCCATTTGCGCATGCAGGATATGCGCTGCTGCGGAGCGGATACGGTCTTCCGTCTCCTTGTCCACAGGAACAGCCGTAATCAGTTTGCCTACCCCGATATGCTTTAGTTTCCGGTAAAGATCCAGATACATCAGGCTGATAAACTGTAAATATCCCTCACGCCTGTTTCGCAGTACCAAAGTAATAAAATGGACAAACTCTCTGGTGGATTTACCGTTGCCATCGGCAGCCGTACATACCAGCGCCAATTTCTCTTTGGTTGAGATAACAGGGTTATCCAGTGCTTCACGCAAACCCGGTTGGGCACAAAAGCAATAAGACAGTGTGAGGAACTCTTGGTAGAGCTTGTCCTCCACTCCTTTCTCCTGTGCGTATTCAATCATCGCTTTGGCATATCGCATTGAGAGTATTCCGACTTCCATTTTCCTTAGTTCTTATTAGGGGTTAATACTTCATCCAGCATACGGTCAATCATGCCCATTTGAGCTTCTTTGTCCTGAAGACTCTTACGGAGCACTTTTTCGGCAATATCGACAGAAAGCACAGCCACCTGACGACGGATGTCGCGGATAGCTTCGTCTTTCTCCACCTGGATTTGTTGTCTCACCGCATCCAGTTCCTTCTGTGCGGCTATCTCGGCTTGCTTACGGGCCTCGTGAACAATCTTGTCACGTTCTTCCATTGCTTCCTTCAAGATGCGTCCTTGTTCCTTGTTGGCGGCAGCCACAAGCGCATCGCCCTCCTGCTTTAGTTTGGAGAGCTGTGCGTTGGCTTCTCTTGCCACCTCCAAAGACTGGTCGATATAGACTTTACGGTCTTCCACCATCCTAATGATGATAGGGAAACCGTATTTTGCCAATATCACAAACACAATCCCGAATGCGACAAACATCCAGAACAACAGGCCACTATCAGGTAATAGTAATGACATTTCTTGTAATTTAGAATGATGAATATTGATTTACAGTTTGTCGGTATTCCACCTGCTTAGAGGAAGAACACCAACAGACATACTACTACCGCCAACAAAGCTACACCTTCAATCAAGGCTGCCGCGATAATCATATTCATACGAATGTCACCTGATGCTTCCGGCTGCCGCGCAATAGCTTCCATAGCCGAACCACCAATCTTACCAATACCCAAACCTGCTCCGATTACTGCAAGACCTGCACCGATAGCTGCACCTAATTTACTTACTCCTACTGCTGCTGCAGTGGCTTGTAACAATACTGATAGTAACATAATTTTCAGTTTTAAAATGGTTTATATTTTTTATTTGCTCTCTTATCTAATTCTCTTTTATTTTTCTTCCGCCTTCACCTTCGCGCCTTCTTGTGCCAGTCCGATAAACACTGCCGAAAGCATGGTGAATACGTATGCCTGGATGAAAGCTACCAGCAGTTCAAGCGCATTCATAAAGATGTTGAACAATACAGAAGCCACCGTCAGCGTGCCGTTCAGCGCGGGCCCCATGCTTGCCGAGATAAAGATCAGGCAAGTAAGCACCAGCATCGCCATGTGTCCCGCCAGCATATTGGCAAAAAGACGAATCATCAAAGCAAACGGTTTCGTGAAGATCCCGAAAAACTCGATGAAAGGCATCATCGGCACAGGAACTTTCAGCCACCAAGGTACATCAGGCCAGAAAATATCTTTCCAGTAATGTTTGGTTCCGAAAATATTAACCGCAAGGAACGTACAGATAGCCAGTACCATTGTGATCGCAATATTTCCCGTCACATTCGCACCTCCGGGGAAGAACGGAATCAATCCCATCATGTTATTGATAAAGATGAAAAAGAACGCTGTCAGCAGATATGGCGCGAACTTCCGGTAGTTAGGTCCGACACAACTCTTGATGATATCGTCGTTCACCATCATGATAAACATCTCCATGAATCCGATAAATCCTCCCGGTGCCAACGCTCCGCGAGGACGTTTTCGATACCAGTGGGCTACACTCAATACAATCACCAGCAACAGCACACTGTTGAACAGCAAAGCAAATGTCACCTTTGTGATAGAAATGTCCCACGGACGGACCTGCTCTCCGGCTGCATTATACTCTACCAGTTTGCCCTCGTACTTACTTCCTTCGGGAGCGATGGAAAGTCCTTCATAAGTCCCTCCATTCTCTTCGAGACGGGAAGAAAGGAACGTATGCCAACCTGTAGTACTACTATAAACAATAATAGGTAATGGTATAGTAATGTGTGTTTTACCCCAAGTCGTAATATGCCATTCGTATGAGTCGCCGATATGCCCGAACACGATCTCTTTCACATCAACCGTATTCTCTTTTTCTTCTTTAGAAGTCATCTCATCCTGCATCTTCGGAGCCGCTTCTTCCTGTTCCTGTGCAAAAACAGGGAAGCCGGCTGCCAACAGACAGAACAGTACCAACGGGGTTAATATGTTACGCAACTGTTTCATTTTTATTCTTATTTTTCTTTTTCCGTTTCAGGTTCACTTCAAACGAGAAGAAGAACCATGTTTCGTATATCAGATACAGCAAATAGAACGAGATAAACGTCAGTAAAAAAGCTCTGGCTTCTTCGCGTACAGCAAGGCAATAAATCAAGACTAGAATTATCGAAAGAATCATCTTTACCATTTTTATTGCCAAATACAGCAGTAACATCTTTTGCGGAGCATGCTGCCGACACGTATCGAACATATAGATACTGAACAAACCAAACAGATAGAAATATGTCGGAATAAACGGATATCCTCCGAAATAATGTCCCGGTAGGGCAACATGTAAAATCACTGCACCGACTCCTGCACTTAGAATTGCAAATAAAGTGTTCAAGCCGATAAAATTCCGTTTAGTTTTACTAATGTTCATCATGTCACTGTGTTTTTCTACTGTATTTTCTAAATCTCGTTTTTTCCAATTCAACTATATTTCAGGAGGTCCGCCTACGAAACGCAGGCAGAAACCGTCCCGTCACTCAATTCCACAAAACCACCCTGAATATCCAGTGTATGCTCCTCCCCGTCCATCGTGGTATAACTCAACGTTCCCGCTTTCAATGACGAGACGATGGGCGCGTGTCCCGGCAGGATAGAAAACGATCCGATCGTTCCCGGCAGTGTGACAATCTTCACTTCTCCGTCGAATACGCTCTTTTCGGGCGATACTATACTCAAATGCAATTCTTTCATCGCAACGTTTTTTATTTCTTCGCTTGTTCCAACAATTTCTTACCTTTCTCTATAGCTTCCTCAATCGTACCTACATTCAAGAACGCCTGTTCGGGAAGATAATCCACTTCTCCGTCCAGAATCATCTTGAATCCCTTGATGGTATCTTCAATGGAAACCATTACTCCCGGAACACCCGTGAACTGTTCGGCAACGGCAAACGGCTGCGAAAGGAAACGCTGCACACGGCGGGCACGGTTCACCACCGTCTTATCCTCCTCCGAAAGCTCCTCCATACCAAGAATAGAAATGATATCTTGTAATTCCTTGTTACGTTGTAGAATCTGTTTCACACGCTGCGCCGTATCATAGTGTTCCTGCCCAACGATGTGTGGATCAAGAATACGAGAAGTAGACGCCAACGGGTCCACAGCCGGATAGATTCCCAACTCCGTAATCTTACGGTCAAGTACAGTAGTCGCATCCAAGTGGCTGAAAGTAGTTGCAGGAGCCGGGTCGGTCAAGTCATCGGCAGGCACATACACCGCCTGTACGGAGGTGATAGAACCTTTCCGGGTGGAAGTGATACGTTCTTGCATAGCACCCATTTCCGTGGCCAACGTAGGTTGGTAACCTACGGCGGAAGGCATACGCCCCAACAAGGCGGAAACTTCCGAACCTGCTTGCGTGAAACGGAAGATATTATCGATAAAGAACAGGATATCGCGTTTCTCACCTTCTTTACCGGCGTCGCGGAAAGATTCCGCCACCGTCAGTCCGGACAATGCCACAGAAGCACGTGCGCCCGGAGGTTCGTTCATCTGACCGAAAATCAGAGACACTTGCGATTTCTCCAGTTCGTTATAATCCACTTTCGAAAGATCCCAGTGACCTTTCTCCATTCCTTCTTTGAATGCTTCGCCGTAACGGATTACACCGGATTCAATCATTTCGCGCAGCAAGTCGTTACCTTCACGGGTACGTTCACCTACTCCGGCAAATACAGAGAATCCATTATGTTTCTTGGCGATATTATTGATAAGTTCCTGAATCAATACAGTCTTTCCTACACCGGCACCGCCGAACAGACCGATCTTACCACCTTTGGCATACGGTTCGAGCAGGTCGATCACTTTGATACCTGTGAAGAGTACCTCCTGCACAGTAGTCAAATCTTCAAATTTGGGAGGATCGCGGTGAATGGAATATGCACCTTTGCGGTCGAGTCCTTCATACCGTCGATCGAATCACCGACTACGTTCATCAGTCGTCCTTTAATCTGTTCGCCAATCGGCATTGTGATCGGGCCTCCGGTAGGGCGCACTTTCATGCCTCTCTGAAGTCCGTCGGTACTGTCCATAGCTACGGTGCGAACCGTATTTTCACCAATGTGTTGCTGTACTTCTACAATCAGTATTTTGCCGTTTGGCCTTTTTATCTCCAGTGCGTCGTGTATACTTGGCAACATCACTTCTGCATCTGTACCTTCAAAGTACACATCGACCACAGGGCCGATCACCTGGGAGATATGTCCGATAATCTGTGACATAAGCAATCTTTTTTATATATTATTCTTTTTCTTTCCTATTGAATCTTAAATAGTATGACAAGGAACGAATGCTTCGCGCTTTATCTGTTTTTACTATTATAATAACAGCTAAGTTCCACTTTTTTGTTCATCTATATTTTATTTCTGATAAACTATCACCTAAAGAAATAGTTATATAAACAACTGCGCAAATGTAGAAACAAATCCGTGAGATTGTTCTTTCTTTTTTAAAATTTGTCGTTCGATAACACTTGTTAGGCCTACTAAAAGCTACAGATTGACCAATTCAGGCGAATTTCTGCTACAAATCAATAGCAAAATAGATTTTGAGATAATAATATATCAATAAACCGGATTTTCGCGTCCAGTTTCCTTTCTCTTTGTTAAAAATCAATGGATTTAGCCAAAACAAAAATAGTGGCACAACAACTAGTTTTGTGCTCGAACACAGCGAACGTCTGTATTTTCATGTTTTCCTTAAGAAAGTTTAAAGCCGTATTTCCTGTTTTTCTACGATCCATTCTATTTCCGTATATATTTTCAGGATTCTTGGTTGTCTTTTTCAAGGATTTTTCAACTAAAGAAAACACCAAATCCATTTTTAAAGTTCCCAATTTGCATAAATATAAAAGAGAAATATAATAACGCCTATACAATTAAAAATACTGTTGCTCGGTTCTGGCGAATTAGGAAAAGAGTTTGTAATTTCTGCCCAGCGTAAAGGCCAGCACATCATTGCTTGCGACTCCTATGCAGGAGCGCCGGCTATGCAAGTAGCCGACGAATGTGAAGTATTCGACATGCTGAACGGCGAAGAGTTGGAACGTGTGGTGAAGAAACACCACCCGGACATTATCGTTCCAGAGATTGAAGCAATCCGTACGGAACGTCTGTATGATTTTGAAAAGGAAGGTATTCAGGTGGTGCCCAGTGCTCGTGCTGTGAACTTCACGATGAACCGTAAAGCTATCCGTGATCTTGCCGCTAAAGAACTCGGACTGAAAACTGCCAGATACTTTTATGCTAAGACCCTAGAAGAACTGAAAGCTGCTGCTGACAAAATAGGTTTCCCTTGTGTGGTGAAACCGTTGATGTCTTCTTCCGGCAAGGGACAGTCACTTGTGAAAAGTGCCGACGAACTCGAACACGCTTGGGAGTATGGATGCAGTGGCAGCCGTGGTGATATTCGCGAGCTCATTATTGAGGAATTCATCAAGTTCGACAGTGAAATCACCCTGCTCACCGTTACCCAAAAAAACGGCCCTACCATCGGACACGTGCAGAAAGGTGGCGACTACCGCGAAAGTTTCCAGCCTGCACACATCGATCCTGCTCATTTGAAAGAAGCGGAAGAGATGGCAGAAAAAGTAACCCGTGCGCTCACAGGTGCAGGACTTTGGGGAGTTGAGTTCTTCCTAAGCCATGATAACGGAGTTTATTTCTCCGAACTCTCTCCCCGTCCGCATGATACAGGTATGGTGACATTGGCGGGCACACAAAATCTGAATGAATTTGAATTGCACCTGCGTGCCGTGCTCGGTCTGCCCATTCCGGGCATCAAGCAAGAACGGATAGGCGCAAGTGCCGTCATCCTCTCTCCGATAGCGAGCCAGGAACGTCCTCAATATCGTGGAATAGAAGAAGTGACGAAAGAAGAAGATACTTATCTGCGCATTTTCGGCAAGCCGTTTACCCGCGTCAACCGTCGTATGGGAGTGGTACTGTGTTACGCTCCGCTTGATACTGATTTGGATGCGTTGCGCGACAAGGCTAAGAGAATTGCAGAGAAAGTAGAAGTTCATTAATACAAGAAATTCAGAGATAAGATGAATAAAATCCGCCAAGTAAACCTGTCTGATATTCCAGCACTGCAAGAGCTATATCAGCATACAGTTCTGACTGTGAACCGAAAAGATTATACAGCCGAAGAAGTAGCAGATTGGGCTTCGTGCGGAGACGATACGTCACACTGGAATGAGCTTTTCGAAGAACAACATTATGTGGTTGCAGAAAATGAAGAAGGCGTGATTGTAGGCTTTGGCTCTGTAAACGATGACGGATATATGCACACGCTGTTCGTTCACAAGGACTTTCAGCATCAAGGTGTCGCAACATCTTTGTATAAGCATCTCGAAGCATATGCACGAGAAAGAGGTGCGAAAAGATTAACATCGGAAGTTAGCATCACGGCAAAACCATTTTTTGAAAAACAAGGTTTTCAGGTCGATGAAGAGCAAAAGCGGAAAGCTAATCAAATGTGTCTCACCAATTATAAGATGAGCAAGCAGCTCTGTTAATCTATATCGTTTCACATCTAAAATGCAAAGACATAGAATCAGTCTCATTTACTGACGAAGAGAAACTTATTCTATTGATAAAAAAACTCCAACCAATGCGACTTTATCCGCCACTTGGTTGGAGTTCTTTTTTTACTTTATGAAATGTTTTCAGATGCATAACAATGAAACTATCATTTTTTACTCAAGAAACGTTTAGCCAAATATTTACGTATTGGTTCATCATACAGCTTCAAACACAGATAAGCAAGCACGATACTCAAGACAAAGACGCACACGCTACGTGCCAGGTTTCACCTAACGTGTAGAGTTGATTCTCAATCAGCCATGCATAGAACAGATACATCAACGGATAATGTATCACATAAACCGGATAAGATATATCTCCCAAAAACTTACATATCTTTGTCGATTGCTTGTCCGTGGTGGTGCCCGACGCTCCTATCCACAGAATGATAGGGAAAGCCACAATCACGCAAAACGCTTCATAAACACCATTCATGCAAAGCGGCTCCAACCCTTCCAGATAAGGGAACAGAGAACAGGGCAATCAGCGCAATAGTACATATCCAAATGCACCTTTCACCTTCATAGGCTTGAAATTGCGCGACATAAGCATACCCAACGAAAAAGGGAAAAAGCATACGCAAGGAACCGCCCAAAAAGTTAACCCCATCCAGCGTCCAGCCCACTCCTATGTTTCCATAAGTGGAGACATTAAAAACAGCAAACGCCGCCAACGCTACCCCAGCAACACCACAAATACCGTCAGTGCCTTGTTGGACAAGCGGCGAATGAACAACGCATACAGGATATTACCGATATACTCGAAAAATAACGACCAGCAAGGACCGTTCAACGGAAACATCTCACCGTTGCCACGAACTTCGTACCCAGCACCCGGCATGGCAGGAATGAAAAAGATCGTACAAAGAAGAGACAACATAATCATGGAGATAGCTACGTGCGTCCCGTCCCATTGCACACAACCCTGAATACAGAACGTGATAGCCCCGAATACGGCACCCATAATGACCATCGGATGAAAGACGTATCAATCGGCGTTTAAAGAAATCTTTCATGGTGAGACTTTTACCCCAACGGTCGTCGTAAGCATAACCGATCACAAAACCCGAAAGGATAAAAAAGAAATCCACGGCTAAATAACCGTGGTTCAGAGTCTCAATAACCGGCAAAAGCGAAGCCCTCGAATACATGATACCATATCACCATAAGAGCTGCTACACCGCGAAGTCCGTCAAGAAGTTCATAATGTGCTTTGGTGTCTGCAAAGGCTGAAGCAAGAAATGTTCGACATCTGTTTTTCTATTAGTTAGTATTTTCAGAAGGCAAAGATACGGTTTGCGCTACGAAGTTTCTTTGCTCTAAAGCAAAAAGCCCGGCTAATCCTATATTTTTAGCACGTACCCGGCTAAGGGTATAGATAGAAATGCCCAGAAAAGCAGCCACATACTTCAGCTTCACTCGGTTTATTAGTCCGGGATAGCGACGGTTAAACTGTTCGTAGCGCTCTTTGGGCGAAAGAGCCGTTCCACAAACATGTGGCTAAGCTCCTTATTCACATTCTGATGCAGGATGCGCCCCCAGTTGGCTATGTCGATATATGTTTCGTAGAGCATATCAGCTTGTCGATGTGGATGACGTAGATTTTGCAATCGGAAAGCGTTTCAACGCTCTACCGATGGTTGCTGATAGTAGAGCGAATCCATGCCGAACGTAATGTCGCCCTTCCAGCGTGAACCACGTTTTCCTCTAGTGTGGTGGAATGGAACGGGCGATGCAAAATTAGACGCCTGCCTGATTATCTTTGATGAAATATGAAAACGGAAACCTAAGCCGAGCATCAGATAATTAGGGGTCTGGAAGTTCTGAAGATTATAACCGATGTGGAGGAAAGTACTGCGGGTAATTCCTATTTTCAGGGCTAATATCTGATAAAGTCCCCGCAAGTCACCACGGCCGAGCACATTGGCTCCGATGCCTACGCCGATTGTAAAATATGGCATCACATACTCTGCACGTCCCGACACGCCGAGTGATAGTTGATGCTGGATGCCCGGTTTCAGAAATTGACGTGGAGGAGGCGTGCCGTTTCCATTCGAATCGACAATATAATCTTCCATATAGGTATATACATTGGCACTACCGTCGTAAACTCCGTCGAGCGAGGCACCAACACGAAATTTATAACCGAGGTTGTACATCGGCGCGAAGTTGAATCCTGCCACCGGATAACTACCGGGCGAGGCAATCTGTCTCCCGTCTCCTATATATACCCCCTTTCGCCGCCATGAGCCGAATAATACCAGATCATAACTTATGTGACGCGGAAAGCGGGGAATAGCCGGCCGAAGCAGAGACTTTGTAAGTTCTTCTTCTGTACGGTTAAAGTTATACACCAATCCGATTTTGGCTCCGGTGGTATTTACCCCTGCATTCGGGAATTTGGTATTGCCATTAGAGAAATGAGTGAAATCACCGCCAATGATTAAGTCGAAATAACGGGAAAATGCCCAGTTCAGATAGATACCTGCATTAATATAGGCATTCATTCGCGAACCGACTGCACCATTATAGGAATTATAATCATTATCATACGGTTTCCAACCGGCGGACAGACCGAAGTTCCATTCGTAGTTGAGCGAAAGACAGGGATTAAACCGGGCAATCCGCGCCCCCTGAAACACATAAAATGAGATAGGATCTCCAAGTTGTTTTTTATCTCCGAAGGTAGTGGCGGACAAGCCGAATCCCTGATAAGCACCACCATAAATACGGTCGGCACAGGTGTTGGGACGGAATTGGAATGAATATTTCAAATGAGCGGCAAAAGAGGTCTGAATGGGTTGCCAGCGTTCGTTTTCTCCCTGCAAGAAGGGATTGGTAGGAAACACATATTGCGGACGGACTTCCACCCCAGACGATGAATAAAGCGATGAGGAGTATGCACAGAGAGCGTATCAAATCCATACCTCGAGAAACTGCTTTGCCGGATTTCATAAATATCATCCTGCCGAACCTCCTGTGCATTCAAGGAAATCCCCGGAAAAAATAGTACTACGCAAAGAATGATGACCTCCCACTTTAATACCTTTGGTCTCATATATGGTTTGTTTAGTCTTTATAAATTGGTGCGAACCTACAAATCAAGAGATTCGATGAATTTTGCCACATGATAACCGTCCATTAACCCATGGTGACAAGTGACGGAAATAGGTAACATCAACTTCTCCCCTTCCCGAAAGTATTTTCCTGTGGATATTTTCGGTACGCTGTCACCCGAACGCATGTTCGTGGGGTGCTTCATGTCTGTAAAGGTGAGCCAGGGCACTGCCGAATAATGAATGGCATTGGGATGAAAAGTTCCTTCCTTATTCAATCCGGTAGTAGTTTGCAGTCGTTCCATTTCAGCTTTCGCTTTGAGGATAAAGGTCAGTTCATCGGGATCGTATTCAAAGGAAGCGAATGAGAATGTATGGTCGGCACGACCTACAGTAGCTTCGGGCAGGAGACTGTCATAACATACAACTTTTTCTCCTTCGATACGATAACGGAACTCTTCTACTTTGGCGGCAGCCGTGATGATACGATGCAGGAGCAAAAGGGAAAAGGAAACGCCTTTATTTTTGGCTTCCCGGTAAGCACGGGTACAGTCTACATTGACCGTTACACCGAAAAAAGGATCGTCAAAGGCACTAAAATGTTCAAAATGTTCTTTTCTGTTCCAAGTAGCAATATCAATAATCTTCTCAATCTGATTCATACTAAACACTCTTTTTATAGGTCTGTGGCATATAAACGACCGCTCAATCCTAAATTATCAAGCGGTCGCTTTCTCTAATATCTATAATTGGCTGTAATTATCATCTTGTTTTTTCAACATCTGATTACTGGTGTTGCTCACGCAACAAGTCATTTACAGTCTTTACCGGATTAAAGGTAGTAAGCGGTACTTCTACGAATACCGTATTCCAGTCACTCATGGCACCATTCCATAAGCCGGGAAGCTCAAGAGCCTTCAAGTCTTTACCATTCTTCGATTTATATGAAATGAAACCGGTTGCTTTATCTACAAATCTCACTAAGTCAAACTTATGTCCTTTGTAATCACGAACAGCACAAACCAAGTCTACCGGATTGAAGTGAGTTCCCTTCTCAAACATTTCCTTTTTTGCAGGGTCATTCATGTCAATCTGAGAACTTTCGAGGATTTGCAGGGAGATTGTTCCGTCGCTATTGTATGCCAGGAACGGACCACCGCCCGGTTCGCCTACGTTCTTCACCATACCGCAGACACGCATCGGACGGTTCAACTTCTGTTTCAGATAGATCACCAACTCGGCGTCTTCGAGGTTTTTCACTTCGGGATTCTTGCAGAAAAGTTGTTTTTGCAGGAACTGAAGAATTTCCATAACTTGCTCATGCGTATATTTTCCACTATCAAGCAACTCAAGATACTCGAAAGCTTTTTTCTGCAAAGTTACCAGTACACCGGCAATCAGTTTCTTATAAGTAACGGTGTCAGCTTTCAGTTTATCGGGCACTACATTGTCGATATTCTTGATAAAGATAATATCGGCGTCAAGGTCATTGAGGTTCTCGATTAGCGCACCGTGTCCTCCCGGGCGGAACAACAGTTTACCGTTATCGCGGAACGGTTGGTTGTCCATATCGGCAGCAATAGTGTCCGTGCTCGGTTTCTGCTCGGAGAAGGTGATGTAGTAATCCACTCCGTAGCGTTTCGCAAATTCTCCGGTCTTTTCTTCCACTAGTTTCTTGAATAGTTCGCGATGTTCCGTAGATACAGTGAAATGTACATTGACCTTGCCACTTTTTCCGGCAGCATACATAGCACCTTCAGCAAGATGTTCTTCGAGCGGGGTACGCGGGCCTTCGGGATATTTATGGAATTTGAGCAGCCCTTTCGGAAGTGCGCCGTAATTCAATCCGGCCGTTTCGAGCAATGCGGCTACCACAGCTTTATAATTGCCTTCTTCCAGTAGTCCCGGTATGTCTTTTCCGGCAGTACGCTGGCAGGCTACATTCAGGTCATCATAGAAAGCAAAATTCTTGATTCCGTCGAAGAATGTCTGTTCGAACTTGGTAGTCGGCTGGTCATAGTCGGCAGACAGAAACTCGAACAGGTTCTTGAACATACGACTCGCTGCACCGGAGGCGGGCACGAACTTCACAACAGTCTTATCTGTGTTGGTATATGCATCCCAGGCGGCCAAATAAGCCTTCTGTTCTTCTGCATCGGGAGCTAAGATACCTTTCTCTATGGAAGCAGCCGCATCCAGCTTCAAAAAGGGGAAACCCGTCTGGAAGCATGCTAATTGTTCTACAATTTGCTCTTCCGTGATGCCTTTCTTTGGCAAGCAACTCTTTGTCCTGTGTCGTTATCATAATATCTAATTTTATTAATTGATGCCCAAAAATACAAAATGTTATTTACTTCTTGCCGAATAACCGGGAAAAAAAGTACTTTTACATCGAATTAACAAGATTGAATATGGACGACTTTTTTACATCAGAGGAAAAAAAGGAGCTTTTTTCACTCTACCGGCATTTGTTGCAGTCTGCCGGAGACAGTATTTTCTGGAGAGATTGCCAAAAGTTAAAGAAACATCTTATCAAGGCGGCCCAGTGTAACGGTCTGCAACGCAATAACTTCGGGATGAATCCCGTTATCAGAGATTTACAAACGGCAGTGATCGTTGCCGAGGAAATCGGTATGAAAGGTTCGTGCCTGATCGGGATCATGTTGCACGAAATCGTGAAAGCACATATCCTGAGCATTGAGGACGTGAACATCGAATACGGGGAAGATGTAGGCAGTATCATCAAAGGACTGGTGAAAACGAATGAACTGTACTCCAAGAGTCCGGCTATCGAATCGGAGAATTTCCGCAACCTTCTCCTGTCATTTGCCGAAGATATGCGTGTGATCCTGATTATGATTGCCGACCGTGTGAACGTAATGCGCCAGATTAAGGATACCGGAAACGAGGAAGACCGCGTCAAGGTTGCGAATGAGGCAGCTTACTTATATGCTCCACTGGCACACAAGCTGGGGCTTTACAAGCTAAAGTCGGAGCTGGAAGATTTATCATTGAAGTACACCCAACGGGAAACGTATTATTATATAAAGGAGAAGCTGAACGAGACGAAAGCTTCCCGCGACAAATATATTGCCGCCTTCATTGAACCGATAAAAAAGAAGGTCGCGGAAGCCGGACTGACGTTCGACATTAAGGGACGCACCAAGTCGATACATTCTATATGGAACAAGATTCAGAAGCAGAAGACTCCGTTTGAAGGGATTTATGACTTGTTCGCTATTCGTATTATCCTGGATTCCGATCCGGAACCCGCTAAGGAAAAGCAGGAGTGCTGGCAGGTGTATTCTATTGTGACGGATATGTACCAACCGAACCCGAAGCGTCTGCGCGACTGGCTCTCGATTCCGAAAAGTAATGGTTATGAGTCGTTGCACATCACCGTCATGGGGCCGGAAGGAAAATGGGTGGAGGTACAGATCCGTACCCGCCGAATGGACGAAATCGCAGAGCGGGGTTTGGCCGCCCACTGGAGATATAAAGGTATCAAAGGCGAGACGGGACTGGACGAATGGCTGACTTCCGTCAGGGAGGCACTGGAAAACGCCGACAACGATTCGATGAAGGTTATGGACCAGTTTAAAATGGACCTTTACGAAGACGAGGTATTTGTATTTACCCCGAAAGGGGATTTATTCAAACTTGCCAAAGGAGCTACTGTACTCGATTTTGCATTTCATATTCACAGTAAGCTGGGATGCAAGTGTATCGGCGCGAAAGTGAACGGCAAAAATGTACAGTTGAAACAGAAGCTGAACAGCGGCGACCAGGTGGAAATCATGACTTCGAACACCCAGACACCGAAACAGGACTGGCTGAACATCGTGACGACTTCCAAAGCACGCACCAAGATACGGCAGGCGCTCAAAGAGATGGTGGCACGCCAACATGCGTTTGCCAAAGAGACGCTGGAACGGAAATTCAAGAACCGCAAACTGGAATATGATGAAGCGACAATGATGCGCCTTATCAAGCGTCTGGGATTCAAAAATGTGACGGAGTTTTATCAGAAAATAGCGGACGGAGCGCTGGATGTCAACGAGACGCTGGATAAATATGTCGAACAGCAGAAACGGGACAACGACACGCATGATGAAATTATTTACCGTAGCGCCGAGGGTTACAATTTGCAAGCCGCACAGGAGGAATCAACATCCAAAGAGGATGTGCTTGTGATCGACCAGAACCTGAAAGGACTGGAATTTAAACTGGCAAAATGTTGTAATCCTATTTACGGAGATGATGTGTTCGGATTCGTGACAGTGAGCGGAGGTATCAAGATACACCGGGCAGACTGTCCGAATGCCAATCAGATGCGCGAACGTTTCGGCTACCGGATTGTGAAAGCACGTTGGGCGGGCAAGTCGGTAGGTACGCAATATCCTATTACGCTGCGTGTTGTAGGGCATGATGATATCGGTATTGTAACAAATATCACTTCTATTATATCCAAAGAGAATGGTATCACGCTGCGCTCAATCGGTATTGACTCGAACGACGGTTTGTTCTCCGGAACACTGACGGTCATGGTGGGTGATACGGGACGTTTGGAAGCTCTTATCAAGAAGCTACGGACGGTAAAGGGAGTAAAACAAGTAAGCCGGAATTAAGAACCGAATCTATATAAAAATAGTGACGCTATCCGCAAGTAATAGCGTCACTATTTTTATATCATAGCGTCATAATGCCGTAGGGATAATGACGCCTTATCTCACTTTCTTTTTGATATAATATGGATACGTTATCAGCACAAAGAACAATAAGGCGACCGAAGCAACGATTTGTCCTATGTAAAACATTTGATCGGTATCCGTATCCATATAGCACGCAACAGCAATTCCAAGTGTAATGCCGACTTCACCAGCCAGCAGATGAGTTGTATTGGCTGTACCCCGTTGACAATGGTGAGACAGTTTTACGAACATCACCAGAAATTCCGGCATTATCAGTCCTAATCCCAATCCCAGCAGAACGGAAGAAATACCGCTAGAATAACCTGCTTTCAACAGGCAGATTGCCAGTATCTCCAATCCGAGTCCCATAATCACCAACCTCAGCGTTTTCTCTTTCAGGATAAACAAGCGAGCGATAACCAGGGAAGCCAGATAGCCCATTCCCACTCCGGCGAAAAAGGGCATAGATACACCCGTATCTCCCAGTACGATATCGTTGAGGGAAGGATGTACAAGCGGAATCAGTAACCCCGGTATAAACGTTATCAGGATCAGGTTTATGGCAGGAACCCACCCGCGAAGCAGCAGAAAGCGGTCGAATGAATACAGCTTAGTGACAAACGGTGCACGAAAGGGAACATAAACACCGGCTACTGTCAGAATCCCCAAAGCACCAGTAGTAACGGATACCGTTAGCAAAGTCTTAAATGCATAGTGTTGGTCGAACCAGACGCCGAGGATAATTCCGAGAATCATTCCCAGTCGTGCTATCCATGAAAAACTGACGTTTCCGGCACTACGAAGCGTAGAGTTCGTAATGTCAATGGCTAGCGTAATTCCTGCGGTAGTAGCGATACCGAATGCCAGTCCCTGCACGGTGCTCAGCAGGATAAGTTCCGTAATGTTCGTCACAAAAGCATAACCTACCGTTGCCGCTACCATAAGGGCAAAAGAAAACAGGCATACATTCTTACGTTTGTATGCATCTACCAGATAGGCATGGAAAGGACCGATAAGGAACATTCCCAGCGTGAAAAAGAGAAAGATAACCCCTGTCTCCGTCACCGGCAATCCGAGACGTTCCGACATTTCAATGGGAAGCACCGGAAACAACACGTACAAGGATATAAACAACAGCAAATTAGCTACACATATCCGCATAAAATGAACTGTCCACAATTTAACTGCCATATACTATCTTAATATTGTTCCTTCTCGTTGGGGAAGTAGCAATTCTTCACGTCGGAAACGTAACGGCTGATGGCGTCGGTCATTACCGTGTATAAATCGGCATAACGGCGTAAGAACGCGGACGGAATCCGTTGTTCATGCCAAGCATGTCCTGAATCACCAATACTTGACCGTCTACGTGGCCGCCGGCACCGATTCCGATAATAGGTATAGTCAGTTCGGATGCTACACGTTCTGCAAGGGTAGCGGGAATCTTTTCGAGAACAATGGCGAAGCAACCCGCTTCTTCAAGCAGATGAGCGTCACGAATCAGTTTGTCCGCTTCAGCATCGTCCTTGGCACGCACAGTATAGGTTCCGTATTTATTGATTGACTGCGGCATTAGTCCCAAGTGTCCCATGACCGGAATGCCTGCACTGATAATACGTTTCACCGTGTCGATGATTTCTTCACCGCCTTCGAGCTTCAAAGCGTCAGCGTGACTTTCTTTCATGATGCGGATGGCGGAAGCAAGGCCCTCCATCTCATTGCCCTGGTAAGATCCGAAAGGCATATCAACTACCACCATCGCCCGCTTTACACCACGTACTACGGATTTGGCATGATAAATCATTTGGTCGAGCGTGATAGGTAATGTAGTCACATTACCTGCCATTACATTAGAAGCGGAGTCGCCTACCAGGATTACGTCCATTCCCGCACCGTCTACAATCTGTGCCATTGTGTAATCATAAGCAGTCAGCATAGATATTTTTTCGCCTCTCTGTTTCATTTCAACCAGGCGATGAGTAGTCACCTTTCTTGAGTCATCTGATATATAACCAGCCATGTCTTTTAAATTTTAAATTAAAAACTAAAGTACCATAATAGCGTCGGATGCTATCAAAAATTGCGGCAAAGTTATAACATTTAATTCATAACAGAGAAAGAAAAGCAAGAAATCCTTTCAATCGTTCTCTAAAATTGCCTTGCAACGATTGAAAGGATAAACTGAAATATTGTAGGAAATAGCGTTAACGTTGCATCGTAAGCAATTTTTCGTAGGTCATTTCCGCAAAGTCATCTATTATATAGTGTGCTTTTCCGGTAATGGCCTTTCGTGTGTTAGTAGTGGCGAGACCGATAACGGTAGCACCGGATGTCATTCCGGCTTGCAACCCGTGGAAAGAGTCTTCAAATACGTAGGTGTTTTCGGGAGTCGCACTGAATACTTCCATACCCAACAGGAAACAATCGGGAGCAGGCTTGGAATGGGCGAACATCTCGCCGGTCAGAATTCGGTCTACCATTCCTTTAAATTCGGGGTGAGCGTTATAAACATTCTGCATCTTATCTTCATTGGAACTGGTCACCACCGCTATCTTTACACCATGACGGCGAAGGTCAGCGATAAAAGCTTCTACACCGGGAATATATTCGTAGGACATCGCTTTCTCAAAGAGATTGAGGCGGGCGGTTATTTCTTCCTGAGCTTCCGGTTTGTCCGAGAAATATTTCTCATAGATTTGTGTCAATGTTTGCCCTTTAATACAGCGGCCGAAGTCTTCTTCCCCAGGTACTTATGCCCTTGCTCGTCCCAAAAGACAGTGTACTGCGTTTCTGTATCCATAATGACACCGTCAAAATCGAAGAATACTGCAATTATTTTTGTTGTATCCATACGTAAACTTTCTTTTTACCTTAAACGTTAAACCTTGTGTATTGACTTGTGCAAAGTTCCGAATAATCATCGAATCAGGCAAATTATTCGTACCTTTGCACTACTTAAAAAAACGTAACTTTCGTTTTTCATCCAACATTAAAGATTCAGGCGCATGAGTAAAAACGACCCGCATATATTAGGAAAAGAGAGTATCGGCAAACTGCTGTTGCAGTATTCTATCCCTGCCATTATCGGGATGACAATTACTTCTATCTACAATATTATTGACAGCATATTCATCGGGCACGGTGTAGGCGCCATGGCTATCGCCGGACTGGCGGTGAGTTTCCCTCTGATGAATCTGGTGGTTGCCTTCTGTACACTTGTTTCTGCCGGAGGTTCTACGCTCGCATCTATCCGGCTAGGGCAGAAAGATATGAAAGGGGCTACGGAAATCCTGTCGCACACGTTGATGCTTTGTATCACCAATTCTTTCTTTTTCGGAATATTGTCTTTTATCTTCCTCGATGATATACTGGTCTTTTTCGGTGCCAGCGCAGATACGCTTCCTTATGCCCGCAGCTTTATGCAGGTGATTTTATTGGGAACACCGATCACGTATACGATGATCGGGCTGAATAACGTGATGCGTGCCACCGGATATCCGAAGAAAGCGATGCTTACTTCTATGGTAACGGTGGTAGCAAACATCATCCTCGCTCCTATCTTTATCTTCCACTTTGAATGGGGAATGCGGGGAGCTGCTACGGCAACGGTGATTTCACAGTTGATCGGTATGGTGTGGGTGGTGAGCCATTTCTTCAAGAAAGACAGTACGGTGCATTTTGAAGGGAAGGTATGGAAGATGAAGCGTAGAATCGTCGGCAATATCTTCGCTATCGGCATGTCGCCGTTCCTGATGAATGTATGTGCTTGTGTCATAGTAATCATTATCAATAACAGTCTGCAAAATTATGGGGGCGATATGGCTATCGGCGCGTATGGCATCATCAATCGGTTGCTGACGCTTTATGTAATGATTGTGCTCGGACTAACTATGGGAATGCAGCCAATTGTAGGCTACAACTTCGGAGCACAGAAGATAGACCGGGTGAAACAGACGTTGAAACTGGGAATTGTTTCGGGGGTGGTTATCACCAGTAGCGGATTCTTTATCTGTGAACTTTTTCCCCATGCAGTATCGGCCATTTTCACAGACAGCGATCATTTGATCGATCTTGCCGTCGACGGGCTTCGCATCACGGTGATTATGTTCCCATTCGTAGGAGCACAAATTGTTATCGGTAACTTCTTCCAAAGCATCGGCAAGGCTAAAATAAGTATTTTCCTGTCATTGACACGGCAGTTGCTTTATTTGTTGCCTTGTTTGTTACTTTTCCCTAACTGGTGGGGATTGAAGGGGATCTGGATTAGTATGCCGGTGTCGGATGCGTTGGCATTTATCACGGCGGTAATCAGTTTAATAATCTATATCAAGAAGGTTTCCAAACAACATCCGATAGCAGAATAAGGTAGTATCTACCCTATTCTGCCTATTATTTCTATTCGGTTTTGATACTCTTTACCGGATTTTCATTGGCAATATACCATGCTTTGAGTACCACACAAAGTATAATCAGCAATTGAACAAATAAGGCTGTACCTATAAAAAGTAACGGATTCAAATCAATCTGTTCTGCAAACTGGTCGAGCCATGCCCGTCCTGCAAAATAAGACACAGCCGTACCTATCAGGATAGAAATGGCGGAAACGCAAAGAATATCGCGTGTCAGTAACCTCAAGATGTGTGAGGCTTCAGCTCCGTTCACCTTCCGGATAGCTATCTCTTTGCTCCGGCGCTGGGTTTCATCGTTCACATAGCCAATCAATCCCATGATAACGATCAGCAGGATAAAGGCGGAAGTGATCCAGACGGAATTGCGGAAACGATACACATCTTTATATACACCTTTTATTATATCATCAACCAAGACAAAGCGTAAAGCGACATTCGGGAATGTATTTTCCATAAACTTATTCAGACGTTTCAGATTTTCACTATAAGGTTCTTTCAGGCGAACATTGAATGCATGATTCGCATGATACTTCTCATCTCCGATCAGCGCAATGGGAGACTGGGGTGAATAAAAGCTAGTGTTGCGGATATCCCGGAAAACACCTACAATCGTTCCCGGAACGTCATTCAACCGCTTCCCCACTGCACCGTCGGTCCACTTCATCAGGCGCACCACTTCTTCATTTACCAGCAGATCGTCCTGCTTTTTCAAATCAGTTCCTTCTATTATTTTGATGCCCATTACTTCAGGATAATTATAATGGCAATAGTTGAAATTGAGTGTAGTAATCCGTTTACCCTCATTATTTATCAGCCCTCGTGTCCAATACTCGCCAAGCACACTATTCGCTGCAACCGTTACTCCTTCTACCATGGGTTGGCGGCGCAATTCATCCTTTATATGCGCTACCGTCTCTCCGGGAAGCCAACTTTCGGCTTGAGTCAAACCAGGCACAACGATCCCCATATCTCGGTTCATAAGATGACTGTACTGTAATAAAGTGACCAATAGTAACCCCAAAACGAAAGATACTCCTGTAAATTGCACAAATAGCAGAGAGCGTTTCCAACCTTTCTTTCCGTCGGTATACCGACGGAACACTTGCGTGACAGGAATACGTGAAAATAGTCGTCCCGGCATGCCGCCCGCCACGATGAAAAGTACAAGGATAGTGAGTAACGGCACCCATAATGTTTCCCATGTAAAAAGCGAGGAAAGCCGGACAGAAAGTAAATCTTCAATCAAGCCACGTGTATTGAAAATCAGTAAGAAGCTAAGTAATACGGAGATAATGACAAGGACTCCTGTCTCTACCAGAAACATATTGAAGATATTGGTCGAACTAGCTCCATTACATTTATGTACACCTACTCCTTTCGCACGGCGGCTCAAAGTGGCAATGGATATCAACATATAATTCATGATTGCTACAAAGAAAACAGCAAAGCCGAGGAATCCGTAAATAACCAGCCGTTTCTGTACTTCAGGAGAGGACAAATGACGCTTCACCAGTGGGATAGCACTAAATTCAACTTTCCAGCCGTCCAAATCAAAGACGTATATTTTTTAATCACTCGCTGAATATTACTGTTCACCTTATCAATATCCGAAGCATCGCGTAAACGGAGAAAAGCATAAAAGACATCATTTCCTCTCCAACCTGCTCCTCCCTGATAACCACCGTTCCGATGAACAGACACAACAAAGTCGTGAACGAGCATCGTATTTTCCGGTACGTCCTTATATATGCCACGAATGATAAAGTCATGTCGTTTATCTGCCGAAAGCACCTTTCCTATAGGATTTTCATCCCCAAATATTCTACGGGCAAAGCTTTGAGATACAAAAACGCTTCCGGGCATAATCATATCTTTGGGGGTTCCTTTCAGTACCGGTATGCCGAAGGTCTGAAAGAAACAAGTGTCTCCGTAGATGTAATTTATATCAGATAGCAGTTTATCTTCATAATAAATACTAAAACCTGTTTGAGGAAGTACACAACTGGCTGTTTCTATTTCATCGGGCATATCTTGCGCCAAAGTAGCTGCCACCACATCAAAGACGGTATAATCATAGCTATTTTCTCCATCATCCCCTCTTGTCTCTCCTGTACTGGCATTTGTCATCTGACACCGCACAAGAGCCAGACGTTCCGCTTCCGGATAGCATTGTTCATAGCTCAGTTCAAAGGCTATTTGTGAGAAAAGCAGCACACCAATGGTAAGACCTAAAGAGAGGGATATTACTCTTATGATATTCGACCCGCATTCGCGTAACAATGTGCATAAAGTATAGTAGATTTGTCTCATTGTCGATTTCTCATTTAGGCTGTTACACTCGCTACAATACTTCCATCGAACAAATGTACAGTGCGATGAGCAAAACTCGCATCATGCTGTGAGTGAGTCACCATAATAATTGTAGTTCCTTCCTTATTCAGTTCTGTCAGCAGGTTCATTACTTCGGCACCATTCTTTGAGTCAAGGTTACCGGTAGGCTCATCGGCAAGAATCAGTTTAGGATTGGTCACTACCGCACGGGCGATTGCCACACGTTGTTGCTGCCCGCCGGAGAGTTGTTGCGGGAAGTGTTTGGCACGGTGGCTGATGTTCATCCGTTTCAGAATATCTTCTACCATTCGGCGACGTTCGGAAGATTTTAGTCCCAGATAAGTAAGCGGAAGTTCTACGTTTTCATAAACATTCAATTCGTCTATCAGATTGAAACTCTGAAATACAAAACCTAACTTACCCTTACGCATATGAGTACGTTCTTTCTCTTTCAGCCCGGCAACTTCCTGCCCCATTAACTGATAGGAGCCTTCGGTAGGATTATCCAAAAGTCCGAGGATATTCAACAAAGTGGATTTACCACAGCCCGAGGGTCCCATAATAGCTACGAACTCTCCTTCTTTTACTTCTAGATTTACATGATTCAATGCAACCGTCTCCACTTCGGAAGTACGGAATACTTTACTGATGTTTTCGATTTGTATCATTTTTCTCAATTATATTTTAAATTCATTATATTTCAATTATTCATTCGCTATGCTGTTCACCGGATTCTCATTAGCAACTTCCCATGCTTTAAGTATTACACAAACTAGTATCACAACTAATACAAACGCTATGACTCCGGCAAATAACCAAATACTCAGATTGACGGATTCACTAAATTGTTCCAACCATTTCATACCTATCCAATAGGCCAGTCCTGCACCGATAAGCACCGCCGGAAGGGCTGTCCACAATACGTTTGCGGAAAACAATTTCAATATGCCACAAGTATCCGCACCATTCACTTTTCGGATAGCAATCTCTTTCCTGCAAAAACGAATCTCGTCACCGACATATCCCAACAATCCCATTAAGGCTATAAAGAAAATAGAGATTGACGCCAAAAGTACTGCATTCCGAAAACGTGTAATATCCGTATATTGCTCATCCAGCTTTTGAGTCAGCGAATAAAAGACAACGTCTTCTGTTGGAAAAGTTTCTGCCATTAATGCATTCAGTTTCTTCAGGTTCTCATCAAAAGGCTCTTTCAATCGTACGTAATGAAGTCCCGGGTTAGAATCACTACCGCTTCCCAACAGTAATACCGGATACTGAGGATGATATACACTTTGAACAGAGAAATTCTTCATTACGCCAACGATTGTAACTTCCTTTCCCCATATAGACAACTGTTTCCCTATCGGCTCATCCGTCCATCCGGCCCGACGTACAAACTCTTCATTCACTAAGGCCTCTTTTGGAGATGTTACATTTTTGCCATGTAATATCTGTATTTTCATCATAGGCACAAAATCATCTCCGATCCACTCAAACCGGCCTTTGATAGTCCGTCCTTCCCCCACATTGAACACCTCTCCCCGACCAACTTCTCCAGATGGCCTGCTGACCTACCCCATGTTCCTCAACCATAGGCAAATTCATAAAAAAACTCTTGGCATTTTGCCGGTTACTGCCCAGCTTCTTCCAACCCATTACCACGCGTTCGGGATTATATCCCAAATCTTTGTTCATCGCCATGTGATATTGGCAGAATACAACCATAAGAAAACCTAAAATAAAAGTCATACCGGCAAATTGGATAAATAACAACGGACGTTTCCAAGATGTCTTACGTTCTGCATAACGTCGAAAAACTTGTGTTACAGGAATTGATGCAAATATGCTTGCCGGTATGGCGCCCGCCAAAATAAAAACAACCAAAAGTACGGTCAACGGTACCCAAAGTGTCTGCCACGTAAAAAGTGAGCTTAAACGTATACCAGCAATTTCTTCCACAAACTCCCGAAACTGAAAAATGAGCAACATCGTCAGCAATACTGAAATGAAAAGAACAAGAGCTGTCTCTGTCAGAAACATTCTAAAAATACTGTTATCTGTTGCACCACAACATTTGTGTACTCCGATAGACTTTGCCCTCCTGGCTAAAGATGAAACAGCAATGAGCACATAATCAAAAGCTGCAATCAACAAGATTGCAATCCCCAGCACGGACATCATTAATATCATAAGCCGTACTGTCGGATCTGCCGTATGATATTCTAATAAAGGACGGAAAGAAAAACGATGAGATTTCTTTTTATTCGAGGAGTCAGCCATGTATTTCTTAAGCATATCAGGTATTCGTGCTTCCACCGCCTTTATATCTTTAGCAGGATCGCGAAAACGAATAATCGACATATAACTGATATCATATCCCCAGCCCCCACGAGCCAGATTCCACAACTTGCTCATCGGTACCACTACATCAAAATGTATATCTGCGTTTTCACCCATATCTTCAAAGACACCACGTATGCTCATCGGCTCTTTGCGGTCAACGGATAAAGTCTTGCCTATAACACTTTCCAAACTGTTCCCTTCTCTTATTTTTTCCGCCAACGAACGGGATATGAATAAAACATCAGGACGGGTTAGTTCTTCTGCCTTACCGATTAACAGTTTTAAACCCAATGTGGAAAACAAATGTTCGTCAGCATATATCGTAGACTCCGTTAGGCGAACATTTCCATTATAAAAACATTTGTTCCCATGTCCCTCAATATGGTGGCATCCTCCACTTCTTTCGGGAAGTTCTCACGCATAGCCGCTGAAAAAGGACCATAAGTAAAAGGTCCATCCATATATGTGACATATAACTGCTCCGACTGAGGACAAAAATTATAGTAACTCAACTGGAAAGCAACACAGGAAAACAATAAGATACCAACAAATATCCCCAATGTCATTGAGATAATCTTGATAATATTCACGCCTCGTTCATGGAGCAACGTTTGAATCGTATAATAAAAGTGTCTCATCATTAATTTATTTTGTTATATCTTCAATTTGAAAAACAGAAAGTATGCCAAAGTCATCTTTTCACTCATTATCAACCAGTTATACCATTCAACATCAGATAGTTTTTTGTCTAATAATTAGACAGTGATGTCTAATTATTAGACAAAGATCAATAGTTCAGTTCTTTCTCATAAAGAATCGAAAGTAGATATTTCCGCCTCTTTATTGTTCTTTTTTTCCTATTTATCATAAGTAATCATCGTTATCTCATTTGAAAACTCTATCTTCGCATCAAGTTTTCAATAACTAAATGTTTTATTTATGTTAAACAAGAATTTATTCACTCTTCTGTCCTATCTGCTTCTGACCGGGTGTGGTATGATCGACTATCATCCCTATGATGTGCGTATCAGTGGAGAGACAGATGTAAACGCTCATAACATTGAACAAATAGAAGCTGACTGTAAAGGTAAAAAGACAATCCGCTTTGTCACTATGGGCGACTCACAACGGTGGTACGATGAAACGGAGGATTTCGTAAAAGCAATCAATAAGAGAAATGATATCGACTTCGTTATTCATGGCGGAGATATGAGTGACTTCGGAGTTACTAAAGAATTTCTTTGGCAACGGGATATTATGAACGGATTGAGTGTTCCCTATGTAACCCTCATAGGAAACCATGATTGTCTGGGTACGGGGGCAGAAACGTACAAAGCGATATTCGGTCCTACCAACTTCTCCTTTATTGCCGGTGATGTGAAATTCGTTTGTCTCAATACGAATGCATTGGAATATGATTACTCAGAACCTGTACCGGATTTCACCTTTATGGAAAATGAACTGACAAACAGGACAGATGAATTTAACAAAACAGTCATAAGTATGCATGCACGACCGTATACAGACGTATTCAATGACAATGTAGTAAAAATGTTCCAGCATTATGTCAAACAATATCCCGGAATTCAGTTTTGCACTGCCGCCCATACTCATCACTATCGGGATGATGTGATTTTTGATGACGGCATACACTATGTTACCAGTGACAGCATGGACAAGCGTACTTACCTGGTATTTACCATAACCCCGGAGAAATATGAATATGAACTGGTTAAATATTAAATACATCGGACGGGCAGGACTGATAATTATCCTGTTATTCTTTACCTGTCCAAGTTCAGCTACTTGTAAAACAGATACAGTTATCAATACATATAAGCGCGATTCATTATATTTTGCAGTAAAAGCTGACTCAATTATCGCCTTTCATACAGGAGACTCTTTGTTTACTATCATCAAGGCAGACACTGTGCTACCCGTTATACCCAAAGCTGTAAAGAGAACCGGTTATGACAATCGGGTACATCGCTTCCGCAAAAACTGGGAACGGATTATCCCGACTCATGCTAAAATCCAATATGCCGGAAACATGGGATTGCTCTCCTTCGGTACAGGGTGGGATTACGGAAAACGGAATCAATGGGAAACAGATATATTGCTCGGATTTATCCCGAAATATTCGTCCAAGAAGGCAAAAGTGACCATGACACTGAAACAGAACTATATGCCCTGGAGCATTAATATCGGAAAAGGCTTCTCTACGGAACCTCTTACCTGCGGACTCTACCTGAACACTGTCTTCGGAGATCAGTTCTGGGTAAACGAACCGGACCGTTATCCTAAAGGGTATTATGGATTTTCGAGCAAAGTACGTATTCATATTTATATGGGACAACGACTGACTTATGACATTGACCCGCAACGCAGATTTTTAGCTAAGTCGGTTACTTTTTTCTATGAAATAAGTACTTGTGACCTTTATCTGGTTAGTGCCGTACAAAACAGTTATCTCCGCCCCCGTGATTATTTGAGCTTATCTTTCGGATTAAAGTTCCAATGGCTATAAAATATTTTTCGTAGATTTGGAAAATTTTTCAAACCTCCTAAAACAAAGGAGGTTTGAAAGAAAGGCTAAAATCGAGGTAACGCAGTCAAACCATTTTGATTCTTGACTGCCAAATCTGTAGTATCACAATAAAAAAAGAAAGGACGTAAAATGAAGACTAAAGCGATTTTTCTTGATGTGGACGGAACTCTAATCAGTTTCAAAACACATAAAATACCACAAACAACGATTGATGCCCTAAATCAGGTACATAACAATGGCATTAAGATTATTATATCAACAGGCAGAGTGGCGACAGACCTTGGCGAACTGGACGCCATCCCGTATGATGCGGTCGTCTCACTGAACGGTTCCCATTGCCTGCTCCGTGACGGCACTGAAATCACTTCCCGCCAAATCAGTCATGAAGATTTCAGAATAGTCCGTAATCTTGCAGAAAAATATAGTTTCCCTTTGGCATTGGAAGTAGATAAAGGAATACTTGTCAATTATGTAAATGATACCGTTATAGCACTTTCCGAACTTACCAATCATCCGATTCCTCTGGTTGTGGACATAGACAAGGAATTTAATGCGTGTAAGTGTCGCCAACTTTGCATTTATTGTGGTGAAGATGTAGAGAAGGAAATTATGACGCAACTTCCCAACTTGACTGTTTCCCGTTGGAATCCGTATTTCGCAGATGTGAATGTTGCCGATACGAACAAGGCTTCAGGAATGGCTGATATAGCAGATTATTTAGGTTTTTCTTTGGATGAAAGCATGGCATTCGGAGACGGTGGCAACGATATACCCATGCTCCGTGCGGCAGGAACCGGTATTGCGATGGGCGGCGCATCGGATTTGATCAAGAACTATGCCGACTATGTTACAGACGATGTGGACGAGGACGGCATTTATAATGCCCTAGCTCATTTTGGGATAATTTAGGTCAAATGCCCACACCGTAAATGGTATGGGCTATAGTAGCTCCGCTACATGCTTCTTTCAGATGATTTTCTGTGTCGGACAGGCCACTTCCTTCATGGGTATAAAAAGGAATTACTATTTGTCCCTTCTCATTCGGCTTTTCCAGAGATTTTTTCGTAAGTTTGTACCTGATAAACTTAATCGAATATGAGCAAATCGGGAACAATCATCATTGTAGACGACAACAAAGGAGTACTGACTGCCGTAGAGATCTTGCTGAAAAGTTATTTTTCAAAGGTCGTCACACTTTCTTCACCTGTCACCCTCATCACTGTGATGCAGGAAGAAATGCCGGAAGTGATATTGTTGGATATGAACTTCACTTCGGGAATCAATACCGGTAATGAAGGTTTGTTCTGGTTGCACGAGATAAAGAAAGTACGTCCGGAACTTCCCATCGTACTCTTTACTGCATACGCCGACATTGAACTCGCTATCCGGGGAATCAAGGAAGGAGCGACGGATTTCATCGTGAAACCCTGGAACAACCAAAAACTGGTAGAGACTTTACAAACCGCCGCACAGTCTGTGAGAAACGAAAAAAAAGGAGGAGCAAGAAAGGAATCCGCCGGTGTCCAGCCGATATATTGGGGAGAAAGTAAAGCCATGCAACAACTCCGAATGTTGATTGAAAAGGTTGCCGTTACAGATGCCAACATCCTGATAACAGGTGAAAACGGAACAGGGAAAGAAATTCTGGCACGAGAAATCCATGCGCTTTCCAATCGACGACAAAAGGAAATGATTGCCGTAGATATGGGAGCTATCACTGAGTCACTATTCGAAAGTGAACTTTTCGGCCATGTGAAAGGTTCTTTCACAGATGCGCATACCGACCGGACAGGTAAGTTCGAAGCCGCAGATAAAAGTACGTTATTCCTTGACGAGATAGGAAACTTGCCCTATCATCTGCAAGCCAAACTGCTGACTGCCATTCAACGAAGAAGCATCGTGCGAGTGGGAAGCAATAGCCCGATGCCGATCGACATCCGCCTGATTTGTGCCACCAACCGTAATTTGCAAGAAATGGTAGATAACGGAGAATTCCGGGAAGATTTACTCTATCGTATCAATACGATCCATATAGAGATACCTTCGCTCCGGGAACGGAAAGAAGATATTATTCCTCTTGCCGAAAGGTTCATGATCCGCTTCTGCAAGCAATACGACAAAGAGCCGATGAAATTCAGTTCTGCGGCAAAAGAAAAACTGTCAATACATCCTTGGTACGGAAATATCCGTGAGCTGGAGCACGTTATTGAGAAAGTTGTCATCATTAACGATGAGCCGCTGATTCCTGCTGAGATCCTTCAATTATCTTCCCGGAAAATAGAATCTCCGGAAAGAAACATTTCCACTTTAGAAGATATGGAGAAACAAATGATACGGAAAGCATTGGAGGCTTGTGCCGGAAATTTGTCGGCAGTAGCCACCCAGTTAGGAATTACCCGGCAGACACTTTATAACAAGATGAAAAAATTCGGATTATGAACCGGTATCTTCAATATATAACACGGCAGTACTGGTTCAGAGTCGTATTGACAGTACTCGTTTGTACACTCACCGTCCGTTTCGGTATCCTTCAATCTTATACATGGTTTGGAGTCTGTATTTGCCTTTTAATCCTATGCATATTATGGCAAATCCGACTTTACCGTACCCACGTCAAACAGGTACTTTTTATGATTGATGCATTGGAAAATAATGATAATTCCTTTCACTTCCCTGAGGAATACGGTACTCCGGAAAGCAGGCAGATCAATCAGGCACTCAACCGGGTGGGACACATTTTATACAATGTAAAAGCAGAAACAGCCCAACAAGAGAAGTATTACGAATTGATACTCGACTTCGTGAGTACGGGATTATTAGTGCTCAATGACAATGGAGCTGTATATCAGAAGAATAAAGAAGCACTCCGACTTCTGGGACTCAACATATTCACACATATCCGCCAGTTAAGTAAAGTAGACGCTACACTCATGGAAAAAATGGAAAACTGCCGCCCGGGGGATAAACTACAAGTCATGTTTCATAACGAACGGGGAACAGTCAATCTATCCATACGTGTTTCGGAAATTAATGTTCATAAAGAGCATTTGCGTATTCTGGCTCTGAATGATATCAACATCGAACTGGATGAAAAAGAGATCGATTCATGGATTCGGTTAACTCGTGTACTCACCCATGAAATTATGAACTCCGTCACTCCTATCACCTCGTTAAGTGATACACTTTTTGTCCATGGTGAAAGATAAAGACGAAGAAATCAGCCATGGCTTGCAGACTATCAGTACCACCGGCAAAGGCTTGCTTTCTTTTGTCGAATCTTACCGAAAATTCACACGTATCCCGACTCCGGAGCCTTCTTTGTTTTATTTGAAAGCATTCATCGAACGAATGGTCGAACTGACCCGGCACCAGAATCCATGTAATCATATTACTTTCCATACAGAGGTGACTCCCGCCGACCTGATCCTCCATGCAGACGAGAATCTCATTTCACAAGTCGTTATCAATCTTCTGAAAAACGCAGTGCAGGCAATCGGCAATCAGCCCGGCGGACGCATTGCGATACAGGCTCATTGCAACGACGCGGAAGAAGTACTGATTGAGATAAAAAACAATGGCCCTGCTATCCCACCTGAAATAGCAGAACATATATTCATTCCTTTCTTTACGACCAAAGAAGGCGGTAGCGGAATCGGACTTAGTATCTCCCGCCAGATTATGAGGCTTTCGGGTGGTAGCCTAACATTGATTCCGGATGATAAAGAGACTAAGTTCATATTAAAATTCAAATAACAGAGTAGCCTATGATACCCGTACTTATCAATAATCCGTTATTCCGGGGGATAACTCCGGAAAAACTATCCGCCAATCTGGAAGAAATAAGTTTCCACACCCGTTCTTATAAGAAAGGGGAAATCCTGGCACGGCAGGGGGATGTATGCAACCGCCTCGTCATTCTGACCAAAGGCAGTGTTCGCGGAGAAATGATAGACTATTCCGGAAGATTAATAAAGGTAGAAGATATTGCCGCCCCCAGAGCGATTGCCCCGCTTTTTCTGTTTGGCGAAGAAAATCGTTATCCGGTGGAGGTGACTGCCAACGAACCGACAGAGGTTATCGAACTTCCTAAATCAAGTGTTCTGGAATTGTTCCGCAAGAACGAGCAGTTTCTCGAAAATTATATGAACCTTTCTGCCAACTACGCACGGACTTTATCCGACAAGCTCTTTTTCATGTCTTTCAAGACTATCAGGCAGAAGATTGCTTCTTATTTACTTCGCCTATATAAGCAGCAACAACAGACACATATCACCCTCGACCGTTCACAACAGGAATTGAGTGATTATTTCGGAGTATCCCGTCCTTCCCTCGCCCGCGAACTGGCACACATGCAGGAAGACGGATTACTCACTGCCGACCGGAAACAGATCACTATCCTTCAAAAAGAAGAGCTTGTCCGGCTTATCCAATAGAGTTTGCCGGTGTCCACAAAAAAATATTCATTGTTGTAACATTAGTTACAGAACTGCCCGCAACCTTTGCGCTACATTTGCGTTCATTAATCAAGAAGACTAATTAAAACGTAAATGTTATGAGTATGTTCTGTTATCAATGTCAAGAAACCGCAATGGGTACAGGTTGTACCTTAAAAGGAGTATGCGGTAAAACATCCGAAGTGGCTAACCTGCAAGACCTGTTACTCTTTGTAATACGTGGAATTGCCGTGTACAACGAACACCTGCGTAAAGAAGGACATTCCTCCGAAAAAGCGGACAAATTTATCTATGATTCTCTCTTTATCACTATTACCAATGCCAACTTTGACAAAGCAGCCATTATTGGGAAAATAAAGGAAGGACTACGCTTGAAAAAAGAACTGGGCGGTAAGGTTTCTATCAAAAACGCTCCCGACGAATGTCTTTGGAACGGCAATGAAGATGAATTTGAAGAAAAGGCTAAAACAGTGGGGGTGCTTCGCACACCAGACGAAGACATCCGTTCGTTAAAAGAACTGGTGCACTACGGACTGAAAGGAATGGCAGCCTATGTAGAGCACGCACATAACCTGGGTTACCAGTCACCGGAAATCTTCGCCTTCATGCAACATGCATTATCTGAACTGACCCGCAATGATATAACTATGGAAGAACTGGTTCAACTTACACTGGAGACAGGTCAACATGGGGTGTCTGCCATGGCACAACTGGATACTGCCAATACAAGCAGTTACGGCAATCCCGAAATTACCGAAGTCAATATCGGTGTACGCAACAATCCGGGTATCCTTATCAGCGGGCATGACCTGAAAGACCTCGAAGAACTACTGGAACAAACGGAAGGTACGGGAATAGACATCTATACTCACAGCGAAATGCTTCCGGCCCATTACTATCCCCAACTAAAGAAATACAAACATCTGGCAGGAAACTACGGGAATGCCTGGTGGAAACAAAAGGAGGAGTTTGAAAGCTTCAACGGGCCGATCCTGTTTACAAGCAACTGCATTGTTCCTCCACGTTCCAACGCCAGCTACAAGGATCGTATCTATGTCACCGGCGCTTGCGGACTGGAAGGAGCACATTATATCCCGGAACGTAAGGACGGAAAACCAAAAGATTTCTCTGCACTGATTGCCCACGCCAAGCAATGCCAGCCACCGGTAGCAATAGAAAACGGTACTCTTATCGGCGGGTTTGCCCATGCGCAAGTGACGGCTTTGGCAGACAAAGTAGTAGAAGCTGTAAAGAGCGGTGCGATTCGTAAGTTCTTTGTCATGGCAGGATGCGACGGACGTATAAAGAGTCGTGAATATTACACAGAGTTTGCCCGGAAACTTCCGAACGATACGGTTATCCTGACAGCCGGATGTGCAAAATACAGATACAACAAGTTGTCTTTAGGTGATATCAACGGTATTCCGAGAGTGTTGGATGCAGGACAATGTAACGACAGTTACTCACTGGCCGTCATTGCCCTAAAACTGAAAGAAATCTTCGGTTTGGATGATGTAAACAAGTTGCCTATTGTATATAACATTGCTTGGTATGAACAGAAAGCCGTTATCGTATTGCTGGCCTTATTAGCTTTGGGAGTGAAAAACATTCATCTGGGTCCTACCCTCCCCGCTTTCCTTTCTCCGAACGTAAAAAATGTGTTGATAGACCAATTCGGAATCGGTGGTATCAGTTCGGTAGATGAAGATATTATGAAATTTCTGTCATAACTAATAGAACCTGAATCTTACATAAAGGCGCGGACAATGCAATGTTTTTTGTATCGTCCGCGTCTGAAATTTATAGTAGAATCAACTTATTCTTTCCGGTCAGTCATTTCTCGGCAAAATCAAATTAAGGAGTACGCCTACCAAAGCTGCCAGTCCGATACCGGATAAAGAAAATTCCCCCCAGGTAAAAACAGCTCCGCCGATACCGACAGTCAATGTTAAAGATACGATGATAATATTCCTTGTACGACTCAAGTCAATACAATTATTTACCAGATTGGCTATACCCGCACAGGCTATTGTACCGAAGAGCAAAAGCATAATTCCACCCAACACTGCACTCGGAATTGATTTCAACAATGCACTGATCTTACCTATAACAGAAAATAAGATAGCAGAAAACGCGGCAATCCGGATTACCTGCGGATTAGTGATCTTCGTCAGAGACATGGCACCCGTTACTTCGGAATAAGTAGTTACAGGAGGGCCGCCTACCAGTCCGGCAAAAAAACAAGCCAGACCGTCTCCCAATAAAGTACGATGCAGACCGGGATCTTTCACGAAATCTTTTCCTGTAACTGTATTGACCACGTATACATCTCCGATATGCTCTATCACCGGAGCAATCGCTACCGGAATCATAAACAGCACCGGTTCCCACGAAAACTTAGGGAAAACAAATTGAGGCAAACCAATCCATGCCGCATCTCTGACACCGGATAAATCCAAATCATAGAAAAACCATGCGGCCAGATAACCTACTATAATCCCACAAAAGATAGGTATCAGCTTTAAAAGTCCTTTCGCTTTCATCGAAACAATAACCGCAGTAACCAACGACAACAAGGCCAGCACCCAGTTTTCCTTTGCCATATTCACACCGGTTCCCGCCAGAGACAGTCCAATCAGAATAATGACCGGACCTATGACAACCGGAGGAAACAATTTCTCAATTACCCTTATCCCCTGCCACTTGACAAGCGCACTCATTACAAAATAAACAAGCGCAACCCCTACCATGCCCGATAAAGTGCCGGGTAATCCGTAAAGTTCCGTCGCTTTTATGATAGGAGCAATAAAAGCAAAACTACTTCCCAAGAAAATAGGAACCTTCCCACGAGTGACAGCGTGAAAGATAAGAGTACCGATCCCGGCGGTAAATAAAGCAGTGGAAGGGTCAAGCCCTACCAATAACGGTACGAGTACCGTAGCACCGAAAGCTACAAACAGGAATTGTACCCCCACCACCCCTTTCCTCAAAGGTGTAAGATTATTTGAATCCATAAGTGTGATGTAGATTAATTGAGTGCAAAATTAATCTTTTTAGACAATTTAACTACCTTTTTTCACAAAAATACATCCAAAAAGCCCTTTAATTTGTTGTTAATAATGTGTAACTTCGCACGGTGAGAACGAATACGACAATTTTATAACTTAATAATATATTGCCTATGATATTTACAGCAGAAAACACCTTACTTATTGGTTCTATCTTACTTTTCGTCAGCATTGTTGTTGGAAAAACCGGATACCGCTTTGGAGTACCTACCTTATTATTGTTCCTCGTAGTAGGAATGTTGTTTGGAAGTGACGGCCTCGGCCTGCAGTTCCATGACGCAAAAGATGCACAATTCATTGGTATGGTTGCATTAAGCATCATCTTGTTTTCGGGAGGTATGGATACGAAGTTCAAAGAAATCAAACCCATTTTAGGACCAGGTATCGTGCTTTCTACCGTCGGAGTTTTACTCACTGCCCTTTTCACCGGATTGTTTATCTGGTGGCTATCCGGCATGAGTTGGACAAATATTTATCTGCCTATCACGACTTCATTGTTATTGGCAGCTACTATGTCGTCTACCGACTCGGCCTCCGTATTCGCTATCCTGCGTTCGCAGAAAATGAATCTGAAACATAACCTCCGTCCCATGTTGGAATTGGAAAGTGGTAGTAATGACCCTATGGCGTATATGCTGACCATTGTGCTGATACAGTTTATCCAATCGGCAGGTATGGGGAGTCGGGGCTATCGCCGCTTCTTTTGTCATTCAGTTTATAGTCGGTGCGGCTGCCGGATACGTACTCGGAAAGCTGGCTATCCGTATGCTGAACAAACTCAATATTGACAACCAGGCATTGTATCCGATATTATTGCTGGCTTTTGTATTCTTCACCTTTTCTATCACCGACTTGCTGAAAGGTAACGGTTACCTGGCCGTGTATATCGCCGGAATGATGGTAGGCAATAACAAAATCATGCACCGGAAAGAGATCTACACTTTTATGGACGGACTGACCTGGCTGTTCCAAATCATCATGTTCCTTTGCCTCGGACTTCTCGTCAATCCGCACGAAATGCTGGAAGTAGCAGTAGTAGCCTTGTTGATCGGTGTCTTTATGATTCTCATCGGGCGTCCGTTAAGCGTGTTCCTCTGCCTGCTCCCTTTCCGGAAGATTACCATGAAATCGCGGTTGTTCGTATCATGGGTAGGATTACGCGGTGCAGTACCTATCATCTTTGCCACCTATCCGGTAGTTGCAGGCGTGGAAGGTTCGAATATCATCTTTAATATCGTATTCTTCATTACCATTGTCTCGTTGGTTGTGCAGGGAACAACGATTTCTTTCGTTGCCCGCATGCTGAACCTCTCCAAACCACTGGAGAAAACAGGGAATGACTTTGGAGTGGAGCTCCCGGAAGAAATAGACTCCGACCTTAGCGACATGACCATTACCACGGAAATGCTGGAAGAAGCAGATACCTTGAAGGATATGAATCTTCCCAAAGGAACATTGGTTATGATAGTGAAACGCGGAGATGAGTTTTTAATTCCTAACGGAACACTGAAACTTCATGTAGGAGACAAGTTGCTCCTTATCTCCGAAAAATCAAAAGAGGAAGTGAACGAATCCGAATAAGGCGGGGAACGAAATATGTTCAAACATCCCCCGTTAATTAACCGTAAAACTTAATTGTAAAATTCGGGTTACATTAATGAAGTATTAATTTTGCGCAGTTTTAAACTAAATGTGCAAAAACGAATGGAACAAGAACATCAGTTCATTGATTATATTGAGCAAAGCATCATCAAAAACTGGGACAAAGACTCTTTAACTGACTATAAAGGAATTACCCTCCAATATAAGGATGTAGCTCGTAAAATAGCTAAATTCCACATTGTTTTAGAAAGTGCCGGTATTCAGCCGGGAGACAAGATAGCAGTCTGCGGACGTAACAGTGCCCATTGGGCTGTCACTTTTCTGGCTACTATCACTTACGGAGCCGTTATTGTTCCTATTTTCCATGAATTCAAGGCAGATAATATTCATAATATCGTCAACCATTCCGAAGCCAAATTACTTTTCGTCGGCGACCAGGCATGGGAAAACCTGAATGAAGATGCCATGCCCCTGTTGGAAGGAATAGCGTCACTCACCGATTTCTCATCATTGGTATCACGCAATGAAAAACTGACGTATGCTTTCGAACACCGGAATGCGATATACGGTCAACGTTACCCGAAGAATTTCCGCCCGGAGCATATCTGTTACCGGAAAGACAGGCCCGAGGAACTGGCTATTATCAACTATACTTCAGGAACTACAGGCTATTCAAAAGGTGTCATGCTCCCCTATCGCAGTATCTGGTCGAATGTGGCCTATTGTTTTGAAATGCTTCCCGTCAAACCGGGCGACCATATCGTTTCCATGCTTCCTATGGGACACGTTTTCGGTATGGTATACGATTTCTTATATGGCTTCTCCGCAGGTGCACACATCTATTTCCTGACGCGTATGCCGTCTCCGAAAATCATCTCCCAATCTTTCTCCGAAATCAAACCCAGAGTTATCTCTTGCGTACCTTTGATTGTAGAAAAGATTATCAAGAAAGATATCCTCCCTAAAGTGGATAGCAAAATCGGAAAGTTATTGCTCAAAGTACCTATCGTCAATGACAAAATCAAATCGTTGGCCCGCCAGGCAGCTATGGAAATCTTTGGAGGTAATTTCGACGAAATCATTATCGGCGGCGCTCCTTTCAATGCCGAAGTAGAAGCTTTTCTCAAAAAGATAGGGTTCCCCTACACCATCGCTTACGGTATGACGGAATGTGGTCCGATTATCTGCTCCAGCCGTTGGGAAACACTGAAACTTGCTTCCTGCGGAAAGGCCACTACGCGAATGGAAGTCCGCATTGATTCCCCGGATCCTAAAACTCATGCCGGAGAGATTGTTTGCAGGGGAGCGAATATGATGCTCGGATATTATAAGAATCCGGAAGCTACCGCACAAATCATTGATGTAAACGGGTGGTTGCATACAGGAGATCTGGGCGTTATGGATGAAGAAGGTTATGTAACAGTTCGCGGACGTAGTAAGAACCTGCTTCTCACCTCTAGCGGACAGAATATCTATCCCGAAGAAATTGAAAGCAAACTGAACAACATGCCGTATGTGGCGGAATCATTAATCGTATTGCAACACGACAAACTGGTGGCGCTTATCTATCCGGATTTTGACGATGCATTTGCTCACGGATTGCAGCAAAACGATATCCAGAAAGCTATGGAAGTCAACCGTGTCGAACTGAATCAACAATTGCCTAACTACTGCCAGATCAGCAAGATTAAAATTCATTTCGAGGAATTTGAAAAGACAGCGAAGAAATCAATCAAACGTTTCATGTATCAGGAAGCAAAAGGATAAGATTTTTTTCGTATACAAAAGACAAGATAAATAAAAACGGTGAACAAGCACAGGGGTTTGTTCACCGTTTTTTCTAACCTAACCAACTTTATTTCCTTAATCTATCATCTTTCAACAATCTTTTACCTTAAAACCAAACCTATCCCTAACACAATAAACCTCTATTAAATCTTAACCTATTTTTTTTTCTTAAAGTTGTATGAACGAAATAGCCTGTCCTCCTCCGGCAGCCATACGTACAGTCAGCGTATTTTCAGCTGTGACAGTTTGTTCCGTAATCTGATAATCTGCCGGATTCGTTTTCCAGTCCGCCTTCTCACCGTCGGCATAGATAACAGCTTTATATTGTTTGCCCGGTTTCAGGAAGTCCAGTTTTATTTCCAGTGTTCGGGGGAGCCTCATTGGTAGCTGCTCCGAAGAAATAATTATTTTTCGCTTTACGTACAACAGCTACAAACTCTCCCGGTTCTCCTGCCAATGCCTTGGATTCGTCACAATCCGGGTCGAAATCGCGGAAGAACCGGAAAGCAGGATGTCCTTCATAATGCTCAATCATATCAGAAGCCATTTGCAAGGGAGAATATAGAATCACCCAATTGGCAATCTGCTTCGCCAATGTTGTGTTGACACGGCTGTTCCCCTTATCCTGGTCATTCCATTTCCGACGACGGGGAGAGTCTTTGGTTTGCTGGAACAAAATATCAAAAGTTCCCGGAGTGTAGTCCATTGGACCAGACAGCAAGCGGGTAAACGGCAACATTACATGATGAGACGGCGGATTTCCTTCACTCCATGCATTCCATTCCATACCTCTGGCTCCTTCGCGCGTCATCATGTTAGGCCATGTACGGCGGATACCGGTATCCTTAATCGGTTCGTGTGCATCCAATGTCATTCTATGCTCCGCAGCTGTTTCCACTACCTTCTGATAATGGTTGACTCCATATTGTCCATGATGTGAAAGCCCGTTCGGGAAAGCTCCTGCATAACCTGTTTTCAGGATGTGGATGCTGTGGTCGGTATACCATTGCATTGCATGAACCATTTGCCGTTCATAATTCGGGATATTTCCTCCTGTTTCATGGTGTCCAATGATTTCGATTCCTTTTTCCTTGGCATAACGTACTATTTCATCTATGTCAAAGTCAGCGTAAGGTTTCGTAAAATCAAAATTCTGCATACCGCCCCAACTTTCCCAACCTTCATTCCAGCCTTCAAACAATACCGCTTCTATATTATTGGCAGCAGCGAAGTCGATATATTTTTTGGCATTGACAGTGGTAGCACCGTGGCGTTCATCCATTTTCCAAGTCTCTACACCCAGATGCATCCCCCACCATACACCGATATATTTCAAAGGACGAATCCAATCAGTAGTTTCCAACACACAAGGGTCATTCAGGTTCAGGATCAGGGAAGAATTGATTAATCCGACAGCTTCCGGAGCAATCTGGATAGTACGCCAGGAAGTTGTAAAATGGTTGCTTTTGCGTACCTTGATACCGTCCGGCCAGGGAGTAAGTTCCGCCTTCAAAGTGTAATCTCCGATTTGTTTCAGCGTCATTTCGGAGAAATCATACAATGCCGCTTCATGGATACTTCCGTAAACACCATCCGCCGTCTTAAAGGTAAAAGGAGTATTGGCTGTCTCCACTTCGGAAATAGGCTGCTGCTTATAAAGCAATTCATAAGTCTCGGCACTCGCAGGAATCGACCATGAGGTACCGTCCTGACGGAAGTGGAAAGTAGTCAGTTCATCAGTTATCATCAGAGAATCCACATTGGGAACATTATATTCATAACGGAACCCTACTCCGTCATTGAAAACCCGGAAACGAAGGGTCAACTGCACCTGATCCTCATTAATCAGATTGACAGCCATTTCATTATAATGGTTCCGGTTGGTTTTATTTTCTCCCCACGGCTGCGTCCATGTTTCATCTTTGCTGTCGAATGTGGTTTTCTCTATCCGGAAGCCTCCTCCCAGAATAACACCGTTTCCCTCCACAAAACCCATTTTTGAATTTTCTATCAGCAATGAATCATTTACCGACACATTATAAAACGGAGTACCATTCTCATCTACCGTCAACGTCATCTTGATGTGACCGTCCGGTGATTTTACTTCTGTTTTCGGACTGCTACACGCACAACATCCCAGCATACACAGAAAAGCTACAACTAAATGCTTTACTTTCATAGTACAATTATCTGTTTATATATAATACAATCCATAAAGAAGAAACACTTAATTGTATGCGACTTTTCTTTATAAAGAAAGTCCGAATCTGATTTGCTTTGCAGGCAAACCTCAGATTCGGACTTTTATTTTCATTAAAACACCGGATGTTATCTATCAAACATCGCTCATCCGGCAATTATTATTTATGCAGAAGAACATCAGTACCCGGAACAATCTTTCCCATTGACCACACACAACGTACATTCAACTCCTTATCGAGAATCACAATATCTGCATCCAGCCCTTTAGCCAATGCCCCTTTCCGGTCACTGACTCCAATCAAACGGGCGGGAGTTTCGGAAGCCATACGCACAGCATCTTCCAAAGGAATATTTGCTTTCTTTACCATGGTACGAACCAACACATCCATCGTAGCCAGACTACCGGCCAGCGCGGAATGGTCTGCCATTTTACACACTCCATCTTCAATAATATAACGCGAGTCAATCGGTTCATGTCCTTCGTAAGCAGCGTAAGCCAGCGCATCAGTCACCAGACAAGTATTCTCTACCCCTTTCAGTTTATAAACCAGTTTCAGAATAGTAGCAGGCAAGTGAATACCGTCTGCAATAACTTCTACCGTCATTCCATCTGTCAGATATACACTCTCCACCGTACCTTCATATTTATATTCACGGCGTTTATGGAAACCCGGCATTGCATTGTAAAAATGAGCAGCATGTGAGAAGCCCACCGCATACGCCGCTTTAATCTCATCATATTCGGCTTCTGTATGTGTAACTGCCGTCATTATTCCCTTTGAACGGGTATATTTGGCGAAATCATGCGCTCCACGTAATTCCGGGCTGATATCCCAACGCTTGATACAAGTAGTATGTTCCAATAACGGAATATATTCATTCTCATCAGGAGTTTTCAGAAAACCTTCATACTGGCTTCCTGCCATTTTCGGATTCAAATAAGGTCCCTCAATATGCAGACCGAGAATTGGAGAATCCGGTTCCTGCATCAATCCCTCACACACATCGACAGCCTGATAAAGTTTTTCAAACGATGTGGATGACAAAGTAGGAAACATACTGGTGGCGCCATGCTTCAAATGCGCGGTAGTTGCCATGCGGAATGCTTCTTCCGTAGCTTCGGTAAAATCATGTCCGCCGCCTCCGTGCGCGTGCATACTGACAAATCCCGGTACGATTGTCATTCCTCTCGCATCAATCACCGTTGCACCGATAACCGCCAGATCACTGTTGGTCACCTCTAATATTTTTCCATCACAAATCAATACAGAACCGTCTTTCAGCCAGCCTTGCGGGGTAAGTATTCTACCGTTAATTATCTGAGTTAACATAGTCTTCTTTATTTATTAGATTTAAAACAGTTTATTGGTGCCTTCCACTAGTTCTCCCATTGCCCATACGGCTCTCACGTTCAAGTCTCTGTCCAAAGCGATCATATCGGCATCCTTGCCACGCTCCAGCGTTCCTTTACGGTCGAGCACTCCCATAATCCGTGCAGGAGTTTCGGATACCATGCGTATCACATCCGCCAAAGGTATTTCCGCCTTCTGCACCATGGTACGAATCAAGCGGTCCATAGTAGCCACACTTCCTGCCAAAGCAGAACGGTCGGCCAGCTTGCATACTCCGTCTTCAATAATCACGCGCGGGTCAAAAGCAACCTGGCTGTCACTGGCCGCACAAGCCAGTGCATCCGTTATCAGGCAGGTACGCTCCACTCCTTTTATCTTATAAACAAGACGCAGAATAGTAGGTGGTACATGAATACCGTCAGCCACCACTTCGACCGTCATATCATCAATCAGATAAATACTTTCTACCGTACCTTCATACTTGTACTCTTTCCGTTTATGGAATCCCGGCATCGCATTATAAAAATGAGTGGCATGCGTATATCCCGCCTCATAGGCTGTCTGTATATCCTCAAATTCTGCCTGGGTATGTCCTACCGAAGCCAACACTCCTTTCGCTGTGATATATTTACCAAATTGCATGGCTCCGGGAAGTTCCGGTGCGGCATCCCAACGTTTGATACAATGAGTTTCTTCCAGCAACGGAATATATTCTTCGGGATCGGGATCTTTGATATTTTCGGGAATCTGTCCGCCTGCCATGGCCATATTGAAATAATGTCCTTCCAGATGAAGTCCGAGTACAGGGCTATTGGGCTCCGCCATCATCTTCTCTGTAGTTTCCGCGGCTGCACGGATCATTGGAATGGTAGAAGAAGAAAGAGTAGGAAAAATACTGGTGGTACCATGCTGCATGTGAGCTTTGACAGCTACCCGGAAAGCTTCTTCCGTGCCTTCCATGAAGTCTCTTCCACCGCCGCCATGAACGTGGATTTCCACTCCTCCGGGAACGATATACATTCCTTTGGCGTCGATAAGTTTAGCTCCGATAATTGCAAGGTCACAATTGGTTACTTCCAGAATTTTGTTGTCGCGAATAAGCACTGATCCATCTTTCAGCCAACCTTGAGGCGTCAGGATGCGTGCATTAATGATTTGTGTTAACATATCGCTATTATTAAATTAATTAAAGGTCTGTGTGAATCAATGACGCTCTTTTTGGGGGAAGTACACTGATTTTTTCAATTGCAAAATTACGCTTTTCTATTCAATCTATCGATAAAATAGTCCGGTAAACTTCCAATATAATACAAAAAAAAGGTTGTCAATCTTATCGACTGACAACCTTGTTCTATTTGGAGCGGAAAACGAGACTCGAACTCGCGACCCTAACCTTGGCAAGGTTATGCTCTACCAACTGAGCTATTTCCGCAAACTAAATTTCGTCATTCAGAGTAATCTGAAAGATGGGTGCCCAGAACAGGACTCGAACCTGCATGCCTCTCGACACACGCACCTGAAACGTGCGCGTCTACCAATTCCGCCACCTGGGCAAAACTTAGTTCCATTATTTCAAAGAAACAAGAGCGGAAAACGAGACTCGAACTCGCGACCCTAACCTTGGCAAGGTTATGCTCTACCAACTGAGCTATTTCCGCAAAACAACTTTAATACAGAATGTGAAGAGAAGGAGACTCGAACTCCCACGACATTACTGTCACTACCCCCTCAAAGTAGCGCGTCTACCAATTCCGCCACCTCTCCATAATTCTAAAAGTTTAATCTTGTGCCCAGAACAGGACTCGAACCTGCATGCCTCTCGACACACGCACCTGAAACGTGCGCGTCTACCAATTCCGCCACCTGGGCAAAGATTATTGTTCCAACATTTCAAAGAAACATGAGCGGAAAACGAGACTCGAACTCGCGACCCTAACCTTGGCAAGGTTATGCTCTACCAACTGAGCTATTTCCGCATTTTTTCGTTTGCGGTTGCAAAGGTAGGGATTTTCCGTAAACCTGCAAACATTCTGCCTACTTTTTTTCACAGAAATCTGTGCACTTTGCATCTACCGCCAAACAATCTTTTTGATTATCAACTCATTCGGTCACGATAATCTTCATAAGAAAATTGCTTGTATATTTCAGCTTTCCCCTCTTTGGTCCAGATAGCAATGGCAGGATGGTGAATTCCGTTAAACATATTCGTCTTTACCATGGTGTAATGAATCATATCTTCAAACACGATCCGTTCTCCGATTTGCAGTTCATGATCGAAACTCCACAGCCCCATATAGTCACCGCTCAAACAGGAGTTTCCTCCTAGACGATAAATATATTTTCCTTCATTTCCCATTTCCGCACCGCGAACGGCAGGCTGATAAGGCATTTCCAGACAGTCGGGCATGTGGCAGGTGAAGCTGACATTCAATATGGCAGTTTTAATACCACGGCTTTCTACAATATCCACCACTTCGGAAGTCAGCACTCCCGTCTGCCAGGTAAAGGCCGAACCGGGTTCAAGAATAATACGTAAATGAGGATAACGGGCTTTCAGTCCCTGCAATAATTTTATCAGATGTTCCGTATCATAATCTTTACGTGTCATCAGATGTCCGCCGCCCAGATTCAACCATTTCAGTTGCGGAAACCAACGGGAAAACTTTTCTTCGAGATGTTCCAACGTTCGTTCCAACTCAAAAGAAGAAGACTCGCAATGGCAATGGCAATGAAAGCCTTCGATACCTTGTGGCAACGTATCCGGCAATAAATCGGCAGTAATTCCGAAACGCGTACCGGGAGCGCAAGGATTGTAAAGTTCCGTTTCTACCTCCGAATATTCAGGGTTCACACGGATACCACAAGAGATACCGCCTCCTTTTGCTACGGTCATCGGATAGAAACGTTCGAACTGTGCCATAGAATTAAAAGTAATATGGCTACTGCAACGCATGATTTCCGGGAAATCCTGTTCTGTATATGCAGGTGAATAAGTATGTGCCTTACTTCCGAACTCTTCCAGTGCCAAACGGGCTTCATACACCGAACTTGCCGTAGAATGGTCTATATATTCACGGAATATAGGGAAAGAGCGCCACATGGCAAACGACTTGAAAGCAAGAATAATCTCCACTCCCGCCCTGTCGGCTACGCTTTTTATCAAACTCAGGTTCTTTCTTAAAAGTTCTTCTTCCATGATATAACAAGGAGAAGGGAACTGATTAAAATCTATCATATATAAATTATTATCTAAAATAACGCCTTACGAACGTGGATGCAAAAATACAAATTCAAAAGCAAAGAGGGATTGTTTTATTTTTAATTAAGATATTGGTTTTCGCGAACTTTTTCTTATTTTTACACCTTATTATATAAGACGTGTAATTGTTTCATCCTAAATACCTGATTGATTATGAATAAAGATTTAAGAAAAGTAGTGATTCTACTGGCACATCCTAACATCAAAGGATCACAAGCAAACAAAGCATTAATTGATGCTGTCAGTGACATTGAAGGAGTGGCGGTTTTCAACCTTTACGAACTGTCGCAGGACATTGCTTTCAATGTGGACGAATGGAGTAAAATCATCTCCGACGCTTCGGCCGTTATCTACCAGTTTCCTTTCTACTGGATGTCTGCCCCGTCATTACTAAAAAAATGGCAGGACGAAGTGTTCACTCACTTGTCCAAGACTCCGGCTGTCGCGGGCAAACCGTTAATGATAGTAACGACCACCGGCTCCGAATACGACGCTTATCGTAGTGGCGGACGAAACCGATTCACAACCGATGAACTTCTACGTCCGTATCAAGGCAGTGCTATTCATTCGGGTATGGCGTGGCAGACACCTATTGTCGTTTACGGAATGGGAACTGCAGATGCAGGAAAAAATATTGCCGAAGGAGCGAATTCATATAAGCAACGGATAGAAATGCTTATCAATAGCAGTAACGCAGGGAATAATTGGTAAAACAATAAAAAGCGTAGCTTTATCCGTCCTAAAGCTACGCTTTAGCATCCCTAAAGCACTGCTTTAGACCTCGTAAACCACTTCTTCTTCAGCGTCAATACCGGCAGGAAAATAAAAACTCCAATTACCGACATAACCAATCCCCCAATCGTACCTGCCGCCAACGGAAACCAGAAACCTTCTTTCTCCGCACCTATCATGAAAGGAATAAATCCCAAAATAGTGGAAACCACCGTCAGGAAAATAGGAATCACTTTCGTGTTCCAGGCTTTCACGTATGCCCGGAGCGGCGAGAGACACGGGTAACGTTTACGAATAGAATTATATTCGTTCAGGATATAGATACTTGCATACTGTGATACCGCAAAGCAGAACAAAAGAAGCAAATCCTCCCTGGTCAAAATTCAGTTTGAACCAATAGAATGTCAGAAACACGCCGATATAAGATACCGGAATCACAAAAATAATTGCCAACGGCTGTTTCAAAGAATTGAACAGAATACTCGTAATAAAGAAAATGATAGCAATCACAATAAGCAACAGACGATATTGCTTATTGTCCTTTCCTCCCCACGACCAGTTATTGTCCTCCGATTTGGCAGTATATCCCATTGGAAGAATCTCATTAAATTCCTCCAGATCTTTCTTCAACAGCTTATGCCCCTGTTCCGAAGAACCGATATACTCATATTGCAGGCACAGCCGGTACTGCTGGTTTTCCTTGGCTACTTCCTGCGGCATCTGCCCTTTTTCCACTGTTGCCAGTTCCGACAGTTTATATTCTTTTCCGCCTGCCGAAAAAGGATAATACTGCATTGCCCACACATCCCTTTCTTCCGACTGGCGGGAAGACAATTTTATTTTTTCCGTACCTTCTTCCGTCGTCACCGAACCAATCTCCATATTCCGTCCATATATCGGTCGGATAGCGGAAAACAATCTTCCGGCTCCGATATTTTCCTCTGCCATTCGGAGCTTGTCCAGACTGAAATAAAATTCCATATAATCATCCTTCCACCACGAGAAGTCGGAACCGATCGTCACTTCCTTGATGCGGCGGTGAGACAAGAACTTCTCTTTCAGTTGTTCCGCCCGGTCATACAGTTCGTCATAATTATACCCATACATTTTCACCCGGAATGAACCCGCACTCTCACGCACATTATTACTGAATCCTTGGTCCTGCAATCCGTAAATACTCCAATCTCCTCCACCCAATTGAAGTGCCTTGTTTATCATATTAGCTTTCAGCGTATACGGGAAACCGCTCTTTTGGTGCTCTTTCGTGAAATAAATATGAATAGATGCCCTGCGTGCACTTTCCACAGACGTCTGGAACTGCTTGATTTCTTTAAATTCGCTCAAGTAAGTTTCCATTCGCTTAATCAACGTATTCATCTGCTCAAGTGTACTCCCATTCGGCAAATTAGCATTGGCATGAAGCACTACTTCTTCATTACGCGTAAAATAACTTCCTTCATATACTTTCTGTACAAAAAGTCTTAAAGCTCCTCCCAATGCTTTATCCACTACCGGTTTTACCTTCTCTTTATACGTAGAAGTACCCAGTGTCTTATTATAAAATTCCGCCCATTTATCTTCCCCCTTCATCTTTTCCGGCAACAGAAATACCGGTAATCCGAAAGCCAGCAACAATAAAATGCAGACCGCCACCCTCCACCGGCAAAGAATCCGTATCAGCCAACTGTAAAAACGGCTGAAATATACCGGAAAACGATGCATTTTAGAACGTATCCACATAAAGAAACGTATATTTCCCGACTTCCACTTCGCACCTGAAAGCGAAGATTTTTTCCTCCGCTTCAATCCGGTTTTGTCGATCAGGGAAGGAACAAAAAACAGGGCAACCAGCAGTGATACCCCAAGATTAATAATCACTACCGCAGCAAAATCCTGCAAGTTCAGGCGTATCTTCTCATCGAGGAAAAAGATAATGACCAAAGCCCCCATTGTAGTCAACGTAGCCGCCAGTACGGACATAAAAGCCTTCCGGTTTCCACGCCGCAGATAATGGTCGCTCATCACAATCGTATTGTCAATCACCAGGTTTAGAGAAACCGTGATACCTGCCAGAGAATACAGCTGCATTTCAAGTCCGAATGCATAATAGAAGATAACGGCTATCGCTACATTAACTGCCAGACTGGTTACAATCAGAAACAAATACTTCGGACTAAAGGTAATCAATAGCACAAACAGAAGCAGAATCGCTACCGTCACCCCCGTTCGCAGATAAATCTTCCCCAGTTCTTCCTGAATAAACTCCGTTGCATCATAGCTGGTATGAATCTCGTATCCCACCGGAAGAAGTAACCGGATATCATCCATATATGCTTTCACTTCCTTGCTCAATGCCAACTGATTGGCCGTTTCCTCCGCCACGACAGACAGATAGATAGAGTTCAGACCGTTAATTCGGTAGTAACTTTGCGGCTGTTCCTCCACACGGGAAACTTTTTACCAATTCATTCAGACCAATGATTTTTTGCCATCTTTCATCTTCACCTGTATCCGTTCCGCATCAAAGTCCCGGTTATTATATTCGGGAACCAGCGCCAGACGGATCCATTGCCTGCCCGAACTCCCCTGTTCCATATCGTATGTACCCAGAAACTCTTTCTGGTAATGCAACCGGACAGCCTGACGGATATCATCCGTACTTATCCCAAGCGTATGTAACTGTTCGGAGTCATATTCCAACCGCCATTCCATTGGAGTAGCCCCGCCAAGATTAATCTTATAAATTCCCGGAAGTTGTGCCAAACGTGTCTTAATATGTTCTTCCGCATACTGTTGTATCAGAATGGGAATAGCAGGCGCATTAATCGTAAATGCCATAAAAGGGCCCTGGTTGTTCTGCCCCGGACTCTGCATCTGAATATACGGATAGCTCACCCCGTCCGGCAGTTCCGGCCATGTCTGACGAATGATGGTGGACGCTTCAAAACGTGCAACTGCAACATCCACATGTTTATCCAGATTCACGCTGATACTGCCCCACCCGTTTCCTGAAGTAGAATAGATACCCCGAATCCCTTTCACGCGGGCAAGCATCGCCTCCAGTTTGCTGGTAGCTGTCATTTCCACCACGCGTGCCGAAGTGCCGGGCATACTGAAACGCACCGTGAAGCCGGGTAATGTCCGTGAGGGGTTCAGTTTGACCGGAAGCAACGGCACAAGCGCCAGCCCGACCAATGCCACGCAGACAAAAGCCACAATCAGGGTGAAAGCGGAAGCCTTCGAGGACTTTTTTATTTCAAGATTTATATTTTGCATTACCATTATTTATGTAAATAGAAATCTCTGTCATATAAACGACAGCATCTCTGTTTATGATAGACTTAATGGAGATACTACCGAGAATAAACGCCGCAATTATCATTTGATCAGCTTGCCTCCGTTAAAATCGAACCTGTCCGAAAGTGAAAGTTTTGTAGCAAAATCAAACAACGTAAGCCGTCGTATCTTGTAATAATTCAACCAGTAATTCTGCAAAGCAGAGATAAAGTTACGCTGTGCCTGCTGCTGCCTGTTCAGAGAAAGAGTCAGGCTGTTTATATCCGCTTTGCCGATGATAAAACGCTGCTTTGTCTCATTATAAGCGAGTATGGACAAATCCAAAGCTTCTTCCGCACTGGCAATCAATTGTTGCTGGATATTAAAATCACTCACTGTCATTATCACTTCCTCCTCAATACTTATCTCGTCCTGGCGTGCCGAAATCTTCACCACATTCAGGTTATTCCGTGCCATATTATACTTTCCTTTGCGGACGCCCCAGTCCAGCAGCGGAATCGAGACACTGACCGCCACCAAATCCTGCTGCATCGGTTTATGATACACATCTCCGAAGTTGTCCGCCACCTGATTAAAACCGATACTGGCATTCACACTTGCATTAAAGCGCGACTCCTTTTTAGTCTTATCCACATTACGCTCCGCTTCCAGCACATTCTGTTTCAATTCCAACAATTGCGGGTTGTTGCTCCTTCCCCACCTCAAAGCCTCATCTATCGGAATCTCCAGCATTCCCGGACGGGAAGGAAGTTCCAGTTCGATCTGCGTATTCTTATCCAGATTGAGAAAAGAAGCCAGTGAGAACATAGCCCGCTTCAAATCACTTGCTTTATTCTGCAATGTGTTCTGCGCATTCACACGATCCAGCTTCAGAGTCAACAGGTCGGCTTGCGAGATAGCTGCGATCCGGTGCCGTTGTTGCCCGATGCGGTACAACGTATCCGTAGAAGCCAAGTTTTCTTTTGCCAGGTTATATTCCGCCTGCGCCATCGCCAGAGAGAAGAAATAATTCGTCGCCGTTTCCGAAACTTTTTCCACATTATAAAGAAATTCCTTTTTCACACGCTCATACTTCAACGGTTCTATCTTCCGTTCCCATTTGAAGGAGTTATATCCTACCAGACTTTGCGAATACCCAAGCCTTATCGGGACGCTGGTCAGCTGTGTCGCACTATTATCCCCGAAGTTACGCATATAGGCAAGATTCGATTCCAGATAAAAAGTACCTCCGGTTAAATCAAAATTCTGTTTTACACTCAATCCTCCATAAGCATAGTAAGACTGTTGCGTACGGTATACATCCAAATCCTGTCCCGAATCGTATCGTTTCGTTATATCCCGGTTATATTGTGCCGGAGTAACATCCAGTGTCAGACTAGGCAAGCGGTTTGCCTTATATGTCCTGTACTCCCAATAACCGGACAAGTACATATTCTGTGTACGGAATGACTCCAATGAACTGTCATTGGCAAGAGCGATTGTCCGGTTCAAATCCAGTACCAGACGTTTCTGTGCATGAAGCAGGGATTCACCACAGAGGACACCAAGAATACAGAGAAATGCCCATATCCTTTTCTTTGCTGAAAAGAATAACTTTGTCTCCTCCGTGGTAAAATTTAATAATCCATTCATAACTCTCATATTTGAACTATTCGTTATTACTTGCTACTTATTTCTTCTTTCTTTCTGTAAATAAACCAGTAAAGCAATGGTATGATGAACAGACTCACTGCCGTACCGACCGACATTGTCCCTATCATGGCGATAGACAATGGTTTCTGTAATTCCGAACCCATATCCGATGAAAACAGTAACGGCACCATTGCAAAGATAGTAGTCAGCGAAGTCATGATAATCGGGCGCAAACGCCTGCGTCCTGCTTCATGGATAGCCTCCAACAACGGAACACCCGCTTTGCGCAGTTCATTGATAGCGTCCAGTTTCAGGATAGAGTCATTGATTACAATACCACAGGTGACAATAAGTCCGATAGCAGACATCAGATTCAGTGTATGCCCGCAAAGCCAAAGCAGTAATAACGCAAAGGCCACATCTATCGGTATCTCCGCCAGAACAAGCAAAGGTTGCAAGAAACTTTCAAACTGCGAGGCAAGAATAAAGTACATCAGCAACAACGAAATAAACAGGATTACCACCAGCTCGTCCAACATCTCCCTGTTGGAAAAGAAACTTCCGGAGAAGCCTGTATCCCATTCTTTCGTTTCCTCCGCTACCTGCTTCACTTCCCGCATCAACTTGTCCCCGTTCTGCACGTCATAAAAATTAAAGGGGACATATTCACCATTACGCCCCGAAGTAATACTTTTCAGATCCTCAGCAGGAGCTATCGTAACCAGCTCCCGAAGAGGGATATATTCTATGTTTCCTTTATTATCCGGTTCAGTCTGTATCAACGTCTCCTGCAATATTTCATTCACAGTCTTTTCGCTGCCGGCAACGCTGATCGGAAGATATTGTTGGTAAGAATGCAACATTGTCACACTATTCTCACGAAAAGCAGTTTTCAAGATACGGTAGAGCTCATTATAGGAAACACGGTAAAGCAACAGTTTCTCTTTGCTAATACTTAGATTCAGTTGATTCTCGAAAGCGATACCCGTAGGGGCGATTCCCGTCTTCCGTGCCAAGTCCTTCTCCACGCGCCGGATGGTTTCCGCTTCCGGTGCCTTTGCCTTATTACGGGTATAAAATTCGGCTATGATATCCGGTTCGCCTGTGACAAAGAGTTTCTCAAACACAGTCTCCGGCGGAGAGAAAGAAATGACAGAAAGCGGATAACGCTCTTTCAGTCTGCGATAAATTTCTTGCTGTAAAGGAGAAATAGTTTCGGGCGTCTCCGTTCGGAAATAAAGTTCTGCTTCGGAAGAAGAAAGTTCCCTTTCACGATTCAGAAGAAAATCCTGCCTGCCAATGGACGCCGTGTGCTCGGCTACCGGTTCTTCCAGTTCTTTAAAAAGCTCATCCACACGCCGCCTGTTTTCATCCACATGAATATTCTCATTCCACTCGATTCGGGCAATCAATTCATTCTCTTCTATATCGGGCATGCGCTGCTTGTCGATAAAGAAAAAGAAAAATACACAAAGCGGAATGGAAATAGCACAGAACAAAACACTGAACGTTTTATGACTGAATACCCAGTCCACCCCCGCATCATAAAAACGGTCTAATGTATGATCTTTTATCGGGTTATTGAATTTAAAGGAAAGCCACTTCCATTTCCGGGTATGGATACCGGTCCGGTAGACCAGCAGATAAAGTACGGGAAGCAACATGATACCCGTAAAATAAGAAACCATAAGTCCCACTGTAACTGAAAAAGCCTGATCGTAAAAGATAGCTCCGGCAATACCACTCATAAAAATCAACGGTGCAAACACGGCAATGGTCGTTAAGGAGGAACTCAACATGGGAGTCACCACTTCGCTTGTTCCCGTGATACAGGCACGGCGCAACGAATATCCCCGTTCCCGGTATTGCGATATATTCTCAGTTACAATAATCGAACTGTCAATCATCATACCCAATGCCAGAATCAATCCGGCAAGCGAAATGATATTCAGGGACATATTGCACAGATAGAAGAAAACGAAACTGATTACGATAGAAACCACCATGCTAAGTCCGATAACCAACGGAGATTTTACATCCCCCAGAAACAGGACCGCTACCAGACAGATAAAGAGAAAACCTAAAGATAGATTCTGTTGCAGATTTGAGATCGTGTAGTCCAGCAATTCTGTCTGGTTGCGGCTGATACTGAAATCAATATCCGGATATACCCGTTGGAAGTACTCCATCGTCTCTACCAGAGACTGCTTCATCTTATCCATATTCTCGTCCGCCTGCTTGATAACAGCCAGCGTCACCGCCCTTTTCCCATTCGACACAGATACGCCTTTTTCTTTTACGGGCACGATATTCACCCGGCAGAAATCCTTTAACTGCACAATCCGGTCTCCTTTACGCAGATAAATATTTTCTACATCTTCTGCGGTACGCAACAGAGTGGAGAATTTTATATTATATTCATAGTATCCGTCGCGTACTGTCATACTACCCGGCTCCACATTATTGGCAGCCAAAGCCGATTCAATATCTTCAATGGAAAACCCCATCATAGCCAGCTTATCCTCATCGGGTACAATCTGTACCTGACGCTCCACCAATCCGGTCACATCTACCATAGCCACTTCTTCGAGCTGCTCTATCCTTCGCTTGATCACCGATTCGGCAAATTCACACAGATCCAGAAAGGACTGTTGTCCCGTAATGCTATAAGCACTGTCATTCTTCAAAGTCAGATTCAGGTAAAAAACAGGTATATCCGTTGCGCTCGCCTTAATGACTTTCGGACGTTCCGTTTCCTTCGGAAGATAGTTCATTGCAGCGTCTATCTTCTCATTTACCTCGATAAAGGCAAGGTCCGTATTCGTTCCGTATTCAAATGACAAGCGGATAATGCCCGCCCCGTCTCTAGACTCACTGTGAATATCTTTCAATGTAGAAACCTGTATCAACTGGCTGCGCAAAGGTTTCACAATCGTATTTTCCAGTTCACGGGCAGAGGTATTGGCGGCAGACACCTGTATTGTTATCTCCGGAATAGCGATATTCGGAAGCAGAGATATCGGAAGTGTAGAATAAGTCACCAGCCCGATTATAAAACAGGCGGTGAAAGCCATCAGCACGGCAATAGGACGCTGGATTAAGAATTTTATCATGCTTTTCTCTGTATTTATCGTTTGCAGTCAATCATTCACCGCTTATAGTCACCTCCGTTTCATGCGCTAAATTCAAGTTCCCGGTGACAATAACCGTATCTCCTTCCAAGAGGCCATCTTCAACACCACCCTGAGATTTATCCGAGACAACATATTCCGTAGCATTCTCCAATCCCGTATGTACATAATTCCACATTGCCTTGCCTTCTTTTAAGGTAAACACAACCTGTTTGCCGGAACGCAGCACCACAGCCGTTTTAGGAATGACCAACTGCTCCCCTAAACTCCGCTTGACGCTTACCCTTACGTTCATGCCGCTAAACAACTTCCCCTGTCCGTTTACCGCAGCTTTTACTTTTACCATTCCGTTCGAATCTACCAATGGATTGATTTCAGATACGCTGCCTTCAAACGAATCTCCTCCGGCATAAGGAGTAATCATTACTTTGTCACCGGTTTTAATAAAAGCCAGTTCGTTCTCCAACACGGTGAAATCAGTTTCCATCCCACGAGTGTCAATGACAGTACAAAATGCCTCGGACGTATTAGCGAGATTATAAGGTTTTGAAAACAGATTAGCTACTATCCCGTCAAAGGGGGCAACAAGTGTAGCATGTTCCGTTTCTCTTTTCGTAAGTTCATACTGGGACTTCGACTGTTCATAGCCGCTCTTTACTTTCGCAAGTTTCATGGTTTCTTCAGGCACCTTGCTAAAATCATCCGGCGTATATCCCTGCCCGATAAGTACATCTTTCAGTTCAAGCTCCGCTTTCAACAAAGCATCTTCCGCCTGTGATAATTTCTGTTCCAGACGGAATTTATCCAGCTCGGCCAACTTCTGCCCCTTACGAACACGATCACCGTTTTTCACATAGACATGAGCAATAACCTCATTCGTTTCAAAACGAAGATCAGCCTGCCCGCGGGCACTTACCTTACCGTTACTGACTAGTTCGTGATGAAAATCACACCTCTTTAGAATTTGAACGGTGACTTCATTCTTTGAATCCGGAAGAACGGTAGAAACACCTTTATCCTGCTCGTCTGCATCACTTTTCTTGCCAGAGCAAGATGTCATTCCACCATAAGCTAAACAACATAGCAGCATCCATATACAACTGTATTTTCTCATAAGGATATTTGTTTTCATAGCATTTTATTTTATGTTCTACTTAGCTACAAAAGTAACATAATTGGAATATCTATATTTTTTTTATCAGTAATAATTTTCTCAGATACATAATATCATAACTATTCTTAACAGTATACATTTACATTTCGCCCTAACCTATGCGTTCATTTCAAATATTTCTGTACTTCCGCCCGCATCTCTTTTACTGCCGTCGATTGCACTTTCGGTTCTTTCGTTAATACAACCTCCGCCGCATATTTCAACTTCTCAGGCTGCCGATATTCCGATTCCGCATAAAGTTTCACCAAAAGATAATAAGGATAAATCCGTCCCGGAAGTCGATGAGTAGACCGTATCAAACTCTCTTCCGCCTCTTCGTATTCTCCTGTTGCCTGATAGTTTTTTCCGATAATATTAAGAACCATCGGATCACAAGTATATTTCATTGCTTCTTGCATCAATCTTGTAGAATTATCATATTCTTTCAATTTATGCAAACAGTGTCCATATTCAAAAAGGAAAGTTCCCCGAGTCTTCAAATCCGGATACAGCTTTTCATACCCTTCTTTAGCTGCCTGATAAGCGCCAATATTATAAAGCATTTTACTTCGATACCACTCTTTACAAGCCTTATATTGATTATTCTTCCAGTAATATGCTCCTAACAAAGCTATCATCAAAATAAAGAATAGCAACGCCACCTTTGAACGCCCTATGACACAAGCGGCTAACAAGAAATAGAATGTCATTGCAAATCCCGGAATCTGCATCGGATAGGAAGATAAGGCAAACACTAAAACCGAAATCACCCCACCACAAATACCTATTTGTTTTTCGGTAATTCCTCTCCAAAACAAAAAGCAATAACTAGTAAAACAACAAATAAGAAAGGGATTCCATATTCCACCGCCACCTGCAGATATTCATTAAAAGCATATTCCGGACTACCTGCTACCAATTCCTCCGTCTCCGAATATTCTCCATTTGCAAAATATTCTTCCTGAGCCCTCCCATAAGCAGAAACAAATCCATCTGCACCATGTCCAACAACCGGACTTTCAGCAATAGCCAGACAACTGATTTTCCACATTAACAAACGTCCGTTGGCAGAAGCTGCTTTCAGCTGAAAAAGGACATAACCTATCATTATCAACACTAATCCCCCAATCACCAAACCTGTTATCATTGTCTTCTTGTATTTCTGCCCCGCCTCTTTCAACCATGTTGCCCAAGAAGCATGTATTCCGTATACCCATATACCCGAAACTGCGGCAGCCATCCATGCCGAACGGCTCATTCCGGCAGGTAGTACACACAAAATCAACAGCATAACTCCTAATGCCATATAATACTTTCCCTGTTCTACCCATGTGCGTTCCGTTCTTTCTTTCAAGTTTAACCACTCATGCAGACAAAGCGGAAATATCATCGCCAAATATCCGGAATAAGGTCCCGGATTATAGAAAGACCCCGTAAGCGCATACAGGGAATGATTGGAAACAGCCAGACCGTATATCTGTCTCATCCCCCAGGCAGCTTCAATTCCTCCCAATGCAATCAATACCCATGTTACTATCGCCGGAAAAGACAGATATTGTTTCCTGTTCAGGCAAAGAGACAACAGACTGCAAACGACAAAAACAACAGCCATACGTCCCAACCATAGTTTCTGATATGCCATTTCGCCGATAGGAATCTCATTCGGGATAGTAAAAACTATTACGCTCAGAATTGCCGCAACTCCTATACAAGTTACCACATCCGCCATATTCTTTTTTGTCATTTGCATCAATTCCAACTTTAGCTTCATTCTTTATTTGATTTTCTTCATCATCCTATTCCAACGGGATTTCCCCGTAAACTTATCTTCCGAATACCATATACGGGTAGCCTTACCTACAATGTATTCTTCCGGCAGCATCCCCCAATATCTCGAATCCTGCGAGTTAGCCATATTATCACCGGAAACAAAATAATAGTTCTTTTTAAAGCGATACTGTGCAATCACGCTGTCACCCAATACTATCTGTCCATCCTTTATACGTAATTTCTTCTTCTGTTCCCACCCTATCAATTGCCTGTATAAAAGACAATTCGTACGGTTCATCTTTACTGTCTGACCTTTTTGAGGAATCGGCAAAGGTCCGAACTCACGGATAGTCCAATCCATTTGCTTATCATAAGGAAATGTACCTACCACAATACCATATTGTTCCGGATACTTCAGATTCGCAAGAGATTGTTGAGCATTATAATTTCCCAACCGTTCGTCACACCCCCGTATTTTATAAAATCCTTCCCGAATCTCTAAAGTATCTCCCGGAAGCGCAATACACCGCTTTACATAATATTGCATCACATCAAGCCGGATACTATCCCAACGATTCATTCGATAAGGGAAATTAAAAACCAATATATCATTCCTCTTGAAATTTCCCCATCCGGGCATTCGATGAATAGTAATATCTTCATTATTCAACGCAGCAAACACATCGAACAACCGCGCACCCTTTATCATCTTATTAACCAAGATCCGGTCGCCATCCTTCAATGCAGGTTCCATTGAGTCCGAAGGTATCCTGAATGAAGTAAAACAGAATAACTGCATCAAAAACAAAATTACCACTGTGCAGAATAGGAAGACTGCCAGATTCTCGAATATTGCTACAACTTTCTTTACTCTATTCATATGCTTCCTTTAGTTGAATCAGCCTACGATAAGCCTCCAGTCCCAACGTACATTTCACACATTCATCATTTTCACCCAATAATCCCTCCAAAGGGAAAGTCTCTTTCTTTATCCTCTTTTGCAAATAATCTGCCCACAAAATCAACTGGCTCCAATGCATATCAGCATAACCGAAGTCTTGTTCCGCTTCCACAATAGCAGTTGTCATTATCAACATATTGGCAGCGGCTTCCACAGCACAACTTTCCAATTTTACCTGCTTACCGGATACCGGATACAAACCAATATCATAAGGCGGATGTTTCTTGTTCCAATATATCCCCTCACAATATATAAATACAGGGTCCAACAAACTCTTCATCCAGTCGACACGATTGAAAAACAACAATGCCGGAAAGCTTTTATAAGCTTCTCTTACATTACCTAAAGTATCACCGAAACAAAACAATTTATCATCCGGAGACAATACAAATCTATGGGAAGATAAAAAATTACGGTAAGCAGGAAGTATATACTCGGCAAGCGTTTCACCTCCTACTTGTAAAGCCTTGTCATTCCACTTATAATCCAGTTTTTCACTTTCCTGCCTAAGCTCCTGACACCTGTTTCCTACAGATTTCATTAGTTCTTTTACCTCTTTTGCTCCATCATTATTCCAAAAAGGGCGTAAGTTCTCCCCACCATATTGTAAAGTCTGCCCTTCTTTATATCCAATAAGCAACACACCTCTATCTTCCTTCCCCGAACACAACTTTTGTGACAAAATGATATGATTGTCTTCATATGAAAACCTTGTCTCATCCGTCCTCATAGCCAAATACAAACTATCGGACTTCGTAAAACGCCACCCCTGCTCCACCCAACTATTGACTTCTCTCTTACCGAACATCCACCCGTATCCACATCAAACAGTATTTTCACCGTATGCTCTTTTTCTCTTTCCGTACGAATCTGATAAGAAAGAAGGCCGACAGGCCAGCCTGTCATATCCCACTTTTCTGATAAGGAAGACGAGATAAAATCAATCTGAAGTTCTACATCTCCACATTGAAAAACAAATTGAGTCCGAGTGGCTTGCACATCCTTCTGCTTCAATATTGCCGGTTCCGCATCAGTATATGTTTTATTTTCTATGTACAAACCAAAATCCAATAAGGCAGGACCTCCCGTATTCCGACAGTATGCGGCCAGAACATTATCTCCATTAACTATTTGATTAATAGCTTCATCTGTCAAACGTTGACATTTCGTTTGATTTGTAAATCCACTTTTTAACAGATATCTTCCATTACAAAAAAGCTTTATTTGATCGTCGCATATATAACGGACATAGACTTTATGTTCCTTCAACAGGTCTTTATCATCAACTCTGATATGTCTGCGAACATATATATTCTCTGCTCCCCATAATGTATGAGCCGGATAATTACCTTTTACAGGTCCAAAAGCCCCTTTACCTTCATCCCATAAAGAATCATCATATTCCTTTTGCTCCCAACCTTTTCCCGGAAACAAAAAAGAATACTTTCCCTCCCAGCCGATACTGTCATTAGAAAGAGGAGCTAAGGAAAATATGCGTAAAGAGTCACTCCCCATGAAACGATAAGCCTTACCATCTACACACAAAACACCTGTTATCGGAAATACCTTTCCGGTTCTCAACTTCGGATAACTTTTATTTAATGTATCTCCCAACACCTTGAGACTAAAGTCGGGAGTAATCGCCAATAGCGTATGTTCAGAAGGAGTAATGTCGGAAAGAGACAAAATCTTCCTATCCGGACAGGAACAAGCATATATCAGAGAGACAATAACCGAAATAATAATTACCCTCCATACTCCAACAAGCCTGACATTAGTTTTCATTTCCATAGCTGAGTTTTGTTTTCATAAATAAAAATTCTTTCATCCAGCCCACGTGTATGATTTCTCAAAAGTAACAATGCGTTTGCAGGAATATCCCGAAAAACCAATGAATCGGCAGTCGCCTTAATTTTTCCGGCAGACTTCCAGTCGTTGTCACAATAAAATAATTCATAAACATCACCGGGACGAACATAGTTATCCCTATTGCGCGGAGTATAAACAATACGCTCTACCCGTACTTTTCTACCCAAATCAAGTCCTGCCCATCCGCCGGTAGGTTTAAAATAATCGAAAGAGGTCCATGTTTTCCCGTCAAAGACATTTGTATATTCATGCGTCCCGTCATGTTGATAACAGCCGGGAGTTCCTATGATTTTCCCAGATAAGGCTACTGTGTCATTCTTCTCATAAAAAGCGACTTCCGAAACATTACAAGACCCTTTAGCCGGACCAAAATATCTAAGATAACGGTACTCCTTATCAGACCAACTTTTTACAGTAGTACTCAGACGTTCAGGTTTACTTTGTATAATAAACAAGGTATCTTTCTCCAAAAAATCAGGATGATTACTTCCCTCAAAAACTCCTCCTAACATTCGATTTCTATATATATCTTCTCTCCCAATATCACACTTGGCATATAATACTACATCCTGCTTCTCTATAGTGACAGGATAATAGCAGATTTCATTGCTTTGCTTATCAATATAAAAGGGATCTGTCAAAAAGCATAATACGCCATTTTCATAAGTAGCTGCTCTCATAAATGTACCTTTCCGCACATACCGGAATGCCAAATGACCAGCATCATATTCAGTCCAATCAACAGGAGTCCAACGGTCTCTATCGCTAACGCATAAATAAGCTATTTTTCTGCTCCGTTTCACTTTATACTGTTTTTCTAAAGGAATAACCAACTCTTCTTTGAGATAATAACCATATTCGTGAGTTACGTCAATAAATTTAGGTAAACGCCAAAAAGGGTATAGTTCTTCGCCGTACTTTGCCATCTGTTCATACATTTCCCTATTCGCACTAAAAGTATATCTGTACACTTTGGAACTGTCATCCCACCGATACCACCAATTCTCGCGTACCGGCACTAATTTTTGCGGAAAGTCTGTCATATATTCCTCTCCGTCTTTATTCCATGTTGTCAGCCAAAAATGCCCGGCATTTATATAACTTCGCACAGGTACAAAGTCAATAGCACAAGGAATACCCAAAGCTCGAAATAGGTATACGGCAAAATCTGTAACTTCTCTACACGTCCCGGATAAATACTGTACATATTCCGGTCCTATATGTCCAAATGGATATGGCGTTACAGAAGTATAATAATAGTTCTTATCAGGCAATTTACTTATTAGAAAATTAGCGGCAACCACCGGATCTTCTATATCCAATGAATCAGACATACGCAATGAATCCAGTAACGAATTATATTTTTCATAATATGTTTCACGCCAGTATGCTAATGGCTCATCAGCTATTCGATAAGGCAACAAATACTCACAAAATGTTTCAAATGAAATATTCTTTCCCCACGGTTGCTCCTGCCAGACTTTAAATGCCCAATCAATATTATGGCATAGATAAGCAGAATCTATCTCTATTATATCTCGTTTATTTTTAGGGACCTGCATTAGTCCAAAGACTTTTTTCACCGAGTCTGCAACTTGTTCTGAAACTTTTCCTTTGCTTGTTTTTAGCCAAGCATAATAAGATTTATAGTTTTCTAATTGCTCTCCTTCAGAATAGAAATAGAAAGGTATATTCTCTATCAAAAAGCAGGCTGCTTTATACTTTAGGCTATCAGCAGGGTACTTTTGATAGTGACGAATCACTTTGTGTAGTTCTCCCTCATTATCTTCAGCAGATTGTAAAGCAACTTCAAGTGAAGATATTAGTTTTTCTTCTAAAAAACATTTTCCTATATACCACCATCCCAATAAGAAAAATGCCAAAACAAGAATAAATCGGATATATATTCTATGTTTCTTCATCATAACTTAATCTCACTTAGCATTTCCTGAAATATTCAGCAAAATAGGTGAATCTTTTTCATTACAATATACAGTTATAGTCTTATTGAAATATTCAGGTCGGTCCGCTGTATACTTCACTTTCAGAGTTAAATTCTTCTCTGGTTGCACTGGTGTTTTTGAATACTCTACAGTTGTACAACCACAAGAAGTAATTACATTATCCACCACTAGTAATTCCTGTCCGATATTAGTTAGAATAAATTCACAAGACTTTTGTTTCTTCCAATCAAATGTTCCCAAATCCATGTACTTTTTATCTATCGAAACTTCTGTTTGTTTCCTTTTTTCTACCTCGGAAATATTCTGTTTATCAAATATTATATTCATATATAACTCCTTTATTTTAGGGTTATGCATGGGATTGCCTATAGCCAAAACTTTATTATGCTCATCCAACAAGAATGTTTGCAACATTGCATTGGAAGGAAAGTGATTCAACTTATTAAGAGAATCATTCCTATCTATACAAACTGGAATATCAAAACTCTGGCTACATAGTAACAACAACAAATCTCTCATATCTTTAGGATGTATAAAAAACAAAAAGGAAACTTTGTTATCAGATATAGAATCTATTTGTATCATCCATTCCAACCACTGTGACAACCTCAAATTACACCCTACGCATCCTATTGAATCGGTATAAACCAAGATCTTATATTTACTTGTAGGTATTGAATTATAAACAGAGTCCTTACCTAATCGAGTAAAAACATACTCATTATCAAATTTAATCTCTTTATTAATCCATTCTTCAACCACATTAGTAATTTCAACATTTGCCTTCTCTCGACGACATGAATGGCAACTCATTAAAATAGCAAATATATTTATATAAAATAGAACCTTAAGCATACTTTCCATTAATCATAATGTTGAATATAAAAATAACAAAAGACAATAATATTTCTATTCTTTTCAAAGCCAAACTACACAAAGTAATTTCATTTCAGAGATATTATATCTATAGTTAAATCGTCAGTATTATTCTTTTCGTCTAAAACATTGTCAACAAAAAGAGCTATACCACCATAAGTTGCATTCCAACTTGTAAAAGGACTATATCTGCAATTAGATAATTTCGTTTCACCGATTTTTTCCATATTTTCATCGAACAGCATTAAATATAAGTCACGCTCATTGATAAGCTTCTCCATACCTTTTTTTTCATCAAAATCAACTTTATCAGCATGTAAACGAGCATATATTTTATATTTAGGTAAATACATAATATCATAAAAATGAGAATTTTCGAGCCAGTGTTTTTCCAAAGTAGCATAATCCCCGCTTGTCGTACATTTCTCTATTATATTAGAAGTATAGTGACTGTCTGCCAATATGTATTTCCGTTCGTTTGTTCTTATGTCTAGCATATAAATAGAAGATTCAACAGGATAATTGTATACAATATTTTCACCTACAAAATTAACATTGGGGAAATTGATATATGCATATCCCTTACTCATATCAGGAACAACCTTAGACGATGATAACTGATAAGTTGCCATCTTGCCAACTTCATCTATAAAAACTTCTTTTTACTATGAATGTGTTAGAAGGTGTATGTTTTACTAAAAACATTAATGAATGACGAGAGGCATTATAAAACAAGTGAGAAGTGAACATTGCATAATTAGTATTTATTAGTAACTGCTCCTGATCCTCCAAATATTTCTTTAAATCAATCATTCTTTTTATCGTTCCCACACTATCAATTAGGAAAGCGCGTTCTGACTCATCAGATATCCATACAGAATCTAACGATTGTGCATATATTCCCGACAAGCGGACAATAGCATCAGGACCATCGCCTGGCAATACAATCTGAGTTACCGACTTAGATTTCAGATTCATACAATCCAACGAATGCAATCTATAATTATAACCAATCAAATAATCTATTGAATCAACATGAACAGACGAAGATAAATAGTATGATTTTAGTTGCAGAACATCTTGTGGGGGAAATTTAATTTCCCCCACCTCTATTGCAATCTTATCATTATTATCATTCTCTTTCCCCGTTTTTTGTCCTGTGCACGACACTAAAATCATACACAACATAAGAAAAAAGATTTTTAAATATGACATAATAATCAACAATAAGTTAATTTTGCACATCTGTTACCTTCGTCATATTTCTTTGAACTACACTCTGCGCCAGCATGAGTAGGGCATGGATGTAAATAATATGAGCCACTAGTTTCTCCTCCCCATGCAAAAGCTTCTACGTTAGCTAAAACCAGATCTGACAATTTTGTTTCATTTTGTGATATATAAACATTGTATCCTGCAACTATTGCAACTACTACCACAACTACCATACCTAATAATTTCTTTTTCATATTTAATACTTTATATTAGTGAATAAACTTTCATTTCTTCTGTATCTATCATTTCAACAGAATAGCAATAGTTTGCTACATTAATTTTTTATTCTTATGTTTGCATCGGAATCTTTTTTTAAAGGTTAAGGAGCAGATGATATGTAAGCAAATCCGGCAAGATGAACAAACTCATCATCCTGCTCCTTTTTAATCAAGTTAATTATCTAATCTTAGCCAAAGCTAAATTTCAGTATTGGCTGATCGTTATTTACATCCGTCGCCATAATCGTTTTAGTAACTTCATCCACCCAAATACCATATATATAATGGTCTAGCACATATTTACATAATGGTTCTCCTTTCAAACTAAAAACATAAATATACTTACCTCCGTCAGGAAGCCTTCCGCTTTGTCTAGCTATATCTTTAAAAGAGGTTCCATGAAACACCGCATAAATAGCATCATCAGTAACTTGCACATCACTGAATCCCATAATACCTGTTGGTATACCATAGCCATCTGATACTTTGAATTCAGGTTCATCATATTCACCAACACGAATGACATGAGTACTATCTTTTAAATTATAGATTTCAACCACTTCTCCTAACTGAGTAACGGTAGCCAAAACACTATTATGAGAATTATAATCTAAAAAGCTGCGCCATGCCTGGGCTAATGCCGGACGGGCTTCTTGCAGGGCTTTCTTATTTGTCGTTGGTATAGTTCCTATTTTCTCTATTAGCTTACCCTTACAATCAACTTTTAAAAAGCGACTCTCACCTGAATAGTCAGGAATGACAAATGTTGTATCGTTATATATAGCAAAATCAAGTGGTCGAAGTATATCTTCATCCAATGCTACCGTTTCCTCACGAAGCAGTGAATCACCGGATGAAGAAAAATCTAACCTAGTTAATTCGCTTTTGTTAGCATCTAAAGTCCATAATGTATGGTTATGTAAACGGAAATTTTCCATTGACAACATTTCTAAAGGAGAATCACCCCGCCTACCGAAAGAGGATAGATACCGGAAACTTGGGTATTGAAATAAGTGCCCATAATAATCGGAACCATGCAAATCCAACACAATAGCTTTATCTCCTTCTATCCGTATCCGAAAAGGATAACGAAACAAGGCTGTATCAAGTTCTATTACTTCTCCTTTCAATTCTTTTTCTTGTGGAAATTGGGAATAAGGAAATACATTGTTTGCATATTCCTTATTTTTCGTTCCGCAAGAAATAAAGAGCAAAAAAAGAAGAAGAACAGCACTATTCTTCAAGACTGTAACCGCTAAAGACATATTTTACTTTAACTTTAGAGATTGGACAGTCGACAGAACCACTCCCAAGACAAGTATGAGGCATATCTTGCTCATAAGCAGCTAAAGCTTCCACATTATCTAATAACAATGTATTTACCCGAGGCTCTTTTAGTGAGTACTTTACAGAAATAACCGCTACTACCAAAATAAAAAAGAATAATAGTTTCTTCATATATACTATAGTTTTATCGATTAATTAATGGAAGCGAAAGTATGCAATTGGCTTACAACAACAAAGGAATTCACCTAACCATTTCTATCCAACCGATTCTATCCATTGTATATACTACTCTACAGAAAAGGTATTTATGCAAAAATCTCCCTTTTCATCGGAGATTATAGTTATTCAATCAAATTCTTCTAATATACAACTGGTAGCCAACCTTTTCATATCTTTGAACCTCAATAGAAGGAATATTTTCAAAGACTCCTCGTAAACGACTTATTGCATTATGAAGTCTCGACTCATTATTTGATTTGTTCGACCAAAAAATTTCTTGTATTTCTTCATCTTTTAATATAAATTCCGGAGCTTCCAAGAAATGTCTTAATAAAACAGATATTTGTGGTTTCATTAGAATTTCCTCTTTACCAACTATTAGCTTTTTTAAGTCTGCATCAAATATAATATTTTGATCTAATTGATAGACATGAGCAGAAGTAGGAATAAGAATATTTTTATGTTTTTTCGAAAGAAAAAACAACATTATAATACTAGTAATTATGAGTAACCAATAGATGAAAGCATAAATGATTCCTCTTGTACCTACAAGATCAAAAAAACGAAAAGCTACAAAAGCCTTTTAATTCAACTTCGCAACGATAACCTATCGTTATATCAAAACAAGCTATATAATCTTCAAGAAGAAGGTCGTTCGGAAATACGCAACTTGTAGTATTTCCGTCTTTATCAGACAAGAAAAATTGTAAAGCAAAAGCGGTAAACATTTTTTGCTGTTCCAAGTGTTGTTGCCACTTCCCATATAAAGAATCCACCACTAAAGGGTGTTCTACCAAATAAGCGGAATGTAAAATACGCAATCGTGGATCATGAGCTATATTTCTTCTACTTTTTTCTCTATCCAAATAATACCCATGTTCCCCACTTTCATCTGTCAGATAAACAGTATCAGGATATTCCTCCAATTGACGTTTCCGTTCACTAGTGGAAAGATAGCCTTCAAAAGAATCTTCTTGCAATTGTCGCAATAAAACCTCTTTGAATGTTCTTTCCAACTTTTCGCAATACGCTTTTTTTCTAACACTATAATATAGCTGTCCTAAAATGAAAAAAAAAGGCTATCCCCAAGAAAAAAACTATTAATAAAGGATACATCTTTTGTTTTCCAATATACACAATCATATCGCTTAGCTTTCTCATTAATCTCATCACGTGACTTATTTATCTGTTTGAATAGCGCAAAGGTAATAATTTGCAAAAACCAACGGACGATATTAAAAACTATTTTTAGCCATTCATACCTCTTTTTCCATGTACATCCAAGCAAACTACTTATCTTAATATTTCATTATCCAGCAATCGGCATTATTCCCCAGCTGATTAAGTTCTTATTCCGTTTTTACTATATATAATATAGGGTTATCATCGTCAACAAAATTAACGTCTTTAAAAACCGCCTTCCCTTTTTCCGTAAGTTCACTTCCTGCATTTTCAATGTCCATTGGACTCAAAATTGCAATAAATTCATCTTGCCCTTTCGTGAACTCAAAAAGAGGATATTGTAGTCCGGTTAAATCATCAACACAATTTTCAAATGTATATGACCGGGTTACTCCCTGTCTTTTATCATATACAGCAACACAAGGCATTTGCTTGTCGAAGAATATTAATTGTATGTAATTTCTATTTTCCGTTAAATATTTAATTTTTCCACGAGAATTTGCTAATTTCTTTTTTACTTCCCTATGAGGAATATCTTCTAAATCCTCAAAATCAATACTTTCTTCGCCAAAGTTCACTTCATAGGCAACCTTTATTCTATGATCGGATTGCATCTCATAAATCTTATTATCCAAATAGATCCGATATAGCAAAATAGAATCTTGTTTAGAAAAAGGGTGTATAAGCATCAAAAGATTATCTCCCATTCGTTTATTCGGAAAATCTTCATATAGTATCCTTCCTTTTATATCAGTCACAATAAGATTACCCCTATCAAGTCTATCACACACAAAATGCAACTGATTTTTCTGATATTCCATAGCATCAGCAAAGAAATCGAGAGTTATTGTCCCAAGAGGCTGTCCAGACAAAGAATAAGTAAAGAGTTTTTTCTTATCACAAAGCACATAAATTAAATTCTTTTCCTTGTCTATGGAAAAATCATTAATTTGCATATATTCATTAGGCCCGCTCCCTCTTTTTCCAATAGCAAATTTATATTCTCCCTGGGTATCGAATACATACAAACGGGCACTATGCATTTTATCCAAAACAAATATCTTCCCATCATAAAATTCCAACTTACTTATCCCGCCTATCAGACAACTATCATTGGTTTCAAGTGGAATAACGGAAAAAGATGAAGCTATGCTTGACAACTTAAATTTCCCGCCATTAATCTCCTGACAATCAATCATCTTATATTCACCATTCGGAGTGTTTATAGTAGAAGACCGCCTGCATGAAGATACTAAAACTAAAAGGAAGAAAAAGAATAGAAAAACGATACTATTTTTTCAGAACTGTAATACACACTGACATATTCCACCTCGATTTACCAATAGATGTAATCATGCTATTTCGTCTTGCCATTAATTTCATCACGTGATTTATTTATATGTTTGAATAACACAAAGATAATATTATTTATAATAACCAACAGATAATATTAAAAACTATTTAGCCATTCATACCTCTTTTTCCATGTACATCCAAGCAAACTACTTATCTTAATATTCATTATCCAGCAATCGGCATTATTCCCCAACTGGGAAACTTCATCATTTCAAATAATATTTCAATATTACAGGATTATCGTCTTCTTTCAGCGTCTCCATTTTATGAATTTCTTGTGGTGACATCAAATTACGATCCATATATTGAGACAACTCATCCGGTTGGCAAATAGCAAGTAATACATTATCTATTATACCAAAACAAGGATACATAAAGAAGGGCTTTCCTTCTTTCAACAGAAAACCTTCATTCTTTTTCCTATTATAAATATAATGACTGCCATATCCTCTCACTGCTTTAGCTAAAAAGATATATACATAATCATCATTGAAAAATTTAAGCAATGGCAAAGTCTTTCCTGATTTCCTCAGATATTGATATCTTTCCGTTGCGTCTTCTGTTATTTTTCTTCTTTCCTCATCAGAGTCAGTTCTCTTTCCGCTCGCCCTTCCAGGCAAGTTATCATCTTCAACTTCCGCATCCCCAAAATCAAGATACATAATAGGATTAAGTTTCTTTTCTTTCGCATCTATTTGATAGAAATAATAATTAAGTCCGAAAGGAACAAAATAAAATTGTTCTCCTATATGATAAAAACAATTATGCGCCATAGTGTTTTCGGAAATAGTTCCTTCATAATTTGCACTAATAGCTTCTTGAGTTCTCAAATTAACAAATGAAACTTCTTGATCCGTCCACATAAAAGGATTAGTAAAGATATAATTATCTGTATCTAAAGCCATCAAGTAATCCACAGGAAATTCCGGTTTAAACTTTCTCTTTGCCAATAGCTCAAATGTTGGACTATAAGTATATATTGTTCCATAAGGATTGAGCAGATCAATACCTTTTAAGTAAGGCATCCTGCGAAACTTCATCTACTTCGACCGGTATTATTTCAATACCACTTAGCAAACTCTTATTGTTCGTGGAACACGCACAAATAATAATCGATAATACTATTAAACTGGCTGTTTTAATCATTAGTTTTCTATGGAAAATAGTACTTTTAGTTTTCATTGTGTGTCACATTTTTGTATGTCTTAACTACAAAGTTAACGTAATCTATGACAATTATAGAATATCACTCACTATTTTATCTTTTCTCATTAGAAAATCTGTCCTATTTTTAAAATTTCCCTATCAAATACTAAGTCAAAAAAGAAAATTACCACTCCGACCCTGCCAATGGCATACTTTATTTCTGTATCAACAGAGTGACGCTATCGCATACAAATAGCAACGGTATAGAGACCGGATAGCTACGCTATTCCGACCCTATACCGTCGCTATATAAAACCCAATATAATTGTGTTGATTTCTAGTCTCAGCGCTGTGTAGGCAGGGTAAATTCCTGCGAATCGCAAATTATTCCGTTCTCATCCGCCACCGCTACACGAAATGTTACCTCACCGTCTTTCAGTTTCTCGCCTGCATGAATGGAAGCGGTGTAACGAATACCTTCCCCCGGAAGGATTTCCTCTATCATCACAGAAGGAGAAATGCCGAGATGCTTCACCTTGCCCACTGTTTCTACCAAGGGGACAATATTATAGACAGGGTTCCGCCCTTCATTCATAATCTCAAAGATGATCTTGCTATTCTCTCCCGCATCAATCACATGACTACGGTTATCATCAATAAAACGAATCCTGCGCAGTTTCAGCTGGGTAAGAGGTCGCTGCACCTGTGGCTGTTTCTTATATTTCCGGACACGAACTTCCCGTACTTCAGGAATATACGCATCTTCCTCTATCGGTTCTTGTCTCGGTGCTGTCAATGCATTCCCCTATCGCTGCACCGGCAATGGTTCCCACAATATTCCCAATAGCAGAACCACGGTAACCGCCCCTCCAGCCATGATTATTATCTCCGATAAGTCCGCCTATCGAACTTCCCAGACTACCTCCGATAGAAGCACCTGCCATGATAGCTCCCGGATTTCCCATACGCCCCGACGCACATCCACTCAAAATCAAAGCGGAAAGCAAAATTACTGTTAGTTGTTTCTTCATGAGTCTCTCTATTTAGTGTTATTATTTATTCTACCACTTTAAAACGAGCGAAACGTAATAATAGTTGTTTGTCTCCCGCATTTTTAAAATGAATAGTTGCTTTCGCATTGTCTCCCGTTCCTTCTACTTTAATCACTTCACCCAATCCGAAACGTTCGTGCTCTATCATCTGTCCGGCACGTACTCCCGTCACCGACGCAGCATTCGAAGCTGCCGACTGTGCACTACTGTTTCCACTCACCGCACTCACTTTTTCAGGTTTCTCGGCACACTGGGGGCTATAATCTGTGCTTTCGGACGTGCACGCTGTTCGGAAGAACTACTACCGAAAGAAGCACGCGACGGAGAAGCGGAACGAGTGAAGCCTCCCTCAATCTCCCTGCGGAAACGCCCTGCGCCTTCATCAACCGAACAAGGTATTTTCATTTGATAAGGTAAACGTAGATATTTCTCATCAATATCATGCAAAAAGCGACTAGGACTGCCAAACTCCATTTTCCCGTAACGATAGCGACTTTTGGCATAAGACAAAAAACAACGTTCTTCCGCACGAGTAATGGCTACATAAAGCAGTCGTCGCTCTTCTTCTAATGCACGTTGAGAATCAATCACCATGATACTAGGAAAAAGATTTTCTTCCAAACCAACGACAAATACATTCTTAAATTCCAACCCTTTAGCAGAATGAATGGTCATTAATGTTACCTTTTCTTCATCATCTGCTTTATCAGAATCTTGGTCTGTATACAATGTTACTTCCGAAAGAAAATCAACCAAAAGATACATCTGCATTTCCTTCTTCTTGTTTGGATATACAAAAAGCATTTATTCCATTCACAAACTCTTCTATATTTTCCTTACGACTCAGCCCCTCAGAAGAATTATCTTGGCAAACCTCATTCATAATACCCGACCGACGAATAATATCTAGACCTATTTCATAAGCATTTTTATTAATATCATCAGCAATGAAACTTTCTATCAGTTCACGGAAACCTTGCATTTTGGCGTATGTACCTTTATTAACATCTAATCCATAGATAAAAAGGATTACATAGCACAGTCCACAAACTGACTCCATTATTTGCGGATACATCTATTATTTTATCGATTGTAGTCTTACCAATGCCACGAGTTGGATAATTAATAGTCCGTTTGAATGCTTCCTCATCATCAGGATTTACCACTAACCGAAAATATGATATTACATCTTTAATCTCTTTACGCTGATAAAAAGACAAACCTCCATAAATTTTATAAGGTATACCACGTTTCCGTAAAGCTTCTTCAAAAATTCGACTTTGCGCATTAGTGCGATATAAAATAGCAAAGTCATTATACTCACAATCATTTTTGCGACGCAATTCAATAATCTTGTTTACTACAATTTCACCTTCTTCCACATCGCTATAAGCCTCAAATACATCAATAGGTTCTCCTTTATCCTCTTTTGCAGAAACAACCTTTTTAGGAATTTGTTGTCTATTTTTCTCTATAAGACTATTGGCCGCATCAACAATCGTTTTTCTAGAACGATAGTTTTTCTCAAGTTTAAACTCTCTTTCTTTCCCTGATGTCCAATCAAAGACTTTTGCATTAGAGTATTTTTTAGTAAAAGAAAGTATATTATCGATATCCGCACCACGAAATGAATAAATACTCTGCGCATCATCTCCCACCACACAAATCCGTCTTGGCAACACTGTTTCGTCCCGCATCTTATAAGTATTTTTATTTTCGTTCAGGTTTTGCATCAATTGACGTACAATTTCATCTTGTACTTTATTTGTATCCTGATACTCATCCACCAAGACATAACGAAATTGGTCTTGATAACGAGCTAATATTTCTGGAAAATCACGAAAAAGAATATAAGTATATACCAGTAAATCATCAAAATCCATGACATTCGCCAATCTACATCGTTCCCAATAATGAGCATATATTTCTCGAATCATGGGCATCTTGACAGCCCTATCACTTTCATACACTTCCTTATCGGCGGCATATCTTGTAGGAGAAAGCAAATGATTCTTCGCATTAGAAATACGTGCTTGCACTATTCCCGGTCTATAAATCTTCTCGTCCAGTTTCATTTCTTTGATGATAGAATGAATCATACTCTTACTATCTGTTGTATCATAAATAGTAAATTGTGAAGTAAATCCAATATATTGTGCTTCAGTACGAAGAATGCGGGAGAAAATAGAATGAAATGTACCCATCCATAAATAACGTGCCCGCTCCATGCCCACCTGACGGGCTATACGTTCCTTTCATCTCACGCGCCGCCTTATTAGTAAAGGTCAATGCAAGGATGTTCCACGGATTATAATCGTTCTCCAGCAAATAGGAAATTTTATAAGTCAACACGCGCGTCTTTCCCGAACCTGCGCCAGCTATCACCAGCGAAGGACCATCAATATAAGTCACAGCTACATACTGACTCTCATTCAATTCATCTATATAATTGGTATTCATAACAGCATTATAAAAACAATGTGGATTTTTAACAAACCCTTGGCATTCAAATTTGTTCTCAATACAAAAGTATAATATTCATTCGAGAATGAAGGTATTTTTATGAATTTTCATCACTAACTATTTTAACCTAACACCAAAAAGCAATGAAAAGAAGTATATTTTTATCAATTATTTTAGGCTTGTGCCTGATTACCTGCATTCCGCAGGTCATGGCGCAAAAACAAAGCCGCATGGAAAAGTTGCTCAGGTATCTGAACGACAACGACGCCGACAAATGGCAGAAGAACCGCGAAAAGCTGGATGATGAGACGCAAACTTATTACTCTGAAGAACTGGCACTACTGGATGTGCTCCACCAACTATGGAATGAACATAGCGAACAGGCTGCCACAAACTATTTCGGATGTTACGGGAAAGCTTTCCAAGGAAATTTTTCCACGATTTGTGACGAAGAAAAAATACAGCTTTCCGATGTACGGAACAGAGCTGAACAGTCGATTATCTACATCCTGGAAGGCTCGAAGGACAAGATTCCTTTCAGCCGGGCAGTGATAGACAGCATTCGCTCGACTGATTATCCGGTCGACTCCGTAATGCTGCAAAGGCTACGGGATATTCGCGAACTGGCATTATTGGAAGGTATGCTAAAAACACCCACGCCCGGCACTTATCAGACGTATCTCGCAGAATATCCAAACGGAAAGTTCATCGCACAAGTCAACGCGGCCGAAAACAAACGGCTCTATCAACTTGTGGAAAAAGATCCTTCTTCCGGAAATTTCAAAGCATTCTTCGACAATGCCGATATGCAGAAATTCTTTAGGGATAAAGACAGTCGTCCTTATCTTGCGGAGGTCCGTTCGCTTTACGACAATTTCCTGTTCCAGCACATCGACAGTCTCCAAAAAGAAGGGAATGCCACTGCGATCCGCCAAATTATCGACGACTACAAGCATACGCCGTACCTGACTGCCGCCGCCCGTACTCATCTGGATGATTTGGAGTACTTGAGCGAGAAAGCTGATTTTGAACTGTTGAAACCGGCTATTGTCAATTCTGAGTCTTTGAGTTTACTGAAAGATTTTCTCTGTACACATCATTACAAAGAATTTCGTGACCAGGCAAATGCACTACGTAACCCATTCGTCTTGCAAGCCATTCTCGCCACTCCTACTTCTGTAAAATATTACAATCAGGGAAGGTTGATAAAGTCCGTAGAAAATGATAGTACGGGAAATATCTCAACCACTTATACATACAATGAGAAAGGACAGCTCACCTCTATGCTTTCAATCACCGAAAAAAACGGGCAAATAAGTAACGAGATACAAACGAACAGATTATACGATCCGCAAGGGCACTGCATCTTTGAGGTGAAGACGAATCCGAAAACCAAAACGGACATTTACCGGCAAACACGCCGCATTGGTGCCGACGGAAGCATAGAAAGCGACTCGCTGAAATATACAGACGGAAGATTCACTGTCAGCACCTACAACAAGCAGGGACAACTGACAGAAACCAAGGAATACAACAAGAACGGGGAACTTCAGGCATATAAGGCCAATAAGTATGACGAAAAAGGACGGCTGACGGAATCACAACACCAAAATCTGCAGTTCGCCAACGTACCGGATCAAATTCTTTCTCAAAAAGAATCGTATGAATATGACAAATACGGCTACCTGACCCGGATAGTTTACCAACGCATAACGGGCAATAACCAGAAAACTTCCGGTTACCTGACTTGCCTGTACGATGATTATGGTAACCGGATTGACGGTAACTCCTATTACGAATATGATAATACAGGACAATGGATCTATCGCGCAGACCGCGACAATCCGAAGGAAACAGAGCGTGTACAGTACATTTACAAATAAAATGAGATGTAGTGAACCTTTTCCGCCAACCTGCTGTTATTATAGTATAACAAGCCAATTAAAACTTGTAACATTATGAATACTATATTAATGTCTTTAATTATGATGACCATGACTTACGAAATGCCTAAACTTCCTTACGCTAACAATGCGTTGGAACCTGTAATCAGTCAGCAAACAATAGATTTCCATTACGGAAAGCATCTACAAACGTATGTAAATAATCTGAATAGCCTTGTGCCCGGAACAGAATATGAAGGTAAAACGGTAGAAGAAATCGTTGCAGCCGCACCGGATGGAGCTATATTCAATAACGCGGGACAAGTATTGAACCACAACCTGTACTTCCTGCAATTTGCCCCGAAACCTTCGAAGAAAGAACCGGGAGGCAAACTGGGAGAAGCCATCAAACGTGACTTCGGCAGCTTTGAAAACTTCAAGAAAGAATTCAATGCAGCAGCAGTCGGATTGTTTGGTTCTGGTTGGGCCTGGTTGTCCGTAGACAAGAACGGTAAACTGCATATCACCAAAGAAAGTAACGGAAGTAACCCGGTACGCGCCGGGCTGAAACCTCTTCTCGGATTTGACGTGTGGGAACACTCTTACTACCTGGATTACCAGAACCGCCGCGCCGACCACGTAAACGCCCTGTGGAATATCATCGACTGGGATGTGGTAGAAAAAAGAATGTAACCGGACGCATATAATAAACTAAACTATACTATTTAAAAGGTCGTTGTGAATTTCACAGCGGCCTTTTTTCTAGCATAAAAAAAGGTAATATATTTATTGGATATCAGCTACATAAGTTGTATTTTTGCATGATACTTGAATCAACATAACAAACAATTATGACACTTTATAAAAGAAATAAGATATTGTTCATTGTCTTCATTGCTCTCCTATTCTTCTCCCCCCGTTTATGCAATGCTGCCGACACAGAAGAATCTGCAGAAGAGATACTTTTCATTACCTCCTATAATTCTGATACTAAATATACCTACGACAACATATCAACATTTATACAGACTTATACCCAACTGGGCGGAAAGTACTCCACTATCGTAGAAAATATGAATGTAACGGATTTGTCACAGGCCCATAAATGGAAAGAAACGCTAACCGAGATTCTGGATAAACATCCGGGTGCAAAATTAGTTATTTTCCTGGGTGGTGAAGCATGGAGCAGTTTCCTTCATCTCGAAGATGAGAAATACAAAAGACTCCCCGTATTCTTTGCAATGGCATCCCGCAACGGCATCCGAATTCCGGATGAGCCTATTGATATGCAACAATATGAACCCCAGAGCATTGACTTGACGGAACGAATGAAAGAATATAATGTAAAATACTGTTCTTCATACGAATACGATATTAACAAGGATATAGAAATGATGAAATATTTCTATCCGGAAATGGAACATCTGGCATTTGTTTCGGATAATACATACAACGGTCTTGCCGAACAGGCCTGGTTTAAAAAGAATCTGAAAAATCATCCGGAACTGTCTATCACTTACATCGACGGCCGAATCCATACACTTGATATGGCGGTCAACCAATTACGTGTTCTCCCCAAAAATTCGGTAATGCTGCTTGGCATCTGGCGAATTGATAACAGAGGAATCACCTATATGAATAATTCCGTTTATGCTTTTTCCAAAGCCAATCCTCTCCTGCCTATGTTCAGCATGACTTCCACCGCAATAGGTTACTGGGCTATCGGAGGATATGTCCCGCAATATGAAGGGATAGCCAAAGGAATGGGAGAATACGCATATCAGTTTCTGGATAAAGGGAAAAATGACATCCGTAGCATTAATATATTACCCAACAAATATAAATTTGATGCCAATAAATTAAAAGAATGGGGATTTGAAGACAAGAAGTTACCCATTAATTCAATCGTAATCAACCAGCCGATCCCTTTCTTTGTGGCTTACAAAACGGAAGTACAGTTTATCCTGCTCACCTTCTTTGTATTGATAGGCGGACTGATGATTGCATTGTATTACTATTACCGGACTAAAATTCTGAAGAATCGTCTGGAAAGAACAACGAAACAACTACGGGAAGATAAAAAGAAACTGGAAGCGTCGGAGATAGAATTGCGTGACGCCAAAGAGCGTGCGGAGGAAGCCAACCAGCTAAAGAGTGCTTTTGTGTCGAATATGAGTCACGAAATACGTACGCCATTAAATGCAATCGTAGGTTTCTCCAGTTTGCTAATCAATTCCGTAGAACCTTCAGAAGAATTACAAGAATATGCCAATATCATCCAGACCAATTCTAACCTGTTGCTACAGCTGATCAGTGATGTACTGGATATATCGCGTCTGGAATCGGGAAAGCTGCAATTCAACTATGAATGGTGTGAGCTGGTGAACTCATTGCCAGAATATGATTACCCTGACCAACCGGAACAAGACAATGGATGTAGACGTCAGGCTGCAAATGCCCAAAGAGCCATATATGCTCTATACCGACCCGTTGCGTCTGCAACAAATCATCATCAACCTGCTGAATAATGCGTTAAAATTCACTCCCGCCGGAGGAAGCATTACATTGGATTACACGTGGACAAAGAAAAATGTATGCTGTTCTCGGTAACTGATACCGGTACAGGAATCCCCGAAGACAAGCAGGAGCTGGTATTCCAACGTTTCGAAAGCTGAATGAGTTTGTACAGGGAACAGGATTGGGACTGGCTATCTGCAAACTGACCATCCAATATATGGGAGGTGATATCTGGATTGACAAGAATTACAAAGGCGGAGCGCCCGATTTATCTTCTCTCATCCTATCAAAGAAACAGGAATCAACAGAAAAATGAAAAAAAATCGGATGATTTAGTGTTTTTCTGTTTCTTTTTCGCTTACTTTGCCCCCGTAAAGACAAAGGGGTGCCCCATGAGGGGCTGAGATTATACCCTAGGAACCTGAGGCAGTTAGCACTGACGTAGGGATTGTGTTTCTTCTTATCGCCTTTCCATTCAAGCACGCTCTTTGTATTTACTTTCAACTTATTTATTCTGATAGGACAATGAAAGTACAAGTGAACAACAAAGAGGTGGAAATTACTCCCGACTCTACCCTTACACAACTGACAGCACAGCTCGAGCTTCCGGTTCAAGGCATCGCTATCGCCGTAAACAACAAAATGATTCCCCGTACCGAATGGGAACGTTTTTCGTTGCACGAGAATGACAATCTGGTAATTATCAAAGCGGCTTGCGGAGGATAAGGGAATGGTCAGTCTACAATTTATCACGCATCAGACCGAACGGTACTCGTACCTCGAATCGGCACGTATGGCACTCGAAGGCGGGTGCAAATGGATCCAACTACGCATGAAAGAGGCTCCTCTCGAAGAAGTGGAGGCAGTAGCCTTGCAACTGAAACCGCTTTGTAAAGAGCACGAAGCAATCCTGATTCTGGACGACCACGTCGAACTGGCTAAGAAACTGGAAGTGGACGGTGTGCATCTGGGAAAGAAGGATATGCCTATCGATCAGGCAAGACAGATACTCGGAGAAGCCTTTATCATTGGCGGCACAGCCAATACGTTCGAGGATGTCCTACTGCATTATCGTGCCGGAGCAGATTACCTCGGTATCGGTCCTTTCCGCTTTACAACGACCAAGCAGAATCTGAGCCCTGTTCTGGGCTTGGAAGGCTATGTCTCTATCCTCGCGCAAATGCAGAAGGCACATATCGAGCTGCCGGTAGTAGCTATCGGAGGAATCACTTACGAAGATATTCCCGCCATACTACGCACGGGAGTGAACGGCATTGCCCTATCGGGAACGATTCTCCGGGCAAACGATCCGGTAGAAGAAACAAGAAGGATTTTAAATAACAACTAATTTATAATATATGGAAAAGTTAGTAATTGCGGGACGCGAATTTAACTCCCGTCTTTTCCTGGGAACAGGAAAATTCAATTCCAATGAAGTAATGGAACAAGCTATTCTGGCTTCAGGTACGGAAATGGTTACTGTTGCCATGAAGCGCATCGACATGGACAACAAAGAGGATGACATGCTGAAACATATTATCCACCCACATATCCAGCTATTACCCAACACTTCCGGCGTGCGGGACGCTGAAGAAGCTGTATTTGCCGCACAAATGGCTCGTGAGGCCTTCGGAACAAACTGGCTGAAGCTGGAAATTCATCCGGACCCGCGTTATCTGCTCCCCGACTCTATCGAGACACTGAAAGCTACGGAAGAACTTGTCAAATTAGGCTTTGTGGTATTGCCTTATTGTCAGGCAGACCCTGTGCTCTGTAAACGACTGGAAGAAGCAGGTGCGGCTACGGTCATGCCTCTCGGCGCTCCGATCGGCACGAACAAAGGATTGCAAACCAAAGAATTCCTGCAGATTATTATCGAACAGGCGGGAATTCCGGTAGTAGTAGACGCCGGTATCGGCGCTCCTAGCCATGCTGCCGAAGCAATGGAACTGGGTGCTTCCGCTGTATTAGTTAATACCGCAATAGCCGTTGCCGGAAATCCGGTAGAAATGGCAAAGCTTTCAAAGCGGCTACAGAAGCCGGAAGACAGGCTTACGAAGCGGGGCTGGGACTGCAAGCCTTCAATTTTGAAGCAGAGGCAAGCTCACCATTAACTGCATTTCTTGATAAATAAAATTAAAGCGTAGTCGACAACCTGAAACTATGGAAAAAAAACAAAAAATAAAATTCCCCCGCTCGCAGAAAGTCTATCTACCCGGTAAACTTTATCCGAATATCCGTGTAGCGATGCGGAAAGTGGAACAAGTGCCCAGTGTCAGCTTCGAAGGCGAAGAAAAAATAGCTACGCCTAATCCGGAAGTATACGTATATGACACCAGCGGTCCGTTCAGTGACACTGAAATGAACATCGACTTAAAGAAAGGACTGCCTCGTATGCGTGAGGAATGGATTGTAAGCCGGGGTGACGTAGAACGTCTACCTGAAATCACTTCGGAATACGGCCGAATGAGAAGGGATGATAAAAGCCTGGACCACCTGCGCTTTGAACATATCGCTCTACCTTATCGTGCCAAAAAAGGAGAAGCTATTACCCAAATGGCGTATGCGAAAAAAGGAATAATCACTCCCGAAATGGAGTATGTAGCTATTCGTGAGAATATGAACTGCGAGGAGTTAGGAATAGAAACACATATTACTCCCGAATTTGTCCGTCAGGAAATCGCAGCCGGACGTGCCATATTACCCGCCAATATCAACCACCCCGAAGCTGAGCCGATGATTATCGGACGCAACTTCCTGGTGAAAATCAATACGAATATCGGAAATTCCGCCACTACCTCAAGCATAGATGAAGAAGTGGAGAAAGCATTGTGGAGCTGCAAATGGGGTGGCGATACCTTGATGGATCTTTCCACAGGAGAAAATATCCATGAAACACGCGAATGGATTATCCGTAATTGTCCCGTACCCGTCGGCACGGTTCCTATTTACCAGGCTCTTGAAAAGGTGAACGGTGTAGTGGAAGACCTGAATTGGGAAATCTACCGTGACACCCTCATCGAACAATGCGAGCAAGGAGTGGATTACTTCACCATTCATGCAGGGATCCGCCGCCATAATGTTCATCTTGCCGATAAACGGTTGTGCGGTATTGTCAGCCGTGGAGGAAGCATAATGAGTAAATGGTGTCTGATGCATGACCGCGAAAGTTTCCTATATGAACACTTCGACGATATCTGCGATATTCTGGCTCAATATGACGTTGCGGTGTCTTTGGGTGACGGACTTCGTCCGGGCTCTATCCACGATGCCAACGATGAAGCGCAATTCGCCGAGCTGGACACTATGGGCGAGTTGGTGCTCCGCGCCTGGGACAAGAATGTGCAAGCCTTTATCGAAGGTCCCGGACACGTGCCCATGCATAAGATCAAGGAAAATATGGAACGCCAAATCGAAAAATGCCATGATGCGCCGTTCTATACGCTCGGCCCATTGGTCACGGACATCGCTCCGGGATATGACCATATCACCTCCGCTATCGGTGCAGCGCAAATCGGCTGGCTCGGAACGGCTATGCTGTGCTATGTTACTCCAAAGGAACATCTCGCCCTGCCGGACAAGGAGGACGTACGTGTAGGGGTCATTACTTATAAAATAGCTGCACATGCCGCCGACCTGGCTAAAGGGCATCCGGGAGCACAGGTACGCGACAATGCCTTGAGCAAAGCCCGCTATGAGTTCCGCTGGAAAGATCAGTTCGACCTGTCTCTTGATCCGGAACGGGCACAGACCTATTTCCGTGCAGGACATCATATCGATGGAGAATATTGTACGATGTGCGGACCTAATTTCTGTGCAATGAGATTGTCACGCGATTTAAAGAAAAACAAGAAATAACTCTAACAATATGTTCTCAGACGAATTAGAAAAAATATCCTGGGAAGAGACGACAAAAGCCATCTATTTCAAAACAGATGCCGACGTACGCCGGGCTTTAGGCAAATCCGGGCATCTGGACGTCAATGATTTTATGGCACTCATTTCGCCCGCCGCTACTCCTTATCTGGAAGTTATGGCACGCCTCAGCCAGAAATATACGATGGAACGGTTCGGCAAGACAATCTCTATGTTCGTGCCGCTCTACATCACCAATTCATGTACCAATTCTTGTGTGTACTGCGGTTTCCATATCAGTAATCCGATGAAGAGAACGATACTGACAGAGGAAGAGATTGTCAACGAATACAAAGCCATCAAACGACTGGCTCCTTTTGAGAATCTACTGCTCGTAACCGGTGAAAACCCTGCCGCAGCAGGTGTTCCCTACATTGCCCGGGCGCTGGATTTGGCAAAGCCTTATTTCAGCAACCTGCAAATTGAAGTAATGCCCCTTAAAGCAGAAGAATATCAGGAACTGACGAACCACGGATTGAACGGAGTGATCTGCTTCCAGGAGACTTACAACAAGGCGAACTACAAAATTTATCACCCGAGAGGAATGAAATCCAAATTCGAATGGCGCGTCAACGGTTTCGACCGTATGGGGCAGGCAGGAGTACACAAAATCGGTATGGGAGTTTTAATCGGACTGGAAGAATGGCGCACGGATGTAACCATGTTGGCCTATCATCTCCGTTACTTGCAGAAGCATTATTGGAAGACAAAATATAGCGTTAACTTCCCACGTATGCGTCCGTCCGAAAACGGAGGGTTCCAGCCAAATGTTATCATGAACGACCGGGAACTTGCCCAACTGACGTTTGCTATGCGAATCTTCGACCACGATGTAGATATCTCCTATTCTACCCGTGAAAGTGCGGAAATCCGAAACCACATGGCAACACTGGGTGTGACAACCATGAGTGCGGAAAGCAAGACCGAACCGGGCGGATATTACAGTTATCCGCAAACGCTGGAGCAGTTTCATGTGAGCGATGAACGGAAAGCGGTAGAAGTAGAATGTGACCTGAAAAAACTGGGACGTGAACCGGTATGGAAAGACTGGGACCAAGCTTTTGACTTTAAAAGATAAAAACGGATGCGATACGACAGACAAATGATACTCCCCGAAATCGGAGAAGAAGGTCAGCTTAAGCTGAAAAAAGCAAAAGTACTCATCGTGGGTGTGGGAGGGCTGGGCTCTCCCATTGCCCTCTATCTGGCAGGAGCAGGCGTAGGCTGCATCGGACTGGTAGACGACGACCGGGTAAGTATCAGCAACTTGCAACGGCAAGTGCTCTATTCCGAGAACGAACTGGATAAACCGAAAGCTGTATGTGCCGCAGAAAGACTTTCCGCACTAAACAGCGGAATCAGTATCCTGCCCTATTCCACCCGGCTGACAGAGGAAAATGCCGGCAATATCATCCGCAAATATGATATCGTAGTAGACGGATGTGATAATTTCGCCACACGCTATCTGATTAACGATATCTGCATTGAACAAAGGAAAGCCGTACGTATATGGTGCTATCTGCGGCTTTGAAGGACAGGTTTCTGTATTTAATTACGGAGAGATGAAAAAGAGCTATCGTGACCTCTATCCCAATGAAGAGGAAATGAAGCGAATGCCACCTCCCCCTAAAGGAGTAATAGGAGTCACTCCCGCCGTCGTAGGAAGCATTGAAGCAACGGAGGTACTGAAAATAATTTGTGGATTCGGTGATATTTTAGCCGGTAAACTATGGACAATTGACCTGCGGACATTGCAATCTAACAAATTTTCACTATAAAGGTTGGTTTCTGACATAGTTAATTAGTAACTTTGCTAAACAATCCAATTTAACAAAAGAAATGAAACTAATTGTAGTTACCACCCCTACCTTCTTCGTCGAAGAAGATAAGATTATTACTGCTCTTTTCGAAGAGGGTCTGGATATTCTACATCTTAGGAAGCCGGAGACTCCAGCTATGTATTCAGAAAGACTACTGACACTTATTCCGGATAAGTATCACCGCCGCATCGTGACACACGAACATTTTTATCTTAAAGAAGAATTTAATCTAATGGGGATTCATCTGAATGCACGTAATCCCAAAGAACCGCATGATTATGCGGGACATGTCAGTTGTTCCTGTCACTCTGTCGAGGAAGTAAAAAACAAAAAGCATTTTTATGATTATGTTTTTATGAGTCCTATCTACGACAGCATTTCTAAAGTGAATTACTACTCCACATATACCGCCGAAGAACTACGCGATGCACAAAGGACTAAGATTATTGACTCGAAAGTTATGGCATTAGGTGGTATAAATACAGGCAATTTACTGGAAATCAAAGATTTCGGATTTGGAGGAGCAGCAATATTAGGCGATCTTTGGAATAGGTTTGATGCATGTTCCGACCAAGACTATTTGGCTGTGATTGAGCACTTCAAGAAATTAAAGAAGTTAGCCGATTAAAAGAGG
>VOFI01003270.1_pt1 | contig 113497 bp, 114 predicted proteins | sample 5384131 | NCBI WGS metagenome assembly VOFI01 (sample SAMN12384728, study PRJNA508395) | human gut metagenome | isolation source: healthy gut H | host: Homo sapiens | reverse complement strand
TACGCGGTTGTATCCCTCACGTGGTGCTGCGGCTTACATAAACACAAGGGTTTCAGGTTCTCATTTTCACTCCCCCTCGGGGTCGCTTTTCACGCCACTGCTTCACGGTACTATATGCGCATATCTCCGGTCACTAAGTGTTGGCTTTAACACCCTTGGTGGTCCCCCATTCCCACAAGATTTCCTCTCGTGGTACTCTGGATCTGCCTCACCCTTGCCTTTCACGTACGGGGCTTTTCACCCTCTCTGGCCGGGTCTTCCCCAGGACCTATACGGTGACTGAGGTTTGCTCAGCCGGGTTTCCCCCATTCAGACATCTGCGGGTCAATGGATATTTGCTCCTCACCGCAGCTTTTCGCAGCTTATCACGTCTTTCATCGGCTCTTAGTGCCAAGGCATCCACCTTGTGCTCTTTACAGCTTAACCTGCAGAATAGTCTTGCTATTCTCGTCTGGTCTGTTTCGCATAGCGTTGCTCTACAAACCTGGTTGTTTCTTAAATTGCTTTGTTTTCCATTGATGTTACTCAATGGCCTCGGATGTCTCTTGTTTTTGATGATCGGAATGTTACTTCCTTTCATCTTCCTATCTCGTTGTTTGAGATCTTTCGATCTCTCACAAGCTCGATATTGATACTTAGATTATTTTCAATATTCGGTTTTCAAGGTACCATTTGACTGATGATTTATCAGTCATTCAAGATCAGAAGCTTTCTGAGCTTGGATCACTGGTAAATACCAGCGTATATAAACACCTTTGCAGATGATATTTTATATACGAAAGCGTTTTTGCTTTTTATTTTTTAAAAACGGCAGCCACCTGCTCTCCCATACCGTTTCCAGCATAGTACCATCGGCCGCTTAGGTCTTAACCATCGTGTTCGGGATGAGAACGGGTGTGTCCCCTAAGCGCATCGCCACCGGAAATATTGTTTGTGCTATCCTTCAGTCCGCTCGTGCATCTTTTCCATTGGCCTTTCCTCTATTCGCAGATCCTTCGTATCTTGCTCATAGAGCCAAGCCTTCCTATAGAATCGTCTGTGTCTTCGCATCTATCCGAGTAAACTCGGCTATCTGCTCTTCCACATCCTCTTCTGCACTCACTCCTTGATAGCTAAACAGTAATGCAACTCCTTACTTCTTCCATTTCCTTAGAAAGGAGGTGATCCAGCCGCACCTTCCGATACGGCTACCTTGTTACGACTTCACCCCCAGTTATCAGACCTGCCTTCGGCTGCTCCTCCCTTGCGGTTGAGTCACAGACTTCGGGCATTTCCGACTCCCATGGTGTGACGGGCGGTGTGTACAAGACCCGGGAACGTATTCACCGCGACATTCTGATTCGCGATTACTAGCGATTCCAGCTTCGTGTAGTCGGGTTGCAGACTACAGTCCGAACTGGGACGTTATTTTTGGGATTTGCTCACCCTCGCAGGCTCGCTTCCCTTTGTTACGCCATTGTAGCACGTGTGTAGCCCAGATCATAAGGGGCATGATGATTTGACGTCATCCCCACCTTCCTCCGGGTTATCCCCGGCAGTCTCCTTAGAGTGCCCAGCTTTACCTGCTGGCTACTAAGAATAAGGGTTGCGCTCGTTGCGGGACTTAACCCAACATCTCACGACACGAGCTGACGACAACCATGCACCACCTGTCTCCGATGCTCCGAAGAGGGAACCCCGTTACGGGTTTTTCATCGGGATGTCAAGACCTGGTAAGGTTCTTCGCGTTGCTTCGAATTAAACCACATGCTCCACCGCTTGTGCGGGTCCCCGTCAATTCCTTTGAGTTTCATTCTTGCGAACGTACTCCCCAGGTGGATTGCTTATTGCGTTAGCTGCGGCACCGATGAGTCCATACCCACCTACACCTAGCAATCATCGTTTACGGCGTGGACTACCAGGGTATCTAATCCTGTTTGCTCCCCACGCTTTCGAGCCTCAACGTCAGTTACAGTCCAGTAAGCCGCCTTCGCCACTGGTGTTCCTCCTAATATCTACGCATTTCACCGCTACACTAGGAATTCCGCTTACCTCTCCTGCACTCCAGCTAAACAGTTTCCAAAGCAGTCCCGGCGTTAAGCACCGGGCTTTCACTTCAGACTTGCCTTGCCGTCTACGCTCCCTTTACACCCAGTAAATCCGGATAACGCTTGCCCCCTACGTATTACCGCGGCTGCTGGCACGTAGTTAGCCGGGGCTTCTTAGTCAGGTACCGTCATTTTCTTCCCTGCTGATAGAGCTTTACATACCGAAATACTTCTTCACTCACGCGGCGTCGCTGCATCAGGCTTTCGCCCATTGTGCAATATTCCCCACTGCTGCCTCCCGTAGGAGTTTGGGCCGTGTCTCAGTCCCAATGTGGCCGGTCACCCTCTCAGGTCGGCTACTGATCGTCGCTTTGGTGGGCCGTTACCCCGCCAACTGGCTAATCAGACGCGGATCCATCTCACACCACCGGAGTTTTTCACACTGTTCCATGCGGAACCGTGCGCTTATGCGGTATTAGCAGCTATTTCTAACTGTTATCCCCCAGTGTGAGGCAGGTTACCCACGCGTTACTCACCCGTCCGCCACTAAGCTGTTTTAAATCCATCCGAAAACTTCATCAAAGCAGCTCCGTTCGACTTGCATGTGTTAGGCACGCCGCCAGCGTTCATCCTGAGCCAGGATCAAACTCTCATGTTTAAGTTTGTCCGGTCAAAATCAGTCTGGCTAATTTTACCGTTCTACTGTTGTTTTAGGGTTTTTTGTTCTCTGAAATTTCTCTCAGAACTTTTTGTTCTGTTTGGAATTTTCAGGGTTGCATTACTGTTTATTTGTCAAGGTGCTGTTCCTCTTATTGGAAGTGTTTCCAGAAGAACTTTCGTTCCTGTCGCTCAGACAGCTTATTTAGTTTATCATAAGCAGTTCTGTTTGTCAAGAACTTTTTTCATTTTATTTTCAAGCTTCTTTCGAAACCCGGTTGCTTATCACTCGCAGCAACAGTTCAGTAGTTTATCAGAACTTGCTGTTCGTGTCAAGCAGTTTTTTTCATCTTTTTTCGAAGATGATCACCGCCGCTTTCACGGTAGGTTTACAATATAGCATATTGCCTTTTCCCTGTCAATAACTTTTTACCATATCTTTACAAGCATTTCATGTTGTCTCAACAGTGTCTGGTTATTTGGGATAAAAAAAGAAGCCCAGAGATCAGGATTCTCTTTTCTGGCAGAGCTAACGGAGAAAGAGGGATTTGAACCCTCGCGCCGCTTTAACACGACCTACACCCTTAGCAGGGGCGCCTCTTCAGCCTCTTGAGTATTTCTCCACATCGTCTGAATGATCCTCTGCCAATATGCTATTGGTATGCGTCATTTCTGAACGCATAAATTATTATATCTATTTATATTGCGTCTGTCAACCACTTTTTCAGGAAAATTCTGCAATGGCATTTTCGATGCGTTTTTTCACCTCTGCTGCCAACTCCAGCGTCTTCATTCCTTTATATTCTTCATAAGGAATCGGGTCAAGGTAAATCACCTTAACCGTTACCGGTTTGATTGTATGGCTGTCAAATGGAACGAACGAGTTGATCAGTGCTGTCGGGACAACCGGGCACTTTGCCTTATAAGCACTTTTAAAGCTGCCGCCCTTCATTTCCAGCATCTGATTTCCCTGGCGGCTTCTTGTCCCTTCTGCAAAGATCAGAAAGTTATCCCCGCCTTTTACCCGCTCTGCCACCTGATTGATTACCTGCAGGGACTGCCGGATATCCTCCCGATCAATTGACAAAGAACCGGTAATCTGAAATACCTGTTTTAATAATAGGAGATTTCTCACTTCTTTCTTATTTACAACGCCAAAGAAATGATCACAGGTTCCGGCAATTGCCAGGACATCAAACATTCCCTGATGGTTCGGGTACAGAATAAACGGTTCCTCCGGCAGCTTTTCCTGACCATGCGCTTCTAATACAATTCTCCCGCCCTTGCATGCCCGCTCTACCCAGAACTGCAGATGCTTCCAGCGCTCTTCTTTTGTATAGCGCTCGGGATGCGCTGCCATACGGCACAGCTTCGGCCAGCAGACAATTACGAAGAACAGGTTGGTCACCACCATCAGGATAATTCGTTTCATACAAATTCCTCCCTGTATTTTTCTGCAGCGGTTTCATACAAATCGGTTCCTTCCGAGTCCATGCAGACAATGACCGGAAATTCTTCTACGGTTAACTTGCGGATTGCTTCTGTGCCAAGGTCTTCATATGCAACAACCTCTGCTTCCCGGATGGATTTGGATAATAATGCGCCCGCTCCGCCGACCGCAGCAAAGTAAACAGCTCCATTGCGCACGACTGCTTCTTTGACCGCGCTGCTCCTGCGTCCTTTTCCAATCATGCCGAGAAGTCCCAGATCCAAAAGCTGAGGCGCATACTTATCCATTCGGCTCGCGGTTGTCGGTCCTGCAGAACCGATCGGTCTTCCCTCCCGCGCCGGGGACGGTCCCATATAGTAAATAATTGTTCCGTCGATTGAAATCGGCAGCTCTTTTCCTGCTGTAAGCGTTTCCTGCATCCGTTTGTGGGCCGCATCACGCGCGGTATAAATTGTTCCGGTCAGATATACATAATCCCCGGCTTTGAGCTGTTTTGCCTCCTCGCGGGTCATTGGTACTTTGATATGCTTTTCCCTTTGTATTCTCCCCTTTATGCGCTTAGAGTTCTCTTTTGGCATGGCGGTTTACATGACAGCAGATGTTGACTGCAACCGGAAGCCCTGCAATATGCGTCGGATAGGTATTAACATGAACCGCCAGAACGGTCGTGGTACCGCCCAGTCCGCCGGGGCCGATTCCTGTCTGATTCAGCTCCTGCAAAACCTCTTTTTCCAGGTTGCTCACCCATTCAATTTCTGAATGTTCCCCTGTCGTGCGCAGCAGTGCTTTTTTCGCCATCAGGGCGCATTTCTCAAAGGTACCGCCGACACCGACACCGACAACCATGGGAGGACAGGCATTCGGTCCCGCATCCTTTACCGCCGTCAGGATAGCATTTTTGACACCCTCCAGGCCATCTGCCGGTTTAAGCATAAATACACGGCTCATATTTTCACTTCCGAAGCCCTTAGGCGCAACCTGAATCGTCACGCGGTCTCCGGGCACAATTTCATAATAGAGCACGCCGGGTGTATTGTCCCCGGTATTGACTCGCAGAACGGGATCTCCAACAACGGATTTCCGAAGGTATCCTTCTGTATAACCAAGACGGATTCCTTCCTGTACTGCCTCTTCCAGGCTTCCGCCTTCAAAATGAACCTCCTGTCCCACTTCCAGAAAAACGACAGCCATTCCGGTATCCTGACAGATCGGGATCTCATCCTTTTGGGCAATTTCCAGATTTTCAGAAAGCTGATTTAGAATCTGACGCCCCAGAGGAGATTTTTCCTCCTGACAGGCTTTTTCAAATACACAGCGCATATCCGGGGACAGACTGTAATTGGCTTCAATGCACATATCCCTTACCGCGTCCCGCACCTTTTCTACCTGAATGCTTCTCATTTGTTTTACTCCTTACATATATTCACAGTTCACTCGTGCCTATAGTATACCGCGTTTCCTTCCGGCTAGCCACTCCTTTTTGACCTTGCCTTACTTTTTGACATTTTCAAAGAACAGTCCTATACTGTGCATGCATGGAATGATATGCTTGCACGGAATGATGTGCTTGCACGGAATGATCCTCAGATTTGATTAAAAAAGAAAAGAGACTTGCCATGATATTTTTACAGATCTTCATCTGCCTCGCCGCGCTGTATGTGTTTCTGATGCACCCCAGAATCCGCCGCGCAGACAGCTCCCCCTTTCTCGGCACATTTTTTGCCCACAGGGGGCTGCATGATAATAACCATCAGATTCCTGAAAACTCCCTTGCCGCCTTTCAGAGAGCAGTAGATGCCGGATACGGGATCGAATTGGATGTCCAGCTTTCTGCCGACCGGACCCCTGTTGTCTTCCATGATGCGACCCTCGGCAGAATGTGCGGTATCGACCGACGGGTAAACGAACTGACCTTTGCAGAGCTTCGTCAGCTTTCCCTTGTAAATACGAAAGAGCATATTCCTTCTTTTCAGGAAGCATTAGCCCTTGTAAACGGGAAGGTTCCGCTTCTGGTTGAGCTTAAAATGGAACATCTGGATTTCGACATTCCCCGAGAAGCAGACGCCCTGCTTTCAGAATATTCCGGGGATTACTGTATCGAATCCTTTCATCCTGCCGCACTTTACTGGTATCGAAAAAACCGCCCGCAGATTTTCCGCGGGCAGCTTTCCACCAATTTCAATATTGAAAATCACTCTCTGAGTCCGTTCCAGTATCTGTTCGGAAAAATGATCCTGAATTTTATCAGCAGACCGGATTTTATTTCTTATAATCTGCTGTTCCAAAGGGATATCTCCCTGAAGCTGGCGCACGGTCTGTTCCATGCCCCCTGCGCCGCCTGGGTTCTTCGCTCGGAAAAGGAATTGGAGCAGTGTCAGAAGCAGTTTTGTATGTATATTTTTGAAAATTTTTTACCAAAGCAAAAATAACCGGACAAATACCCTCATGAAACCTTCCGATAAATTGCTGCAATTCCCGCAACCACTGCAAGTCCGATAAACGCAATCAAAAGATTTTTGTCCGTATCACACGGATCGGTATGCTGTTCTTTCCTCTGACAACACGTCAGCCTCGAAGCAAATCTGCCAGCTGTGCAAACTGTTCCAGTGTCAGGGTTTTCGCCGCGGACGGTTTCTGACAGCTCCATCCGAGCCAGCACTTCCTTGATTTTTCTTTGGACACGTTCAGCCCCGGCGCATTGGAAAGGCCGTTGACCAGGGTTTTGCGGCGCTGATTGAAGGATGCGCGGATAACAGAAAACATAAACTGCTCATCTGCAGTCTGTACCGGCGGTTCTGCATAGCGATCCAGACGGATGACCGCACTGCCCACATTGGGTCGCGGGATAAAGCAGTTCGGCGGAACGTTCGCAACAATCTCCGGCTTTGCATAATACTGCACCGCCAGGGAAAGAGCACCATAATCCTTTGTACCGGGTCCAACCTGCATCCGGTCTGCGACTTCTTTCTGCACCATGATCGTGATGCTCTGCAGCGGCACATGGCTTTCAAACAGTCCCATAATGATGGGTGTTGTGATGTAATAAGGAAGATTGGCAACGACCTTGATGGGACGTCCGCCGTTTTTCTCCTGCACCAGACGGTTTAAATCTACTTTTAAAATGTCTTCGTTAATTACTTCTACATTATCATAAGCGGACAGCGTGTCCGACAAAATCGGGATCAGAGCTTTGTCGATTTCGACCGCCACCACATGTCCCGCCCGCTCCGCGAGATACTGGGTCATGGTTCCGATACCCGGTCCCACCTCCACAACACAGTCATCTTTGGAAATCTGTGCCGCGTTCATGATTTTTTCCAGCACATGGGTATCGATCAGGAAGTTCTGGCCGAACTTTTTCTGAAAATTAAAGTGATATTTCTGCAATACCTCAATGGTATTGGAAGGAATTCCAAGTGTTGCCATTTTCCTCTCTTTTCTCCGTTCGTTTATTCTAATCCGTAAAACCGACATCCATTGTGCCAGGTAATGTCCTCGATTTTGACAGGTCAGTCCCTTGATCTCTGCCAGTGCAGCTACAACCTGGGGCAGATAAAGCGAGCTGTTGCGTTTGCCGCGATAAGGTTCCGGTGCAAGGTACGGGCAGTCTGTTTCCAGTAAAATTCTCTCGATAGGAAGCTCTGCCGCCGCTTCTTTTAATTTTTTTGCATTTTTAAAGGTCAGCACGCCGCCAATGCCAAAATAGTAGTCCCATTTTTGAAACTCCCGTGCTGTTTCCTTCGTATAAGAAAAGCAGTGAATCACTGCGCGGAGTTGGCTTCCGCCCTCCGCTGCCATCACATCCAGCGTGTCCTTTGCCGCATCTCTGGAGTGGATGATGACAGGCTTATCCAGCTTTTTGGCAAGCTGAAGCTGTCTGGAAAAGCTTTCCCGCTGACGCGCCTGCACCTCGGGCTCTTTGTCCCAGTAGTAATCCAGTCCGATTTCCCCGACAGCAACCGCTTTGGGAGCCGCCAGTTTTTCTTCCAGCCATTCGTAGTCCCGCTCCGTCAGCTCCTGCACGTTGGACGGATGAACGCCGACCGCCGCGTAAATAAACGGATACTGTTGTGCGAGAGTCAGGCTCGTGGATACAGAAGCAAGGTCCGCAGCCACATTGACGACTCTTCCGATCCCCTGTTCTGCAAGGGAAGCAATCAGCGCTCCCCGATCCTCTCCAAACGCCTCATCATCATAATGGGCATGTGTATCAAATATCATCGTTTTGTTCCTGTCTCTTTTTCTTTTCTGTGCCAGTGCCGCCCACGCAGAGGTTCTGCTGCATAAAGCCCTGCCGGCATAGGGTATTGCTTCTGCACAAGTATAGCATACCTTCCGGCTGTTTTACCAATGATTTTACCGGAAATCTTCGACAGAAAACACGATGATACGGCAGGTGCGCCTTTCATCCCTGCGAGAGTCTCCTTTTTGCCTGCCAGAGGGACAGATTGAAGTTTCGAATGCCAAGATTCTTCGTTTCCGAACGTTGGTCTTCTTCATAGGCATGCATCCATGGCACAGCGTCTCCGGTCAGGTCTTTTCGTCCGATCAGAACCGGCGCTGCATCCGCAGACAGACCGCGCAGATAGGAGTAGTCCGCGGCTGTCGGGAGGGCGTCGTCATCATCCTGCGAATACATGACGGACTCCTGGGTATTGGCTTCGCGGGATACATTATAAGATGCAATCCAGTAATCCGGACGCCCGAACGCGGGAATCAGGTACAAAAATGTGACTGCTATCAGCCAGAACCTCGGCAGTTCAAAATCACGCTTCCAGACCGCTATCATCGTCCCTACAAAGATTACCGCCATCACGAGCAGCGCCCACAACACCATCAGCCTAAGAAACGTCAGGGAATATTGGCGAATATACAGATACATTCTCCATGCGCTCGAGGCGATCAACACATAAGTCATTGCGCACACAGCCGTCAGAAGAATCTGCAGTGCCCGGTTTTTGCGAAACCCAAACAGACACACCGCCACAACTGCAAGGTTAATCACGCAAACTGCCAACAGCTGGAAAAATCCCTGACGCGCATACTGTGCCCATGTCATCTGTTCCGGAAGCATCCCTGCCCGTAAAAACAGATAAACAATCTGAATTGTACAAAATACCGCATATATTGCCGTTAAAAGAGAAAAGCACCGTAATTGCAGCCAGTGGCTCCCCAAGGCACTCCCGTCTTTTCCCGGTCAGGCTTTTGGTAAGGAGTCCACGGATAAATCCGTATGCAAACAGATAGACAAGCACCAGCATCAGGAAAACAGTAATAAAATCCGACCATGCCAGTTCTCCGAAAAACCGCGATACCAGACTTGCAAACACCGCATCCGCACTCAGCAAAAGTGCTGCGACAACCATCAGCAGCGGAATGCCGACTACGAGACCGATCAGGATATAGTGACCTTTCCCATTTTCTTTTTGTTTTTCTTCTGCTTTCAGTGCTGCGGCAACATCAGAAAACGGCGTATCCAGATAGGAAAAGGTTCCAAACAGACCTTTCCAGCCGTTTCGGATAAAATCTCCCAATCCCCAATTTTCTGTATTACAAAACAGCAGCAACGTCCATAAAAGCGTCAGTCCGAACAGCATTCCTTTTGTCATCAGGTGAATTTTCAGGTCAGCTGTTAAAAACACGGAGATACCGAGCAAAAATTCTGCCGCCCCATACGGAAGCGCCCTGATAAGCTTCTTTTGCAGACTGTCTCTGTCGGATGGAACCCTGCACTTTGCGGTACAATAGTAAGAATAGTACAAGGTTCCTGCAACGAAAAAAGGATAGGTGATCCCCGATGTATTCCGATATAGGCAGATCGTGTAAAGCAAGGCGTACAGTGCGGTCGCTGCACCAAGACGGCGGCTGGCCGCAGCAGGGATGGTTCTGGAGGCACGATCAGCGTCTGCAGATGTCTGTGCGCAAGTCGCGGCAGTGCTACTCTCTGTTTTGGCTATGCCTGCGCTGTTCTGCAATTTTCCGGTTCCATCTTTTTCTGTTTTCTCATTCATTTTCTACATCCTCCTCATCATCTACATATTGCAGGATATCACCGGGCTGGCAGTCCAGCGCTTTGCAGATCGCATTCAGCGTAGACAGCCGCACCGCCTTTGCCTTATTATTTTTCAGGATAGAAAGGTTTGCCAGCGTGATGTCTACCTCTCCGGCAAGCTCTGTCAGTCCCTTTTTGCGTTTTGCCATCATTACGTCCAGGTTGATCATGATCATGTCTTTCTCCTCCATCCGGTGCTCAGATCGTCAGGTCATTTTCCAGCTTATAGGTCACAGCTGTATCAAAGACCCGGGACAGCACCAGAGAAAAAAGTCCCGCAATCACAAATACCAGGACCGTGATCAGTACCGCAGGGGTCAGATAAAGAAACAGGCGCAGCGCAGTAACTGCCGCAATGCAGAAGCTGCAGATTCCCATCCGCTTTAAGCTTTGCACATTTTCCCGGATAAAGCAGTCTCCGTTCAGCACCGTTTTAAACATCTTTCGCAGCTCCTGCAAAAGTATCAATGCAAAGATTCCGGAAATTCCGAACAGGATCGTCAGTCTGAGCCAGTGCTGCCCGAAATAACTGTCATACTTCCCATAAAAGCGTATGCCAAGGGGCAGCGTCACAGTCACAACAATTCCGGCATAAAACAGCACGTCCAGAAGATATTTGGTAAACAGTGTCAGTCTGTCTTTCATTGGTTCCTCCATCCCGCCGCATACCTGTGCAGCTTTCAAAATAGGTCTCTCTTACTGTGAAGATAGCACCGTTCACATTGAAAGTCAATATTTATTTATCGAATTTCAATAAATATTTTCTGTAATGCGATATTGTCAGGAGAATAAAAAAGAATGTGCCTTGGCACATTCTCGCGCCGAGGCGCGGTTGCCTCGGCAACCATCTACCCCTGCGCCGAGTGCGCATCCTCGCGGAGCGTTTTTATCGTATGGAAACGAAGTTTCCTATACGATAAAAAAGCCCCGCCAATCCTGCAAAATATCGTGATGAATATTTTACAGAACCAACGAGGCTCATTTATCTTTTATAAAAGCTCTGCACGCTGCGGTGCTTTGGAAAATTCCGGCTTATCCTGCTTTATTTGGAACAGGCTGTGCAAGAACCACAGTCAGGATGCTCTTCTGCCCAGATTCTCTGCGGCAGGCGTCCACTGCTGTGCATAGGGTCTGCAGCGATTGAATACGTCCTGTGTGGATTCCGGCTGCTGCATATCGGTGCTATGAGCGCCGCTGCGTTTTACCATTTCTCCCAGAAGCTCCGGATTTTCCAGCATCGGACAGGGTCTTAAATGGTTGTGGTTGAAGGGCTGTCCCTTATGATATTCCTTAAACAGAGGCTGCTGCAGACATTCCAGCAAACTCTTATCGTGGATATTTGCGTTGGAATAATGGATGAATACGCAGGGCTCCACATCTCCGGCAGGATTGATATGTGCGTACTGCCGCCCTCCTGCAATACATCCGTCGATATATTCGCCGTCGTTCTGGAAGTCAATGCAGAAAATCTGCTTGCCTCCGGTAAAGCCACGGATCTCGCGAACTCTGTGGATCATATACTCTCTCTGCTCTGCGTTCAGCATCAGATCCACGTTTGCACCATCACCGATCGGCATGTAATGGAAGTACCAGTTGAAACGAACGCCGTGGCTGATCAGCATGTCGATGAACTCGTCGCTTGTAACAGCCTTGTAGTTCTGACTCGTATAACAAATGGAAGTACCATAAAGCAATCCATACTTCTGCATCAGATCCATTGCATGCATCACCTTGTCGAATACGCCCTTCCCACGACGGTCATCTGTTGCATCCCCGATGCCTTCGATGGAAATAAAGAATGCCATATTTCCGACCTTCTGTACCTCCTTACAGAACTCCTCATCGATCAGGGTTCCGTTGGTGAACAGATGGAATACTGAATTCTGATGTGCTGCTGCCAGCTTCAGCAGGTCGTTTTTACGGCACATCGGTTCACCGCCGGTACACATGTACCAGTGAATCCCCAGCTCTTCGCCCTCTGTTACCAGCTTATCCATTTCTTCATAGGTCAGGTTCAGGGTCTTGCCATATTCTGCAGCCCAGCAGCCTTTACAATGCAGGTTACAGGATGCGGTAGGATCAAACAACAGGATCCAGGGCATGTTGCAGTCGTATTTTTTTCTCAGCTCCATCACATAATTGTAACCGGAAAACATACCTTCATAACCAAGGTTCAGCACGTTCATTTTTAAAATATGAGGATCGATCTCGTTGATGGCACGGTACGCGTACTCCATCCATTTTCCATTGGGATCCTGTACAAATTTGCGGGCAGCATCAAATGCACTCGCCTTATATCTCTTGCTCAGCAGCGGCTCTGCCAGATTGATCAGCTTGACCGCCTCTTCTGTCATATGTTCTGTTCCTTTTCCTCTTACTGCTTTAATCGCTGCGTCGATCGCAACACTGAAAGCGGCACGCTGCGCTGCATGTACTACTTTGTTTTCAGTCATGTCGTTCTGACTCCTTTCTCGCTCTGTCTAAATTTATTTCTCTTTCATTTGTCCCCATCTTACGACGGCTTTTGATTCTTTTCATTGCCCAAATTCCCGTTTTTGTGGCATATTTTCCCACAAAGCAACATTTTGTCCCATGTGGGCACGGACGGGATGCGCGACAGAGCATGGACGGGGTGCCCTGACAGGCGACAGAGCGTGGACGCTTTCCAATTGACAGACGCGGTGTGCTTTTGTATCCTGTTAGTATCGGATTGAAGAGGGCCCCCCTACAGTAACCCGACAACAAAACAATTTCGAAAAGGGGGGCGAAGATTGAAAAATAAAATTTTTCAATCCCGAGATTTGTGTCTGCGCGCACTTGACACAAACTCGACATGCGCAAAAAACGTGCGCAGAAATGAGAGGAAGAGATGAACGATATAACGTCTTATATGTTAGAACAGGCCAAAAAAATTCTTTCCATCGACAGTCCGACCGGCTTTACCGCACACGCGGCGGAGTATGTCCTCGGAGCATATAAAAAGCTGGGCTACGATGCAAAGCTAACCAACAAGGGCGGCATTTTTGTATGTGTCAATGACGGTCCTGACCAGGCGGACGATCCTGCGGACGCACCGATTTTGCTGGAAGCGCACATGGATACCTTGGGCGGTATGGTTTGCAGCATCAATGAAAAAGGACGTCTGATGCTGAGTGCTCTCGGCGGCATGAATCCAAACAATGCAGAGGCGGAAAACTGCCGCGTTTACACCAGAAGCGGCAAGGTTTATTCCGGCACGTTCCAATTAAAAAACGCCTCGATCCATGTAAACGGCAGCTACAACGACACTGCCCGTTCCTATGATGCAATGGAGGTCGTATTGACGAGCCTGTGGAAAGCAAGGCGGATACCGAAGCCCTCGGCATTATGACCGGCGACATCGTCTGCTTCGATCCCCGCACGACCGTAACGGAATCCGGCTACATTAAGAGTCGTTTTCTCGACGATAAGCTGAGTGTCGGCATCCTGCTCGGCTTTGCAAAATATTTAAAGGAAACCAACAAAAAGCCCGCCCGCAAAATCTATCAGCATATCACCGTTTTTGAAGAAGTCGGTCACGGCGGCTCCGCTTCGATTCCTGCTGATGTCGCAGAAATTCTCGCAGTCGATATGGGCTGCGTCGGAGATGGCCTTTCCTGCAAAGAAACCCAGGTTTCCATCTGCGCAAAGGATTCCGGCGGTCCTTATCATTACGATGTTGTTTCTGCTCTGATCGAGGCAGCGCGCACCGCCAAGGTTGACTTTGCAGTTGACGTATATCCCCACTACGGCTCCGACGCAGAAGCAGGGCTTCGTTCCGGTATCGATTGCCGCCACGGGCTGATCGGCTCCGGTGTATACGCTTCTCACGGCTATGAGCGCAGCCATGTAAAGGGAATGGAGAATACATTCCGGCTGCTAAAGGCTTACCTGAATCAGGACTATAGTGCCTGAACGTTTCCTGTCCAGCACAAAACGCAGGAAGTTTTGTAAATATTCTTTAACACCGAAGCAAAAACCTCCGGGTCTGTCGTCTTTTCGACGCCAGCCCGGAGGTCGTTTTATTCTGTGCTACAGTTTTCTCCACCTGCGTAGCAGAGCCCTTTATAGCATTTCAATTCATAGCTGCGTGATCAGCCAATCACCAGCTCCCAATGCATCTTTTCCTCATTCAGGCGATACTGCTTTAACAGCTCCGGTCCGCAAGAGTTGGAACCAACACCGCTCATGCCATAGTCCAGATGCCAGATCACATGTCCGGATTTTTCCAGCTCGTAGTTGTGCATCTTTTCCGTCAGCTCCTGTGCGGTGTAGTAAGAAGCGTTGAAGGAAAGCGGCTTTTTGCCTTCCGCCTTCAGTTCTCCCACCTTTACATACGCACAGTGATAATGGCTGCCATTTTCCTGAGGTTTTACATAGTCCTCAAGAAGCTCATCTACGGTTGTCGTAAAGCGGTCTACCCAGCAGGCTCTGTGCTTATCCTGATAGCTTTCTGTCGGACCGTATCCGATGTATTCCACCTGATCCTGATTTTCCGGCAGTACCAGCTGCAAGCCAAACCGGGGCATGTAAGGGAAGGTCATATCCTTGTCGGCATCCAGCGTCAGTTTGATCTGACCGTCTGCATTGACTTCCCAAAGTGCTTTCGCGCGTAAAAACGGCTGTCTATATACACTGGCGATGGAGAAATCGCAGTGAATGCGTACTTTTTCACCGGCGTTCTCTGCGGTGCAGTCATAAACCCGGATCCACGGTCTGTCATATCCGGCTTCTTCCCAGACCTGACGGACATTTCTGTCATTGTCAACCGGCGCACGCCAGGTTTCAAAGGTCATCGGTGCTTCGATCAGCGCTTTACCATCTCTGACAAGCTCTGTAAACGCACCTTTCTTCTTGCCGAATACATAGCGGATTCTGTCGGAGGTAATGATCCAGGAAGCATCGTTTTCCTCCAGTGCAACTGTTCCGGCTTCTGCAATTTCCAGAACCTTTTCCTTTTCCTCAAACAGCGCAATCTGGTCAAAGCCCATGACTCTGCCCTGTCTGGTCAGCGCCTGATCTGCTTTCTGCACATAGGTCAGCTTCAGATAGGTCTGATCTCCGGAAAGCTCTCCCAGCTGAGGAATTGTGATGCACACTTTTTCATGTGCAGGGCAGGCAATCTCCCGGATCTCGCCCTCTGCTAACAGGGTGCCCTCTTTTTTGATTTCATAACGGATCTGTACGGTATCTGCAAGGTCAGCAAAATCCTGCACGTTCCACAGTTCTACAGTGCCTGCTGCCAGATCTTTTCCTGCTGCATGTACCGGACGGATTTCGTTTTTCCATTCCAGAAGCCCGGTATGGGGTCTGCGGTCCGGATACACCAGGCCATCCATGCAGAAGTTTCCGTCGTGGGGAAACTCTCCCGCATCGCCGCCGTAATGGAAAATATCTCTTCCGTCTGCAGCCTTGCCTTCCCAGGTCGCATGATCACACCATTCCCATACGAAGCCGCCGCAGAACTTGTCATATTTGTACATCAGCTCCATGTAATCATGGATATCCCCGGGGCCGTTGCCCATTGCATGGATAAATTCACACTGAATAAAGGGCTTTCTCATTCTGCGGTCTTCGCAGTATTCCTTTACCCACTCGGTATCCGCATACATCCGGCTCATTACATCCAGCATGGAAACATCGTTGTGATAGCCTGCGGAATTGTAGATGCTTGCTTCATAGTGCAGCAAACGGGTCGGATCATAAGCCTTTACCCATCTTCCGGCGTCCTCAAAGTTTCCGCCGTAGCCGCTCTCATTACCCAGAGACCAGAAAATAACCGCGCTCTGGTTTTTGTCCCGGATCACATTTCTCTTCTGACGGTCGAGGATCGACTCCGCCCAGGCATCATCCTGCGCGATGTAGCCCATGCAGTCGTGTCCGTCGTTTGTATACAAAGTTCCTACGCCGTGGCTTTCCAGATCTGCTTCCGCAATCATGTAAAATCCATATTCATTGCACAGTTCCGGGAAATAAGGCGCATTGGGATAGTGGCTGGTACGAATCGCATTGACATTGCTTTCCTTCATCAGCTGCAGATCGCGGATCACGTCTTCTCTGGTCACGGTTGCACCGGTATAAGGGTTGGAATCGTGACGGTTGACACCCCGAATTTCACCTGTTTTCCATTGATTAAAATCTTTCCATCTTCAACGGAGATTGTGCGGATGCCGACCTTCTGCTCGATGGTTTCAGCGCCTGTCTGGAGCGTCAGGGTGTACAGATAGGGCTGCTCTGCATTCCAGAGCACCGGAGCAGCTACAGGAATCGCTATGTTTTCTCCGTGGGAAACTGCCCTGCCGATTTCTTTGCCCTCTGCATCCGTCAGTGTGCAGTTGATTTCCAGCTCTCCCTCAACCCGGTCAAAACGAACCGTAACCTCTGCGCTGCCATCCTCTGCAACAGGAGTCTGAACCGTAAAGTCATGTACGAATTCCTGCGGGCGAAGCACCAGCTCAACATCCCGGAAAATTCCGGAGAAGCGCAGCTTATCCTGATCTTCCAGATAAGTACCGTCACACCATTTCAAAACCAGAACCGCCATACGGTTGCTGCCTGCTTTGGTTTTGCCCGTGATTTCAAATTCGCTGGGGCTGTGGGAAACCTGGCTGTAACCAACGAATTCGCCGTTGATCCAGACATAGAAGCAGGAATCCACGCCTTCAAAATATAAAAACTGACGTTCGCCGGCTTCTTTTTCTGTCAGCGTAAAATCCTTTACATAAGCACCGCTGGGATTTTCACCGGGCGCATACGGCGGGTCATAGGGAATAGGATAGCGGACATTGGTGTACTGCTTCTGTCCGAAGCCCTTCATCTGCCAGCAGGAGGGCACTTCCATGTCGATAAAGCCCTCTTTTTCGAGATCCTTTTCCCAGAAATGCTCCGGTACTTCTTCCACGCTGGGATACCAGGCAAATTTCCAGTCGTCCCCGCTCAACAGGATCTTGCTCTCCCTTCCATCCTGTTTCGGCACATACCAACAACGGTTGTCCATTGTGCCGACATGCAAAGTGGAGAGATTTTCATAAAAATTCTGCACTTTCATTTGGTTGTCTCCTTTTTATATCCTTTGGTTGATACCGGGATTTTGTCCCGGCTTTCTTTTTTACAGTTCCTCACACACCTGGAAAATATAGAATTTCAGGTAGTAGGATTCCTCCGCCGCCCAGAGGATCGGATGATCCGGCGCCTGTGTTTTAAATTCCACCTGACGCAGTCTCTTATGCGCTCCGTGGGCCGCTTCGCGGATGGTCTTTGCGAACAGCTCCGGGTCCATAAAGTGGGAACAGGAGCAGGTCACTAAAAACCCGTTGTCTTTTACCAGCTTCATGCCCCGCAGATTGATCTCACGATATCCTTTTACCGCATTTTTAATGGAACTTCTGGATTTGGTAAATGCGGGAGGATCCAGGATTACGACATCATACTGCTCGCCCTTTTTCTCCAGCTCGGGAAGCAGTTCAAAGACATCTGCACAGGTAAATTTTACGCGATCGGAAAGTCCGTTTAATGCCGTATTTTCTTCCGCCTGCTTTACGCCGGTCATGGACGCGTCCACGCCAAGCACTTCCCTAGCGCCCGCAATCCCCGCATTCAGTGCAAAAGAACCGGTATGGGTAAAGCAGTCCAGCACTTTTTTGCCAGGACAGAGTCTGTGAATCGCCTGCCGGTTGTATTTCTGGTCCAGGAAAAATCCGGTCTTTTGTCCGTCTTCCACATCCACGATGTAACGGACGCCATTTTCTGTGATTTCAACCTTTGTGGGGAACGGGTCACCGATAAAGCCCTTGAAGCGTTCCATGCCTTCCTGCAGGCGTACCTTTGCATCGCTGCGCTCATAGATGCCGCGGATCATGATACCGTCCTCTGCCAGCACCTTTTTCACAAGAGAAAGGATCGTCGGCTTCAAACGATCGATCCCAAGCGCCAGGGATTCCACCACCAGCACGTCGGAGAACTTGTCCACTACCAGCCCCGGCAGCCAGTCTGCTTCCCCGAAGATCAGTCGGCAGCATCCTGTGTCCACGGTCGCTTTACGATATTCCCATGCGTTGCGCACCCGCTTTTCCAGAAATTCTTCTGTGATCTCATGTTCTTTTCTGCGGCTCATCACCCGGATCGTAATTTTGGAACGGGTATTGATAAAGCCCCATCCCAAAAAGAAACCATCAAAATCCTTTACCGCAAGAATATCTCCGTTTTCATAGTCTCCTTCAACGCGATCGATCTCGTTGTCATAAACCCAGGCACCGCCGCTTTTGAGCGTGCGTCCTTCGCCCTTCTTCAGAATGGCTTCTGCGTACATATTTCCTCACAATCTGCCGCATGGCGGCTCCGAAAACGCTGACGCGCTGCACAGACTTTTTTGCAGCGCTCCACCGGCTCGGCAATTTTATTATAGTATGAAATTCTATTCGGATGTATAATAAGTCTGTCCGAAAAATATAACATTTTGAAACTAAAAGAAAGGACTCCTATGCCGATTTATTTTCGCAACGCCCCGGTGCGTGAACCCTTTATCTACGATTCCATCGGAAACCACTGGCTGCAGGATGCGACCTCGCGTCCAAACGGCTACCCTTTCTATCACTATTTACAGACCGAATCCGGCTGCGGGCGGATTACCATTCAGGGAAAATCTTATCTGCTTCATGAACAGGAAGGCGTCCTGATCGCTCCCTCCATCCGACACTCTTATCTGGCCCAGACTCCGGAGTGGTACACCTGCTTTTGTACCTTTTCCGGAACAGTCGAAGGCAGTATTTCCAAAATCCTGAACAACCGGCCGATTCTTTTTACCACAAAAGAGCAATGTCGGAATATACGCGCGCTGCTGCAGGATGCCATACAGCTTTTCGAACATCCTCCGGTCAACATCCCGGTACTCTCCGTCAACTGTTATCAGGTGCTTTTACAGTTTTCGGATGTCCCGGACGGTCAGAAGCTTCTTTCTGATCCGCTGTATCTGCGCTATGTTGCTCCGGTCATCGAAGAAATAGAAACCTGCTACAGTCTGCCCCTCACAGTGGCCCAGCTGAGTCGTCAGGTATTTGTCACGCCCCAATATCTATCACGGCTGTTTCAGCGTTTTCTGGGCTGCTCGGTCTACGAATATCTGATGACCTGCCGCATCAACCGTGCCAAAGAGCTTCTGCTGACAGCACCGCGGATGGAGGTGCAGGAAATCGCTGCGCAGACCGGCTTTTCCGATCCGAGTCACTTTATCGCCATGTTCCGCAAAAACACCGGACGGACACCGCTAGAGTTTCGGAAAATCAAATAATGCTGTGTGCAGCGGCGTGTTTTATCTCAGTCCATTGAGTTTTTCCCGATCCATCTGAAACGGATAGTTTTTGAGCTTCGCGGGATTGGAAAGCAGATCATTCATGGTGCGCTCCCAGAGCTCACGGGAAATTTTTCTTCTCCGATCAGACTGTAAATATAGGCCTCGAAGCTCTGATGACTGCCAAAACCAAGCAAAGTCAGAACGCGCATCGCCTCTTCCTGGTCACCGTAGCAGCGCAGAAAGCCCGGCAGAAACATGCCAACCGCTTTGCCGTGGGGCGTTCCCAGTTCGCAGGTTACGCGATAGCTCAATCCGTGGGGCAGACTCGTACCGGTATGAGAAATCGCCATACCTCCAAGGGTGCATGCCTGCATAAGAAGCTCCCTCTGCGCTTCGCCGATTTCATAGGAAGCGAGCGCATCCTTTACCTTTGCAAAGGTCCGCAGGCCCATCTCGCTGTAAACACGGCTGTAGGGCGTAGCGTTCGTGTTTAAATGGCTCTCCACCAGATGTGCTAACGTATCCACCGCCGTGTTGATACAGCCGGTTTTGGAAGCAGTCTGCAGATACGTAGAATCCACCAATGCAAGCTCTGGGAAAATATGGTGGCTGATGCTCTGTTTTACCAGCTCGCCCGCCTTGGCTTCTGTGGAAGTCTCCGAAGCTGCCGCCGTAGTCAGCTCGATCTTCGGCATTACAACTCTCGTTAAGATCGCATACGGTGTAACCTCCGAACCGGTTCCTGCTGTCGTCGGTACTGCCGCGACCGTCAGGGCTTTATTTGCCGCCTGTTTGACCGCTGCATCTGTTTCATATAAAAAGTCTGCTTTTTTCTCCGGGTTGGCGATCATCAGCGCAATTGCCTTAGAAGCGTCCATGGGAGAACCGCCGCCGATTCCGATCACAAAATCGACCTTTTCCGAAAGCCCCAGGGCAGTCGCCCGCATCACAGTTTCCACCGAAGGATTTTCCTCGATTCCGTCAAAAATCACATAGGGCACTTGCTCGCGGTTCAGCGCATCCTCCACGTCCTGCAGGGAACCGTTTACACGGGAAGAATGCTTTCCCGTTACAAGCAGTGCTTTTGTTCCCAGCTCCGCCAGCTCCTGGCTGTGCTGCCGGACACAGCCTTTCTCGTTATAAACCTTTGTTGGCATGTATAATTTCATTGCAATTCCTCCATTCTAAGACGTGCATAAGCATACTGCTCTGTTTCTGCAATACAGCGCCGCACCCTTTCTTCTGTCGCAGGATCTTCAAAATTCAGCTCTAAAAAACGCTTTTTATAATAGCCCTGTTTCAGCGCAATTCGCAGGCTTTCTGCAAAATTCAGATCAAAGAAAAAGCCGAGAAAGCTGACCCAGACATCCAGCCCGGTTTTTCGTTCCTGTTTTTTGATGCAGTAATGACCCAAAATGCTCCCATATACCACATCTGAAACTGCTTCCTGTCCCACCTGCTCTGCGGAAAAACCGGTGGTATCTACAGGATCCTCCTGGGCAAACACCCGGAAAATATCGCATTTATCCGCATCCCGGATTAACTTCGCAAAAAGCAGCGTCTTTTCATCCAGGCCATCCTCAATCGCAAGGCGGTTATGGTTTCCAATGGCCGTCAAAACCTGCTCTCTTTCCCTGTCAGAAAGCTCACCCAGAAAATCGCCCTGCCGCAGGATTTCGCACCCTAACTGCGCGTGGTCGATGCTTTTATAATCCAGAAACGTGTGATAGCGCTTCAGCTGCTCAAATCTTCCGATATCGTGATATACCGCACACAGATACGCCAGCTCTCTGTCACTTTCCGAAAGTGGGAGCGCCGCTGTAAGCTGTTCCATCACCTCCGTCACCCTTTGCGTATGAATAATTTTTAGTTTGATCCTGGTATCACTTCCGTCGTCATAGGCAGACGTATATTCCAGAGATTTCTGCATAGCATCCATTTTTTTCGTCTCCATTCTGTAAGCGCATGGCAGTGGCTCTACAGCATTTTCCACATATGGTCCAGCTGCCCGCAGCATGCCGTGATGCCTGCGCTTTTGTCTCTTTTATTCAATTCAGGCGGCACTGCTGCCTCAGATTTCTCTCCGCAGCGATTCAAACACTGTATCGTAATGCTCCGACATTTCTTCAAAGTTATTCAGCAGCTGTTCCAGCACCCGGTAAAACGTCTGCAAATCCTCCGGCGCGATATTTTTGTCCGCATTTTCTTGTACCAGCCCGATGACCTGACGGATTTTGGCGGTCTGCAGGCTGCCCTGCTCTGTCAGAACATAGCGGGCGCGGTAACGTCCCGGTTCTCCTTGTTTTTCCACCATTCCGGCTGCGATCAGCTCCGAAAATGTCCGGGAAATCAGCGCCGGGTCAAGGTCACAGGCCGCTGCCACCTCTGCAAACTGAAGTCCCTCCGAATGTCCGCTCAGCGCGTACAGCACCGCCGTGTGTGCAGCCTTTAATCCTACCATCCCCATTCCAGCTGTTTTGACTGCCTGTACTTTTTTATTCATTCTGGAAAGAGAAAGGGTAAATTTCAAAAAACGGTCATCCTTCATGGCTCTCATTTCCTTTCCCCAGATGTTTTGCATATTCCTGTCCTTCCCGGACATAATGGGCTGCATTTTCCAGATTGGAGGTGATTTCCGCTTCCGTTACACTGCGGATGATTTTGGCAGGGCTTCCATAAACCAGTGAGCCCTCCGGAATCTGCATATTCTGCGTCACCAGCGCTCCTGCTCCAACGATACAATTTTTGCCGACGGACGCGCCGTTTAAGATAATTGCACCCATTCCAATCAGTGTATTGTCCCCAACGCTGCAGCCGTGCACAATCGCGCTGTGCCCGATCGTGACATTTTTTCCCACAGTCACGCTGTAGCCCTTGTCCACATGAATGACGCAGTTATCCTGCACGTTCGTACCCGTGCCGATCGATACGCTGCCTGCTCCGGCACGCACGGTTGCGTGGAACCAGATACTGCAGTTTTCTGCGATCGAGACGTCCCCATATATGTCTGCACTGGGCGCAATAAACGCCGACGGGTCAATGTCCGGATTTTTCCACATCTGATTTGCCCCCTTTCTGAGCAGGCTTCGCCTGTTTGTGCTCACTTGCGCTCATTGTAGCATAGAATTCCTGTCAAAAAAAGAGCGGCAGGAATTTCCCTTTATCCCTGCCGCCCTTTTAGCCTTATTTTTTCATAGTCCTTTTCTTCCAGAAGTCCGTTGGAAACCATGGTCGCCGTGAAATCCAGTTCAAAATCCTGCGCCGCTGGTCGCCGCTGCCGCGTCACCGCAGCCGCCGACACACATTGCAGCAGCGGTAAAAAGCGCTGCTGCGGTCATTTTATACCGATTCTTTTTATCCTGAAAGTCAAACATAATTTTCCCTCCTCACTCCACATTTTTCAATGCCATATCCATCGGGACTTTTCCGATTCGTTTCAGCTCCAGTGCAGCCACAACCCCATAGCAGATGACTCCTGCCACAAACATTTCCACATAAATCCTCGGGTCAATCCAGTAAGGCAGGTACCCCGTCATCATTTGTGACAGCATTGCTTTCCAGATGATACCGATAATCCTGACGTTCAGCGGAATATTGATCAGCACGCAGAGCACGATAACAATTGAGGTTGGCATAACATAGAGCCTTGCAATCTCTCCTTTGGAGTAACCGAGAATTTTTGCCATGGAAATCGACTGCGCATTTTTTTCAATGATAATTTTACTCAGCAGATAAACAAGAACAGCAAATATCAGAACTGCAAAAAGCTGACCAGCCACATCATCCCGCCCATGGAAATCTTCATGATATCAGGGGCAAAAGGGCTAAGCCTACATGAGCCTACTCATAGGTGGGTGAGAGCCCTTTTTCCCTGACGCCATATCCATCGGGTTCAAAAATTCATTTTTCAGAAGTAGAATAGGCTAACTTTTGTTCGCTGTCAATGTTTTAAGCTACAGTTCACTCGTACCCTTCTGAGTCCAGATTCCGTGCTTGCACGAAAATCTGAACTCAGAAGGGTACGAAGGGAGCGCCATTTTATGAGCAAAAAGAGCTGCGAAGCAGCGGAGAGCGTCGAAGACGCGGTTTTGCGAATGGCGCGGGTGAACAGTAACTATTTCAGGAAAAGCTCAAGAATTTCTGTGAATTACGGGTTGTCAATTCCTTTTTTTCCCGTTATACTTTTCGGGACATAGTCTTTGCGGATTGTGAGGGCACAAAAGCACGAAGCAATCCGATATCAACACTCAGAATTCAGAAAGTACAGAGAGAACAATATGAGTATTTTAAACGTAGAACATCTGTCTCACGGCTTTGGCGACAGAGCCATTTTCCATGACGTTTCCTTCCGTCTTTTTAAAGGGTGAGCACATCGGCTTAATCGGCGCAAACGGCGAGGGAAAATCCACCTTTATGAACATCATCACCGGTCGCCTGCAGCCCGATGAAGGTAAGGTCGAATGGTCCAAAAATGTCCGCGCCGGTTATCTGGATCAGCACACTGCCCTTGAAAAGGGCATGACCATCCGTCAGGTACTGACCTCTGCCTTTGATTTTTTGCTGGATATGGAGCAGGAATTAAACGGAACTTATGAAAAGATGGGCGAAGCAGATGAGGATACCATGCAGCAGCTGATGGAGGACGCCGGAACGCTGCAGGAGCTTTTGACTGCACACGATTTTTATATGATCGATTCCAAGGTTGAGGAGGTTGGCCGCGCCCTCGGGCTTTCCGAAATCGGTCTGGACAAGGATGTTTCCGAGCTGTCCGGCGGTCAGCGTACTAAGGTACTTTTGGGTAAGCTTCTGTTGGAGAAACCGGACATCCTGCTTTTGGACGAGCCCACCAACTATCTCGATGTTTCTCATATCGAATGGCTCAAACGGTATTTAAATGATTACGAAAACGCGTTTATCCTGATTTCTCATGATATTCCGTTCTTAAACAGCGTCGTCAACCTGATCTACCACATGGACAATCAACAGCTGACCCGCTACGTAGGCGATTATGACAAGTTCCAGGAGGTTTATGCGATGAAAAAAGCACAGCTGGAAGCCGCCTATAACAAGCAGCAGAAAGAAATTGCAGATTTGAAGGATTTCGTTGCCCGCAACAAGGCTCGTGTTTCCACCAGAAACATGGCGATGTCCCGTCAGAAAAAGCTGGATAAAATGGATGTAATAGAACTGCAGGCTGAAAAGCCGAAGCCGGAGTTCAATTTTAAAGAGGCACGCACGCCCGGCAGATATATTTTCCAGACGTCCGACCTCGTAATCGGTTATGACGAGCCGCTGTCCTCCCCGCTGAATCTGTCCATGGAACGCGGCTCCAAGATCGTCATCACCGGTGCAAACGGAATCGGTAAGACAACTCTGCTGAAGAGCATCCTCGGTCTGATCGATCCCCTCTCCGGCAGCGTAGAGCAGGGAGATTATCTGGAGATCGGCTATTTCGAGCAGGAAATGAGTCAGGATATTTCCACAACCTGTATCGAGGAGATCTGGAAGGAGTTTCCGGGCTACAGCCAGTATGAGGTGCGTTCCGCCCTCGCAAAATGCGGCCTTACAACCAAGCATATTGAAAGTCTTGTCAAAGTCCTGTCCGGCGGTGAACAGGCAAAGGTGCGTCTCTGCAAGCTGATCAACCGTCCCTCCAATGTACTCGTCCTCGACGAGCCCACCAACCACCTCGATGTGGATGCCAAGGACGAATTGAAGCGTGCACTGATCGCATATCGCGGAAGCATTCTGATGGTATGCCATGAGCCCGAGTTCTATGACGGGCTCGCAGATACGGTCTGGGACGCTTCCAAATGGACGACACGAACCGTGTGACAAAAGGACAGCACGACACGCAATATGATAACATGGCTTAGCGCAGTCCAGCACTCTAAAGGCAGCCGCGTCAGGAAAATTTTCCTGACGCGGCTGCCATATTTTTAAGCTTCCTGATAAAGTTCTTTTGACCGGTAAGTCAATACCTTTCCTATTTGTAATCTTTGTTTTTGAGCAACGTACCTACAAACGGTATCGTAGCAAATTCCTGCGGGTTACTTCTGATAATGTAATCGATATAATTTCCCACAATCAACGCGTATGCATAGTAGCCCATCGGGTTCGGATGAAAGCCCAACCCGAACGATTTACGCATTTCTGCATCGTATACGGGCGCATGCGCAGTCATATCCAGCAAGTAAGTAAACTCAAACATATCGCACAATTTGGCGAGTTCGCTTGCGATATAACGGATATCGTTATCACACGCTTCACCGCGCAGTTGAGGAGTTACAACAAAAATACGCGCGTTAGGCTCTATTGTTTTAAGTTTGGAAACGATTTTGCCCATATTACCGAAAAACGTATCGTCATTATCCTGCGGACAATCGACGTTGACGTCCTTGACACTTCCCAGAGGATGCCCGAACACAAACGAATCGTTGTTGCCTAACGCAATAATATACGCTTGATTCCATTGCCAAAATCCGTTTGCGTCCGCCCAACTTTGAACATACTCGCGCGCGGTCATCCCGCCGCGGGAATAATTGTTGTATTTTGTTCCAGTAATGCGCTCTAAAACGGCGGGCCACGAGTACTCGTACATATCGGTATAAACTATATTTCCGTTTTCATCATGACTTTCAAACTCGCCCGATGCCAAAGAATCCCCTATAACGCCTATTTGCTTAAAAACGCCCGCAAAACCGCACGTTTCCTTAATAATATCTAACGGCTGTTCGCTTGCGCCGATTTCAAATCGTTTGTTATTCATTTTATTCACCCTCCTGTTGTTCTTCTTTAACCTTTTTAGGCTTATCCCATTCCGTACCGGTTACAGTTTTAAGATCAAGTCCGCGAGTTTCGCCGACAAACAGCCACATTATTACAATTGCCCCTACAAGCCCTGGAACCGTCAAGCCCAAATACATATAACCGAACATGCTTTCGGGAATGATAGGCAGCAGTATCATAGTAATAACTGTTGCAAGTCCGCCCATAACTCCGTTAAGCAACGTATTGATTACCGTAACCGACGAACGCAGGTTTGTAGGAGACGATTCGGAAAACATAATTCCGCCGATGGTATCGCCTGCGCCCCAGTAACTGCCCATAAATCCGCCGATAGCAAAACCCGTCAAATACGGAGTCCACTTGAACATACCGCTAAAGATAAACAGCAAATAACACGTCAACGCCGAACAAGACATTGCGACTATAGTTACTTTACGTCCGAATTTATCCGACACAAAACCGGAAATCAATGTAAACAGCGCGTTGCCGACGGGATACAGAAACAAAGCAAGAGTTATTTCTTCTTCCGTCATCAGCGCCGACTTTGCCATGACCGTACTGTACGTTGCCGTACCTAACGAAGCGAGATAAAAGCAGCAACAAGCAATAATCAAAAAGCGCAATTGTCTGTGTTTGAATGCGAATTTTACAGCGGTCAGAATTCCGCCTTGTGCGTTTTGTTCGCGTCCTTCCTTGCTGCGTTGTTCACGTTCTTCTATAGGCGTTTTTAAATACTCTATTCTTTTAATCAAAAATGCGTTTGTTTCCTTAGCAAAAAGCAGCGCGAATAACGACATTACAAAACCGACAATTGCCGGCACCAAATATACTACGTGCCAACGCTCGCTTACGTTTTGCATGAGTGTAGCCCTAAGCAACGGAACAAGTAACGTGCCCAGTATCGCCACCGCTTTTACGATTGCGTAGTTACGGGCGCGAGACTTTTTGTCGGAGCATTCCAGTATGTACACGCATTGCATATCGTGCGAGACCATAAAACCCATCAACGTGCCGCCTATCATGTAAACGTAGATATCTTTGGATAAATACACAAGGAACAGCCCTAAGCCCATACATAACGTGTTAATAACCAAAAACGGCTTACGCCCGAATTTGTCCGCAAGGGGACGATAGAAAATAATAAGCAGTGTTACCGGATAGGAAATAAAACCTATGGCGGAAAAGAGCGATAATCCCGCGCCGTATTCCATACCCATATTTTTTACGAAGAATTCTGTAACTATATTCGCCTGAAACTGAATGGATATAGTAGACGCGATTTCGTCCGTTATGTAGATGAGCGACAAAATCATAAACAAGTAAATCAAATAAAACTTGTTGCTTCTTGCGCCCAACTGCTTTTCGCGGCGGATAAGTTCCTTGGCTTCGCGCGCCTGTAATCGTTCAACGTTTTTTGCCATTTTGAGTTTTCTCCTTTTGAAAATTGTAAACAAGGAAATTCTTGGTCATCTCGTCGGTAATGCCGTAGCGCTCCGCCAAATTGTGTATGGCTTGCAGGAAATCCGCGCCGGAGCAGCCTTTATACAACAGGTTTTCTTTTTCGATAAGTTTATTCCAAAAAACATTCAAAACAATTTCGTCGGTGGCAAGGGAAACAACCGAATGATTGCGCGTATGCACGTAAACGTTGCGATCGCCTTCTTCTCCGACTAAACACTCTCCGCCGTCGATTATAATTGTTGTTCTACGGTATGGAAACAGTGTTGAAACGTCGTTGATATTGTACGAATACACCGTTGCGCCCTCGACCAAAATGCTTTCGAAGGTAAAAATATACACCTTTACCCCGCGGGATATTGCGTTTTCGATATTACTACGTAGCACTTCGAACAGCTCCCGCCAAATGGACAGCGAAATTTCCGCTTGCGCGCTGTCGATAAGTTCCTTTGCCTTAGCAACGTATTTTTCTTCGCCCACTATATTCATTACATAATCGACGTCGGCGTTTTCCGTTGCAAGTTGTTGTAGCTCGCGTTCGGCGCAGGCAATATTCTTTTCGTTTTCTTCCTTGATGCTACGTATAAGGTCTTGATACTCGATAGGCTTGTAAAAATTCGGCTCTCCGTCTATACGAATAACCGCGCCCTTTGCCACCAGGCGATTGATAACCTCGTACACCAACGAACGCGCAACGCCCGAAAGTTTTGCGATTTCGTAACCGTTTAACACTTTATGTTTAATTAGTGTTCCGTATACTTTTGCTTCGTTTGACGAAAAGCCGAGTTTCTCTAAAAATTCATAATTGTTCATAGTAGTTATACCCCACACCACTATTATGCTACAACTCTCTGCGTTTTCAATACCCTTTTTGAAAAATATGGTATTAAATTTACTTTTTGCGTCAATACGGGCTGTCGTCAAAGTACAGTTCGTCGTACAAATCATCGTCTTGCCTATCGAAACGTTCTTGCTGCTGTCGGTTGGTATTCTTTATTAGAGACTGACTGCTCCCATGGGCAAGCCCGTGGGGTTCTGATTGCCAAGTGTAGCTTGTAATCGTACACCATTTTCAGGCTTTGGAGTTACAAGTGTAAACCTGTTTGATTCAGGACTTTCATTACCAAGCAATCCTACGACCACATTAGCGGTAAATTTCTGTCTTACGACAAGGAAGTACAGTCAATCTCCCTAACATTTAGTTGTTAAGCTACTTTAATTCCACTGTTTAGTATTTTGATATGATTAGCCTTAATCCATGCGATTAGGGCTTTTTCTTTGTCATAGCACCTGCCGAAATCTGTAATACATTTATCTTTGTCTATATCCTGCGTTCTGTAGTCGTAACAATAGAGCAAAAATGATGAATACCAATCTCTTTGTACCAATGTTCCGTCTCGAAGTCTGTAGAACCTGTCAGACAGCTTTTTCTTAATGTAGTCATCTGCCGTGTGGTCGTACTGGCTTGCCCTATAATTATTCGGAACTTCTATATATGCGCCGCCTGTGACTTTGAATTTCTTTTCAACAGTAGTTTGAAATCCAGACGGACAACGATTCTTTATAGATTTGCCAAAACGCTTTTTCTTATTAAATTTGCCTTTGCTATTAACAGTAGTCTTCTTAGCCCGTTTCATCAGCTTGCTTGCATTTTTAGGTTCTGTGACGAATGTATCTCCAAGACTTCGCAGATAGTTAGCATCTTCGTTTATTGCAAGCTGTCTATTTACTGCATTTATACGGCATGATTCAGCGTGTTTGGCTTTCAGCTTCTTGTAGCGATTAGAATATTTCCAAGTCTTTTTACCTTTCTTGATAGTGCCGTCAGGATTGTAATTCTGTGGATTGGTTGCCCGTCTACTTCTGTCCATAGCACGATAATATAAACGTTCCTTGCGTTCAAAAGTCTGTATGCTGTTGCCACGCTCTGAAAGGTTCTTCAGCCCGACCTCAGTATCAGAAGTATAGGCAACTGTCTGCGTTCCTATATCAGCACCTATCATGCCTTTACCGTATTTATGTCTTGGATTGCCGAATCTATCATATTTAGGCTTAGCTTTGCCTTCTATTGTCAGATGCAGATATACTCTGTACTTACCTCTTATCAACCTTGGAACAAGAGTAGCATAGCAAGGTCTGTAAGTATCTATACAACAGGCTTCTTCTATAAGTGTATTGACAGCATCAGCATCCATCTTGTCAGGATTCTCAAGATAAGACAAAACGGCGTTAACTTCATCAGACTGAAACCTGTCGTTGACTTGAATCCCGAATTGCATCTTTCTAAGTTTGAATCGAAGTTTACCATCCTCAACAAACATCGGAATACCACGATTTATCTGTTTTGCTCTGATACATGGTAATTCTCCGTATTTTGAGAAATGTGCGGTCTTACCGTTATCATAAAGGCATTTTTCCATACCTCGCCATATATCTTCGGCTTTTGTGAGAGCAAACACCGCATCTATACTGTATTTCTTGCCTATAGGAATCATAGATGTCCTGCAAAAATCCCATGTAACATTATAAGATTTCTGCATATCATTGAGCTGATTAGCGAGAGTTTTACGTTTGTCCTTATCCTCAGTATTGCCGTACAGTTTTAGTAGTTTACGATATTTCTTGGTACGCATGAGCTGGTCGTAATTCTTCCTCATAAGACTAACAAGCTCGTTGCCAGCTTTGCGAATTTTATCAGAAAGAGCCACGACTTTCAGAACATCAGGATAAGGCATATCAGTTTCTACAACTAAGATATGCCTGTCAGAAAGTTTATGATGTTGTTTCAGAAGTTTCTTGTATTCTTCGTCACTCATGATTTTTCTGTTCCTCGATATATTTCTTTACTGTAGCTTCACTTATATGACCTACGGTAGATACAAAATATCCTCTTGACCATAATACTCCACAACGAGAGTAGAACTGTTTTAATTGTGGATATACCTTGAACATTTCAATTGCACTGATACTTTTCAATGTTCTTACTATATCGCAAGGGGCAACTGTCTGTGGGCAATCTACAAATATATGTATATGGTCTGGCATCACTTCTAACGCTTTGATTATGTATCCGTACTGATTACAGATATTTGCAAGGATATTTTTGAGTGTGTCATCTGCACCATTCTGCAATACCGGAAATCTGAATTTCGGACACCAGATGATATGGTACTGCGTAAGATATTTACAATGCGAAGCACTATGATATTGTTCCTCGCTCATCGTCTGTTTCTCCTAACTGATATTTTTCCTGAATACCCCTGCGCATCAGGTCAAGAAAGGTAATAGTAGTTCCTTCTTCGACAGAATAGATACGGGCGAGATTTTCGAGTTCAATTTTCCATTTTAAGGGAATAGAAATATTTATTTGTACATTATTTGATTTTGGTCGTGCCATGGCTTAATTCTCTCCTTGTTCCTGTAAAATTTGTAGCCCCAAATCTCTTAGTTGTCTGGCTTTAACAAGAGATTTACAATCTTCGATTGTTGGAATTACAATTTTACTCCATATGCCATAATTCTGATGGGGATACACATATGTAGCATCTTCTATATTTAATACGCAGTCCCATTCACCAAATACCCAGCCATGCATCACTTCATCATTAGTAAAATTTCGAGGTCTCGGATGCTGTTCTTTACATTTGTTGCAGGGACACCATAAATGTTTGCAATGAGTTAGTTCGTAATATGTGTATTTATCTATCTTCTTCTTAACATTCTGTTCATATCCACAAAATTCGCATTTCAGAGTGAACATAGCTAATCTCCTTTTTATCCTTATACATAGATTATATATCTAATATATGTCAAAAACAAGTAAAAAAAAGAAAAAAGGCAGGCTTTCATCCCCATAGCAAGCTATGGGGTTTTCGCCTCCAGTTTATAACTGCTTAATTCCAAGCAACAGAAAAGGACAGACGACCTTAAATCGTCTGTCCTCATCCAAGAAGCACGCATTATGCTCTAACATCCTTATGAGAAGGAGCGTAAAGAGCGTGCGTTCTATTTTTCCCGGTTCATCACAAGTTCCCAGACAACACACAGCGCGGCATAAATCACGCCGCCAGCCAGATGGATACGGCACGGATCGCGCGCATACAAATCCATGATCAGCGTTCGACTCCGGCACGTTCACATGCCGCGCTCAGATCTCTTTGATAAACTGCACGCCATCCAGTCTGCCGAACTCTTCAATCACCTTCTCATGGGATACAGGTGTATCAAAATGAAGGGTCATTGTTGCACCAACCACCCTGTTTCCATCCACATCCTTGCTGCGTACAATCTCCAGCCCGTCCATTTTACAGCCATGTCCCCGTCCATAGGCCAAAAAGGCACTCAGATCCTTGATACTTACAAACTCCACATAAACCCCAAACACACGCGCTGTTTTTCCAAGCCTCTTATCTACTGTGCTCAGGATTTTCAGAGAACACCAGATGGCTGCAAAGCCGACAATTGCTCCGGGTAGAAGCCAGAACCAAGTGCCAGTCCCAGACAGGCATCTGCCCACAGCCCCGCTGCGGTGGTCAGCCCCTTTACCTGGTTCTGTCGGGTCACCAGGATCGTCCCGGCTCCCAGAAATCCGATCCCGCTGATCACCTGCGCAGCAATCCGGCTCGGGTCAGTGCTTCCAAGCTCCCGGCTCAGAAAAATTCCCGTCATCATCGCAATTTCCGAGCCGATACAGACGACCATATACGTCCGAAATCCTGCCGGACGCCCTTTCTTTTCCCTTTCATACCCTAAAATTCCACTGAAAACCATCGCAAGCACAGTTCTCAGCAGCACGGAAAAAATGGTCAGCTCCTTCAAAACGGCTATTTTTTCCAACACCATACCATGCTCCCTCTTTTATCCTTCTCCTGATTTCTGCAGGCGTTCCCGCGAAAATGCCGGCAGCCTTATTTCATATGCTGTTTACAGGTATCTTTCGTCATAAACTGCCCGAACCCCGCCGACAAATTTCCGCCGCGTCCGTGCGCATACCAGATGTGCCTCCCCGATCTGTCGAATGGACAGTCTGACCGGAACCGCCACATCCTTTAGATGCATCCCGATCAGCGTATCTCCGATATCCATTCCTGCATGTGCCGCAATATGCTCCACTGCCACAGGATCAGCAAATGCATGCCATGCCGCTGTTGCAAAGGATCCGCCTGCTTTTGGCTGCGGCATAACATTGACCGGCTCATAGCCATACTTTTCTGCCGCTTCTGTCTCCAGAATCAGTGCACGGTTTAAATGCTCGCAGCACTGGGCCGCCAGATAAATGCCTTTTTCCTGCACAGCCGCATAAATTCCGCCAAAGACCTTTGCCGCCAGTTCCGGACTGGAATAGGTTCCGATTTTCTCCCCGCCAACCTCACTGGTCGAACAGCCGACTACTAAAATCTGACCCGCTTTCATCCCAGCTGTCTCTATCAGCTCCACTGCCGCCTGATAAGCGGTCTGGTAAACCTTTTCATATAATGTATTATCATAGGTATGAAGATCCATAACTGCCATAAATAAATATCCCTTCCTCCCCGTTCTATTTCATCAAACAGTACCCTGCTTTTACAGTACACCCATTTTATAGCTTTTCCATTTAAGTATAACCGATTTCTTCTATTCTGTCAGTTTCTTCCAGTAAATTATTATTTCGTGAGCATAGCTCACTCAATAATTTTGCCGTTCGTCAATCATGCAAGCATGTTGACTCACTTGCGCTCATTATATCAGAAAGAACAAAAAGACGGCAGTTTCCTGATTCGGAAAGCCACCGTCTTTTTGTGTAATCTATTTATTTTTTACCCGAAGTTCTTTCAGGTAATTGTAAACGGTAAAATTCGTAACACCCAGACACTCTGCCACATATTCAACGGAGCCTTTGACATCAAAAATGCCTCTGTTCGCCAGATTTCCGACAATACTAAGCTTATCTTCCTTCTGCATGTAAGCAACTGGCTTCTGCACCATTCCAAGCTCTGTGCGTACCATATCCTCCATAACCTCACTGATATCATGTGCAAACAGCTCTTCTGCCTCATCCTCTTCTGCCGGATGCTGAAACGATACCATTTCCTGATGCAGGCGAGAAGCCACGATATAATCTGTCAGATCCTGATTAATACATAAGCTTCCTACAATATGCCCATTCTCATCCCGGATAAAAATTGTCGATGACCGCAAAATGCGACCGTCTGTAGTTACATTTCGGTAATTAATGCTGTTCGGTGCACTGTCTCCATATTTCTGCAGCAGCTGCAAAAGATAATTTGTGACCGGTCCACCGATTTTTCGATGCGTCACATCTCCTGCCAAAGCTACAATTGAACTTTCCACGTGGCTCAAATCGTGCAGAATTACCTCATAGCGGCTTCCAAGCATCTGAAAAATTCCTTCAACCAGCTGCAAGGCCGCCTGCAAATTTGGATGCAGTTCCCTATTTTCCATACTATTTCAATCCTTTACTTTTCCAGATTTTTTTCCCGGATCAGCATGTCGATTCCTTTTTCCAGACGGTTCAGCCCTTCTTCCAAAATTTCATGGCTTGTTGCAAAGCAGATACGGATATAACCTTCCGAACCACTTCCGAAAAACTTTTCCCCACCGGAAACTACCGCCAGTTTTACCTTTTCTTTCATGTAATCGGTAAACTCCTCGCTCTTCATGCCAAAGGCTCGAATATCCACATATAGCAGATACGTTGCGTGAGGGCGATATGCTTTTATCATTGGCATTTGATTTAAGCGATCAACGGCATAATCACGATTCTTTTTCAGATGTTCCAGAAAAGCATCTACCCAATAGTAGCACTTGCTCATGCATGCAGTTCCGGCAATCTGTGAAATGGAGGCAATACCTCCGGCTGTACTCATTACATCCGAATTTTCCACAATTTGTTCAAACAGCTTTTCATCTGTCGTATACACACAGCCTGCACGCAGGCCGGCAATTCCGAAGCTCTTGGAAAAACCAAACACCGACATAACTCTGCGGCACCGCTTACTACCCAATGAGTAAATGCTTCTGAATGGCTCTTCCGGGAATGCGATATCCGACCAGATTTCATCGTTCATGATATAAAGATTATACTTCTCGCAAAGCGACATGATATGCTCCAGATCTTCCGGGCGATATACAACACCATATGGATTGTGCGGATTACACAGGCCAATCATTCTGGTCTTTGGTGTAATGTAGTTTTCCAGTTCAGACAGATCGATATATCCATCTTTTAACTTAGCCGGAAACAGTACAACCTTTCCGCCTGCTGCCAGACAGGATTCACGGAACAGATAATCTACCGGGTCAAAACGATCATTTCATCGCCCTGACGTAAAACAGTCTGAGCGATAACATACATTCCTCTCGCTGCACTGTCAATTGGAAGAATCAGATTCGGATCGATCTCTTCTCCTTTTCTTTCCATCAGTGCTTTGGAAATGCTGTCTTTAAATTCCGGGTATCCAAGCTTAGGCGTATAGGAAAAATATCCATCCTTCACATAATCCATCATTGCTTCCTGAATTTCAGGAGCAACCGGATAATCCGGATCTGCCGCAGTCAGCGGAATTACTCCGTCCGGTACCTCTGCCCAGCGATAATTAAACGCACGTTTTTTGAGCACATCCAGCTTAATATTCGAATTATCAAATAAGGCCATTTTCATTCCTCCGTATATGCAATCGCTTCAATCTCACACAAAACACCCTTGGGAAGTGCCTTTGCGGCAACGCAGGAACGCGCCGGACAGCTTACAAAATATTTTTCATAAACGCTGTTGAATACCGGGAAATCTGCCATATCTGCCAGAAAACAGGTCGTCTTTACTACCTGCTCATAGGATGCGCCGCCTGCTGCCAGAACTGCTCCAACATTTTTGCAGGACTGTTCCGCCTGCTCAGCAATCGCTGTGCCTGCGACAGTTCCGGTTGCAGGATCTACCGGAATCTGTCCGGAGCAATATACAACGTTTCCGATCTTGATTCCCTGAGAATAAGGTCCGATTGCAGCAGGAGCTGCAGAAGTTTCAATCTTTTTCATCTTTTCTTCCTCCATCTTTTGTTTCTTTTTATTCAATATTCAGATGACATGCCACCTGTGTTCCATCCGCCATTGTTTTCAACTGCGGCTTTTCTTTTTACAGATATCCATACAGTAACGGCATCTCGGATGGAACGGACACCCGGACGGTGGATTGACCGGACTCGGAATATCACCGGTAAGCAGAATTCGATGCTCATTTTCCTGTTTACGAATGTTCGGGATGGCAGAAAGGAGCGCCTGGGTATAGGGATGACGACGCTTTTCATAGATTGCATCCTTCGTTCCTATTTCTACAATATTCCCCAGATACATTACCATAACTCTGTCGCAAAAATGCTTGATGATTCGCAGATCATGCGAAATAAACATATATGTTAAACTAAATTCCTTTTTAATATCCTGCATCAGATTAATAACCTGTGCCTGAATGGAAACATCCAGTGCACTAACCGGTTCGTCACAAACAACGAACTCCGGATTTAGTGCAATTGCCCGGGCAATGCCGACACGCTGCCTCTGACCACCGGAAAACTCATGCGGATATCTGGTAATATGTTCCGGGCGCAGGCCGACACAGGCTATCAACCTTTCTACCTGCGTATATATTTCTTCCCTGCTCATCTCCGGATGATGGATACGATAAGGCTCTTCCCAGGATCTGAAAGACTGTTTTTCTGGGATCCAATGACGCATACGGATCCTGAAAGATAATCTGCATCCTTTTGCGCATTGTACGCATCTCGCTTTTCTTCAACCGGCTCAGATCCTGTCCGTCAAATGTAACCGTACCTTCCGTAGGCTCCAACAGATGCAGCACAAGGCGACCTGTTGTGGATTTTCCACAACCGGACTCTCCGACAACGCCAAGCGTTTCTCCCTTATAGATCTGGAAGCTGATATCATCTACAGCTTTTACTGTTTTTCCCTTTTCGCCGGTCGGGAAGTATTTTTTCAGATTTTTACGTCTACTAAAACTTCACTCATTTCTCATACCTCCTGCACCTGACCTGACGTCCATCCTCCAGATCCAGAAGCTTTATCCGCTCCTTTTTTTCGCATTCCGGGCAAGCAAACTGACATCTCGGAGCAAACCGACATCCCTTCGGCATATCATATAGGCTCGGTACCAGTCCCTCAAGTGTCCGCAGGCGCTCCACATCCTCATCGACATCCGGAACCGAATTCATCAGCCCGACCGTATAGGGATGCTTCGGATCATCAAACAACTCCCGCGTCTTTGCCTTTTCCACAATTTCTCCGGCATACATAACGACAACTTCATCTGCCATTTCCGAGATAACACCCAGATCATGCGTAATGATAATGATCGACATGTTCAATTTCTTCTGAAGAGATTTTAACAGATCAAGAATCTGTGCCTGAATCGTTACATCCAATGCGGTCGTCGGCTCATCGGCAATCAGCAGCTCCGGATCGCCTGCCAGTGCCATTGCAATCATGACACGCTGACGCATACCTCCGGAAAGCTGATGCGGATATTCATCCACACGTTTTCCTGCCTCCGGAATTCCAACAAGCTCCAGCAAATGAATTGCCTGCTGCCTTGCAGCCTTTTTATCCATTCCCTTATGCAGGATCAGCGATTCCTCAATCTGATACCCAATTGTAAAAACGGGATTCAGGGATGTCATCGGCTCCTGAAAAATCATGGAAATCCGATTACCGCGCAATTTACGCATTTCCGGTTCCGGAAGCTTCAGGATATCTGTCCCGTCAAACAGAATTTCTCCGCCTTCATTTTTCCCGGTCACAGGATCCACCAGACGCATGATCGATAGGCTGGTTACACTCTTTCCGCAGCCGGATTCTCCGACAATTCCGAGCACCTTTCCCTTATCTACAGAAAATGTAACCCCGTCTACCGCTTTTGCTACACCGGAATCCGTATAAAAATAAGTTTTTAAATCTTTTACATCCAATAAACTCATGGCTGTTCTCCTTATCCAATATGGATTTCATGAGGCGTATGAGAAAGGTTCTCCACACCGTTCTCGGTCACAAGCACATCGTCTTCCGTCCGCACGCCACAATCATTCGGGAAATAAAGTCCAGGTTCAACCGTAAAAATCATCCCGGGTTTCAAAACGGTTTCATTCCCGATAACGATACGTGGACATTCATGAATCTGCAAACCAATGCCATGTCCCAGTCCGCGAAGGGCATAATCATCCAGATTTTCCCGCAGAAATACAGCACGATGCGCATCCTCGACATCTTTTGCCAGAACTCCCGGACGGATTGCAGCAATCGCTTTATCCTGTGATTCCTGCACCAGATTGAAAATTCTCATATGTTCTTCTGAAACATTGCCACAGCAACGTTCTTGTCATATCCGAACAATATCCGTCTTTTAAAACACCGAAATCCACAACAACCATGTCGCCATCTTCAATTTTTTTGGAGGTCGGGAACGCATGTGCCAGCGCACCTCTTGCACCGGATCCAACGATTGTGCCAAAGCTCATGGCTTCTGCTCCTTCCTTGGAAACAAGATAATGTAACTCATCTGCAAGATCTTTTTCTGTCATACCAGTCTTCAATCTCGGGAGGAGCTTATCAAACCCTGCTTCGGCTGCGGCGATTGCAGCTTTCGTACACGCAATTTCCTCTGTATCCTTGACCATACGTTGTTCCAGGAAATATTCCTGTTAAAACACGACATCAATATCACCCATTTTCTCCTTTAACGGGAAATATTCATCTACTGTCATGCAGGATTCCATCACCATTTTTTTAATACCACACTTTTTAATCGTATCTGCCACCAGCGAAAGCCTATTTGCTGCATGCTCAATGACTTCCACACCGATCGTCTGCTGCTGTGCCTGTGTTGTATAACGCTTGTCGGTTACAAGACAGACCTTATCTCTTGTAATGATCAGACATCCATTGCTTCCGGTAAAGCCGCAATAATAACGTCTGTTTTCATAGGAGGTAAACATGGCACCATCCAGCTGGTGTGCATCCATATAGCTGTAAACTCCTGCAAGTCTTTTCTGATAAATCTCTTTTCTGTCCATTTTTCCTCCTTCTTTATTTCTTCTGTTTCACATCAAATGCGTCTCTCAGACCGTCGCCGATAAAGTTGATACTCAGCACTGCCAGGAAAATACATGCGCCTGCCGGAATCCACTGCCACGGTCTTTTTTGTCAGTGTCGCCAAATTATTTGCATCCATCAGCATATTCCCCCAGCTTGCCGTCGGAAGCTGAACTCCGCAGCCAAGATAGCTAAGTGATGCCTCTGTAAGGATTGCTCTCGCCATTTGCATGGTCGCTTCTACAATAATAGGTGCAAGAACATTCGGGATTACATGAGAGAAAATGATTCGAAAATCTGTCGCGCCAAGAGAAACAGCAGCCTGCACATACTCCATTTCACGAACTCTTAAAATTTCACCGCGCACAAGACGTGCTGTACCGGTCCAATTGCATAAACCAATGATAATCATGACATTGTAAATGCTCGGCTTTAAAATAGTTGCAACAATAATGATAAGAAACAAAACCGGAAAGCAGTTCACAACGTCCACGCATCTCATAATGATCGTATCAGCAACACCGCCGAAATATCCTGCAATTGCTCCAAGCACAATACCTATAACTGTAGAAATGCCAACAGCTACAAGGCCAACACTCATAGATACACGTGCCGCATAGACCAGACGGCTGAACCCATCACGCCCGATACTGTCTGTTCCAAGAATCGTATGGCTTTTGGATGGCGACATGTTTTTCAGAACAGTATTTCCATCCTGCAGGCTGACATACGGGTCATTCTGCGCAATAACAGGAGCAAATACTGCTACCAGAATCAGCAGTAAAATCACAGCTGTTCCAACAAGCGCAAGCTTATTTTTGCGGAAACGCTTCCAGGCATCTGTTTTGAAGAAGTTCTGTCTTTGTCTGTATTTCATTCTTTTCTTTTCCATGCCTGCTCTCCTTTAATACCGAATTCTGGGATCTACAAAGGAATACATAATATCCGCCAGCAGATTGCCCAAAAGTACCAAAATCGCTGTAAACAACGTCAGTCCCATCAGCATCTGATAATCACGGTTATTGATTGCATCAACACCAAGCAGCCCCATACCCGGCCATCCAAATACTTTTTCCGTAATATAGGCTCCTCCAAACAGGTTCGGAATAGACTGACCAAAAATTGTGATGACCGGAATCATGGAATTTTTCAACGCGTGCTTATAAATAACTACTTTTTCCGACAACCCTTTTTGCTCTTGCTGTCCGGACATAATCCTGGTTCAGTGTTTCGATCATGCTGGAGCGCGCAAATCGCATTACTGTCGCTAAATTACTCAGAGACATAACCAGTGCCGGCATTATCAGATATTTCAGCTTATGCAGGATCAACGCCATGCCTTCCCCATTGAATGTACTGGAACCAAAACCGGAGGTCGGCAGCCATTTCAATTTCAGTGCAAATACAAAGATCAAACCCATGCCGAAGAAAAAGCTGGGAATGGAAATACCTATAAAGGAGAATACGGTAAGGCCATAGTCAGCTTTAGAATATTTATGTGTTGCAGAATAAACACCAAGCGGAATTCCAACAACAAAGCTGATGACAAATGAGGTTACCGTCAACAGCAGCGTTGCCGGCAGTCTGTCCAGGATCTCCGTCAGGACAGCCTGTCCGTTATAAGTACTGTAGCCAAAATTTCCCTGTACCAGCTGCTTTAACCAATTCCAGTACTGGACAATTATCGGGTCATTTAACCCGAGTGCTTCTCTGGCTCTCTGCAGCGATTCGCTGGAGGTACGGGGACTTATCATCCCCGTCAGCGGACCGCCCGGTGCCATCTTCATAATAAAGAAAGTCAGAATTGTGATGCCGAACACAACCGGAACTGCCTGCAGTAAACGCTTTCTGATGTATCTTCCCATAATCTGTTCTCCTTATTTTTTGTTCTGCTCCTGTACCGCAGGAATGAAAAAGATCCGCACTGCACGCTTCAAATGTAAAGTCTCCGAGAGATTGTACAAATTTCTCATATTTTCCCATCGTCAGACCATCACAAAAGGCATTCCCTTCAGAAAAATCAAGTGCGATTTTTTCGGTTTTAATTCAGAACCATCTGCGCCAATGTCTCATCGTAGTTTTCATAATGTCTTACCTCGTCAAACAGACCGGATTCTTCAACATCCTGTGCATCAATGCTGGATGCCGTCGCTAACTTTTTCCCGTCCTTCGTAAACAGGAACGCACTGGAGCCAACCGTATCTACTCCGGGAATAAACTCGGTCATCGGATCGCAGCCCTCTGCTGTGATAATTAAATACAAATCAATATCCGACTCGTTTAATTTTGTAATCACATCATCTATGACTTTTTTATGATAGCTATAGTCTTTCATTTTTTGTCTCCTTTTCGTTCTTCTTTCAGACAGTTTTTTCTGTATAACCTCATCCAGCACCTGCGCGCCAAATTCATAGGATGTCTCCAGAATGCTTTCATCCCTTCCGTGCACCTTGGGCAGGATCGCATCGAAGGAATCTCCCATCAAAAGCGGAGAGCAGCCGTAAACCATGCTGCCTGCACTCCCGAAAAATCTTCCGTCCGTTCGTCCGAGCGCAAGCATCGGCAATACACCGCCGTCAAATCCGAACCGCCTGCAGGCCTCTTCCAGATCATTTACAAGCTGTTTTAAATGCGAATTTTCAAAATTACTTTCAAATCCGGCTTCATAACCAAGTACTTCCATTTCAAGCGGCAGACCGGCAATCTGTTTTCGGACAAATGTCTCGATTTCTTCCTGACTGCCATAAGGAAGTACTTTGAACTCCAGCACTGCTTCTACATGCGCAGGAATGACATTGCTGCGCTCTCCGATGCTGTAGTTTCGCATTCCGATGCTGTTCTGAGAAGCATACGCAAAAATGTCAGCCCCTGTTGCATTATCCCAGCTGTCACTGCCAACAATTCTGCGCATGGTCTCCCAGGTGCGGCGGCTGCCGCAGGTCAGTTCCTTTTCTGCTGCAAAAATTTTCCGTAATCCCTCTGCAAGCTTTAACAGTGCCTGGTTTTCTCCGGGAGCACTTGCATGTCCCCCGGTTCCTTCCGCACTTATTTTTATTTTGCAGACTGCCTTTTCCCCGACCGTCAGCATCATATAGTTTTTCCCGTTAATATGTAACGGGAAGCCACCGCCTTCGTTAATCACCATCGCATTTTGAAACAGATTTGGTCTTTCCTGTCTGACATATTCCATGCCAAAACTGCTCCCTGCTTCTTCATCGATAGTAGCCAGAAAATACACATCCCTGTTCAGATGGTTTTCCTGTTTTGAGATTCAGGAACGCATACAGCTCCATCATCGTCAGCTGCTTGGTATCCAGCGTTCCTCTTCCGAAAATTCGCCCGTCTGCTTTCTGGGCTCCGAACACCGGATGTGTCCATTCCTCCTGTATGCCAGGTACGACATCTATATGGGAAATCAGCACAACCGGCTCTTTTTCAGCCCTCGGTGCATGAATTGCTGCAAGAAGGTTTGGTCGATGCAAGTCTTTTTGCAATCCGCTCCGTTTTTATTCCGTTTTCCTGCAAAATATGTTCCAGAAACGCACAGGCCTTTTCTTCTCCATCTGCACCGCTCCCGGTTACAGACGGGATTCGGAGCAGTTCCATAAATGCCTTCTTATTATCCTCCAGATTCATAGGCTGCTCCTGTTATGCTTCCTCACCGGTACGGTAAGGAATTTCAATCAATGCTGTCTGCCGTTTGCTGATCAGAACACAACCATCCTCCGTCAGGAGCACATTATCTTCAATAATTGCACTGCGCTTATCGCGGTCCTGCAAAACAGTCGGCTCCAGCGCATAAATTTCATTTTTCCGGAGAATTCCAGAAGCAGAATATCTCTTTTTGGGTCCAAGTGTCGTACCGCCATCATGCACCTCCAGTCCTACCTGATGTCCGGTCGCATGCGGGAACGGAGGAAAACCACTGTCAATGATCGACTGTCTGCCAATTGCATCCACTTCATAGCCTCTCATGCCGGGTTTGATCTTTGCCATAACCGCTCCTACTGCATTGATAGCCGCATTTGCACAATCAACCGCATCCTTGGGAGCATGCTCTTCGCCTGGTTTCAGGAAATACATGGTACGTGCAATATCCGATGTATAACCGTTATAACGAATGGAAAAATCGATCACCAGCATATCTCCGGCTTCGATTTTGTTGATGTCGTTAGGGTCTCTGTGGGACATTCCTCCCTTCGGATTCAATACCAGAGGATATTCCGGCGGATTTCCAAATGCAGTCACAACGTTTCGCTTTGCACATTCCTCCATCATCATCTTTGCTACACCAACCTCTGTCAGACCAACATGAATCCGTTTAAAAAGTGCATCGTAAATATCTGTTGTAATGCGGCTGCATTCTTTCATGATCTCGATTTCGCTCGGTGTCTTTACCGCTCTTAACTCCTCCAGCATAGAGTAGCTGCAGCATTTCACTTTCGCCATTGTTTCTGCACCGATCGCTTTTTCCAGTTTTTTAAACAAACCAACTGTCAATCCATCACATCTGGTATCGATCGTAGAATCATTGACTGCAAGACGTTTTACCTGATATTGATCGAATTTTTCTTTGAATACTTTTTCAAACCCGTCACCGGATACTTCAATTACTTCTGTATACAGCCCGGATTCTTCATATGCTTTGGTATCCGCAGCGGTTGCAATCGCAATTCTGTCCCCGCTTTTCGTCAGCAAAAACATCACTTCATTTTTACTGTCCGTATTGAACATCAGTTCCAGTGCAGTATCTGTTTTCAGCCGCGCATAAAATACCCACATATCGATATTATTATCCTGCAGCATTTCTGCAGCGCGCTGCATTTTTTCTTTTGCTACTTCGTTTCTGTTAATCATGTTTACCTCCCGCTCTGCCGTATGAACCGGCAATCTCTCGTGCATTTTTTCGGCAATTGCCGTTTTTCTTTATATTCCGCTCTGTGCTGCCCGGCAGACTGCAAGCGTCAATACTTTACTTCCAAACACGACCGAATCCCTGTGGATTCTTTCATTTATGCCATGAACCATTGTTACAGCACTGTCAAACGTCATATCCCAGGCATAAACCGGACTGTATCCGTATACTTTTGTATCCAGGTCTGCCAGGAAACGTCCATCACTGGAGCCCATCGACACAAACGGAAGAATTTCCGCTTCTTCTTTTGTTTTTCCCAGAATCTCCAGCGTTGCTTCTTCCAGAATTTTTAACATTTCTCCATCCGGGCTGCTTTCATACCCCTGGCTGAGAGAAACAATTCTGTAACTGCAGTCCCATTTTTCTGCAAGATTTTTTAAAACTTCCTCCAGATATTTCTGTCCGAAACCAGGGAGAAGTCTCACATCGCAAACCAGTGTCACTTCATTTACATTTTTTTCCCTGTAATCATCGTTACCGTCATGGAATTTTGTTTCATGGCTGTCAGTATTTTCTGCATCATGGGAGACAGCTGTACTCCTGCCAGCTTTTGTTCAAACTGCTTTACCGTATCCAGAACTCTCCCGTCAAGCTTCTGCTTTCCGATGTCCTCAGCAAGCCCCATCGCTCGCTCCATACCGTCTCCGCTGGTAAAAAATGCACCTTTCGCGCTTTTTGCTTTCACGGTAAATTCCACTGTACCGCAGGATTTCTGTCCGGATTCGCAAAGGTAAAATTCCCTTTTTCCTCCAACTACCGGGAATCCGCCGCCCTCGCTGATCACATCACTGACCCGAAAGAGCTCGCGGCCTGTTTTTGTCGTTTCACCAACTGTAATATCATGATCCAGAAACCACTGGAGCCCATATGCACTTCCACTTTCTTCGTCCGAGGTTGCCAAAAAATATACATCCCGTTTTAACGGAATTTCTTTCTCCTTTAACGCCAGAAACGCTGTCAGCTCCATTGCTGTCAGCTGTTTTGTATCCACCGTACCCCGTCCATAAATATAGCCATCTACCTCCTGTGCTTCAAACGGAGGAAATTTCCACTGACTTGCCTGCGCGGCAACCACGTCGGTATGACTCATCAGGATCAACGGTGCCTCTTCTGCCTGATCTGCCAGCTGCCATGCCAGCAGATTTCCGCGTCCCTTTGCACTTTTCTGATACACATAAGGAATCCTGTGCTCCTGCAAAATACGTTCCAGATACAGGAGAAGCTTTTCTTCTTCCCCGGCGGGTTTGTCGTATTGATCCTGACCAGATCCTTTAACAAAGCAACTGGTTCTATCATTTTTCGTTCCTTTCTTTTCCTGTATCAAACAACTGTCCATTTATACTTCAGGGGTCTCGGACAGTAAGCCCGAAACCCCTGACCTGTTAAAAGTCTGTCATTTCTTTTATTCTGCAATATTCCACTTTTCAATCTGGAAGGTAATACCGCGGTAATCACATACAAAGTTCTGTACTTTGTCACTTACGCCTGCGATACCAGCCTTGTTATACAGCGGAATCCACGGAAGATCCTTGGAGATCAAATCTGAGATTTTGTGGAAGCATTCCGCTCTCTCATCAGGATCTGTCAGCAGCAGCTGATCTTTAAACAGCTGATCCACCTCCGGATTGCTGTAATGAATAAAGTTCCAGGAACCAGCGCCGGTAGAAGTGGAAAAGTACTCATTATATTCATTCGGATCTGCTTCAACGCCAAAGCCCAATGTATAGCACTGGAAAGAATCTCCGGTTGTCTCTTCTGTTGCTTCACCAGGAAGCAGCTTTGTATATGCCAGTGTTGCAAAATCCTGTTCAATTACTTCCATCTCAACACCGATCGCCTTCCACTGCTGCTGGATCAAAGCAGCAACTGCTTTACCATCTGTACTGGTGGACATATCATAGGTCAGATGTAAGGTCTTTCCGTCTTTTTCATAATAACCGGTTGCATCATTCATGGTATATCCTGCTTCCTCCAACAGCTCTTTGGATTTTGCAGGATCATAATCATAAACCGTTACATTATCGCTGTGAGACCAGTGGTTGCTCGGGGAATACATCATCACAGACATATGCATTGCCGTCACCATAAACTGTATCAATGATTGCCTGCTTATCAATGCCATATGCCAGTGCCTGACGAACACGCAGATCACTTAAGCTTTCTGTCAGCTGGTTTAATCCAATATAATTAACCGTCATCTGCTCGTATTTGTAATCGGATACACCATCCATCGCTTCTACATTTTCTACCTCTGCAGAAGGAAGATTGTACAACACATCGATTTCACCGTTCAGAAGCGCTGCAGTCAATGTTGTGTCATCACCGAACTGCACGGTTACATTCTGAATAGAAGGCTTTGTGCCATAATAGTCGTCATTCCGTTCCAGCGTGATGTACTGACCGGATTTCCATTCTACAAATTTGTACTTACCTGTACCAATCGGAGCGCGATTGAAGTCATCATTGCCCCATTCTCCGGGATTCTCTCCTTCCAGAATATGTTTGGGAAGAATACAGGTATACATATTAGAAAGAAATGCCGCATTTGCAGACTCCAGTGTAATCTCTACCGTATAGTCATCTACTTTTTTGATACCGGAAACACTGTCTGCATTACCTGCCTGATAATCAGCAGCACCTGCAATCGACATAACACGTCCGTCTGCGCCGCCGTTATAATTCGGATCAGCCAGAGACGTCAGAGTAAATACCACATCGTCTGCAGTAAAGTCTTCTCCGTCATGCCACTTTACGCCTTCCTTTAAATGGAACGTATAAACTGTTCCATCATCGGAAATATCCCAGCTGTCTGCCAGATCACCTTCATAATTCAATTCTTCATTCGGAACAACCAAGTAGCTGAAAATCATGCTCTGAACATTGCTATCGGGTGTTCTGGGCTGAATCATCGGATTCAAATTTGCTACCTCAGAAGACTGACCGATTACTACGCTGGTATCAGTTGCTACTGTTCCATCTGCGGCAGTGCTTTCCGTAGCTTCTGCTGCTCCCGCGCTGTCTGCACCAGAACTGCCTGTGCTATTGCTGCTCCCGCATGCTGTTCCAAATACCATCATGCCTGCAAGCAGTAATGCAAGGGGCTTGGACATTTTTTTCATAATGTTTCCTCCTTTGTCGATTTATCACTTTTACTCATTAAAGTGCCGGCTTATAAAAAAAGCAGAATCCTATTCTCTGATCCTGCTCCTTTGCACTTCACAGTGTCATAATACCACGCACCTATTTGAGTGTCAATATTTTTTGAAATATTCAAATATTTTAGTTATTCAAATATTAAAATTCTACCAAAACCATATGTTTTTATTCCAGTTCTCATCCGCACAAACTTTATGATAAGTTTTTCTTTTTTTCTAAATTTTCCAGTTGACTTTTCCAGAAAAATTCGTTATGATAATAAGGCTTGATGAAGCAATCGAAGCGTGGCTCAGTTTGGTAGAGCGCTGCGTTCGGGACGCAGAGGTCGCGTGTTCAAATCACGTCGCTTCGACTTTTAAAGACTGTTGAATTTTCAACAGTCTTTTTTGCTACAAAAATCACATAAAGCGCCCATAAGCGCCGTAAAACACCAACCCGATGGAGGATTTTTATGGAACAGGATATGACCCAAGGCAAACCGTTGGCCATCATACTCAAATTTACCCTGCCGCTGTTAGTCGGCAATATTTTCCAGCAGTTTTACAACATGGCCGATACGATCATCGTCGACCGCTTCGTCGGAGCGAACGCTCTGGCTGCCGTGGGCTCCACCGGCACAGTCATGTTTCTGATCATCGGTTTTGCACAGGGCATTACCGCCGGATTTACGATCCTGACCTCACAGCGTTATGGTGCAAAGGATGAAAAGGCTGTCCGCGCCAGTGTAGCAAACGGCATCCTGCTCTCTGTCCTTGTCACAATCCTTATAACCGTGGTCGGTCTGAGCACCATGAAGCCTCTGCTTCTCCTTATGAATACACCGGAGGATATTTTTGCCGATGCGTATACCTACAGCATGTTGATCTGCAGCGGAGTCGTGGCCTGTATTTTTTATAACCTGTTTTCCTCACTCCTGCGGGCCATCGGCAACAGTAAGGTTCCGCTGTTTTTCCTTGTATTTTCCGCCTGTCTGAATGTGGTGCTCGATCTGCTCCTGATCCTCTGCTTCCATATGGGTGTAGCAGGTGCTGCAATTGCAACCAATATTTCTCAGGGCGTTTCTGCGGTACTGTGTCTGATCTATATTTATAAGAACGTTCCCGTGCTTTGCCCGGAGCGCACCCAGTGGCGACTTTCTGCATCAGACACGGCATATCAGATGAGAATGGGCATTCCGATGGCGCTGCAGTTTTCCATTACTGCATCCGGAGCAATGGTGATGCAGGCTGCCATCAATCTGTTCGGCTCGGTGGCAGTCGCTGCCTTTACTGCTGCCAGCAAGGTGCAGAGCCTCGTAACACAGGGTATGATGTCGATGGGACAGACAATGGCAAGCTACGGCGGTCAGAACTACGGCAAGGGCGATTATCACCGTCTGGAAAAGGGCGTCCGTTCCGCTCTCCTGATCAGCGTCATCTACTCGCTGCTCGCTGCAGCTGCCGTCGGTCTGTTCCTGCGCCCGCTGCTTTCCCTGTTCTTCTCCGGAGACATCGATATAGCTTCCCTGATGCCCTGGGCAAAAACCTATATCTACATGTGTGCGGTCTTTTATATTCCGCTTTCCACGATTTTTATTTTCCGAAACATCATGCAGGGCTGCGGCTACAGCTTCCTGCCGATGATGGGCGGTGTGGTCGAGCTGTTTGCCCGCATGATCACAGCACTGATCGCCATGAAGCTTGTAAGCTTTCCCCTCGCCTGCTTCTGCGATCCTGCCGCATGGGTCGGCGCGGCGCTCTTTACCGGATTTTCCTGGTTATCCGTCAAGAAAAAGCTCCGTGCTTCTCTGCCGCCAGAGGATACCAGTTCTTCCAGCGAAGCAAAATGATACCCCATTTCCTCCCACTTTGTTAAAACTTCATCCAGAATTTCACCGTTCGTCCGGGACGTATTGTGCAGCAGTACAATCGCTCCCGGATGAACTCTTTTTAACAGCTTTGACATCGCCTCTTCGTGAGTCGGCTGTTCCTCCTGCTTCCAGTCCACATAGGCAAGGCTCCAGAAAATCGTCCGATACCCAAGCTCCTTTGCAAGCTGCAGATTGTTGTCGCTGTATTTGCCCTGGGGCGGGCGGTAAAACTTCGCCATTTTTTCGCCGGTAGTCTGCTCGTACAGGTCTTCCAGCTGCGCCAGCTCCTTTTGAAACTCTTCTTTTCCCATCTGGCTCATATCCGGATGATGGTAGCTGTGGTTCCCGATGATATGTCCCTCCGCCCGCATCCGTTTGACCAGATCGGGATTTTTTTCCAGATAATTTCCTACAATAAAAAAAAAGCAGCCGGCACATGATGCTTTTTCAATGCGTCGAGAATCGCCGGTGTGTTGCCGTTTTCATATCCGCAGTCAAACGTCAGATACAAAACCTTTTCCGTCGTATTCTCCGCATAAAACGCATCATATTGCGCCAGCTGCTCCATGCTTTCGTCCGCCACAGGCGGTTTGTTGTCCTCCTGAAAGGAAAGTCCCCAGTCCTTCTGTGCAGGACGCGCCATAACTGCCTGATCCCGCACGCTCACCGTATGCCCCACAACGCTTCCGAGGCAGAACGCCACGCCAAAAATCAGACACAGGGAAAGCACCGCTTTTAATTGTTCCATTCTGTCCATGCCGTTGTCCGTCCGAGTCTTTTTATTATGTATATCGGAAAACGGCTTTTCCTATGCAGGGGATTTATCTGCTGATAATGTACTTGCAGATCGGATTTCCCTGTGCTGAAAACCGTTCCTCATACTCAGTCATGACGTTTCCCTCGTTTAAGCGCGCATCCGCGTGAAGGTCAAAGGTTTTTTCCTTCAAGGTCCATCCCGCTGCTTCCACCTCTTCCAGTGCAAAATCAAACAGGGCGCGGTTGTCCGTCTTAAACTCGATCGTTCCGTCTTTTTTCAGAATTTGATTGTATCTTGCCAGAAACTGTCTGGACTCCAGGCGTCGCTTCGCGTGACGGTCCTTCGGCCACGGATCGGAAAAATTCAGGTAAATGCGATCCAGCTCTCCCTGTGCGAAAACATTTTCCAGATCTTCTGCATCCATGCGGATCAGGCGAACGTTAGGCAGCTCTTCCTCCTCCAGCTTCTGAACCGCGCGCAGCAGCACGCTGGAATATTTTTCGATACCGATAAAGTTGATTTCCGGATAAAGGCGCGCCATATCCATCAGGAAACGTCCCTTGCCCATGCCGATTTCCACATAAACCGGATGGTCATTACCAAACGCTTCTCTCCACTTCCCTTTCATCGTTTCCGGTTCGTGTACGACAAACTCGCTCTCCCCGATCATTTCCCGACAGCCTGTAATATTGCGCAATCTCATGAATTATCCTCACTATTTTTCATTATTATTTTATTGGGTTTTTGTCTTTCTCCCACTTATGAGCAAGCTCATGTGGGCTCAGACCTTTTGACCCTGGCTTTGATACCTACGGATTGTTCCGTGCTGTGCACTCCCACAATCCTGATATCAATTTATCTTACTATATTTCGGGATAAAAAGGAAGCTTTGCATTTTGGCGGCGCTCCCTTCGTGGCATCCCGTGGGCAAATTCTCATGCAAGCATGGAATTCTGCCCACGGGATGCCACGAGGGAACTGTAGTCTAAATTTTAAAAAATTTTGAATTTTGCTGTTCTGCCCTTAAAATCTGCCTGGAAATAGTGTATGATGTTACTATCTTTCAATAAAGGACGGTACATTACATGAAATTTTTCCAGAAAAGATCCTTCTTTTCTTTTATGATAGCACTTGGAGTCGGCGCCAATCTGTTTTGTGGCGCTGTTTTAACGGCTCGCGCCGAGGTCATCGATTACCAGGCGCTGGCGGAGGCCAACCTTTCGATTCCGGTTGAGAGCAACGAAATCAAAAACTGGCCGGAGGGTCCGATTCTCAACGCTCGCTCCGCGATTTTGATGGATGCGGACAGCGGTGCAATCCTTTATGCCAAAAATATCCATGAAAAGCTCTATCCCGCCAGCACAACCAAGATTCTGACTGCCTACATTGCGCGTCAGAACAGCGAATTAAATGAGATGATCGAATATTCCGATACCGCGGTGCACAGCATCGACTGGCGAAGTGATTCCAACATCGGCATCAAAGCCGGTGAAGCGATCACGATGGAACAATCCCTCTACGGTCTGCTGGTGGGCTCCGGCAGTGAATGCGGCAATGCCATCGGCGAACATATCAGCGGCAGTATGGAAGCGTTTGTAGATTTAATGAACCAAACCGCAAAGGAGCTTGGCTGCACGGATTCCCATTTCGTCAATACCAATGGCAAGCATGATGACAATCACTATACCTCCACCCATGACCTCGCTCTGATCGGGCAGAAGTTTTTCTCCGATGACGTGCTTTGCCGCATGTCTGACACGGTAAGCTACAAAATTCCGGCGAGCGCAACGCTGTCACAGGATCTGATTCCGAACAGCAAAAACAAACTGCTGCCCGGTAAAACCTACGCTTACGAATATCTCGTCGGCAGTAAGACCGGCTACACCGCAAACGCTCGCTCTAATCTCGTTTCCTGCGCCCAGAAAGACGGGCTGAAGCTGATCTGCGTCGTTATGATGGAGGAGTCCCCGCAGCAGTTCAAGGATACGATAAGCTTATTTGATTACGGTTTCAGCAACTTTTCTTCTGTTACAGCATCCAAAGAAGACACCACCTATCAGGTAAAAAACGGCGACCTGTTCGCAAATACGTTCAATCAGTCCGACATCCTTTCTATCGACCCGGATGCGAAAATTCTCCTTCCGGATACGCTCACCTTTGCCGATCTGGATTCCGAGCTGAGCTATGATAACCTGAAGGATGGACAGGCCGCTGTCATCCACTACTCCTACGAAGGTCAGGATCTCGGCAGCGCGCCGATCCTCTTTTCCAGCATAACGCCCTTTGATTTCAGTGCAGAACCGGTTTCTGAAACGGAAAGCGCAGCCATCGCAACAGCGGATGGCTCTTCCAAGGCAGATGCGAACAGCGTACAAAGCAGCGCTTCTAATGCGCAAAGCAGCACAGACAGCTCCGGCACGGATGGCAATGTGAATGCTTCCAGTGCAAACGGTTCCTCCGGCACACAGGGCGCCACGAGCGCGCAGGCTGGCACTACAGCGTCTGAATCCGTCGCTTCCACAACTTCTCCGACCGCAGTTTCCACACCGGGGGGAAATGTTATTTTCTTAAACGTCCGTAAAATTTTGCTTGCAGTCAGCATTGTCGCGGTTATCCTGATCGTCATTCTGGTGATCCGCTCCATTCTGATCGGACACAGCCGCAATCGCAAGCGCCGCGATATCATGAAACGACACCGCAGCCGTAAAGATGAAATCATCGACTTCGACCGTTACACCGTTACACCGATCCCTTCGCGTAAGACACAGGACGGGATGCACAAAAATGCCGCAGACCATTTCTTTTGAAACCGGTCTGCGGCGTTTTTTCGTATTATTTTATTATATGGGCTCCCCGGCGTGTCTCCGATGTCAGCACCCCGCCTCACCGTTTTCCGAGCTTTTCCTGCGCTTCGCGGTGTCTGTGCTCCTTACGCAGCTGGCGGATGTGATCTTTTCTCTCCATCAGGGCGGCAACCTCTTTCTCTCCGACCAGCTTCGTCGTCTTGACGGCGTAAACCATGTCATCTTCCGCTTTTTTCACGCGGATTTTTCCTTTCATCCAACCGTGCTTATCGCACCACGACAGGCTGTAATAGTGCTTGCCGTTTGGCGAGAACCAGCGGACTTTTTTGCGAAGGTTATGATGGCACAGATAACATCTGGTGGAGAGAACCTCTTTATCCGCCATCAATGCCTCCTTATCCGGAAACGGCCGGGAAATATATTTTGCATAATTATCGAATACGACATGCACCTCGCTGCGGTGATTTTCCGGCAGCTGGAACGTGTCGAAGGAAACCCGCTGCAGTGCAATCGGGTCTTTGATCATCTGAAATACCCGTGCGGTATACACCGCGTCGCTGATCGCCCGATGAAACGGAATATCCTTTGGAATCTGCAGATAATCTACCGCATATTCCAGGCTCCTTCGCACCTTCTGATCTTCGTAGGCGATGGAAAACAGCTTCTGAATATCATAGAACCGGACAGGTCCTTTTCCAAGGGGCTCCATACCGAAAAACCGCATATTTTTCTGAAGTCCGTCAGATCCTGCGGTCCCCAGGTACCGAACATGAAATCCTCGCCACACCACGCCAGAAAGTCCTTCATCACGACATCAAATGTCCGACATCCGGAGAGATCTTTCATATGGATGCCGATCAGCTTTTCTGTAATATGGTGCATGGTATCATAAACCTGCGGACGGATCAGCTCCTCAAAGGTATCCACAATTTCCATCCGGCTGTTTAATTTTACCGCACCGATCTCAATAATTTCAAACGTAAGCAGTCTGTTGCGGGCATCGCGGCTGTCAGACGCCTGATTCCATTCCAGATCCAGAACCACATAATCCATTGATCGTTCCTCCGCCCACTACAACATCGCCATCATAAAGTACAACCGACTGTCCGCAGGTAATTGCCCTCTGGGGCTCGTCAAAGACCAGATGAATGCTGTCCGGTCCGGTGATCTCTGCGTTCGCCCACTGCTCCTGGTGACGGTAACGGATTTTCGCCTTGATGCGCTGCGTGCCCGTCGGCACCTCGCCGCTGATCCAGTGGAAATCCTTCGCCGTCAGCTCCTTTGACCACAGATCCCGGTCGCGTCCAAGGACTACCGTATTGGTCTTTGGATCGATCCTGCACACATACATCGGCTCATGCAGGGCTAGTCCCAGCCCTTTGCGCTGTCCGATCGTATAGCAGATAATTCCCTTATGCTGCCCCAGCACATGTCCTTCCTGATCTACAAAATTGCCCGGCTCAAAGCTTTTGCCGGTGTATCGTTCAATAAATCCGGCATAATCTCCGTCCGGTACAAAGCAGATATCCTGGCTGTCATGCTTGCGCGCATTGATCAGTCCCTGTTCTTCCGCCATTTCCCGGATCTGCGGCTTCGTCATGCCGCCCAGGGGGAACAGCGTATGTGCAAGCTGCTCCTGCGTCAGGCTGTAGAGCACATAACTCTGGTCTTTCTTTTCATCGATGGCTTTTTTCAGGAGGAACTTTCCGTCCTGTTCTTCGATTCGGGCATAGTGTCCGGTTACAACGTAATCGTAATCCAGCTCCTTTGCCCGCTTCATCAGCTTCTCGAACTTCATATAACGGTTACAGTCGATACACGGATTCGGGGTGAATCCGTTTTCATAGGCACAGACAAAGCGGTCCATGATCTGTGTGCCGAAATCTTCCGTAAAATTGAACACGAAATACGGAATGCCCAGCTGACGTGCAACGCTTCTTGCGTCCTCCACGTCATCTAACGAACAGCAGGTATGCCCTTTTCGTTCGCAGCTGTCCTCTCCGGCAAACAGGCGCATCGTAACGCCCATACAATCATATCCGTCCCGCTTCATCAGCCATGCCGCAACGCTCGAATCTACGCCGCCGCTCATGGCAATCATCGCCTTTTTCATTCTCTGTCTCCGTTCTTTTTATTCCTGCCCTGCCTCTCCCGGAACTTTCCAGCTCATGCTTCTCAGGCTCAGGGCCAGTGTTGTCGTATTATGCAGCAGCGCTGATGTCGTAGGCTGAATCAGCCCGGTCACACCGGCTGCAATTAAACTGCCGTTGATGCCAAGGATTGCACGGTAGTTGACATGAATCCGACGCATCATTTCTTTGCTTAAGCGGCGCAGGTAAACCAGCTCCTGCAGGCTGTCCGCACCGACTGTAATATCCGCAATTTCCCGCGCAAGCTCCGAACCGTCGCTGATCGCAATACCAACATCCGCAGCAGAAAGCGCCGGGGAGTCGTTGATTCCGTCGCCGACCATGACTACCCTGCGTCCGGCTTCTTTTTCCTGCTGGACAAAGTTCGCCTTGTCCTCCGGCAGAACTTCCGCATGGTATTCGTCCACGCCGATCTGTTTTGCGATCGCCGCTGCTGTTCGCTCGCTGTCGCCAGTCATCATGACGATTTTTGTAAAGCCTTCCCGTTTCAGCTCGCGGATAATCTGTTTTGCCTCTTCACGCACCGGATCCTCAATGCAGAGCACTGCTTCCAGTACGTTGTCAACTGCCAGATACAGATGGGAATACTGCAGCGGCAGCTCATCGAAACGCTGCTGATATTCCGGACGGATCCGGCACTTCTCATCTTCAAATACAAAGTGGGCGCTGCCGATCACCACACGCTTTTCTCCAACATAAGAGGCAATGCCATGTGCAACGATATATTCCACCTTGGAATGTACTTCCTCATGTTCCAGATTACGCTCTGCCGCTGCACGCACAACCGCCTTTGCCATCGAATGAGGAAAATGCTCCTCCAGACATGCTGCCAGACACAAAAGATCGTCTTCCTTTTCCTCACCGAATGCGATAACAGAATGCAGCGTAGGCTGCGCTTTGGTCAGCGTACCGGTCTTATCGAATACGATGGTGGAAGCCTCCGAAAACGCTTCCAGATATTTTCCGCCCTTTACGGTGATCTTCGCTGCGTTTGCTTCCCGGATCGCTGTCAGGACAGTCAGGGGCATCGCAAGCTTTAATGCGCAGGAAAAATCAACCATCAGTACGGATAACGTTCTGGTAACATTTCTTGTAAGCAGCCATGTAAGACCGGTTCCAAGGAAGGTGTAGGGAACCAGCCTGTCCGCCAGATGCTCCGCACGCCCTTCTACTGCGGACTTGAGCTTTTCGGAATCCTCGATCATCGTAACGATCTTTTCGTAGCGGGTCGAGCCGGAAACCGCCTTGACCTCAATCGTCAGCTCGCCCTCTTCCACAACGGTTCCGGCATAAACGAATCCGCCCTTTTCCTTGCGGACAGGTTCGGATTCACCGGTCATGGAAGCCTGATTGATCATCGCTTCACCGTCTGCCACTACGCCGTCAAACGGAATGACGTTGCCGACATGGATCACGATATGATCGCCCGGTACGACAGATGCAGAATCCACAAGGATTTCCTGATCCCGGGTCTTTATCCACACTTTTCCGACATTTAACGACATGCTGCGCGCCAGATCGCTGACAGACTTTTTATGTGTCCACTCCTCAAGGATTTCACCCAGACCAAGCAGGAACATAACCGATCCTGCGGTCTGGCAGTCCCGCCGCAGAATCGATACGGTAATCGCTGTCGCATCCAGAACCGGGACTTCCAGTTTTCCTTTGGAAAGGCATAGGACGCCTTCTTTTACATAACGGAAAGCTTTCCATATAGTATACACATTTCTGATCGGTAAGGGAAGCATGTATTTTGTAAATAACCGTTTTGCCACATGCCCGATCAGCTTTTCTTTATACTCTGCATTCAACGCACGTCCCGAACTGGAACGGACGGAATCCGGCAGCTGGACGTCTTCATAATGAAAGCTTTTCAGCGCCTCCATCAGTTCTTTTAATTCGCCGTCATACTCGATCACCGCATCCTGCGTCTGCTCGTATACGGTCGCTTTTGTCACACCTGGCTGTGCTTCCAGAAAATACTGCAGGGTGTCCGCCTGATCAAAGCTCATTCTGGACTGCCCCATATGCACCCGGATTCGCCCGGGAATTTTGTGTTTGATTTTAAAGTTCATTTTTTCCGCTCATTTCTGCGCACGCTTTTTGCGCATGTCGAGTTTGTGTCAAGTGCGCGCAGACACAAATCTCGCGATTGAAAATTTTATTTTTCAATCTTATCTCCACTCCGCTGATACGCTTCGCGCTTTTTCAGAAAACGGGACTCCGTCAAAAAGGACGGCGCCGTCTCCGGCTCCGTCCCCCACTGCCCTGAATCAGGCTTCTTCTTTTACTTCAGCTTCCGCTTCTTCTGCAACTCTGTCTTCGTTGATCTGCTTTGCTTCTGCCAGAACATCTCCAGCGTTTTCCTGAACTGTTGTAACAGTCTTCATAACGCTGTCCTTTGCACGAAAGCGCTGCTGCGGTACACTGTACGTATGCTTTCTTCGCGTCTTTGCTGGAAAGGATCTTGATTCCGGCTGTTCCGAACAATACGCCTCCTAAAAATAAACCGATTTTCTTTTGCATCAGATGCTTTCATCATGTTCGTTTCCTCCTTCGACCGGCGCAGGATATGTCTATACTACCTATCGTACGGCACGGCTTTCTTTGGTTAGTTACTATTAACCACGAACATGGTAACACGCTTTTTTCCCTGTGTCAATTGCGACTTTATTCCTGCTTTCCGAACACAATCCGTTTCCCGATAAAAATGATCAGAAGCGCTGCAACGCCCACCAAAACGATTGTGCCGCCCGGCTTTAAGCCCAGATAAAACGCCGCAAACAGCCCGATAATCATGAACAGCACGTTCAAACCGACAGCGTACCATACAGTCTGTTTAAAGTTCTTTCCCAGCTGCATCGCACAAGCTACCGGAACGACCATCATCGACGATACCATCAACGCGCCTACTGTCCGTGCTGCAACCGAAACCGTCACTGCAATCATAATCGTGAAGATAAAATTGACGATGCCGACCGGCACACCCGCCAACCGCGCGCTTCTTTCATCCAATGAAATATAAAACAGCTCTTTATATAGAAGCAAAAATAACACAAGCACCACAACAGACACCACGATGACTGAAATCATCTCAGCATCACTGATCGCCACAATGCTGCCGAACAGAAAGCTGTTGAAGTTTGCCGAATTTTTCACAAAACCGGACAGCACACCCGCCAGACCAATTCCTGCTGACATGATAATAGATATCGACATTTCCGAATAGCGCGGAAGCTTTCTGCGGATCGCCTCAATGCCGAAGGACGCTGCCACACAGGCTGCTGCTGCGCCCGCCACCGGATTGACACCCAGCAAAAGTCCTGCTGCGACGCCGGCGAGCGACGTATGGGAAAGTGCATCGCCGATCATGGAAAGACGTTTGCAGACAACGACCATTCCGACGCAGGGCACAACCGCCGCCAGCAAAATTCCGACAACAAACGCCCGCTGCATAAACAGATACTCAAAAATTCTCATGCCTGCCCGTCTCCTTTCCCAGCTTCCTGTTTTACCTTTCCGTCCTCCAGCACCCAGATATCATCTGCATAGGACGATGCACGTTTGAGGTCATGCGTCACCATCAGTACGGTGATCCTTTTCTCCGCATTGATTTTTTTGAGCAGTCGGTAAAAGTGTGACGCATTTTTTTCATCCAATGCCGACGTCGGCTCATCCAGAATCAGAAGCTTCGGCTCGTTGACCAGGGCGCGTGCCAGGAGCACTCTCTGCTGCTGCCCGCCAGAAAGTCTGCCGATTAAACGGTTCTGGTATTCCTCCATGCCCACCTGCGCCAGCGCAGCCCTTACCTGCTGCCGCTCTTTTTTCCCCGCAAACCGGAACAATCCGATCTGCTTATATAAATTTGCGCGCACGATTTCTTCCACGGATGCCGGAAAATCCTTCCAGCCACCCATCCCGTTCTGCGGCACATAGCTGATGCTCGACCAGTCCTTAAACTGTCGGATGTCTTGCCCTAAAATCTCAATGCTGCCGTCGCTGCTGCCTTCTTCTTGATCCCCTTTGTGGCTTTCCCCGATCGGGAGCTCTCCTAATAAAAGCCTTAAAAGCGTCGATTTTCCTGCCCCGTTTTCTCCTGCGAGAATCGCCAGCCGCCCTTCTTTCAGGCAAAGGCTGACGCCGTCCAGCACATTTTCCTTTCCATAGGAAAAGTGCAGATTTTTGATTTCTATCGCATTCATATGTCTGCTCCTTACCGCAAAGCTTCTGTCAGCTGCTGCAGATTTTCTTCCATGACGGAAAAATAATCTCCGCCGGTTTCTTCCTGTCTGTCGCTTAGGCCTTCCAGCGGGCTGAGGGTCAAAAGCTTCACGCCGGTTTCCGTCGCTACCGTTTCCGCCGTCCTCGAGCCGGACAGCTCTTCAAAGAAAATCGCACGGACGTTGTTTGCCCGGACAAAATCGATAATATCTGCCATCCGTCCCGGGTCGGGTTCGGAATCCGGCGACATGCCCTCGATGCTCACCTGCGTCAGGTTATAACGCCTGCACAGATATCCATACGCCTCATGCGCCACAACGATGTTTCGCTCCGACAGATTTTCCAGCGTCGTCTGATAGATTTTGTCCAGCTCGTCGAGCTGTTTTGCCCATTTCTCATAATTTGCCTGATAGTCTGCGCGATGCTCCGGATCCGCCTCAGAAAACGCTGCGCAAATGTTTTGCATTTCCTGCTTTGCGTTCATCGGGTCCAGCCAGACGTGGGGGTCGTACTCGCCGTGCTCGTGGGCGTCATGACCGTCCGGTGCGGCGACAACAGTGTGGTCGGCGGCATCGTCTTCATGCGCGGCCGCATTGCTCACAGCGGCGTCTTCTTCATCCGCATGATCGTGACCGTCCTCATCAGCATGCGCGGTCCCATGGTCATGGCTGTCCTCTTCGGCCTCATGGTCGTGACCGTCCTCTTCCTCTGCGCTGCGCAGCAGGCTCACTCCCTGCGACGCTTCCACGGAAATCAATTTTTTATTGGAAAGCCCCGCCAGAACGTCCGAAACCCAGTGCTCCATCCCAGCACCGTTATAGATAAAAACGTCCGCCTGCTCCATCCGGGTAATATCCTTTGTGGACGGCTCCCAGTCGTGGGGCTCTGTGCCGGACGGCACCATGCAGGTCACCTGGACGTGCTCGCCGCCAATTTTTTGTGCGAAATCGTGCATCGTATAAAAACTCGCCATCACCTGCAGCTTGTTGGGATCCACCGGTTCGTCAGAAGCTTCCGTGCCGCAGCCGACAAACACTGTGGTAAACAGTAAGCACGCGCAGAGCGCCAACGCCACACGACGCAGGATGCCGCTTTCCGATACCCGTGTGCAGCGCAGCTGCGGCATTCTGATGCCGGAAATCACAGCATGCTTCCCGCATTTCTTTTTTCTATTCATCCTCATTTCTGTCCTGCAGTCCTTCCTGTGTTTCCCTGAATTTGCGGCACTCCCGACAGCAGCCGTAAAAGATCAGATGCGAGGAATCCAGCGCAAAGTCATGCTCTTTCAGGATATGTTCGGAAAATCCATGGAGCTTGTTACATTCCAGAGGAATGATCTTCCCGCACTGCAGGCAAACAAGCCGCCCCGGGCTGCCCGGCCTCAATTCTCCGATATAGCGGTACTGCGCGCCTGCGCCGTCCACTGCCGGAATTTTGATCACGGCGTTCTCCTCTGTGAGACGGTCGAGAGCCCGATAAACCGTCGTCTGTCCAACGTGAATTCCTTCGGCTTTGAGACAGTCCATACACTGTTCCGCCGTCACAAACCGGTCGCTGTGTTTTTCCAGACAATCTCGGATCAGCTCCTGTTGCTTCGTTCTATATCTGACACGTTCTGCCATTTTTCTCCCCCTGTGAACCACTGCGGCATCCGCGCATACTCCCGCACGGCGATATCCAAAACCGCCGCGGTTCATTTTGAAATTAAAAATCATTTTCAATTTATTATATCGACTTTTTCCATCGTGTCAAGGGAAAAAACTGGGAAATGTCACGAGTAAACCAAACCGTTGTCTGATTTCACTGGTTTTTTTGAGAAAATAACGGCTATTATTCTTTTGAGACTTATAGTATCATTTAATTAGAATGAAACATTGGGCAAAAGGACTAAAACTCTGATACACGGCACACCTTTCGCCCTACATCCAAACAGAACAATTCCAAGGAGACTTTGCCTATGAAAAAGAAAAGAATTTCCGCCTTTTTTCTGACGATCGCTCTTCTTTCCGGCTCTCTTTCATCGACCGCCTATGCTGCCACCTGGTATATGGAAGACGGTGACGTCATCGTGAGCGCTTCTGAGAGCGGGCAGACCGTTTCCCAGAACAACAATACCATAGGAGATAACGATCCGACCTTTACCAATCGGGATTCCGATGTTGCTTCCGACAGCACCATTACGATCACAACCTCCGATGACGCGACAGCGAACATCACGATTGAGGACATCAACCTGAAGCATTCCCAGGAATCTGCCATTGATGTCAAAGGCGACTCCAAGGCAGACATCACGGTTCGCGGTACGAATACGATTAACCGCAAAGACGAATCCTCCCCGTCCATGATCCATGTCAGCGATGGTGATCTCACCCTGCGCGGCGACGGTTCCCTCACGCTATCCGGCTGGACCGATGGCGCTAAAATCGGCTCCAATGGATACAGCAGCGACACCGGACAGGGAGAAGAAGATTTTACCGGTTCTATCCACATCACCGATGATGTAACAATCTCCGCAACAAGAGAATACTATAATCCTTCCGATACCGGCTCTGCAGCTATCGGTTCCGGCGAAAAAGGCAATTTTACCGGCACGATTACCATTGATGGAAATGCAAAAGTCAACGCAGATGCCACCTGGTGTGGTCCCGGCATCGGCTGCGGAGAAAAAGGAGATTATAACGGGGATATTATCATCGGCGGCAATGCTGAGGTTACTGCCTCCGGAGGTTCCGCATCCGCCGGAATCGGCAGTGGATGGGACAGCACCTTTTCCGGCGGAACAATCACAATAAAGGATAATTCCAAAGTTACCGCAATCGGCTCCAACGGTTTTTCCCAGAACACGTCCTGCAGCAATCCTGCCATCGGTGCTTCTGAAAAAGCCAATCCGGGTTATAACCCTGCCAAAGCCCCGATGAACGGAACCATTACCATAACAGATAACGCCCAGGTAAAAATCGGCAGTGACACCAAATTCGGCACTTCCAGAACTCCCCTGATCGGTGAAGCTTCTTCTGAACCGACCGGAACCGGTAAAATCGAAATTTCCGGCAACGCGGCTGTCTCCAATATCGACGGTTCTTCCGATATCGCCATTGGCGGCGGTACAGCTTCCAGCACAATCGATATTTCTATTGGAGCAAATACAAATATCAACGGAACAAAAGGCTCGGATATTCTCGATGGCAAAAGCAGTAATGTAAAGCTCAATACGGTAAAAACGCCGACCCTTGTGCCGGAATCTGCTCCGGCAGTTGAGCCTGTTGCTTCTGTTTCCAACGGTTTCAGACAGACCGAAAGCTCTGCTGTCTCTACAGAAAGCTTTTGTCATTCGGTTACCCTCTCTCTTCCGTCCGCAGGATTGTCGAACTTCTCTTTCTGCCCGGCATGCGGTAAAAAAGACGGCAAAGATTTCCTGTCGCCGGTTTCCGATGTTTCCGCACAGGCTGTAACCGGAACGCTTCCTGCCGGATCGCCGGTTCTCTGCATCGGCACGCTTGACAACGGCGTAGGCATTATGTCCGCAGCAGTGATCAAACATCACCGGGCAGTACAGCCGACCGGCATCGTGCGCTTTACCGTTCCGGCTTCCCTGCTTGCAGGACACCGTCTGGTTGCGCTTCACACTGACGGCACGCAGTCAGAGATTGTAATGACGCCCGACAATGCGCAGACTTTGAGTTTCGAAGTCAATTATGCTGCAAACGGCAACGACAGCGCCTTCCCGGTTCGCATGATTCTCCTGCTGTCGGAAGCTTCTTAATCTGCCAATACCTTTTTGGACAGTCGGGCGCTGGCTCCCCCACCTTTTCCAGCGCCCGTTTTTCCCCTCATATCACAGAAGCGACGAAATGGCATAATCCACTCCGTCGCTTCTGCGACCCGCCGCAGGCGGAGCATGTGCCAAGGCACATGCTTTTTTTATTCGTTCATCGATACACAGATCGTCTTAATCTCAAACGGCTTAAACTCCAGCGCGATTTCCTTTTCATCCGGAAGCGTTTCGATCTCCTCTTCCAGCAGATTTGTCAGCATGACCTTTTCACCGGTTTCTGTCAGATGAATCTTTGTCCGCACGGAGGTTCCTTCTGCTTCATAGAGACGCATCGCATAACCGTTTCCATCCTCCATCGGCTTAACCGCTTCTACGATAACGTTCGGCACATCCACGGTTACGAAGGATTCCATATCTTTTCTGCCGGGCATAACGATCGGAGCGATATTCAGCTCATAAGCAGGCTGTACGACCGCTTCCGCTCCAAAGCCGCTGTTATGCGGAAGCAGCGCGTAGGTGCACTCGTGAATTCCCTTATCGCCTCTGTAATCCGGGCAGCAGCCGCCTTTGTGTAGAGACAGCCAGATGCGTCCGTTTTCCACGCTGACGCCATATTTGCAATCGGTGAACCTCACATGACTAAAGTCACGTGCTTCTCAGTCGTTTTAAACGACAAGACCAAATATCGGCGGATACGCCAGTAACTTAGAATTCGTGCGGATACGCACTTTTTCTGCGCCGGATACGGCTGGTTTCCACATTACAGGTAGTCCGCTGTATATCTGCCTGTATTTATGCCGCTTTTAATTCTGCATAAAGCTTTCTTAAATCCGCATAAACACATGAGGTTCTGCGCTTCACTGCAGGTACTTTTGCCTCCAGTAAAGACCTTTCCGTTGCCGGAAGGGGTTTTAAAAGTTCCCTTATAAAATATCTCGCTCCTATATTATAGGATGCTGACAGGTCACAATTATATCGTTTTCCTGTCTGGAAAGTACAGAGGCTGTGGTTCTCCGGATTTCTTACCACTGCTCCACTTCCATCACAGGCCAGCCTGCTGGTGTTTTGGGCGCTGACTCTGGATACACGGATCCCGTTCCGATGAGCCTGATGCTCACACAGCTTCTGAATGTCCCGCTTTCTCCATAAATGGAGCTTTTGTTTCTTTTTTCCGGATAGCTTCCCCTGCGTTTCCAGATATTCGAACACAATTACATCCGCCTGATATTCTATGGCACATTTCGTGATCGCCGCAGCTATTTTGCGGGACAGCTCCATATTCAACCTTTTTACATAATTCCATCGGCTTTGCACCTGTCTGGAGGAATGTTCTCTCTGAAAACGGCGGATTCTGCCAAGTACATGATACAAATGGTCTTTATCACTGGTAAAATTGATAAATTTCCGTCCCAGGATAGTGCCATCTGCACGCATGATACTGCAGACCGCATCCGTATTGATTCCTAAATCAACACTGCATATCACCTGCTCTTTTACGGCTGTTTTCGATAAGCTTACTTCCTCTGTGTACGAAAATCGAAGGAAATATGTATGATGTTTCTTTTCCAAGGTTGGGGCGGATGCCTTTTTTCCGCTCCACTTTTTCCGAAGATATTCCATATCCGTATGGAGTAATTTTACCTGGAACCATTTCCACTCGCGTCCATCAAATAACTTTAAATGAGCAACATCTTCTCCATATTCTGCTTCCTTATACATGACATCCCGATAGAATACCGGCATTGCATGATTCTCACAGACCAGCTTTGGTTTCCCCTTTAACTCTCCCTTTTCCCACAAACCGAGACGTGTTTGATAGGAGGACACTGCTCCAAGTGCATGTTGGATTGCCGCCCTTCTCAGGTAAGATGGCATTTTAGGAAAATGCCGGTCAAACGCAAACCTGGCAGGATTCTTTTTCGTCTCATGTACCAGATGCTCCGCTGCATTAAAGCGTTTTTGTGGATTCCGGATTTCTGAAAGTTCTTCCCAGGTTCCTGCATACACCGGGATCAGATAGGAAACTGCTTTCCGAAAAATATCCAGCGTAGCACGGAGCGGTATATTCTTTTTTTTCATTTCTACTCCATAGCTGGATACAATCTGCATAAAGTTCCCTACTTTCTTTTTCCCTTCTCTTTTTGTCCCTCGATATATGCCGTTACTTGATCCCAGCTTCAGTCACTTACGGTAACTGCACAATACGATGGATTCCACAAACAAGATGGTATTGTAAAGAATATACATATCCTCTACCATATGAAAATTCACTTTTCCTAATAGCAAACATATCTTTTTTCATATTTGTATTATACAATACGTCTCTCTGTATGGCAAACATTTGTTCTGTGTTTTAATTAAAAAATTTGGCACACCTAACTCATCACTAAAGTAACGAGAATGCGGTGTGCCGTTTTTCAAAACTGCTACGCCGTAGCCTGGCTCGGAAAGGTCGGTATATTTATGGTTGGAAACCTCGAACTTCGCCTTTTCCCAAGACGTGTTGCGGTAGGTTGCACGCTCGATATAACCAAACTGTACTTCATTTCTTGCAAAACGGCTCTGAACCGAAGTGTCAAACGCCGCCTTTAAGAAGCGGTGATCATCCTGCCAGTTCGTGACGGTATCAAAAACTGTCCTGGCACATTCTCGCGCCGAGCGCGGTCGCTTGCGACATAATTCTTCTTCACGCGAGTGTGCATCCACTCGGAGCGTTTTTGTTTCATAGGACGCACTTTCCTATGAAATAAAAAAGAATCCTGCTCAGCAGTATTCTCCGCCTGCTGACCTCCACCGCGATGTCATTTGTCACGAAGCAATTGCACTGCTTTTTGAAATTTTATATAATAAAGATAAAGTCCGGGTTTAAGGTTTACGGCATTTCTCCTTTTAAAGAGCTGCCAACCGACACTCGTGAACGATACGAATGGAGCTTTCCCTTTTATGAAACAGGAACTTACAAAACTCGCATCCCTCCGCGCCATTTCCATGCTGGCGGTTTTTACATTTCTCTTTTTGAGCACAGAATATTTCTATGTCAACCAAATCGCTCAGAACGCTTCCAGCGCCCGGACGGTAAACGTCCAGAATTATGCCCTCGGCGTCAGCGCGGTCGGCTTTTGCCTCTATCCGCTGCTGTTTCGGTTTTTCCGCGATCGTCTGCGCAGCGCTGTGTTTTTCACACTTGCGATGCTGGCAATCGTCTGCTTTGTCATCCTTGGCAGTCCTGTTCCGTCCGGTCTTCTGACTGCCGCCGGAATGCTTCTGTTTCTGGTTCTCGGCATCCTCGGCAACGCGGTGCATTACCATTTTCTTTGTGAAATTTCTGACAAAAAATATTTCGCACGCATGGTTGGCATTTCCTATGGGTTTGCTATCCTGCTGCAGTTTCTAAACAACAGCCTGATTTCTTCTGCCCTGGCAGAACAGCTGTTGCTTTGCGCTGCGTTGCTTTTTATCGTATTTTTCCTGTTCCGGTTTCAACACCGGGAGGCAAGCCGCAGCTCCCAGATGCCGGACACTGCAAATTCCAGCCCTCAGGCGTCCGATGCGACAAATCCCTGTCCTCAAGTGTCCGATATGACAAATCCCTGTCCACATATGCCAGACGCGTCAGCTTGCGCTGCTTCCGGCAACACCGGCTCACAGCATAAGCTCCCTGCCTCCGGTGCCCTGCCGCAGCTCGTTTTGCTGATCTTTCTCGTCATTTTTATGACCTGTATTTTCAGTACGCTGGACAACACCGTTACACTGGGACACGCAGACGGAACCATGGATATCGGTCAGTGGCCCCGCGTCCTGCTCGCCTGCAGCGGGCTTGCTGCCGGATTTTTGTTTGACCTCCATGACAGACGTTTCATGAATCTCATCATGTACTGCATTATGATGCTTTCCACACTCAGCGTCGCAATCCTGCAGCTTGGCGGTTCTTTCCTGATCGGGCTGATCGTCTTTTACCTGTCCTCCGGATTTTTCGTCGTATTCTTTACGACCTCTTTTCTGGCACTGTCCGAGGACACCCGCTGCCCGCGCCTCTGGGCAGGAATGGGGCGTGCCGTCAACAATGCGGGCGCTGCCCTGGTCTCAAACCTGTCTCTCTCCCTGATCGCATCGAACAGCAGCATCACGCTGATTATCACGGCTCTTCTCCTGTTCGCAACAGTGAGCATTTTGATCGCAGCCTACAGCATGTTAAAAGAGCCGGGCGTACAGACTGAGACAGGCGGCACTATGACTCACAAAATGCAGGCAGCTTGCGAAGCAAGCGCGAGCCACAACACGAAAGCTGTCCTCGGCAACGATTCGTCCGCCTCTGCGGCTCCGGACATTTCCTCCGATCCGGATTATCCACAGGGCACTCCAAACCCAGACCCTTTTTCCACATTTTCCACGGCATTTTCCCTGACTGACCGGGAACAGTCGGTTTTCGACCAGCTTGTCAACACAGAAAAGAGCATTCAGGAAATCGCAGACAGCCTTTTCATCTCCCGAAGAACCTGTCAGCGCTATATCACATCCATTTATGAAAAGGTCGGTGCAAAATCCCGGATGGGACTGTACCAGTCCTATATCGAATGGCAGCGCAAAAACCTGTAGCCGGAGCTGAAATTATATTTCCGTAAAGTCTTGCTTCCTAAGTCTCAGGAACCAGCTCTTTTAAAATATCCGAATATGTCACAAGCCGGACATTGCCAAGATGTTCGGCTTTTTCTATGCAGCCCTGGGTGAAACCGGTCTTGGCAAACAGATAGAGGAAGGTCTGATCATAATGAAACAAATGGCTACGCTCAACAAGCGTATCCAACACACCAACATCTACTTTTTCATTCGTCCATTTGCATTCTCCAAACAAAGCTGCCTGCCGATCCTGCTCTGCCATAATGTCGATCTCCGTCTGGCTTCTGGTACGCGGATCTGTTCCCCACCAACGTCCCAGCTCCGAAAAATCAACCGGGCTTTTTCCTTTCAGCAGCAATGCCCAGAGATACTGCGAACAGATATCCTCAAAAATATGTCCCATATAATCTGACAAGTGCGGCTCAATCCGCCTGTAAGCCAGTTCCACCGCGCCACGGGCGATGATCGAATTATTTTCCGGAACAAAACGATACCAGAACCGAAACATATTATCCTCGATCGAATAAATTGTTTTGCGCGTCGTTTTTTCTCCATAAGGAACTTCCTTACGAATAACACCAAGTGCAATCAGATTTTTCAAATAGGTCGAACAAACATTGGAATCTTCCCCTACTTTCGTCGAAATCTCAGCCATCCGGGATGCCCCTGTTGCTATCGCTGTAATAATTGCATTGTAAATAGCAGGTTCCCGTGCCTCCTGCTTCAGCAGACTGGAGGGTTCTTCATAAATTGCGGAGTTCGGATTTAAAAAGGTATTTTTAATATTTTCCTCCACACTCTGATGATCATTCATCTGTAAAAGGTACTGTGGCGTACCTCCTGCAACTCCATACATCAAGGCTTTTTCTTCCGGGCTGAAATACTGGCAATAACGACAGGTTTCCGCAAAATCAAACGGCTGTATTTTCATCTGGGCAGTGCGCCGTCCGTACAGGGGGGCTTTATATGCCAAAACCTGATCCTCCATATAGGACATCGAGGATCCGCAGAGAATCAACATCAGTTTTGAAGCTTCTTTATATTTATCAATCAACAACTGTAATGTGGAAGCAAGGCTTTTGGAAGCGCGCGCCACATACGGATATTCATCGATCGTCAGAATGACCCGTTTCTTTTCTGCCAGTCGGAACACATATTCCAGTGCCGCCTGAAAAGAAAGAAAGGACGTCTCAGCCTCTATCCCGCTGCTGTATTCCATAATACTTTTGCTCAAGTTTTCAAGATTTTGTTTTTCACTGCTTTCAACACCCATAAAATAAATCGCATCTTTATCCTGAATAAAACGACTGATCAAAGCAGTTTTTCCCACACGCCGTCTGCCGTAAATAACAGCGAACTCAAAATGATCCGAATAAAACAGCCGCTCCAGCGTCTGCAGCTCTCTTTCCCGTCCGATAAACATTCTGCCGTACCTCCTGTTTCTTTCATCATAGTATCGAATTACGGTTTAGTCAATTACGATTTACTAAAGTATGATTCGATAAATTGCATTTTTCTCAAATTACCGACTCAAATCGATTCCTAATCCACACTTCTCCCTATTTTTCCCCTGGCGCACCAGCGCCAAACCGCATTTTTCGCCGTTTTGGCGCGCATACGGCATACCCGGATGACCGCCCGACGCGTAGACTGAAGGTAACAATAAAACTGCAAAACGGAAAATGCCCGCCTGACGCAAACCGCAGCGCAGCGTTCAATGCAGTCGCATTTTCCTTCGGAAAACAAGGAGGACTCTATGAATCAGTGTGATAATGGTCATTTCTATGATGAAGCAAGATTTGAAAGCTGTCCGTATTGCAAGGAGAATACAGGGATCGGAAAGACGATGGCTGCAGCGGATATCGGCAAGACAGTGGCTGCCTTTCCGGGCAATCCTGCTGCAGCAGCTGCGACAGCCTTCGACAGCGGAAAAACAGTCGCTGTGATGAAAAAGAAAATCGGTATTGATCCGGCAGTCGGCTTTTTGATCTGCATCGAAGGTCCACACCGCGGAACGGATTTCCGTCTCATTTCAGGAAGAAACTTTATCGGCCGGGCTGCCGCGATGGATGTTTCCCTGCCAGACGACGATACCGTATCCCGTGAAAGCCATGCACTGGTCACTTACGATGCCAAACACAATGCCTTTTCCCTTTCGTCCGGGCAGGGACGCGGCATTACCTACTGCAATGATGAACAGGTCGAAATGGTTCATCCACTCAAAGCATACGACATCATCGAGGTCGGGAAAAGCCGACTGCTTTTCCTGCCTCTTTGCAGCCAACAGTTTCAGTGGAGTGAGGAATAGCTCATGTTCTTTTTTTAAAAAGCGAAAAAAAGCACAAACTCAGCAGCAGCCATCCGAACCAGCACCGGAGTCGCTTTGCATTACCACCGTTCTGACCCCGGAAAAAAACTTCCATTCTGAAATTGCAAACCTGCAGGGGCTCGGACAGCGTGAACAGCAGCAGGATGCCTTCGGAATCTCTCCGGCAGACCGCTATGAAACAGACGGAATTTTAGCCGTTCTCTGTGACGGCATGGGCGGAATGGCGGAAGGACAACGGATCGCAATTCAAACCGTATCCTGTCTGTTAAACCATTTCCCATTTCCTGAGCCGCAGACAAAAGCTGTATCGGAGCTGATCTTTACATGCACCCGGAAGATCTATCAGCAGTTTTACGGCCATGGCGGCTGCACCCTTGTCGCTGCCTGGATTTCGGGAAATCAACTGCACTTCTGGAGCGTCGGAGACAGTGACCTTTTTCTGCTCCGGGAACATCAGCTCTATGCATTAAACACCCGGCAGGAATTTCAAAAGGACCTGCTGCTGCGTTCCTTTCACGGCGCATTTCCCATCGAGGAAGCTTTTTCTGACCCACAGGCAGGCGCACTTTCCCAATATATCGGGAAGGAGGAGGTCACGCCGGATCGCACCTACATTCCACTTTCCCTTTTCCCGGGGGACGTCCTGCTCTTATGCTCCGACGGAATCAGCGATCCGCTGACCCTGAAACAAATCCGCGAGGCGATGGAGCTTCCGGTTCAGGACTGCTGCAGCGCGCTTGAAACAGCAATCCGAAAAGCCGCACTTCCCACACAGGATAACTATACCGCAATCGTTTTACATTATTACGGGGAAAAGGAGAATACTGAATGAAAACCAAACAACTCTCTTCTAAACAGCTGATCGCCCTTGTGCTAATCCTGATCGGCGCTGTCTCATCCATTTTCGGCATCACAGGGCTGACCAAAAGCTCCTCTGAGGATCCCTATGAATCCAGAAACGGTATCGTCATGGTCTATGCGACAGTCTATGACAACGAAGGAAACAGCGAAGCCGGGATGGGAACCGGCTGGGCCATCGGCACGCCCGGACAGCCGATTCAGTACATCGTGACAAACGGGCATGTCGTCAATAAAGCCTATACCTATCCCCGCTATGATTCCAGTCTTTACGGAGGGGAAATTGATGTCTTTTTTTCCGCAGCGGAAAACGACTATGTAAAAGCCAAGGTCGTCTACTTTTCCCCTCAGGAGGAAAAGGATATCGCCATCCTGCAGCTGCCCTCCCCGACGGATAAACGGACTGCCCTGACGCTGCGCGACTCCGGCGACATCAAGATCGGCGACACCGCCTACGCGCTCGGCTATCCCGGCAATTCCTCCCAGCGTCAGGATTTTGCCACCTACGATATAGACGATATTACAATCACCCGAGGCATCATCAGCAAACGTACAACCACCTCTTTTTCCACCTATGAGGCATTTCAAATGGACGTTTCCATCGCTCCCGGCAACTCCGGCGGTCCTCTGGTCGATGAAAAAGGAAACGTAATCGGTATCAACGTTGCAGGCGCCATTGATCCCAATACCGGGCTGAGCCTTGGCATGAACTATGCCATCATCATCAACGAGCTGACGAAAATCCTGGATGTTGAGCGCATTCCCTACACGTTTTCGAGCTCTGGTTTTTCCCTGTTCCACGGTCCCGGCAGTGCTGTGCTGCTCCTACTCGGCATTCTGTTGATCGCAGCGGGCACGTTTTTCTTCTGGAAGGAAAGGAAGGCTGCAGCCAGCGTTACAAATAACCGCAGCGGCCTGGCAGATCGAAACAGCGGTCTGGCGAATGGCTCAGCAAGCGGCTTAAACGGCAATCCTGTACACTCCGGTGCGGCAGGCAGCTCCGGCGCTCATGCGATCCTGCGTGGAATGACCGGCAGCTACGCAGGGCAGAGCTTCGACCTGCTCAAGGGAAAGGTTACCATCGGCAGAGATCCTACGTTCTGCAACATCGTTTATGAAAAGAGCACGCCCGGCATCAGCAGCCGCCACTGCCAGCTTTCCTACAATCCGGGGAAAGCTGCTTCGTCCTGACCGACCTCGGTTCCTCCTATGGAACCTTCCTTGGAAATGGGAAAAAGCTCGCCCCGAACGTCCCCGAAAAGCTCTATGCCGGAGATACGTTCTTCCTCTGCGATCCCTCAAACCGTTTTCTCGTTGCGAAGGAATAATAGAATGCACGCTCTGCCAGTATTCTATTGTCATGAATAAACGAGATTTGTGTCCGCGCGCACTTGGCACAAACTCGACATGCACAAAAAGCGTGCGCAGAAATGAGAGAACCTATGACTGCATCTGATACGATTTCTACCCAAACAGGGCTTTCCTGTGCGGCTCTCCTTGAAACGCGGCTGGTCGAGCTCTCCCCCGATACGCTTTCTTTTCCCGAAGCTGCCGTCTTTTACCATCTGATGGCAGATGGGCGGCTGCAAAAGAGACTTCTCTCCCGGTACTTTTGCCGGGGAGGGCGGCCTTGTCTGCTGCGGAGATTTTTATATTGAACCTTTGGAAATCCAGATTGAATTTTCAAAAGCCAACAACGCGACAGACTGGCTCGTAGGGCTGCTGTTTCGCCATACGGAACGCATCCGCAGCATCGATGAGACGCTTTTCGTCCTGACCTGCATCAGCCGTCCCGATGCGATCTCGCCAGCCTTTTCCTAATACACCGGAACATTTTACAACTGTCTATCATCAAAAAGCCGCTTTTGCGGCGGAATGTGAGGAATTATGAATCCCGAACGTATCTGTTACGGCTGCTTTTCCGAAAAGAACCCGGCACGGTCTGCCCCGTCTGCGGGTTCGATGAAACAAAGCAGCAGCCCTATCTCGCCCTTCCTCTGGGCACAATTGTAAACGGTCGCTACCTGATCGGCAAAGTCCTCGGCATCGGCGGCTTCGGCATTACCTACCTCGGCTTTGACCTGACCCTCGAAATCAAAGTCGCCATCAAAGAATATATGCCCTCCGCCATGGCTACCCGGAACACCGACCGCTATACTGTCGTTCTGACCAGTCATCAGGAAAAGGATTATCAATCCGGAATGGAACGTTTTCTGGAGGAAGCACGCATTCTGGCAAAGCTCCAGAACACACCGAATATCGTTTCCGTCCAGAACTATTTCCGGGAAAACAACACCGCATACTTCGTCATGGAATACGTGAACGGCACCAGTCTAAAAGCCTATCTTGCTGCGCACGGGGAAAAAATTTTCTGCGAAGAAGCATTGAAAATCCTGCTGCCTGTTATGAACGCGCTCGTTTCTGTCCACTCCATGCAGCTTTTACACCGGGATATCAGCCCGGACAACATTTACCTGACCGCCGACGGTGACAGCAGGCTTCTGGACTTCGGCGCAGCGCGCTTTGCTTCCGGTGATGGGAAAAGCGTTTCCGTTATTCTAAAGCATGGCTATGCCCCGGAGGAGCAATACTCTTCCCATGGAAATCAGGGACCCTGGACAGACGTTTATGCCATGGGTGCAACGCTTTACCGCTGCATCACCGGAGTTCTTCCGCCGGATTCCATCGAACGGATTCACGGCGATACGCTCAAACGCCCCTCCGAGCTTGGCATCTCCATTTCCCCTGCCATCGAACAGGCGATTCTGAAGGCGCTCAGCATCCGTACGGAAGACCGCTTCATGAGCATGAAAGCCTTTATCTGCGCGCTGAACGGGGATGTCGCAACTGCATCGGCACAATCGCCATCCCCCGGATCAACGGCAAACGCACCGCAGCCATATTCCGGCGCGGTGTCTTCCCGACCTGCCACATTTTTTGCTGTCCTGTCGGCACATCTGAAACAAAATCCGCTTCTGGCAGTCGCTCTTGGCGGCGCTTTGGTCGCGGTAGTCGCCCTCGTCCTCTTTTTGCCCCTTTCCGGAAAGTCCGGAAAAAATACCAGCTATACAAACTCTGCTTCGTCCATGAATCCTTCTTCTGCATCTGCACCTCCCGGTTCGGATACGCCGACGCCCTCTCAAACCCCGCCCGGGCAGGATTCAGACGCACCGGACGATTCTTCTTCCGGCGATTCAAACGACAGCATCGGTACAGAAGTTGTCACCTATGATCTCGGAATTTTAAATGCTACCATCGACGTTCCGGCAGAGTATAGCGTTTCAGATGATGGTTTTACTTTTACCAACAATGCCAGAAACTGCCGGATCGAAACCAGCTTCAACTGGGCTACAATTGTTCCGATCTATTCCCTTGCCGACATCGAAAACTACCGGGAGGATATTGTTTCCTCCTACGCAGAGGGCTACGGTCTTACCGACGCCATGATTCTGACCGCAGGACCGGACGATTTCGGCGGACAGTCCGCTTACCAGATTTTCTTCCAGGGAACAGATTCCAGCCAGACCACCCTGCAGCATGTACTGCTTGCAGTAGAAGGAAGGAATGACTTTGGCGCATATCTGCTCGTCGGCTCCTATCCAAAGGATTCCGAAACAGACCACACACAGATTTACAACAGTCTGACATCCTTTCGTATAAATGGTCCTGTGGATATTACCTACGAGCGCTATTGCGACACCGCTGCAGGCATCCAATGCATCACGGATTCCACTCAGATCAGCAGCACAAGACGCAGCAGCTTTACGCTTCCAAACGGCAACAGCGGAACCGCCCTCCTTCTTTTCCTAAGAGGAATATATAGGCGTTTGCGAAACGCCACAAGCCGCATAAACACGGCATTTTTTACCACAAAAACAAATAACCCCTCACTGGATATGGTATAATAGAGTTGTCGAGAAACTATAAACCATACACCAAGAAAGGAGTTATTCTGACATCTATGATAACATATAAACAGCTTTCTTTGGCAGATATTTTTTCAGATTGCCAGAAAAAATTTGAAAATGACAAACCTGCGTTTCTATCTCTATTAGAAACTCATATCGATATTGATGAGTTTATTCCGATTTCATTTCGAAATCATTTTTATGCATCAACGGGCAGAACCCGTAAATACCCTTTACAAGCTTTCCTGTGGGCTTTGATCATCCAACGTATTTTTTCCATTCCCACAGACCAACTGCTTTTAACTTTTCTTGCCTATTCAAAACCACTACGTGAATTCTGTGGCTTTTCTAAAGTCCCAGATGCTTCTAAGATCACTCGTTTTAAACAAGATTTTATGGATGACATTCAGCTCGTTTTTGATAACCTTGTTGATCTAACAGAACCGATCTGCCAATCTATTGATTCGGTCAAAGCGGATATGACGATCTTTGATTCTTCTGGCATTGAGGCTTTCGTTACTGAAAATAATCCGAAATACGCAAATCGCATTATCCGGCAGCTGAAAGCTTATGCCAAAGCGAATAACCTCGATAAAAGTTATGATCCTTACAAGGCAGCTTATGGTTCCATGCCAACACACGCATCCGCAAATCCTGAAATTAAACAGTTATACATTAATGGTCATTTTTGCTATGTCTTCAAGTTCGGCATTGTTACCAATGGTCTCGGAATTATCCGACATATAGCTTTTTATAACAAAGACTTTATGACCGCTCATCCTGAGATCGTTGTGGAAAAGAAATCGAATTCTCCAGATGAAGATAAATGTGTTCATGATGCAAAATTACTCATTCCTACACTAAAAGATTTCTTTACAAAGCATCCACTTATTAATCCCAGAACCTTTCTTGGTGATGCAGCATTTGATTCGTGCCAGCTTTATGGTGAACTGCTTACAGGCAATACCTTTGGCGAAAATAAACACTTCACAAAAGCATACATTCCTCTTAATTCCAGATCCGGATTAAAAAATCCGGATTGTACGATCAATGAAAACGGTATACCTTGTTGTCCTAATGATCCTTCACTTTCAATGAAACCAGAAGGTACGTCTACAAGAAAAAATGGTTTAAAAAGATATAAGTTTAGCTGTCCTAAAATAAAGTATGTTAAGGATGCATCAACCGGAAAATATCATAGACATTGTATCTGCGATAATCCCTGTACTACTTCTGAATGCGGACGTATGGTTTATGTTTATCCCGAAAAAGATCTTCGTGCTTATCCAGGCACCATTCGTGGAACCGAAGAATGGGATAGCACTTACAAGATCAGAACTGCTGTTGAAAGAGATATCAATCACATAAAAGAGAATCTCTGTCTCGCAGGACGCCGTCTCAGAATGAAAAAACATTGCATACAGACTTAATCCTTGCTGGTATCACACAACTTATTACCGTTGTTCTTGCAGACAGGATCAAACATCATGAGTACATACGAAGTCTAAAACCACTCATAGCTTAGGTCTTACCAACTTCATATACCTTATGGTTTATTAAAGTATGCCTAAAACTGATAGTTATCCATTTCTCATTTTAGAATTCGTGCCCTGCACGAATTTTTCCCCTGTTTAGATACAAAATTGCAAACGAGCATCGCGAGTTTCGCAATTACCTAAGAGGAATATATTGAGGTGGAGCAGGGACTTTCTGCCGGAAAAAACGCAGACGAATGTATTGCTTACCTTTCCGGCATCTGGGAAGATGTCTCCGGCGCTTCCCTTTCGGAGATCATGACAGAAAGCCGTGAAGACGCTATTGTCTGGCAATTTCGGATCGTTTCTCACGATTCTGATATTTCTATCTTCGCTGCAGCTGATATCGACGGTGTCCCCTATATCGTCGGTGCAAGCACATCCGAAGAAAATATTGATAACTCCAGCAATGTGCTTGCCGAAATAATAGGCACGCTGCGTCCGCTGTAAGTCTGCAGCATTGAAAAAAGCAAAAAACGCCAGTTTTCATTGGAAAATGTAATAGGAGGGCTCTCTCATGTTCACGCTCAAACAGGATCTAGGCTGTCCGCGGCGTATGACCGTCTATGCGATTTTTGATATTCTGGATCGCCTGAAAAGCTCCTATGACCAAGTTATGACCGGTGATATTCAGGCGCAGGTTTCCGTATTTGGCAAAGAATGTCTCTGTGCCTTTGCAGTTACGGAAAGCTCTCTGGATACCTCAATTCTCCACATCACTCTCCTGCAGCCGATTTCCGACATGACAAAGGAGGACGAGCAACTCGTCCTCCTCTATCTCATGGAACATATTCTTCTTCATATTGATGAAGTTCTGGTACACTGAAAATCATTTTTGTCTAGCTTTCGATAATACCACATGTTTAACAGTGCCGCAAATATCCACGCCAGCGGATAGGCCATTGCCAGTCCCGGAAAGCCCCAGATACGGCTTAAGCAAAGTGCTGCAAAAACACGCATGAGAAGCTCCAAAAATCCGCCCATCATCGGGATCTTCGTATTTCCGGTTCCCTGCACCGCGCCCCGGTAGGTGAACAACAGTGCCGCACACCATAAGCAGCTGGCTTCAATACTGTTGTAAATTCTGGACAGCCGGATCACCTCTGCTGCACCGCTTCCAACGAAAATCGAAACGAGCGGCTTACAGAACACAATGATCAATCCGCCTACCACAACACTGAAAAAGAGACAGCTCAAAAGGGAAACCTTCATTCCTTTTCGAATTCTCTGATATTGCTTCGCACCAAAATTCTGTGCTGTAAACGTTACCATGGCAACTGCGATCGAATACATCGGCATCACGACAAAGGTTTCCAACTTATTACATGCAGTGTATGCCGCAATCGCATCTGCACCCATCCCGTTTAGCGCACTCTGAAATACCATCATTCCGACGCCCGTAATGGAGTCCTGAATCGAAAGCGGCAGCCCTACCCGGAGATGATCCGCTAAAAAAGCAATCGATATTTTAAAATCTTCTTTTCTGACACGCAGCTGCGGATATTTCCGAAAGCTGTAGATCAGACAGCCGACCCCGGAAAGGCTTTGGGCCAGAATCGTCGCTGCAGCTGCTCCGACCACATCCATATGAAACACCAGAATAAACACAAAATCCAATATAATGTTCAACACAGAGGAAATGATCAGAAAAATAAGCGGTACTTTACTGTTTCCAATCGCCCTTAAAAGGCTTGATTCCACGTTGTATAAAAGCTGTCCTCCAAGTCCGATAAAGCAGACCAGCTGATAAGCATACGCACGCTGAAACAGATTTTCCGGCATATTCAAAATATGCAAAAGCCCTGGCAGGCAAACAATACCTACCACGGTACAAAGCAGGGAAACCACCGCCCAGATCATATAGATCACTGCTGTGGAACGTCTCGCATTTTCCGTTTTTCCTGCGCCAATAAACTGAGATGTCACAACGGTCACACCGCCGGCAAGGCCGGAACAAAATCCAAACACCAGAAACTGCAGACTTCCGATACTTCCAACCGACGCCAGCGCGTCAGAACCAAGGGTACGGCCCACGATGATCGTATCCACAGCAGAATACAGCTGTTGAAATACGTTTCCTGCCAGGATCGGCAGCATAAACATCAGGATCGTCCGGAAAACATCTCCCTTTGTCAAATCGTATTTTCTTTCCAATTTCTTCTTCCAAACCTTTCCTTCAATTTTACCCTGCTGCTATTATATCTGTCCACTTTGGCACTGTCAACACTGTAAAAAAGTAAAGTTTTACTTCCTCACAATGTTTTTATCAACTGACAGTTTCGATTATGAAAAAATCAGCCGAAATGCACTATCGCGCCCCGGCTGATTCCTGTCTTTCTATTCTTTCTCCCTTTACACGGACATCGGGCAGCTTCTTCTTTCTTCCCGATCCATGTCTCCTCTCTCGTATCTGGCATTGAATTCCATGTTGATGTCACGGATTTCTTTTTTGCCGTCAATGTAATCCTGATACATATCCGCAAGTCCCGCCATACAGCCGTCGCAGCTGGCGGACAGATTGCCAAGTGCCTCCTCCACGATCTGTTTGCGTTCCTCGCAAGTGGTTTCTTTAATCAGATATCCTGCCATTTCCTATCCTTTCCGTCCGGATCTTCCGGGCATTCTTTGTTTTTTACAAACTGTTCAGTACCCTCACAGTTACGTTTTTTTACTTTTATCTGGTGCTTTCGCTTGTCAGGATCTCCTGCAGACGCTTTTCCATCTTCTCCACCTGATCTGCATAATCCCAGGCGATGTTGTTCTGCTGCCCGATATCATAATCCATATTGTAAAGCTGCGGATCCTTTGATAAACCGGTTTCAATCCTGGTAAAGGGCATATATGGAGCTCCTTCGCTGGGAGATAAGTATACCCAGCTGCCGCAGCGCAGCATTTTCCCGCAGGATAAGTCCTCTATCATCAGTTCTGATCTGCCTGCAGGGTCCTCTCCGATCAATGCCGCATACCTGTCCTGGCTGTCTACTGCGCTGTCCTCTCTTGTTTCGATGCCAAGCATATGTGCAAAGGAAGCATACAGATCTACCTGACTGATCAGCGCCTCGGACACGCCCCGATGCTTCAGCGCAGAACTGTATACAATAAACGGAATCCTTGTACCACCGTCAAACTTGCTGTATTTTCCGCCTCTCAGCGGTCCTGCTGCCCGATGCGTCCCATTTAATTCATATGCTCTGTCCAGATAACCATCATCCAGTACCGGTCCATTATCACTGGAAAAAATAATCATGGTGTTATCCAGAATCCCTTCTTTTTCCAACGCAGCCATCACTTCCCCAACGCACCAGTCAAGCTCTGCGATCACATCCCCTCTGGGTCCCAGTCCGGTCGCGCCATCAAAGCGCGCAGAGGGCACGCGGGGTACATGGGGCTGATGAAGGGCGTAATATAAAAAGAATGGTTTTTCTACCCTGCAGCTGTCTGAAATAAACCGCGTTGCCCGATTTAAAAAGGTTTCTGCCAGTTCTTCATCCTTCCAGACTGCTTTGCTTCCGCCGCGCATATAGCCAATCCTTCCGATGCCGTTTACAATGCTCTTATCGTGTCCGTGAGAAGAGCGCACGCGCAGAAGCTCCGGGTTTTTATAATACGTTGGAATATCCTCAAAGGGCGATTCTGCTTCGTAGGAAACCTCGATTGGATCTTTTGGATCCAGGTTTACTACCGAGCGTCCCTCTAAGAATACACAGGGCACTCGGTCTGCCGTTGCCGGAAAAATAAACGATTCCTCAAAACCAAGGTCTATCGGTGTCAGATTGATCTCCTGATTCCAGTCGATCGGTTTGCTGCCATCTCCCAGCCCCAGGTGCCATTTTCCAACAATTCCGGTATGATACCCCGCTCTCTGAAACAGCTTTGGAACGGTATCAAGCTCTCTTTTAATAATACAGCCTGCATCTCCCGGCAGAATATGTGCCTGATCATTCCGGAACGGATAACGCCCTGTCAGAATGCTGAAGCGTGCAGGCGTACAAACCGCAGAGGTGGAATATGCGTTGGTAAATTTCAATCCTTCTGCACATAGCCTGTCCAGATTCGGGGTGTCGATCTTCCTGCTCCCATAGCATCCAAGATCCCCAAAACCAAGATCATCGGCATAAATGATTACCACATTTTGCTGTGCCGGTTTTTTCACAGCCTGTTTTCCTTGTCTGAACATAATAAGGAATCCTCCTTTTCACCCTGGGCATCCTATAGATGATAGTATATCAGATTCCTGAAAGACTGTTCGAAAAAAATAGGAAATCAGATAAAAAATTTTCTTTGCAAAGCGAACATCTGTTCGTGTATAATATAAAAAAGCCGCTGCAATGTAAAGAAAGGAGGCCACCTTCCATGAAAGACCGCATCTATATTGCCATCGACTTAAAGTCCTTTTACGCTTCCGTAGAATGTCGGGAGCGCGGCCTTGACCCCCTTGACACCAACCTTGTCGTGGCAGACATCAGCCGTACAGACAAAACCATCTGTCTTGCTGTCACACCATCTCTGAAAAGCTTTGGCATGTCCGGACGAAGTCGTCTTTTTGAAGTAAAACAGCGAGTCCGGGAAGTCAATATCGAACGAAAACAGCATGCGCCCGGACAGCTACTTTCCGGTACATCCTATTTTTTCTCAGAGCTTTCTCAGAATCCGGCACTCGCCGTTGATTTTCTGATCGCGCCGCCCCAGATGGCGCATTATATGGAATGCAGCACCAGAATTTATTCCATCTATATGAAATACGTCGCACCGGAGGATATCGTAGTTTATTCCATCGACGAGGTTTTTATGGACATTACGGATTATCTGCCCGCCAGCGGGATGTCTGCCCGCGAATTTGCCCGTAAAATTATTCTCGATGTCATGGATACGACAGGAATCACCGCTACTGCCGGCATCGGGACGAATCTTTTTCTCTGCAAGGTTGCAATGGATATCGTAGCAAAGCATCTCCCGGCAGATGAATACGGCGTGCGCATCGCTTTTCTCGATGAAATGACATTCCGACAAAAGCTCTGGGCACATCAGCCGCTCACTGACTTCTGGCGCATCGGACACGGCTATGCCAGAAAGCTTGCCGAAAATGGATTGTTCACGATGGGGGATATCGCACGCTGCTCTGTCAAAAATGAAGACCTGCTCTATCGGCTTTTCGGAAAAAATGCAGAGCTTCTGATCGACCACGCCTGGGGCTTTGAACCCTGCACCGTCCCGGAAATCAAAGCCTACAAACCGGAAACCAACAGCATCAGCTCCGGGCAGGTTCTGTATTGTCCGTATGAGACAGACAAAGCAAAGCTCGTTTTGAAAGAAATGGCAGACCAGCTCGCCCTCGATCTTGTAAATAAAAAAATCGTAACCGACCAGATTGTCCTCACCGTCGGCTACGATATCGAAAACCTGTCCGATCCCTCCCGGAGATCCGCCTACCACGGTTCCATCGAAACAGACCGCTACGGCCGCTCGATTCCAAAGCAGGCGCATGGAACCCAAAATCTGGACGACTATACCTCCTCTTCCCACAGGATCATGAACGCCGCCGTCGATCTTTTCGATCGTCTTATCGATCCGACGCTCCTGATCCGCCGGCTGTATATTGTCGCCAACCACATTATCCCGGAGGACACTGCTCTGCAAAAGAAAGACCGCTTTACCCAGCTCGATCTTTTCACAGATTATGCAGCAGAAGAACAAAAACAGAAAGCCGACGCTGCTGACCTGGAGCGTGAGCGAAAGCTGCAGGAGGCGATGCTTTCCATCCGAAAAAAATTCGGTAAAAACGCAGTTCTCAAAGCGATGAACCTGGAAGAGGGGGCAACCGCCAAAGACCGCAACAACCAGATCGGAGGACATAAGGCATGAAGTCAGACTACAGCGATATCATCCATCTCCCGCACCACGTTTCCAAAACACATCCTCAGATGTCCATGCATGACCGCGCGGCCCAGTTTTCTCCCTTTGCCGCTCTCACCGGCTATGATTCCGCCATTTTGGAAACAGCACGCCTGACAGAAGAAAAGATCACACTCAACGAAGATCTGCAAGAGCTTCTCGATATAAAATTTCAGCAGCTTCTCGAACATCTCTCCGAAAAACCGCTGATTTCCATTACCTTTTTTTGCCCTGACAAACGCAAACAGGGCGGTTCCTATGTCTCTATATCCGGCACGGTCAAAAAGCTCGACCTTTTCCAGCGCATCCTCACACTGGAGGATGGAATGCAGATTTTTCTGGACGATATTCTGTCCATCGAAGCTCATACCTCCACTACCCTGTAGAGATACGCATTTCCTTTTTTTTGCCCTCCCGCTTCATCACGCCAAGGTCATGAAGGATATTGCACACAATGCCAGCCTGCTCCTTTCGGATATGGACAGCTTTGCCGAGCTGCGCGGACGTAAACGGCTCCGGCAGATCGTATGGGATCAGCTGGACATAATCCTGTGTGCAGGTAAATTCCATTTCTCCCTCAATGGAAACAGGAATTCTGTCATAACGGCTGGAGCCACGTTTTTTGTCCCGGCTCCAACCATTTAACAGCTTATATTCTTCCATATTCAGAAACGTGAGCCGAATCCTCAGGTTCGGATCTTGCAGATAAGCTTTGATCCGGTACAGCTCCTTAAATGCCAGATAAGGACTTCCCTTTAATGGAGATTTCCGTCCGCCGGAGATCTCCCCAGTTTCCTCATCGATCCAGTAGACGTGCTTACAGTATGGGATCGGGTACACGATCGTCACCGGATACAGCGGCAGGAATCGCTCCAGCTTTGGGCGCATCCGATCGAAGCTTCTGGTCTGGATTTCGATAATCTCTTTTCCATTAAATATATCTGCCACGCAGCCCTCCACCGGGATTTCATGCTGCGTTTCATCCGGAGCGTAATAATTTTTCAACACCGCGTGAACCGTCTTTTCCGAAAGGGTGCCGATACCATTGCGTTCCCGATTTTTACCGATGATCCGCTCCTTTGCTGCAGTAAAGCGCGCAGTTTCTTCCGATGTCACAGTCTCTCACAGCCTCCGCAGTTTTGATGAAATTCCCGATTTGCGCAGGTACGGATCTCTTCAATCGAATACAGCGAGCCGGTTGCACAGATCACATCCTCCTTTTCAGCATTTTCGATCATACTGCGTACCCCTTCTTCGATCGAATCAAATGCCGTCGTCCTTACCGCGCATTCCCGGCTGATCTGCTGCGCCATTCTTTCATTATCCATCGCTTTTTCAGACGGCGGCATAATCACGCCGATTTCCTCTGCCAAAGGTTCGATCAGCTGCAGCATTGTGCTGACATCCTTTGTAGAAAGAATCCCCAGCAGGAAACGGATTTTTTTATCCGGAAAATAACTGCGCAGGCTTTTCAGCAGTGCCCGGATACCGTCCGGGTTATGGGAGCCATCCACGAGAAAGGTCGGCTGCTCATGCAGGCGCTCAAAGCGTCCCGGCCAATATACCTCTGAAAGCCCCTTGCGCAGAGCAGCTTCACCGATCCTATACCCTTTTTGTTCCAGCACACGAAGGGTTTCTATGACCACCGCTGCATTATTCATCTGATAGACACCTGTCAAAGAGAGATGAAGCGCTTTTAAATCCTTATAATCAAATACCTCGCCCGCCGGACTTAACACAACATTCTGAATCTGTTCCGGCGCGCTTGTAACAAGCAGCGCGCCTGTTTTCTGACAGATTTTTTCAAATACCGGCATAACTGCTGTATTGCTTCCGTCCACAATGACCGTGCCGCCTGTTTTTATGATGCCGCCCTTTTCTCCCGCGATTTTTTCCAGTGTATCACCCAGCTCCTTTGTATGATCCAGTCCGATGGAGGTGATAACAGCAGCCTCCGGCGTTCGGATCACATTGGTGGAATCCAGCCTGCCGCCCATGCCGACTTCCAACATCACAAGATCACACTGTTTTTCTGCAAAATACAGCATCCCCATTGCCGTCATGATCTCAAACACCGTCGGCGCATCCTTCATGACTTCTGCCTGTGTTCGGATCCGTGACGCCAACCTCGCAAAATCTTCGTCTCCGATCTCTGTTCCGTTAAAATAAATCCTGTCGTTAAAACGTTTTAAATGGGGAGAAACAAACAGTCCAACCTGATAGCCGGCTGCCGTCAGAATTTTCGACAGGCACGCGCAGACCGAACCTTTGCCGTTCGTACCCGCCACATGTACAAATTTCAGCTTGTCCTGCGGATTTCCAAGCCGTTCCAAAAGCTCCTGTGACCGCACGATCCCTTTTCCCGTGCCGCTCCAGTGTCTTGAATCCATCCATTCAATCGCTTCGTTATATGTCATCTCATTCATCGCTTCTTCCCGTCTGATCCGCACAACCAAACTATATTACTGATGTCGGGGTCAAAAGCCCCCGACTTGATGCCTACGGATTGTTCCGTGCTGCGCACTCCCACAATCCTGCCCGATAGTCGCATATCGTGGGATTATCATCCCACTTTTATGCTCCTATCAGGGCGGGTCACAAGGTCTTTCACCCACCTATGAGCAAGCTCATGTGGGCTTAGACCTTTTGCCCCTGGCATCATATTACTTTATTGACGCCAAACAGCTATCGCGGCTGCTGTTCAGTGATTTCCCCATGCATCGACAGACTCCACTTTATAGAATCCGGGCGCTGCGTCAGGATCCGTAAAGGACGTTGCGATGGTGGAGGCAACCTGATTTTCCTTTGTCGGAACAAAGTCTGCAGAATCGCCCTTATATACACGATAATAGCGATGCTCTGCCTCTGTAGAGGCTTCCCAGGTAACTGTCCCGTCTTCTGCACAAATACCTGTAATTGCTGCCGGCTTATGATCGGTGTAATCCGTTGTCAGCAGAACGATGGAGCTTGCCGGAACGGTCACATGCACGCTGTTGCCGGCGCATGCAATCAGTTCATCGTAATCCTGCAGGTCTGCAAATTTGCTGCGGGGCACATTGGCAGAATCATACAGATATCTGCGCAGAGCCTTGTCTGATTTCAGATTTTCCAGAGAAATATCGATCTCAACAGGCTCTTTGTGACGATTGACAATCGCAACAGAGAAGGAACCGTCATCGTTTACAACGCCGCCGCTGCGCAGCAGATAATCCTCGGAGGAAATCGTAAGAGGTTTGGAATTTTTCCGGAAATAGCGAACCAGCAGGCCATAGGCATACAGCCAGTCCCGTGCGCCGTAATCCGTATCATCCCAGCGCAGCAATCCCCATTTGTTCAGACGGTACTGCAGGTCACGGGGATTCGGAACATCTACAAAGGTCCAGAGTGCCATCGCATACACGCCGGCATTAACTGCTGCCAGTGCCATCTCACAGATCTGCAGCGCAGAGTAGGATTCCTTTCCGTTATAGAAGGCATCACACACGTCCATCTTTACGCCATTAATATTGTTCTGTCCCTGCTTGAATGCCTGCGCCAGACCAAACTCGCCCAGAATAAAACGACGCTCGTAAGGCTTTAACATATTGACAACATCGGAGCAGTGACGCTTGAAAATCTTATAAAAATCCAGATCCTCCGCTTCGAAGTCGTTTACATAATGATGTCCGCCAAATACGTTGGAAATCGGAACCATGCCGTTTGCAATCGCCCATTCCACCGTCTCCCAGCGCTCCATCGGGGAAGCGTCGGTCGCCAGCAGGTAGACCGGCAGATGTCTGTGCGCAAACTCGTTATACAGATAGGTATGATATTTTTTGAACGTAGCCATTTCAAATGCAAGGTCTCCCCAGTCATCCAGGCTCAGTTCATTGGACATACAATAAATCTTAACGTTGCTCAGACCCTTTTCATAGATCAGATACTCCAGGCGGTCTGCAACATTCGATGCATACGCAGTCAGCTCCTCGTCCGTCTCATACCGCACGCAATGCCCGGTCAGATAGATTGTTGCACCAACCTTACACTGCATTTTTTCACAATATTCTGCGAACGCGTCCATCTCTTCCTTCGTCCATTCCGGAAAGCCTCCCCACATTCTGGAAAAACCGGGCGAAAGCTCCCGATAAACCTTGCCGACGTACTGGTTGAACTGGACGTCATCCATCTCCCGCCAGACGTTTGCTTCGCTGTTATGGAACCCCATTCCCCCAAATCGGGCCATAATCGCTTCCTTTTTGACAGTCATTTTGCTGCTCATAGAAGACCCCTCCTTTTGTGTGCTTTTAAAAGCTTGTGTTCCTTCGCTCACGAGCCCGCGCTGTCGCGTTTTCCCGCTTGCTGCGCAGGCTGCTCGTGAGCGAATTCCGCCGTTCGTCAATCATGCAAGCATGTTGACTCACTCGCGCTCATTATAGCATACTTCCGAAAGGATAGATACCGGTTTTGAATCCTTTCAAGTCCCTTGCTCAACAAATTCAACAGCTGCTCTCCGGCTGCTTTTTCCATACTGCTGCTGTACCGCCAGTGCGGAGTTGAGCGCCACGATCGCGAAAAATACTGCCATGGAAATTCCGGTTTCCATCGTAATCGCCTTATACAGCCAGAGGATCGTTCCTCCGATTCCGGAACCAAGGTTTACGATGTACGCGTTTTTGTAGCAGGCTGCCAGGCCGATGCAGGCCGTTACGCTGCAGACAAAGAAAAATGTGTCAAACAATACATTTGCGTTGAACGCACCGTTTATTGCGGACAGAATGCCTGTCATAATCACGAATAACACAATCGCGCCAACGACCATTGAGGTCAGTTCTCTGCGATCCATTTTCTTCATAATCGCTTCGGTCTCTTTTTTCTTGCCATGCCATTTCCGCAAGCTGTAAAGAGCCATCGGCGCCTGCATAAAGATCATGAATACAAATGTTGCGTAAACGTTCGTCTGCCATGCCAGAATGCCATTACATACCGCATACACGAATCCGAATAAAAATCCGGACGCGATATTCATGGATACCAGGAAATTAAATGTAATGCCAATCAGCGCCGTAATCAGGGCAAATGTTGTATCTCCCCCGAATACTCCGGATACGGCAATCGCTGCGATCTGTAAAAACAACAGAATATAGTTTTTCTTTTCCATTTTACTCCTCATTCCACAGCCATTAAATCCCATTAACCGCAGATAAAGGTCACAACACCTTTATCGTTATCAGACAGACGCTCCATGCCTTCTTTTGCAGAACCATTCTCTACGATCTCCACGCCGTAACGGAATTCGCTGAAGCCGGACAGATCCATCTTGAAGTTTGTCTCCCAGGTATTGTTCATAATCCAGCTGTAAACCGGACGCTTGTTGTTTTCTTCCCTGTTATCACACAGAAGAATCGGATGGGATTCCATTGCTCCCATGTACAGCAGAGAAGTATCAAAGGTATTTACCAGAATGGTCTGGTCCTTGGTACGGTAGATCAGACCTTCATCCGCCAGATAGTACTCCATATTCGTGCCGGGCAGCTGGTCGATACCAGGACGCATGGTTACTCCGCCATTCTGGATGGAAACCTCTGCATCAGGAAGGTTCAGTGCCAAAGGCAGGAATACGCTTTCGATATCCTCACTCAGTGTCTTTGCGATATGATAAGAGAACTCAATCTTGGGCAGCTTGTTGTACATCTTGATGATAACGCTGCTGTAGTAGGTTCCTTCCAGATCAAATACCAGTTCCATCCTGGTAAATACCGGACCGTGATCCAGAATCTTTACATCCTTTAAGTCGCCCTGATACTGTTCCGCGTGCAGGCCTCTGATATTTCTGCCGATCAGACGGCGCTCTTCATAAACACCCTTGCGGATTTTGGTACGCTCATAGACAGGAGTAAAGAAAGTCTCCAGTCCTGGCTTGCACATTTCCACTTCTGCCTTCTTGTTATAGAAAGAAGTAATTCCTTCGCCGACTTTCCAGCTGATTTTGAAGAAATCATTTTCCATACCGTAAGGCAGCTTGTAGCTTTCCGTATCATAAGTATTGATAATATCGCGCACGCGTTCTGCGCCGACCCATGCAGTTCTGGTAAACAGAGTCTGTGCCGGTGCGGGCTGTTCTTCATAAGTGAAGGTCTTTTCTTCCATTGGCTCAAATTCTGCCAGGAAGCTTACCAGAACACCGCGGGGATGTGCAGACAGCTGAACCTCCATCACATCCTTTGTCTTGTCATCGGTTACTTTTACAGCCGGAAGGCTCATAGTTTCCACATAGAACTCAACCGGGAATACTCTCTTTTCATGGCTGGTGGATACTGCTTTTACCTTACCGGACAGGTTGTAATAACGCAGGATATCGCCGAGCAGATGGCACTGCTCGTTTTTGCGCATTGCAGCTGCCTCATGTGCTTTGGATGCATAGCTGTTTTTACGCATATCCAGGTTTGTTACCATGGTATCGTAAGGGTTGGTTACGGTTGCGGAATGTCCCCAGGTGTGTTCCGCATACAGCAGGGAGTTATCGCCGTAAGCTTTTACCAGCTCTGCGTTATGAACGCCGGTCTTTTCTTCCAGACGGTCGCAGATACGGTTTAAACGGACTGCCTCTTTTATAATGCTTTACTGCATAAGGTGTGCTGCCAACACCGTTGCCCCACCAGTCGTTGATCGCACCGCGGTAAACGGGGGCATCCGCCACCTTATCACGGATCAGCTCATACAGCTCCTGTAAGGTTACCATGCGCATGGTAACTTCTTCGCCGTATTTTTCGTTGAACAACGCTACCGTGTCTGCAATTGCGGGATTGATGGGCGCGTTATCAGAAAATACACCGGAAACGCTTGTGATATAGAAATCATAAGGATAACCGTTTTCTTCATATTCCTCCATGCTTGCAATCAGGTTGGAGTGCAGCTTCTCCAGCGGCCCTGCAACATCGCCCTGTGCTTTGCCGAAGTAATTTTCTGTCATGAAATTGACGTTTTTGTTGAATACGATGCCCAGCGCGTTGCCCAGGTTGTAATGCTCGCCGCTCCATACCAGCAGACGCTTGCCGTCTTCGTTTTCCCAGAAATAAGGCTTCTGGTTCTGATACAGCGGATACATACCGTGATGGGTGTGGATATTTGTATATAAGAACTCAACGCCATTTGCGAGCATCGCGTCTCTCTGACCCATGGAAATACCGTTGATATCCGCAAACATCGCAGTCTTTACGGTAATGCCTTCCTTAGCGCATACTTCCTGCATATCATGGATTTTCTCCGTCAGATATTCGCAGTCCGCCAGGTCATTGAAGTTTAAGTAGTTTGCAGAAAGACCGATGCGGTTTTTTCTTTACCAGATCGAAGAATATCTTTTTCTCTTCCTTTGTTGCAGCCTTTAAAAACTGTTCTACGCAGTACCAGGTCTCACAGTTCCATTTCAGATCTTTCTGATTGGTTCCTTTTTCCAGGCCCTCCGAAATCAGCTCTACTGCCCGGCGGATGTTGTTCGCCTGGTTGTAAATAACCTGTTCCTGCAGGTCTGTGTAACCAACGTCTGTGTGAGAATGATGTACAATGTAAACTTCTCTGATCTTGTGTGCCATTTGCAAAATCTCCTTTTTTTATGATAGAATAATGATTATAATTTCCAAAGGACTGTGAGTGCACAGCGCACAGAACAATCCGCGAAATCATGTTTAACCAACGCAACAGGACAGACAACCATGAACGAAACCAATCTGATTATCCAAAACCGCCTGCGCGAAGCGACCGTCAGTCTGGAGCGCGCCAACCTCATCATCTGCGACGAGACGTGGAAATGTGATTCCTCGGTTCCGCCCTTTTCCAGCATTCAGCTCGTCCTGCAGGGGGAGGGAACCATCTGCATCGATGAGACAACCATCCATCCAACAAGCGGACAGCTGTATCTGCTTCCCGCCTACACGAACCAGGCGTTTTTTACCGATATCCATAATCCATACCGCACCTACTATTGCCATTTCGAGATCACCTGCCAGCAGACCGACCTGTTTGAACTCATTCATCTGCCGCTCTGCATCGACGCGAAAGACCCGAAAAAGGCTGAACAGCTTTTCCTCGATCTCGTCCACAGCGTCCGGCAGGATGATATCTTTTCTGCGATGAAAGCCAAGCAGGCTGTTTTGAATCTGCTCTGCTATTATCTGGACTGCTGTCCAAAAGACAGCGTTTCCCTTGTTGCCCAGACCTTTGACTCGCCCCTTTCAGATGCGATTTCCTACGTGGAATCCCATCTGAACGAGCAGATCACGGTACAGCAAATGGCAGAGGCTGCCGGATATCATGTCAGCCACTTTACGCGGCTGTTCCAGTCCCGCATGGGCATTTCTCCCGGTCAGTTCATCCTTCAGAAAAAAACGGAAACCGCGACGCAGCTTTTGACCTCTACCGATCTGCCCATCGCTTCCATCGCAGATTCTCTCGGATTCGGCAGCCAGTTTTATTTTTCGAATTTCTTCAAAAAACAGACCGGCATGACACCGTCCTCCTATCGCCGCTTATATCTGCGCGCCTATCTGGAATCCTGAAAATCTCATAGGTTTACATAACTACAAATCTCCTGTGCACAAGAAGTGTAGCACAGGAGATTTCTCAATTACATATATTATTCTTTCAGAAATATACAAGATCGTGCGGTCAGCACTTTTCACCCTTTTTACGCGGTCACACAATCCGCTTCTTCTCTTTCTGACGAAGCAAACATGCGATTCCTGCAGTCAGGATCTGTGAAAGCACCATGCTCAGCCACACACCGTCCTGCCTCAAAATCCTCGGCACGATCAACAAAAGGATCAATAAAAGTACCGGTTCTGCATACACACAGATGTAGGAAAACAGGCTTTGCTCTGTCGCATAAAATCCTGATGTAGTGATTCTCGAAAACGCATAGAACAAAAAGTCCAGCCAGAAATATCGGCATCGCATTTCCGGTCATCTGCGTTACGACATCGGAAGAACCAAAGATCACGCCCAGCTCATATCTGGTCCCATAAAGGATCAGCATACAGGCAAGTGCCAGCACCCACGCTGTTCCATACGCCATGTTGCGCACCCGGTCCACCTCTTTTGTTTTGCCCTCACCGTAATGCAGGCTCATCAGTGGCTGGCTTCCATCCCCCACGCCCTGCATCAGCAGATATACGATCGTCAATCCATAAGCGATGCAGGCATAGCTCGCAACCGCAGTTTCCCCTCCATAGGACAGACAGAAACGGTTCATGAACAGCAGGGAAATCATCGGAGAAAGCGACAGTCCAAACGGCGCGATGCCGATCTGCACGATTCTGCAGACCTTTTTTCCAAACTCCTTACAGACGCCCAATACCGGCAGCTTTTCTTTCCATACATAAACAAAAGAGCCCACCATTGTCACAGCCTGCCCCAGGATCGACGCCCATGCCGCACCGGCCATACCAAGCTGCAGCACCCAGACAAACAGATAATCCAGTACAATATTCATTCCAAATCCGGCGATCATTGTAACCATCGCAAAGGAAGCGCCTCCGTTATTACGGATCAGCGGCACAATGCCTGTCGCAAATACCTGAAACGTCGTCCCGTAGACCATGATCCGCAGATATTCCTCACCCAGGGGACGGATCGTCCCCTCTGCCCCCAGAAAGGACAGCACCGGATCCATAAAGATCAACATCACAGCCGTCAGTACAATACTCGTCAGAAGCAGCAGCCGCAGTGCTGTACGCACATACTCGTCTCCGTCCTCCTTTTGTCCCTCTGCACGCCGTACCGTCCACATGACCGCACCGCCCATTCCGATTCCGGTGCCCGCCGACTGCATCAGCGTCACCACCGGATATACCACATTGATCGCAGAAAGTCCGACATCTCCGACACTGTTTCCTACAAAAAAGCCATCTACAATTGCATAAATACCAGAAAGTGCAAACGCCAGTACCGACGGCACAACGTATTTTAAAAATTTTTTCATATCCTCCTCTTTTCCCGCCGCAGACTGCGATTTGTCAGAAATGCAGAAATCTCTGCATCTCCCCGGTTCCTTTCCTTTTCCACAGCAGTTTCCGCTTCATCATAACAAAAATCTATCATTTTATAAATATATCATTTTAATTTATTATATTTCTGTGCTAGGATAATAACTGTTTGCAGGCGGTACTGTAAACTGCTGCATCCGTCAGTGTCAAAAACTTCTGATCTGACACGTAATTATGAGAGAAAACTGGCGGCGAACGTTCCGTCAGGAAGGGAGAACACATGAGTTTCATTCAGAAAAATGTAAAAGGCATCCTGTTATGCCTCGTCCTTGCCATTCCCTGCTGGTTTCTGGGACAGGCTGTCCCGGTTGTCGGCGGTCCGGTATTCGGTATTCTTGCCGGTATGCTGATCACGCTGCTGCTCAAAGATAAAACACAGTTCCAGAGCGGCATCACATTTGTATCCAAAAAGGTGCTGCAGTACGCAGTCATCCTGCTGGGCTTTGGCTTAAATCTTTCCGTCATTTTGGAAACCGGAAAGCAGTCCTTGCCGATCATCCTCGCAACGATTTCCACCTCGCTGATTATCGCCTATGTGCTGCACCGTATCATGCACGTTCCCGGCAAAATCTCCACGTTGGTCGGTGTCGGTTCCTCGATCTGCGGCGGCTCCGCAATCGCTGCAACAGCCCCCGTTATTGATGCAGATGATGAAGAGGTTGCGCAGGCAATTTCCGTTATTTTCTTCTTCAACATGCTGGCTGCCCTGTTTTTCCCGGCCCTCGGCGCGCTGCTCGGATTTTCCACCACAAGCGGCGAAGCCTTCGGAATTTTCGCCGGAACTGCTGTCAACGATACTTCTTCCGTGACTGCTGCCGCATCCACCTGGGATTCCCTCTATCAGCTCGGCACACAGACACTGGACAAAGCTGTTACCGTAAAGCTGACCCGTACCCTTGCAATCATTCCGATCACACTGGTACTCGCCCTTGTCCGCACGAAAAAAGCCGGTTCCGAAGGCAAAAAAGTCGAGTTTAAAAAAATTTTCCCGATGTTTATTCTCTACTTTGTGCTGGCTTCCGTCATCACAACAATTGCAACCTCTCTCGGTGTTTCCGCATCCGTATTTTCTCCTCTCAAAACACTGAGCAAGTTCTTCATCGTCCTCGCCATGTGCGCGGTCGGTTTAAATACAAACATCGTAAAACTCATCAAAACCGGCGGTAAACCGCTCGCCCTGGGCTTTTGCTGCTGGGTCGGCATCGCTTCCATGAGCCTGCTCATGCAGCATGTGCTGGGAATCTGGTAAGATACGGCACACAAAACACCCCCAGCCCCGCCGGGCATCGCGCTTCGGTCAGGTCTGGGGGTGTTCGATTCTGATATTCTGTTTTCTTTAAAACGCAAACGGAAATTCCGTTTTTTGTCCTACGGGAAATGCATCCGGGTTGGATGTCTCCGTCACTTCAAAGCTCGCGCCGTCCCAGCCGTTGATCTGAATAATTCCCTTTACAGAGCCATCCTCGGATGAAAATTCCAGCTCCCCGTTTCCGTTATCCACAAAGCTTCCTTTTAGCTCGCCCTGCCTGTAAATGGAGATCACCGCTTCATCGCTGCCATTTACGCCCTGCTGGGTACATAACAGGCTGTATACACTGCCGGTCCCCTGATTATCCACAAACACTCCGTACTTCGTCGACCGCTCCGGCATTTCAAATGCTTCGCCCTTCACCTTTGCCAGCTCATTTGCAAGGACGTAGGCTCTGTTTTTTGTAATTTCTTCCTGAAAAAAGTTCACAAGAAGCGAGTACATGCTCCCGTTTTCTTCGCTGGAACCAAGGCTCTCCTGCGCCACTTCTTCTTTCATGGAGTTCCAGCTTCTCTGCTCTGCGAGGACTTTTTCCTTCGTCTGCGCATCCGCCGAATCGCTGAATCTGCTCCACAGGTTATTCAGCTCCGTATCCCAGATTTTGAGAAACCATCCGGACGACATATTCATTTCCCCCTGCGTCTGAGCAGTTTGGGCAATCGCCTCATACTGTTCGGAAAGCGTGTGAATATTTTCCAGTTCCTCTTGCAAAGAAGCCGAAGCCGATACTACATCGTCCACATCTTTTTTGATGTCCTCAGAATAATCGCGCGTAAAATCGATCTCCTGAGTATCGGTTGATTCGATATCAGTATCCTCTTCACCGGAACCATTATTTTCTTCACTGGAATCAGCATTTTCTCCGCCGGAATCCTTATTTTCTTCACTTAAATCAATATTTCCTGTGCCTGAAAGCTCAAGCGGTTCTTCTGTCTGAAAAACGGTGTCTTCCGTACCCGAAATATCGCTGTCTGCTTCCTTGTTTCCGCAGCCTGCGCAGAGTCCAAAGGTCAATGCAAATATCGCCAGATAAACGCTTTTTTTCATCAAATTTTCCCTCGTATACTTTTCTTTAAAACTTTTTTTGCAGATTTTGACACTTTTTTCAAGATTTTTGAAACCAGTTCTTTCTGCATTCTAACTCACTCATCTGATTTCTTGTATGTTTCACACTTGTTTTCCACAGCTTCACCCCAAAATAATCCAGCAAAAATTCCGGAAATGCACTCAACACAAATACCCGCTGTCTCTCAGCCTCCTGTACTTCCATGACATATATCTGACCCGGTGTTACCTCTTCGAAATATTGTCAATCACCTGAGGTTCTCTGACCTCTCCCTCGACTATAAATGCCTTATAGTCTTTATTTGCCATTAAATGCACCTGCCTTATACATTTTCTGAAGATTATGAGCCTGACGCAGTTCCTTTTCTGTTAATTGAGAAATCGCTTTTATGCTGTTATTTGCAAGTAAGAAATAACTATCCGGTCTAAGCAGATCATTGCTCATCAGATCCGTGTTGTGAGTCGTTGTAAATATCTGAACTCCAGCTATCTGGTTCAAATGTCTTTGCACCGACTCGGATAATTCGAAATGATAAAATGCATCAAATTCATCTATAAACACAAAAGATGCCTTTTCCATACGAATATACCAATAATAGAACAATGCCAGTGATCTGGTTCCGGTAGAGGCGATCTTAAAGAAATCAGCATCTGTATTATCAAAATGACAGTAGATTGCTTTTTTGCCGTCCACTTCGCATCCGTATAATTCATAGTCAATGTCATTTTCTTTCAGGAACCTCTGGAAATCCTGCACTTTTCCACTATTTACAATACCTTCCGCTACGCCTTCGTTACCATTTGTAAAGCCTTCATATCCCCGGCTGTCTAACGAATAAAACAAAAGCATACGTTCCACAAAATCAATAAACTTTTTAAATACCCGATTTTGCTCATTATCCGTAAGAATAGAGTTGTTGTTCACATACCTTACACGGGAAATCGGACTCTCGCTCTTGATCGATACATTCAAAGTGCCGGAACCATCCAGCAAGGTGAACCCATCTCTGGTAAGAAAATCAAAAAGATAACTTCCTTTCCATCAATAGATAAACTCTCACTCTTCAAAGTATTTACATCATTTTTGCTGTATCGGTAAACCACTTCATGACCATCAAACATAAAGGTGTATTCAAATTCAGCAAAAGATTTTCTTCCACTCATGTTCAGGTAAAAATCGTAGCTGGAAAGCAATTTCTGTTTATCTGTCAAATGGGTAATGATATCAAAAATAGCCAATCCAAGGTTTGATTTACCGCTGCTGTTAATGCCATAAATAATTCCTTTTGTCACACAACCGTTTTTTATAATTTCAGAATTAAAGTTATAATTGCTGGGTGATCCTATATCAAATGTGATTTTATCCTGAAACCCTTTAAAGTTTTCTACGCTGAATTTTTTTAACATAACAATCACCATTCCTGCTCTTTTTCTATATTATATTATTATCTGCAAAAAAATTCAACTTATGCCGTATTTTTTTTACGGAACCAAGATTATTCACTCCTTTTCTCCGGAAACAAAAAAACGACACCAAATATCGTTGGATGGCCACCAGACAAAAGCCATACCGATATTTAATGTCGTTGTTTTTATTCACTTTCCTTCGAAAAAAAGCGTGTCCGAAATCGTCCGCCGCCCCGTTTCGCCAAAATCGTCCTCTGTCTTTTTTTCGAAATCATAGATCAGAAGCTCCGGCTGATTCCGGGTACATTCTTTTAAAATCTGACCGGATTTTCAATCAGTCCCGTTCGGGTATATTACCGTCAATCTACCGCCTTCTTTATTTCTTTTTCCCGTCTTTTCTCTTTTTTCTTTCGCTCCTGAATTCGACTGCTGAGAAAATCTGACTTTTCTCCGGAGGCTGTATCTGTTTCCTCTAAAGCGATCGTCGGCAGAGAATCGATTTCATCCTTCTTCATACGGGGCAGCTCGTATTTGTGTTCAAATTCTGCCACCTCTGCGCGGAACTCCGGATTGTCCGTATCACGGACCATTTCCAGATAACCATGGGTATCAAAGCCGTCTTCATTGACCTGCAGCAGGCATACTGCGATATTGGAGCAGTGGTCTGCAACCCGTTCGTAACAGGTCGTAATATCCGACAGCGTAAGTCCAAGCTCTATGGTACATTTTCCCTTCCGTAATCTGCGGATATGGCGTCTCTTGATCTCCATATTCAGTCCGTCGATCACCTCTTCCAGAGGCTCTACAGACTTTGCAAGCTTCAGATCATCGTTCTTAAATACTGTTACCGCACGGTTCATGATATCCTGAACCGCCGCCGTAAATACCTTCAGCTCTTCTTCTGCTTTGGCAGAAAAATGCAGATCCTTTTCCGCCATTTCCTGTGCATATCCTACGAGGTTGATCGCATGGTCACAGATCCGCTCAAAATCACCGATACAATGCAGCAGCGTGGACAGTGTATGGCTGTCTCTCGTAGAAAGATTCCGGCTGCTTAATTTTACCAGATAAGTACCCAGCTGATCTTCGTAGGAATCCACAAGATTTTCCAGATTTTCCACCCGCTTTGCCTGTTCTGGATGGAACTCTGTCACAAGCCCCATTCCAAGCAACAGGGCTTCCCGGGCATACTCTGCCATATCGCCTGCGGCTGTTTTACACTGCTCCAGTGCAAAATGCGGCGATGCCAGGAAACGCTCGTCCAGGATCTGAATGCTCTTTTCTACCGGAACATCCTCGAGCTCGTCCGGAGTAACCGGAATCGTCTTCATCGCAAGCTTTACCAGTACTTCGGATATCGGCAGCATGATAATCACCGCCGACAGGTTAAAGATACTGTGGATCATGGCAATGATGAAAGGGTTTGCAAGCTCTGTCATAAACGAAAAATGTACGATCGCATCGATCAGATAAAACAGCACCATGAAAAAGCTTGTCTTTAAAATACAGAAATATAAATGCATCAGCGCTGCACGCTTCGCATTTTTACTTGCGCCCATAGAGGAAAGGATCGCAGTGATCGCCGTACCGATGTTTTCACCCATCAGAATCGGGATCGCAGAACCGATGGTAAGTGTTCCACTCATGGAAAGTGCCTGCAGGATACCGATGGATGCAGAAGAGCTCTGAATAACCGCAGTCAGCACCAGACCGGCAAGCATACCAAGGATCGGATTGGAGAACATCGTCAGAATGCCGGTAAATTTCTCATTGCCCGCCAGCGGCTCTACTGCAGAGGACATAGTTTCCATACCAAACATCAGAACTGCAAAGCCGATCAAAATCGTACCGATATCTTTTTTCTTATCATTTTTAGCGGTCATCAGCATGATCACGCCAATGATACCGACGATTGGTGAGAAGTTCGCCGGCTTTAACAGCTGTACAAACACATTGCTGCTTTCGATACCAGTCAAGCTCAGCATCCAGGAAGTAACTGTCGTTCCGACGTTCGCTCCCAAAATAACGCCTGCAGCCTGCGTCAGCTTCATAATACCGGAGTTTACGAGTCCGACTACCATTACCGTCGTTGCTGACGATGACTGAATTACTGCCGTGACAACACAGCCCAGCAGCGCGCCCTTCCATTTGTTGGAAGTCAGCGATTCCAGAATTTCTTCCAGACGTCCGCCCGACGTTCTTTTCAGACCATTTGACCACATTTTTACCACAAATTTTGAAAAAATATATTCGTCTGATTTTCTTACCACATTTTACGACAACGACTTATGGTTTATACCACAGCAGGTATGGTTTCCGGCAGATTCATTTTAGACATCTCGTTTTCCACGTGAGACTTCTCTGCAATATGATTGTAGACATTCATTGTAATCTGTGCATCTGAATGTCCCATCACATATTGCATGACCTTTGGGATTGACGTTGTTTTCACCCAATCTGGTACATCCCGTATGACGAAGGGTATGCGATGAAATAGGAGGCATCAGCTCCGGCTCTCGCTTCTCTTCTTCTGCCAGTTTGGTTTCTTTCTTATTATAGGCATTGACAATATTTTTCAGAAAGCTGTTCACTCCCGCCGGCATGATCGGACGTCCATGCTTTGTATTGAAGATGAATCCACTACGTCCACCGATCTCCACATTACTCTGTAAACCAAGCATCAGGTTCAGCTCTCTCTGTTTACGGAACGCGTCATATACCATCTGTGTCATAGGAATATCTCTGATTCCTGCATCCGTTTTGGTTTCTGAATCATGGAAACAATATCCTTCATCACCTTCATAATACACAAGCTGTCCACCTACATGGATCTCCCGGTTCTTCATATCCACATCTGACCAGGTTAAGCCGATAGTTTCACTCACTCTCAGGCAAGCCCCAAACATAACCTGCACCATTGGAAGATGAGGCTTATACACATTACTCTGTTCAACAAACTTCAGAAGTTTTTCCTGCTGTTCCAGTGTCAGTGCTTCCTTCTCTTTTACCGGAGCCCCATAATCTCCAAGTGTTCCTGTTACCGGATTCTTGCAGATAATCCCATCTTCCACTGCCAGTTCAAAACTGGGATTCAATAAGCCATAAAGACCTTTGATCGTACTGTGTGCCAGTCCTTCATCTGACAATGCAGAAAAGAATGTCCTTACGTGAGATGTCTTAAAATCCACAACACGAATATTTCCCAAAGATATTTCGTATCCGGTAATCCCACATACGGATATAATTCTTTTTCGTTCTTTCCTTGATATTTTTTGTTGCCATGTATCGCTCAAACAACGTATTTACGGTCAGCTTCTTGACTGATGCATCTGTAATAAGCAGATCATCCATATCCTTATTGATCTTCTTTTCCATTTCTCGCAGACTCGCCAGATCAGCTGCATAAACCGAATACGTTTTCCGGTAATTTCATCCTTGTAGCGATACTCATAACGTCCATCCGGGCGCTGGTATTCACCTGTTTTTAAATTTCTGCCTTTATTATCTTTTCTTGCCATATCAATCATTCCTTTCATTCATTTTTCGTTATTCAATTTTTTGTCCTGTCGGTATCAGTCATATACATTTTCTGCTCACAGTTAACATAATATTTTATGATTTCGGAAATTCCTGCAAAATTTTTTTATTTGCCTATTTTACAGGAATTTTTCCCTTTTTTATTCAAGTCATTTTATCTTCTCATCTTTCATTACACTGCCATTGCATCAAGATATTTTTTTATCTTATCCACGTTATAAAGAACTCGTCTTCCAACAATCACTCTTGCTTCTGCATAATCTGCAATTTTCTTTGCAGTTACTTCTCCGCAGGATAACATTGCCATTAATCCTTCAATATCTACCGTCAGACGGTTCTCAGCCTTATACTCTGTTGTTTTTCTCATGATGCACATTTTTCCTCCGTATTCTTCTGTTCATCACCTCCCAGACAGCGGTTATGCCCGTTGTCAGTACATTCTACTTTTTGATTGCATTTTTTTCGATGATTTTCCATTCTGTTCGGCGTGTTGGCTTCCGTTCGTATATGCGGCGTCAACGTTACAATTGACCTCTATCAGAAATTTTCTGAATGCTGGCAGCTTCTTCTCAAGCATACCAGCCGTTGCCGGAGTATCTTCGGTTTCCACATACTACTCTCTGGTACAGCGGTGGAACTCTGTGTTGTCCTTTCATCCCCTAAGGGTACCTATACAGCTCATTTAATTTTCAATGTGCGTAAAAGATTGAATTCCTATTCAAAACCTTCTTCTACTAATCACACGTGGCAGAGGCGATAAGGTCATATTTTTCATAAAAAATTTGATTTTTTATCTCCACCTTGTTTATTCGCTTTTATGCGAATATTGATTATGCTGTCATTATATTTCGCTTTAATGTTAATGTCAAGTATTTTATTCGCTTAATTGCGAATGTTTCTGTTTACATTCTGGAATTTTGATAGTAAAATGGAATTATCAAATAGAAAGCAGGAAATCTGATATGACAATTGGTGATAAAATAAAAAAATCCGGACATTCCGGAATATGACACAGGCTGAACTCGGTGCTGCTCTTGGTTGGGGCGACAAAGGTGCAAACCGTCTCGCTCAATACGAAACCAACTACCGGGTTCCCCGTAAAGATCTGGTTACTGAAATGGCTAAGATTTTGGATGTAAATCCACTGACACTGCATGAACCAACTACGATGAATGCTTCTGAACTGATGGAAATCCTGTTCTGGATTGACGAATTTAATCCGGGCATGATCAATCTTTTTCAACTAGAAACTTATCCAGGCGAAAAATCAAATTCCAGTGACGATACAGCTATCCGCTATCATAATTCCGACAGCTGGCCTGCTCATCCACCTGTTGGCATGTGGTTTAATTATGGGATTCTTAATGATTTTTTTGAAAGAATGGACAATTAGAAAAGAAGAACTGAAATCCGGCGAGATTACCCAAGATGAATATTTTGAATGGAAAATTAACTGGCCTCAGACATGTGATGACTGCGGTAAACGGGAACCGTCAAAGCAGTGGAGAAATTTATATAAATAATTCAAAGACCGAAACTCTCCATCTTGCTTTGAATTTCGGTCTTCTTAAAACTCATTCATAACCGGTCAGTACTTTCACGGTTGCTATAAATGTTGCTCTTTCATATAATTTCTACAAACGTCTTATAGAAATCATATGTCTTTCCGTTTTCCTGAGCACAGAGCAAAAAGCGGCTGATGATTGCACCGGTACGGTGTGATTCCTGAATATGCGATAAGTGTTCGTGCAGGTTATTAGGAAACCCCTCTGTCACTTCTTCCCTCAGCAAAAAAGTTACATACCGATCTGCCTTTTTTTGCCAAAGAATACTGGATTTTGGAAATAAGGAACTCATTTCCGCTGGTATAGTAAGCCCACGTTGTTCCTGTGGAAGTGTTTGCGTATGCTGCACCCGTGAATAAAGATACGGATTTTCAATATACCGACGCAGCTTGTCCCTTTCAATCAAGTCAAAAGATACAATGCAACAGTTACCTCTGCTATCCTTTGTTAATAACGCTTTTACTTCCCACATATGTCAACAGGAAATAACTTCCATATACGAACACAATAAATATTGATGTTACAAGGATCGTGGATGCTACATTCATATCTCCAAACACCTTAATAACTTCACGGCTTGCCACCGTCAAGCCGACGACTGAATGAATCACAGCCAGTAAAAGTGGAAGCAGATAATAGCTGAGAATTTGTATAAACAGTGCACGATTCGGTTCCCGGTGTTCTACACCCAGTTTTTTAGGAGCTTGTATCGTTCTACATTGTCAGTGGCTTCGGAGAGCTGCTGAATAGCAAGGATTGCTGCACAGGCTATCATAAATACAATACCAAGGTAAATTGCCAGAAATGCTATGATTGCCTTTGTAGTGACCGAGGATTCATATGCCTGCTGCTTTCCTACATAATAGGCAAAGGCACATTCTCTTTTGCTCTTTTCCTGATAATTATCCAGCAATGTATCAAATTCTTTTGCTGCGTCTTCACTCACGCACTGTACATTCCATATCATCGTATCGACATTCATATTTTTCATCCATGTATCTGCGACTACAAATATGATTTGGCCCATGTCACTATTTGACATGGTAAATTCTTCAGCTTCATTCACCGGAGAAAGTACATTTTCCTCAATAGTAAGATTGATACTTTTATCATGAAATTGTTCTGCAAGTCCACGAATTTTCTTTATTATATAAAATTCTATAATTGTTTTCTAATAAATCAACGCTGTCCATGCCTTGTAGTTTACGCATGCCATTATAATCTGACAGGCTTACAAATGTCAGAGGACTATCTCCATATCCATAAGCAGACAATGTTTCTGGTATCTCAACATCGTAATCCTTATAATATGCCTTTCCCTCTGCCATGATCCCTTCCATACATCAACGCCGAGTACGAGGAAAAGCTGGAGGAAATCAAAACATCCCACACCTACGACGTGCTGGAGATGTCCGGCAGCCGGGCGGTTTGGAAAGAGGTGCTTGCGGTGTATGCCGTCAAGATCACCACCGACCCGGACGCTGCCCAGGAAGTGGCCACCATGGACGATTCCAAAAAGCAGCTCTTAAAGGATATTTTCTGGCAGATGAATGAAATCTCATCCAGCACCTCTACCCAGACGGAAACCATCATTGAAACCTCAGACGATGGGAACGGGAACATCGTAGAAACGGAAGTCATCGTCACCCGCACCTATCTGTATATCACCGTCAGCCACAAGACGGCGGAGGAAATGGCCGATCAGTTCAGCTTTCACGAAGATCAGCGGGAACAGATGGCGGAGCTTCTGGCCGATGAGAACAATTCCCTCTGGAGCCAGGTGCTTTACGGCATTACCGGAGGCGACGGCGAGATCGTCACCGTGGCGCTCTCTCAGGTGGGGAACACAGGCGGTGCGCCCTATTGGAGCTGGTACGGCTTTGGCAGCCGTGTGGAATGGTGCGCCTGCTTTGTGTGCTGGTGTGCCAATGAGTGCGGCTATATCGACGCTGGAGTTATCCCAAAGTTTGCAGCCTGTGCGTCCCAAGGCGTCCGTGGTTTAAGGAGCGCGGGCTGTGGCAGTATAACAGCTATGAACCACGCCCCGGCGACCTGATCTTTTTCGATTGGGATGATGGAGGCCAGGACGGTTCTTCCGACCATGTGGGGATTGTGGAGAAGGTGGAGAAACGGTGGAGGGCAACTCTGGCGACTCTGTGCGTCAGAACAGCTACCCCGTGGGATACTATGAGATTTTACGGGTATGGCACACCCGCCTATTAACAGCCCCAAAAGAAGAAGCCCAGCCGCGCAGGCGGCTGGGTACATAATGATAATAACAAAAGCATCGTCCCCTTGACAGCAAGACAAAAAATATGCTATCCTATCTTTTGTTTGATAATTGGATTATCTTAAATAAAGTAATTATCCGAGAAGGGAGGAAATATTTTTGAGTTACTGTTCCGACTTGACAAGAGAGCGAATTATGGAATGTGCGAAAGTGGAATTCCTAAAAAAGGCTTTCAGGCAACGCAGCTTAAAGATATTGTTACCGCTGCAAAGGTTACAACAGGTGCAATATATCGACATTTTAAGGATAAAGAAGCGTTGTTTTTTGCCTTAATCGAAGATGTTTACCATTATACATTAGATTTTCTGGATAATGCAGAACCTTACGATAAAGTTGGAATTAGAGAAGCTATTGAGAGGGATTCTGTTGAAGCGTCATATGTTCAGGCAATGACATATGTCAACTATATGTACGAGCATTTGGAGGAATTTCAACTCTTGCTGAAATGCAGCAAAGGTTCTCGCGTCGAAAACTTTATAGAAGAAATTACAATTCAATATACGAAACAGAATGCCCTATTTGTAAAGGCGGCATATGAAGCGGGATATGCGAAATGTCTGCCAAACGATATAGAAATACACATTTTGACGCATGGATATATTACTGCACTATGTGAGTGTATTTTGCACGATGTTCCTTATGAAAAGGCGGAGGATTATGTAAAAAACATCATAAAATTCCAGCACTATGGCTGGTATGGTGTATTAGGGCTTCCGCTAAAATAAGTGGCTTTTGCCATTTATTTTTTGCCAAATAGTTAGTTTTTGCTAACCTATTTAAGGAGGATTTTTTCATGAAGAAAAAAACGAAACCTGGAGCAATTCAGCAATTGTTGAGTTATGCAGGAAATAATAAAAAGCAACTATATCTTTCAACCTTTCTTGCAACGCTGGGCGAACTATTCGGGATGGCCCCCTTTATTACAGTGTCATTATTAGTCGCGGAACTATTTAACAAAACAGCTACTATTCAAAATGTATGTATCTTGTTTGCAGTCGCTTTGGGCGGGCAAATATTAAAACTGTGGCTTACATATCAATCCTCTTTTTATGTCGCATAAGGCTACATATAAAATATTGAAAAAATATCCGTAGCAAAATCGCAGATAAAATGCTTCGGGTTCCAATGGGCATCATGTTGGATACGCCGACCGGAAATTTCAAAAAATTTGATGGCAGATACAGTTTCAAAATTAGAGGATTCGATTGCTCTTTTTATGCCTTAAATACCCTCTAATGTATTAGCTCCCCTATGCTGTATACTACTGGTATTTATTCTTGACTGGCGCATGGGATTAGCTGCATTGATTACAATTCCCCTCGGACTTTTGGGTTACATTGGAATGATGAACGATTATGTGAATAAAAGTACCACTTATATGAAATCACAAAATGCGATGAACAGTACGCTGGTTGAGTATGTAAATGGTATAGAGGTTATTAAGGCATTTAATCAAGGAAGTGCTTCTTATAGTAAATTTACAGGTGCAATTAACTTCTTCCATGACAGTACTCTGGCATGGTGGAAGCAGAGTTGGCTTTGGTCAGCAGTCATTCAGGCTGTAATGCCGACAACATTGTTGGGAACGCTTCCGATTGGCGCATGGCTTTATATGACTGGAACATTACCATTATCAGATTTTATCACTTGCATTATCCTTCCTATTGATTTATTGCCCCGCTTATGCGAGTAGGAAAATATTCTGAACAATTTAATATGGTGAAAGCCTGCCTCGATCAAATACGGGATTTTATTGAAAAACCGGAACTGAAACGTCCAGAAAAAATGTTGCACTGGATGAAACAGCCTATCGCTTTGAAAATGTTTCTTTCGCTTATAACGAGACGGAAGTTCTGAAGAATGTATCCTTTGAAATCAAACCAGGTACTGTTTCAGCAATTGTCGGCCCTTCCGGTTCCGGAAAATCAACGATTGCAAAACTCATGGCTGGTTTTTGGGACGCCACAAAAAGGAAAAGTTATTTTTGGCGGAAAGAATATTAAAGAGATTCCTTTCGCACAGTTGATGGGTGAAGTCAGTTATGTTGCACAGGACAATTTTCTGTTCGATGAAAGTATCCGTGAAAACATCCGGCTCGGAAAACCGGATGCGACAGACGATGAGGTGGTAGCTGCTGCAAAAAGCTGCCTGCTGTCATGAGTTTATTGTAAAGTTGGAAAACGGATATGATACAAATGCCGGAGACGCAGGAGGAAAACTTTCTGGCGGAGAACGTCAGCGAATTACTATCGCAAGGGCAATTCTAAAAAATGCAAGAGTAATTATTCTTGATGAGGCCACGGCCTATGCTGATCCAGAAAATGAGTATCTCATTCAAAACGCTATCAGTAAACTTGTAAAAGGAAAAACCCTCATCGTAGTAGCTCATCGTCTTGCGACCATCCAGAAGGCTGATCAAATCCTTGTGGTGGAAAATGGAAAGATTGTTGGCTGCGGCAGGCAGGAAGAGCTTTTATCAGAATGCCCACTTTATCAAAGATTATGGAGTGATTATGTGAGTTCAGCTGATCAAGTGGAAGGAGGGACATTTTAATATGTTTTCAATTATAAAAAGGATTTTACGGTTATCTGGGAAATATCGTCCCCGTGTAATTGCCGGACTGATCTTCAATGCTCTGAAATCCTGCTGCGCCGCCTTTGTATTTTTGCTGTGCTATTGGTAATGTTGAATATCGAACACTTAACAGAGACTGTCATTTTACAGGCATTTGGAATTGTTGCACTTAGTGTTTTGGGCCGCTTTTTGTTTCAGTACCTAAGCGATGTGCTAATGAGTGCGTCTGGATATGAGATTTTCCGGGAAAAGCGTCTTGAGATTGGAAATCAGCTCAAAAGGGCACCAATGGGCTATTTTACAGAAAATAATCTCGGCACCGTACAAACAGTATTGACAACAACAATTTCCGATCTGGAAGGGAATTGTATGCTTGCACTCACATTTTTGGTGGGAGGTTTTGTACAGGCGCTTGCCATGACGCTAATGTTGGGTATATTTTGCTGGCAGATTGGGTTTTTGGCTTTAACAGGAATTTTAGCGGGAATTCTTGTACTGGGCCAGATAAAAAAGCGGGCCGGCGCGCATACGGAAGATATGCAAAATGCTCAGGAATTGTTGGTGGGAAGTGCATTAGAATACATAAAAGGCATTTCTGTTCTGCGCATATTCGGAAAAGGCAAAGAAGGAAAAGGAAAAGTGGATCAAGCCTTTGAAAATAAGTGTCGCAGCGATATAGCGGTTACAATTTCTACTGCCGGAATTATGAAGCTGTATGAAGCCGTATTTAAGATTACAAGTTGCCTGTTATTTTTATTGTCAGCTTTGCTCTATTTGTGGGGAGTTATCACATTGCCCTATTGCCTTTTATTTATCATCTGTGCATTTTTAATGTTCATGGAATTGGAATTGATGAATGACGGGGCCTTTTTGAGTAAAATGCTCGCTACGCAGTTGGATCGGCTGGATTTCATCTCAGATATACCGGTTTTAGATGGAGACGGAAAGGATATTGTCCTGAAATCATATGAGATTGAACTGAAAGATGTTATTTTCGCTTATGACAGCCGTCCGGTTTTAGATGGAATCACCTTGAAAATCCCACAGAACTCTACTTGTGCTATCGTTGGGTCGTCAGGTTCAGGGAAAACAACTTTGTGTAATATGATTGCAAGATTTTGGGACGTAAATTCTGGAAGTGTTAAAATTGGAGGACACGATGTAAAAGAATTTACTTGTGATAGCCTTTTATCATATGTAAGTATGGTATTCCAAAAGGTGTATCTGTTTAATGATACGATTGAAAATAACATCAAATTCGGAAAACCTAACGCGACCCATGCGGAGGTGGTAGAGGCCGCTAAAAGGGCCCGCTGCCATGATTTTATAGAGGCGCTCCCGCAAGGCTATGAAACAATGATAGGAGAAGCAGGTTCCACTTTGTCTGGGGGAGAAAAACAGAGAATTTCAATAGCAAGGGCGATATTGAAAGACGCGCCCATCGTTATTTTGGATGAAGCGACATCCAGCGTAGACCCGGAAAATGAAAAAGCTCTTTTGGACGCAATTTTTGAATTGACGAAAAATAAAACACTAATTTCTATCGCTCACAGGCTGTCTACTGTTCGGACGGCAGATCAAATTATTGTCATTGATCAAGGCCATATTGTTCAAAAGGGAACCCATAAGGAATTAGCAGAAAAAGAAGGGATTTATCGTACTTTTTTTTGAAGTGCAGGGAGAAATCCATCAGTTGGAAGCTATGAGGTGTGTTGCCATGAAAAAACAATTTCCAATTATATCTTTTGAACATGCCTCTTTCAGTATGAAGGACAGTCTCAGGAAAGTCTAAAGGATGTAAAGCTTATCATAAAATCGGGAGAATTTCTTGTTATTACTGGGCAGAGCGGATGTGGAAAGACCACATTAACCAGGTGTATCAATAATTTGATTCCCCGCTTTTTTGAAGGCAGATTATCCGGCGAAGTCATTGTATCGGGACGTTCCATAAAAGAATCGGACGCCGGTGAGGCTGGTAAAGAGATTGCTTCAATTTTTCAAGATCCCCGCAGTCAATTTTTTACTACAAACAGTTCCAGCGAAGTTGCGTTTGCCTGCGAAAACTATGGAATTCCACATAAAGAAATCGTTAAACGTGTTAACAGCGCCTTTCAGTCACTGAATATGGAGAACCTAAAAAGACAGAGATATTTTTGCCCTGTCCAGTGGAGAAAGGCAAAAAGTTGCTTTTCTCGCAGCGACTACTCTTAATCCACAAATTTATGTGCTGGATGAGCCTTCGGCTAATTTAGACATTCATACAATCTTACAGGTAAGAGGGATTCTTTCTGCTTTGAAAGCCGCTGGACACACGATTATTGTTTCAGAACACAGATTGTTTTACTTATACGGACTCGCAGATCGCTTTTTAATTATGGAGGATGGTCAAATCTGCGAAGAATTAACAGGTGAGGAAATGGCAGAATTATCTGCTGTCCAAATGCACAACAGAAGGCTTCGCCCGTTAAATTTGGATTTAATACAAATAGAAAGGAAAGAATCTATTTGCCGCTCGGAAGTATTTCTCCAAATTAAAAATTTGAGCTTTTCGCATAAAGCCATGCCGGAACTTCTTCACAACATTTCATTAGAAGCCTACAAAGGCGAAACGATTGCCTTGATTGGAGAAAATGGTTGCGGAAAACAACATTGGGGAAAATCCTGTCTGGCTTGATTCGCTGCCGCCAAGGTGCGTTTTACATTGATGGAAAGAATGTGAAGCAACAAAAATTATCCGACTATGTGTACTTTGTTATGCAGGAGGCAGATCACCAGCTTTATACAGACAGTGTGACGGAGGAATTGAGGTTAGGAAATAAAAGGATTCCACGCATAGATGAAAAAGTGTCTCAAATTTTGAAAATGCTCCATCTGGAAAACTTCAAAGACTGCCATCCGTATGCTTTATCAGGCGGTCAAAAACAGAGACTGACAATAGGAGCGGCAATGCTTTCGGAAAAACCAATCATCGTTTTGGATGAACCAACAAGCGGGTTAGACTGGGATAATAAGTGCGCTGTTGCCAATGCTGTTAATTATATGCGTGAGGCTGGAAAGCTGGTCTTTATTATTACGCATGATCTGGAGTTTATCAGCCTGACCGCCTCGCGCGCTTTGCTTTTGAAGGAAGGGATTATTAAAGATGATTTACAAATGACGGAACAAAACAATTTCAAAATCGTAAAGAATTTTATGGTTGAGGAAGGTGGTGAATAAATTGAGAAAGCATGGAGTATATTACGATTCTCGCATAAAACTTCTGTTGATTCTATTGACATCAGCTTTGGCGTTTACTTTGGGTGGAGGCTTAACAGGCTTGTTACTCTTTGGCGTCGTTTGCCTGTTTGCTTTGCTAAGTGGACTTTGGAAAACAAGTATCAAATTTGCAATAGTTTATATAGTTCTGCTTGTGTTGGCGCAAGTCCTTCCAATTCATTTATCTTCCGTGATAACATTCTTTTTACTAAGAATTTTGACTATTGCACTTGCTTTGAATATTCTATTTCAGACTACGGAAATATCGGAATTGATAGCAGCGCTTCAGGCAAGTCATATCCCTCAAGCAATTGTGATACCAGTGGCTATCATATTGAGATTTCTTCCATCTTTGAAACAAGATGTGCTTTATATAAAACAAGGGATGAAAACGAGGGGCGTGGGATTGTCTTTTTTTGAGAATAGTAAGTCATCCGGCGCAGACATACGAAGGCTTTTTAATCCCTATACTTATGCGCCTTCTGATGACGGCGACAGAATTATCCGCATCAGCGGAAACGCGAGGCATCAGCTATCCTTGTGAAAAAAACTCACTATATATTAGTTGATTTCCGCTTAAGAGATAGTATTTTGTTGATAGGTATGCTTGCTCTTTTTTGCGGTTGTCATATGGACATCGTTCCAACCAATATCATTTTAAGGAGGATTTATTTCATGCAAACCGAAAACAAAAAGGCTTTCAAGTAAAGGATTTGATTGTCACAGCTCTTTTATCTTTGTGCGCACTTGTTATCTATATCCTTTGTGCGTTCCTATCTTTTTCTCCCTACACGATGTTAGTGGTAAGCCCATTGTGGTCACTATTGGCAGCTATTACATATTTCCTTGTAGCAGCTAAGACTAAGAAACCGTGGACACTGTTCATTTTTTTGTGCGATAACAGGCATTTATGGATTTTATCCGCCCATGATAATTTGCTGCATTATTGCTGGCATTATTTCTGCGTTGATCGCGTGGAAAACAGGTTGCACTAATGGAAAAACACTTACGATCAGTTATATCATTTATATGGTTTTAGCAGCATTCAGTGGTACATATATTCCCTTCTTGTTTTTCTCAAATCAAACACTTGAGCAGTATGCGGGAATGTTTGGCGAAAGTTATTTGGGAATTTTGCAAACGTTAGTATCACCTGTAACAGCTATCATAATGCTTGTCGTTGTTGCAATTTGCGCCTTTGTTGGCGCGCTCAACGCTAAGAAACTGCTCAAGAAGCATTTCAAAAAAAGCAGGTATGGTGTAAATGAAGTAATTATATGTGTCAGAAGGAGGTGTGCCATTATGCCCTTAACATCATCTATGGAGGACTATTTAGAGGCTGTGCTGGTGCTTCAGCAACAAAAGGGCTATGTTCGCTGCGTAGATGTGGCGGAGCTTTTGGATGTAAAAAAGCCTTCTGTGAGCCGGGCTGTCAAAGAACTGTCTAAAAAAAAATGCCTGATAAAAAGGACGATGGCGCCAGCAAATCTATGAAAAGCACCAGTTCTTTACCAAACGACTCGTGGAAGCTGGTGTTCCACAGGATATTGCAGCACAAGACGCTTGCAAGCTGGAGTATGTTATTAGTGAGATAAGTTTTAAGAAATTGAAAGAGGCCGTTTGGATAAATGACCGGGAGGTGATACCATCGGAGAAATAATCATTATGAAACTGAACGAGGAAGAAAAAAAAAAAGATTTTTTGAAGATTTCCTTTCATTTTTGCAGCTCCATCCAGAGCTAAAAAATGGGAGCTTTCCTCGGAACCGGTGCTATCTCTCCCCGATCTTGAGATTGACCCCAGCCAAAGGCTGGTGCGCTGTAATCAAAAAGAAGTGGGCCTAACAGCAAAGGAATATAGTCTCCTATGCCTGCTGACAGTTAATAATGGACGAGTGTTGACCTATTCCCAAATCTATGAAAAGGTATGGGGTGAAGCTCTAACAATAAATGAACGAGGCACCATAGGATACCATGTACGAAACCTACGCAAAAAGCTCTATTCCGCTGATCCGCACCACCCTTTTTATTATAGAAAGTGTCCGCGAGGTTGGGTATCGCTTTCAAACAACTTCCTAAATATTCACAGAGCGCAGTCTGAATGGCTGCGCTTTTCTTTTTCTCAAGGTGAGGCTATTCGGGAGGATTTTTCAAATTTCACACCTTGTCGTTTGTGTTTGACAACTTTCGGATGGATTGAAGAATGGATAGGCAGAGGTATGCAGGAATCCGCTAAGACTATGGCTGCACTATTGGCAACAAATGGAATGAAATAACTATATGTTACCCTTTCCAGCACTCCGCTGCTTTTCCTATACATTCTTATTCAATCATACATTTGAGGATATTTCTTTTTCAAATATGCTCTGAGCAAAATAGTCCCAATATTTATAAACAGAATCACAAGTATCAGATTAAGCGGAAGATATTCTCTTATCAAATTTCCCAATACTGCTACAAATGAAATACTGGATATTAAAACCTTCCTGTTTCTTTTTTTGCCTGTTCAACCGCTTCCACCGATGATTGGTTCACCTGCATTACTAATTTAGCGTTCTGGTCCCGAACGTCTTTTATTTCTTCTTTCGAGCTGCTCTTGCTCGCTCCTGCTCTTCAATCCGTTTCTGTTCCTCAAATCGTCGTTGCTCTGCTGTAAAGACTGATTGAGTTTCCGCATTTCGGACAATTCTTCTGTCATCTGCTGAATTTCGGCATTCGACTTCTGCATTTCTTCTTGCATTTCGTGATTCTCGAAGAATAGCCTCTGTTTTTCCATTTTCAGACTGTGTGTTCTTTTCTGAAATTCCAGAATAAACTCGTTCATCTTCTGATTTCTCACCTGCAACTCGTCCCTCTCTGCCGTCACTTTCTCCAGTGTTTCTGCCTGCTCCTTCGCAAGCAACTTCCACTTGTCGGTAGTATACAGCGAGTTCTTCGTCTGATCCGTTTGTTCGTTCTGCTTCGGCTCGTATCCTTTCGTAATTTCCATTAAATTCATGCTCCAACGCCTCCTTACTGATATCCAGATGAAAGGTTTTGGACAAATTGCTGTCACGCACTTTCTTTCCATCCTGATTCTGGAACGTGATGTGCTTTCTCTTTTCCGTCCAGTTCACCCTCCATCCGAACTGTTTCATTTTTCTATAAACTTTTCTTTGCTGATACAATTTTCCAGTGCCTTTAATACCGCCATTGCACAGTCCGCTACAAAACTGTCCTTTACCTGTTGACGGAACAGGTTATATTTATCTTTGCTCCATGCAATGACTTCCCCTTTTTCAATCTGGCTTCCATCAAAGTGCTTTCCTTTCTCGGCAACTGTCAGTCCACGTTCCCGGCACATCTGATTGGTAAGCTGTTTCATACGTTCCAGATCTTTTCTGGTGTTATGCAGCTTTCTCCCATCTTCATAACTCACTGAATTAGTAACCAAATGGCAGTGAATATGGTCTTTATCCTTATGGACTGCCACTAAGGTCTGAAATCCCTGAAACCATTTTTCTGCGAATTCTTTTCCAAATTCAAATGCCTGTTCCAGAGTAATCTGCTCGTCCTTATGCCAGGAAATAATGTTGTGAGCGTACATTCTTCCAGAGTCTTTATTCCATAATTTCTTTTCTTCCAGAAATGTGCGGTACACCAGATCATAATTGATTTCATCGTGGCAGTACGGTCCAGTCACATAGGTAAGTTGTTCACTAGTCTTATCCTGCCGCAGCACATATTCGATGCAGTTTCTCATTGCTCCATGTGTATTTGTCCGCTTATTAATCGTCTTATTAATAGCCATATCTTTTCACTCTCCTTCCGATACTTGAGAATATTTTTATTAAGGAAATACAGCATACTGTCATTCGGAATTTCTCCATCTGTATGCAGCTTTCTTGCCATCTGCCAACGCTTTTCTGTTATATTTTCCTGTTATTTCTGTCTTTCTTTTTCTGGATCTCTTTCCATTTCTGCTAAAAGACATAAAAATAGCAGTCATAAACATTTCTCCAATTTATAATGTCTGAAATGTCACCACTGCCATTACCTTTTTCTGCTATTCTGCTTTTTGTAAAGCTAGTCCTTACTGTCAGTCTGTTTTCCTGTTACTGCTATTTCATAACCATCTAAAAACTATCTGCAAACTCTAGCGCTGCATCCATATCTGCTTCTTTCTCCCAGTCCAGATTATCTTCTGCGATCTCTTCATCCGTTTTCTCCATTGTTAGTGTTCTGTCTGGCAGATTAATTTCTCCTACCGATTCTTTTTACAAACGGTACAAGCATTTCCATCAGATTCTTCGCCATAGCCATCGGGGCAGATTCTTTCACTCCATCCCGGATAGCTGTCTCTACTCTTTCCAGAAAAGCATCTTCCTTTTCTCTGCTTTCCAGATATGGGTCTTCTTCATTCCGGTACTCTCTGGCAAAATAATCGTTTAAAGCAACTACAACAGCTCTGGTGTACGATTTATATTTTTTCCCTGTCCATCGTCTGCAAATATTCCCATGCCTGTCTGTCCTGTTCATCACAAAGATTTAAGCGGATATTTGTGTTGATGATTTTCCGTTCTTTTTTCTCATACCAGCATCCCTCCGCTTTTCTGAATTTTTCTTACTGTCATAGCTTCATACCCTTTGGCTGTTGCACAGATGTCTCGCACAATTGTCACCCGTCCTTTGTCATATTCTCAAATTCTGGATCATACAACCGCCACCGCCGACCACATACAGACGCATCAGTTCTGGATTATATTCCCGTTCTCTCAGCTTATGGAAAATTTCTTTCGTATAATCTCCGGCAGCTTTACGAATGACTGTCAGATATTTCTCACCAATATCTGCTGTCCCGGTACGGATCACCTGCTCAATCACCAGATCGTCCACC